>Ga0070737_10005189_pt1 | contig 12555 bp, 9 predicted proteins | sample Coa_R1_10_FD_66438 | JGI IMG/M metagenome (GOLD analysis project Ga0070737, IMG submission 66438) | Surface soil microbial communities from Centralia Pennsylvania, which are recovering from an underground coalmine fire - Coalmine... | ecosystem: Environmental > Terrestrial > Soil > Unclassified ... | reverse complement strand
GCGGCGTTTTCTCCGTCCCGCGTGCATCCTGTGCGGCAACCGAATGAGGCAGCACAGTACACAGCCCCGCGAACTATCGTCAAATTCAGCCGAACCGGGCCTCCGGCCGGGGCTTTCCAAGTTTGGAGAGTTGTACCAAACGGTGTTCAAGGGTTGGCAAGTGACACACGGTTTGTCTCGTTTTGAGGCGAGACAAACCGTTTTGATGCAATAAGATACCTATATAAGATCGCTTGTGGTAAACGGCCGCCGGCCGGCCGGGCCGGGATGCGCGGCCAGCCCCTGGCTGCAGCCTGTCTTTCGGCCGCGCTCCGCCACGGCCGGCCTCGCCCAAAAAGGCAAAGTCCCGGCGAATAGCCGGGACTTTACGGAGGGTTGAGTTGTCGGGAGGTCAGATCAGAGGTTCAGGCAGGCCATGAACTGCAGCTTCATTGCGGCGCCGGCGGGTTTTCGGCAGGCGCCTGCCCATCGCGAGGCATCCGCGCCTCGCCCTGGCCGCCCATGACGTTCACCGCTGTCGCGGTAAAGGCGCCATTCTTTATTGCGCCCTCAGCCCGCACCATGTCACCCACCTGGATATCCGCGAGCGTGATCGGATCGCGCCGTTTGCGGAAGGTGGTGTTCTCGTCGGCCACAAAGCTGTGCTGTGCGTTGTCCGGGCCGCCGGTCAGCGTCACCTTAACCCCGTCGATGGCCGTGACCCTGCCCATCAGCCACGTCTTGCCGTAGTCGGCCGCCATCTGCTCCATCGCCCGGGCCCGCTCCGGGTCCATCAGCACAACCGCTGTCGCGCCAACCGTTTTCGCATCGGCGTCCACCTCGCCCATCGCGGCGATGGCATCGCCCACCTTAATGTCAGCGGCCTTGATCTGCTGCGGAGGATTGCCGCTCCTCCATCCCTGCCCGCCGCGCATGCCCGGCTGCTGCTTCATGATGCGGGTATTGGCGCTGAAGCGGACGGTATAGGTTTCGCCGGTGAAGGTCTTTACCGTATAGTGATCGGCCGCCGCTTCCGTTACGGTGCCCTGCACGCCGCGGCCCATTCCCATGCCCATTCCGCGTCCGCCGCGCTGGCCCCATCCGGTGTCCGATCCCGAGCCGGCAGTCTGATTCTGAGTCTGCGGCGGGGCAGCCGGCGCATCCTGCGCATACGTTGTGGCTGCCAGCGCAAAACCGAGCGCGATAGCCGAAACAAGACCAGTCTTCATGGCGCAACCTCTCCGAAGTCTTTCCGCAACCCTCGAATACCGAACCCCAATGCTGCGGTCCTGCATGATAGACGCTCTCGCCGGCCGGTAAGACGACACCGCGGCCCACCGCAGGCCGGAGGCAATATCGGCCGGAGCGCTCCGGCGCAGCGTCGCTTGTCTTGGCCCGAATACTTACGATCGATATCCACAATCTTGGGCTTGATTCTCGGCTGGACCCAAGATATAGTCGTTTGAAGCTTCGCGGTGCCTCTGTTCCCCTGGACAGAGGTGAAAAGGGAATCCGGTGAAAATCCGGAGCTGCCCCGCAGCGGTAAGCAGGAACGAACGCTCACGATGGCACTGGCCTCAAAACGGCCGGGAAGCCGAGCCAGTAGGCGGCCTGCAAGCCCGAAGACCTGCCGCGAACCAATTTCGCTGACGCCTCCGAGGGGAGGCGAGGTGACGGTGGCGTGTCTTTGCTCGTATGGCGCGCCCTTGTTTCCCCGCTCGCTTCTGAGGCCACAAGGAGATTCCCGTGGCCGCATTCACATCGAACAGAGTTGAACTGCCTGCAACGCCTCCGCCGGCTGCCTTGCCGCCGGCGGCTGTCGCAGAGCTTCAGGTCGTCCGCCGCGACGGCAGCTTCCTGGCCTTCGATCCCGGCAGGATTGCAGCCGCCATCACCAAGGCATTCATCGCCGTGGAGGGCACAACGGCGACCGCATCGCGGCGAATCCATGAAGCTGTAGAGTCCCTGACGCGGCAGATCGTCGAGGCTTTGAGCCGCCGCGCCAATGCCACGCGCGCCATTCACATCGAGGACATTCAGGACCAGGTGGAACTGGCGCTGATGCGCAGCGGCGAACACAAGGTGGCGCGCGCCTATGTTCTCTACCGCGAAGAACGCGCCCAGCAGCGCCGCAGACGCGAAGAGCAGGAACCGGCCGCGGCGCAGCCCCGCCTGCATGTGCGCCTGAAAGACGGCCGCACCGAGCCGTTCGATGAGAGCCGGGTGCAGCAGGATGTGGCCGAAGCCTGCCAGGGCCTGGATGGAGTCTCCGCCGAGGCGGTGATGGCCGAGGTGCGGCGCAATCTGTACGACGGCATCCAGTTGCACGAGATCGGCCAGGCGCAGACCATGGCCGCCCGGGCGCTTGTGGAGCAGGAGCCGAATTACGCATACGTAAGCGCGCGTCTGCTGTTGAACAACCTGCGCGAGGAGGCGTTGGGATTTGTGCTTCCCGCCGCGCTTTCGACATCGCAGCGGCGCAGCGACCTGCGTTACGAGGAATATTTTCCGGAGTTCATTCGCAAAGCCATCGGTCTCGAGATCCTCGATAAGGAGCTTGGCAACTACGATCTGCCGCGCCTGGCGGCGGCGCTCAAACCGGAACGCGACCGCAACTTCCAGTTTCTCGGACTGCAGACCCTCTACGATCGCTATTTTCTGCAGAAGGGCGGCGTGCGCTTCGAGCTTCCGCAGGCGTTTTTCATGCGCGTCGCGATGGGACTGGCGCTGAGAGAAATCGATCGCGAGTCAAGGGCGATCGAGTTTTACGAGCTGCTCTCCTCGTTCGACTTCATGTGTTCGACGCCGACGCTTTTCAATGCGGGCACGCTGCGGCCGCAGCTCTCGTCGTGCTTCCTCACCACCATCTCCGACGACCTCGACGGCATCTTCAAGGCCATTAAAGATAACGCTCTGCTGGCCAAGTACTCCGGCGGTCTGGGCAATGACTGGAGCATGGTGCGCGGGCTCGGAGCGCACATTCGCGGAACCAACGGCGAATCGCAGGGAGTGGTGCCCTTTCTCAAGGTGGCCAACGATACCGCCATCGCCGTGAATCAGGGCGGCAAGCGGAAGGGCGCCGTGTGCGGCTACCTGGAAACCTGGCATATCGACATTGAGGAGTTCCTCGACCTGCGCAAAAATACGGGCGACGACCGCCGCCGCACGCACGACATGAATACCGCAAACTGGGTGCCCGATCTCTTCATGGAGCGCGTAGAGGCAGACGGCGACTGGACGCTGTTTTCACCCGATGAAGCGCCCGATCTGCATGACCTTTATGGCAGAGCCTTTGCAGAGCGCTACGCGTTTTACGAAGAGAAGGCGAAGCGCGGCGAAATCCGCGTGACGCGGACGGTGCGCGCCCGCGACCTGTGGCGCAGGATGCTGACCATGCTCTTCGAAACCGGGCACCCGTGGATCACATTCAAAGACCCATGCAATCTGCGTTCGCCGCAGCAGCACGCCGGAGTGGTCCACTCCTCGAACCTCTGCACCGAAATCACGCTGAACACCAACAGCCGGGAGATTGCGGTCTGCAACCTGGGTTCGATCAACCTGGCAAATCACGTAACCGAATCGGGCATTGACGAAGCGCGTCTCGCCAAGACTGTGAAGACAGCCATGCGCATGCTCGACAACGTGATCGACATCAACTTCTATACCGTTCCCGAGGCCCGCTACTCGAACCTGCGCCACCGGCCGGTGGGGCTGGGCCTCATGGGCTATCAGGATGCGCTCTACAAGCTGCGCATTCCATTTGCCTCAGACGAGGCGGTGCGCTTTGCCGACGAAAGCATGGAACTGATCAGCTTCCACGCGATATCAGCTTCCGTCGATCTGGCCGCAGAGCGCGGACGCTACGCCACGTTCGATGGATCGCTGTGGAGCCAGGGCATTCTTCCTATCGATTCGATCGAACTGCTCCGGAAAAACCGTAATGCCGAACTGCAGCTTGACCGCTCATCGAAGCTCGACTGGTCAGGACTGCGCGAACGCGTGAAGACCATCGGCATGAGAAACTCCAACACCATGGCCATCGCGCCCACGGCCACGATCTCAAACATCTGCGGCGTGACGCAGTCGATAGAGCCGACCTATCAGAATCTCTTCGTCAAGTCCAATATGTCCGGGGACTTTACGGTGGTGAACGCGGCGCTTGTTCACGACCTGAAACGGCGCGGACTCTGGGACGAGGTGATGGTGAGCGATCTGAAGTATTTCGACGGATCTCTCGGCGCCATCGACCGCGTGCCCGAAGACCTGAAACAGCTCTACGCAACATCCTTTGAAATCGAGCCGACCTGGCTCATTCAGGCGGCGGCGCGGCGTCAGAAGTGGATCGATCAGGCGCAGTCTCTCAACCTTTACATCGCGCAGCCCAGCGGCAAAAAGCTCGACAACCTGTATCGCGAAGCATGGCGATCGGGGTTGAAGACGACCTATTACCTGCGCTCCCGCAGCGCCACACATGTCGAGAAGTCCACGCTGAAGCGCACCGACGGCAAGCTCAACGCCGTCTCTCTGCAGGCGGCGGCAGCGCCGAAGATGTGCGCAATCGACGATCCCAACTGCGAAGCGTGCCAGTAAACGACCGCCTCAGCCCCGAGAGGAAACAAGAGATGCTTGACTGGACTGAATCACCGGAAGAGACAACTACGGAACCGGTTCCGACGCCGCCCGCGCAACGGGAAGGCTCCGATGCCGCCGGCCTTGGCGAAATTGCGCGCGGCGCAGCCCGCGTGCGCGTCGATGACAAGGCCATGATCAACTGCCGCGCCGACGTCAATCAGCTGCTGCCGCTCAAATACCGCTGGGCGTGGGAGAAATATCTTTCTGCATGCAGTAACCACTGGATGCCAACCGAGATCTCCATGCAGGCCGATATCGCGCTCTGGAAAAACCCGAACGGCCTCAGCGCGGAAGAGCGCCGCACGATCAAGCGGAACCTCGGCTTCTTCGCGGCCTCCGAATCGCTCGTGGCCAACAACATCGTGCTGGCGATTTATCGCCACCTCACCAATCCCGAGTGCCGCCAATATCTGCTCCGCCAGGCCTTCGAAGAGGCTGTTCATACGCACACGTTTCAGTACATCGTCGAGAGCCTCGGCCTCGACGAGGGCGAACTGTTCAACATGTACCGCGAAGTTCCGTCGATCACGGATAAAGCTGCATGGGCGATTCAATACACCCAGCATCTGAGCGACCCCACGTTCGCCACCGGCTCTCTGGCCGCCGACCGCGCCTTTCTGCGCGACCTTATTGCGTTCTACGTCGTTTTCGAGGGCATGTGGTTCTACACCGGCTTTGCGCAGATCCTGTCGCTCGGCCGGCGCAACAAGATGGTCGGCATCGCCGAACAGTATCAGTACATCCTGCGCGACGAATCCATTCACCTGAACTTCGGTATCGACGTCATCAATCAGATACGAATCGAAAACCCGCATCTGTGGAACGATTCCTTCGATGAGGAAGTCCGCAACATGCTCTCGACCGCTGCGGAACTGGAGGCAGCCTACGGACGCGATACCATGCCCAACGGGTTTCTGGGATTGAGCGCCAGCCTGTGCGAGCAGTATATGCACTTCATCGCCAACCGGCGCTGCGCCCAGCTGGGCATTGCGCCTGTTTTTCCGGAAACGTCAAATCCGTTCCCCTGGATGTCGGAAGCGATGGATCTCAAAAAAGAGAAAAACTTTTTCGAGACGCGCGTGGTCGAGTATCAGACGGGCGGCTCGCTCGCCTGGGATTGACAAGCGGCCGTTCGGTGTCCTTCGGCGCCTGCCTTCGAGTCTTCTATGATGAAGACATTGTGCAGACGATACGTGTAGAGACGCCTTCGGCGAAATATGACGTGTATGCGGGCAGCGGTCTGCTCGAGACTCTGGCGCCGCGGATGGAAAAGGCCGTGGGCCGGCTGGCCCATCCCGGCGGCCGCGCGAGGACTGTCTTTGTTCTCACCTCGCCGGCCATCTGGGCCTTGTGGGGCGAGCGGTTTTCCGGCTCATTCTCCGCGCCGCCGGTCGTGCTCTTTCTGCCGCCGGGCGAGGAGCACAAGAACATGCGCAGCATCGAAACTCTGCTGCGCCAGATGGCGCGCGCGGGCGGCGATCGCGGGTCCTTGCTGGTGGCCTTCGGCGGCGGCATCGTGGGGGACGTGGGCGGCTTCCTGGCGTCGATCTTCATGCGCGGAATTCCCTATGTGCAGGCGCCGACCACATTGCTTGCGCAGGTGGATTCGAGCATAGGCGGCAAAGTCGGAGTGAATCTTCCCGAGGGGAAGAATCTTGTCGGCAGCTTTCATCATCCTCGAGCTGTGTTTGCCGATATCGGCGTGCTGGGCACGCTGCCGGACCGCGAGCTTCGCGCCGGCCTGATGGAAAGTGTGAAGGCCGGCATCATTCGCGACCGCGGTCTGGTGCGCTACATGGAAGCGAACGCCGACGCGGTGCTCGGGCGCAATGCGAAAGCCCTGGAGCGAGTGATTGCCGCATCGATCAGGATGAAGGCCGGCGTTGTGAACAAGGACGAGCGCGAGAGCGGCCTGCGGATGATCCTGAACTTTGGCCACACAGTAGGCCACGCGCTGGAACAAGCGACCGGATACAAGGCGATGCTGCACGGCGAGGCCGTCGCGTGGGGCATGGTGGCGGCGCTCTATGTCGCGCGGCGGCGTGGAACGATCAGCACTGCCCAGATGGAGCGGCTGGAGCGGCTGATCTACCGCTATGGTCCATTGCCGGCGCTCAGGCTGCGCGCGGCAAAGATCCTGGCCGCTACCGCCGGCGATAAGAAAAACATCGGCGGCGTGCGCCGGTTCGTGCTGCCGCTGGGCATCGGGGACGCGGGCGTGGTGGAGGATGTAACGCCGGCCGAACTCGAGGCCGGGATTGAATACATGCTGTCGCGCGCACGCGTGGAGAGCTAGCGGATCAGCCGGCGCTCGCCGGGCTTCTTCGCTCTCTGCCGGCCGCTAAACGCTGATCCCGACTTTATACCGCGGCCACAGCGGCCGCATGGCCTCGTGGTTTACCACCGGCTCGCCGTCGCACTCCACCTCAATCACGGTTGCCGGCTGATCCGGCGCCTGCATCGGCAGGCCCGTCAGGCGCAACGTGAATTCGTCCTGAGTGAACTCGACCTTCTGACCGGTTTTGAGCAGCCGCGCGGAGAGAACCCTGGGCTTCACTCCGCCAAGCGCGATGACCACCTCCGGCCGGTAGAAGCTGAGCCACTCGGCGGCGGGCGTATGGCCGGGCCAGAAGTGAGTGTGGATGTAAAGGGTATTGCCGCGGCGGGTAAGGTTTGAGTTGGCGTTCGGCGTCAGGTCGCCGCGCTCTGTGCCATAGATGGCCTCGCCGTTGGTATCGAGCCAGCGGCCCACCTGTTCGAGGATCTCGACGCTCGGAGGCGGCACGGAGCCATCCGGCTCGGGTCCGATGTTGAGCAGATAATTGCCGCCGCCGCGCGCGCAGGTAGCCAGATTGTCTACGATCTGCCTGGGCGTCTTCCATGCGTCGTCGGCGCGGTTGAATCCCCAGCTGTCGTTCAGCGTCATGCAGGTTTCCCATGCGCGGCCGGCTTCGGACGCCTGAATGTGCTGCTCTGGCGTGGCAAAATCGCCGTCCAGCCGATTGCGGTTGTTGACGATAATGTCGGGCTGCAGCGAAAAAACCATCTCGTTCATACGTTCCGACTCCCACTGCTCCGCATCGAGCGGCCATGCAACGTCGTACCAGAGCACGTCGATTTTGCCGTAGTTGGTCATCAGTTCGCGAATCAGGCCGTGGGTGTAGTCCACGAAGCGGCGGCGCGCAGCCTCGTCTGTTTTGCAGATAGCGCCGTCCGGGTGATGCCAGTCCATCAGCGAATAATAGAAACCCACGCGCAAGCCCTCGGCGCGCGCAGCCTCGACATATTCGCGGACCAGGTCCCGGCCGGGCCCCTGCTGCGCGGCGTTGTAGTCGGTCAGCTTCGTATCCCACATGCAGAAGCCCTCGTGATGCTTCGTCGTCATCACCATGTACTTCTGGCCGGCGCGGCGCGCCAGGCGCGCCCATTCGCGCGCAGCATTCGGCCTGGGCCTGAAATTCTTTGCCAGCAGTTCGTATTGCAGCAGCGGAACGCCCTCCTGTTCCTTTGCCCATTCATGCTGGCCGATCACGCTGTAAAGGCCCCAGTGAATGAACATTCCGAATTTTGCCTGGTGCCACCACTGCATGCGCTGCGCGCGGGTCGCCGCCTGGCGCAGGTCAGCGGGTGTGGGCGCCTGCTGCGCAGCCCGCGCCTGCACGGGAAGAGAATCGAGACCTGCAGCAGCCACAACTGCAGCGCCTGCTGCGCCAAATTGCCTGAGAAATGTCCGCCGGGAATTATCGATGCCGTTCATCAGCGCCTCCATGCGCGGGTCCGCGTACGCGGGTTATGAATGAAGGTAGATTTCGCAAAGCGCCACTATATCAGCTTGCCGGGCCGCGAGCGACCGGGCTCGATTGCGGATCGCAGGCGGTTGAAGTGCGGCGCGGCCGGCCGATGACGCCGCCTGCGCGGAGAAGCGCGCCGGGTTGGTTGCGAACGAAGGCGAATCGCGGCCGAAATCGCAGGCATCCCGATCTTCGGAAGACTTCTTAAAGATGGGATAATTAGCTCGGATGCGCATCGGGATCATCGGCGGCGGCATTGCGGGTCTGGCTGCGGCCTACGAACTGGAAAATGCGCGAGCTGCAGGCCAGGCCATAGAATACGCGCTCTATGAATCGCGCCCGCGCCTGGGCGGAACGCTGGCCTCGCAGATTGTCGATGGGGCAGTGCTGGAGCAGGGTCCCGACTCATTCCTCACCGAAAAGACCGCGGCGACAGAGCTGTGCCGCGAACTGGGGCTGGGCACGGAGCTGCTTGCTTCCAACGACGCTGCCCGCAAGACCTTCATTGTGGTGAAGAACCGGCTTGTGCCGCTGCCCGACGGGCTGATGTTTCTCGTGCCCACCCGCCTGTGGCCGACGGCGGCGACGCGCCTCTTCAGCCTGCGCACAAAGATCCGCATGGGTCTCGAGCTGCTTCATCCGCCGCGCGCCGCCGAGGACGATGAGTCTGTAGCCGCGCTGGTTGAGCGGCATTACGGCGCCGAAGCCGTGAACCGCCTGGCCGACCCTCTCCTGAGCGGGATCTACGGCGGCGATGCCGCGCAACTGAGCGCGCGCACGGTCTTACCCAGGCTGGTGGAGATGGAGCGGACCTACGGATCGCTCACGCGCGGCATGCTGGCCGCGCACCGGAAAATGCGCGCAGCAGGAAAGGAATCGTCCAGGGCGCCGATCTTCACCGCGTTGCGCGGCGGCATGCGGCAGCTTGTGGATACGCTGGCGGCGCGGCTCAATCCGGCATGGCTGCGGACGGCCGCGCCGGTAGATGCAATTGAGAAGACGGAGCGAGGCTGGCGCGTAAGAAGCTGCGAGGCGACAGAAGAATACGATGCGCTGATCCTGGCGCTGCCGGCCTGGGCCGCAGGCGCGCTGTTGCAAGGCGTCGATGCGGAGCTAGGGGCTGAGCTATGCGCCATCCCCTACTCATCTTCAATCACCGTAAACCTCGTTTACGACGAGAAAAAAACCGGGCAACTTCCCGCAGGATTCGGATTTCTGGTTCCGGCGGGCGAAGGCCGCGCGATGCTGGCCTGCACATTTGCGCACCGCAAGTTTCCCGGCCGCACCCCGCCCGGCAAGGCAGTGCTGCGCGCGTTTCTGGGCGGCTCTCGACAGGAACCGGGGTGCGGCTCTCTGCTGGCAAAAAGTGACGAGACGCTGGTTGCTACGGTGCGCCGGGAACTTGGCGAGATTCTGGGATCGAAAGTGCTCGATGCCCGCACCGAGCCCGAGTACGCGCAGGTAGCGCGCTGGCCGCGTGCCATGGCGCAGTACGCCGTGGGACACCGGGATCGTATCGACCGGATTCGGGCGCGGGAGGCGTCGCTCCCCGGGCTGCGGCTGGTCGGCAATGCCTACGACGGCATCGGCATTCCGGATTGCATCCGGCTCGGCCGCCAGGCGGCGCGGGAGCTGGCCGGCGAGCTGGCAGACCGGCGGATCGGCTCGCCAGCCGGCCGCTGAATCGGCCGTTGCCCGTATACTCAAGCCAGAGATGATCACGCACGCGGAAACCGTTCTGGCCACCATTGTGGCTGCGACGCGGAATACGGTTGCAGCGGCGAAGGAGGCTGTGCCGCTGGCAGAATTGGAACGGCGGGCCGCGGCGCACCACCCGCGCGGCTGGGCCGCGGCGCTGCGTGCAACCGCACCCCTCCGCCCGGCGGTCATCGCCGAAATCAAGAAAGCTTCGCCATCTAAAGGACTCATCCGCGCAGATTTCGACGCCGAGTGGCTGGCGCGGCGGTATCGCGCCGGCGGGGCCGCGGCGCTCTCTGTGCTTACCGACGAGCCGTTCTTTCAGGGCAGTCTGCGCAATCTCGAGCTGGCTTCGGCCGCCACTCCGCTCCCTTGTCTGCGCAAGGACTTCATGGTCGACGAGTACCAGATTATCGAAGCGCGAGCGCATCGCGCAGACGCGATTCTTCTGATCGCCGCAGCACTGACCAACGGCGAGATGAAGCGGTTTGCCGAGGCGGCGCACGCCATCAGGCTCGATGTGCTGGTCGAAGTGCACACCGCCGACGAGCTCGACCGCGTACTCGATGCCCTGGGCGAGACCGGAGCCGACGCGATCGGCGTGAACAACCGCGACCTGAAGACCTTCGAAGTGAGCCTCGATGTATCTCTCGCGCTGGCCGAGCGAATCCCCGCCAGGGCAGTGCGCGTGGCCGAAAGCGGAATCAGCGTTCCCGGCGACATTGCGCAACTGCGCGCCGCCGGCTTTCAGGCGTTTTTGATTGGCGAGAGCCTGATGCGGCAGCAGGACCCCGGCGCGGCGCTGGCCGAGCTGATCGCCGGAGCGGCGGCAGCGCGATGAGCCTCTGGATCAAAATCTGCGCGAACACCACGCTCGAAGACGCATTGCTCTCGGCCGATGCCGGTGCAGATGCCGTGGGCTTTGTCTTTGCCCGCAGCCCGCGGCGGGTAACCGTGGACCAGGTTGCAGCAATCGTCCCCGGCCTGCCGGCTGAACTCGAAAAAATCGGCGTCTTCGTCGATGCGCCGCTCGAAGAGATGGTTGCAGCCGTCGAGGCCTGTGGCCTGACGGGCGTGCAGCTTCACTTTGACGCACCGCGCGAGCTGACCGCTGCACTGCGCGCCCGCTGCGGGCCGGCGCTGCGCCTCCTGCGCGTAGTGCATTTCAACGGCGCGGTCGCGGACGATCCTGAGCCGGCCGATCAGGACAGCGCCGTCGACGCAGTATTGGTCGATTCGCGCAGCGCCAGGGCGCCCGGCGGGACCGGCGTCGCATTCGACTGGAATCTCGCTGCCAAAACTCTCTTCCAAAACGCAGGAGAGCGGAAGCTCATTGCGGCTGGAGGCCTTGCGCCGGACAACGTAGCCGAGGCGATCCGCATTTTGAAGCCGTGGGGCGTAGACGTGGCCAGCGGCGTGGAGTCGGCGCCCGGACGCAAAGACGCCGCCCGCCTGCGCGCCTTCATCGCCAACGCGCGCGCGGCTCATCGGGGCTGATTTTCTGCGGCCGATTGTGGCCTGCGGTCATCCACCAATTCAGCGGGATGAATTTGGGAGGGATCTTTATGGATACGTTTCTCGCGCCGATTGAACAGCCTGAAGGCTTCGCGATGAAGCTGCTCTATGGCATGACGCGCCGCCAGTTTGGCCGCGTCCTCACGCCGGTCAAGGTAATCGTGTCCCGCATGCCCCTGGCCTTCGGAATGTTTTCCGGCAAAATTGCCAGGCTCGATAAAAAGCTCTCGCTCCCGCAGGAGACGCAGATGCTGGTCCGCGAGCGCGTGGCGCGGCTCAACGTGTGCACATTCTGCATCGACATCGGCCGCTGGTTCGCCATCAAGTCAAAGATGAACCCGGCCAAGTTCGATGCGATGGAAGAGTACGCGACCAATCCTCTGTTCACCGAAGCCGACCGCGCCGCGCTCGACTACGTGACCGAGCTGACCCGCGACAGGAACGTGAACCCGGCCACCTTCGAGCGCCTGCGCCAGCACTACTCCGAGCGCCAGATCTGCGAGATCGTGTGGCTGGTGGCCAGCGAGCACTTCTACAACATGACCAACATCGGCCTGAACATCCACTCCGACATGCTGTGCGAGCTGGGCAGAAAGCTGGATTAGCCGGGCAGTTCCGGGCCGGCCGGAGGGCGTTTACCTCCTGCGTTTGCACTGCTAGTAAACTGAAATAGTTCCCGTTTCGCGGTAATGGGTCAGTTGGAAGGGTACGGGCCTGAGCCCGTACATCCGTCGAGCAAAATGCTTCCGGGCTTCCGCCCCGGAGGGAATGCGATTTCAAACTGACTCGCTGCCATTTCGCGGGCAGGCGCAGGAGTTCGTGTATGGCATCCATCATCCTTCCGGCAAATCCATCCGAGCCGCGGGCCGGGCGTTTTGGTGTCTACGGCGGCCGCTACGTGCCGGAGACGCTGATGGCCGCGCTCGTTGAGCTGGAGCGC
>Ga0070737_10005188_pt1 | contig 12557 bp, 10 predicted proteins | sample Coa_R1_10_FD_66438 | JGI IMG/M metagenome (GOLD analysis project Ga0070737, IMG submission 66438) | Surface soil microbial communities from Centralia Pennsylvania, which are recovering from an underground coalmine fire - Coalmine... | ecosystem: Environmental > Terrestrial > Soil > Unclassified... | reverse complement strand
CCTTCCACAACCCCTGAACAAGACTAGACGCTGGCACCGACAGTGCCACGAGGCCAACTGAAACCGAACCCCGTTCGGTTGGGCCCGCACGGGGGGAAGTATGCTCCCGCACATGGAACTCAACGGAACCGCAGCGATCATCTCCGGGGGCGCGAGCGGCCTCGGTGAGGCGACCGTGCGCGAACTCGCGTCCGCAGGCTCCCGTGTCGTGGTCGCGGACCTCAACGAAGACCGGGGCAAGGCGATCGCCAGCGAACTCGGCGGCCTGTTCGTCCGGACCGACGTCTCCGACGAGCAGTCGGTACAGGCCGCGGTGGAGGCCGCCACCGGCCTGGGGGTGCCGCTCCGGGTCGCCGTGAGCTGCGCGGGCATCGGCTGGGCCGCGCGGACCGTTGGCCGCGACGGCTCGCCGCACGACCTCGCGGCCTACCGCAAGGTCATCGACATCAACCTGATCGGCACGTTCAACGTGATGCGGATCGCCGCCGCGGCAATGGCCAAGACCGAGCCGGTGGACGCCGACGGGCAGCGTGGCGTCATCATCAACACCGCCTCGATCGCCGGTATCGAGGGCCAGGTCGGCCAGATCGCCTACTCCGCGTCCAAGGGCGGCATCATCGGCATGACCGTGCCGGCCGCCCGCGACCTCGGGGCCATCGGCGCTCGGGTGAACACGATCGCGCCCGGCATCATCGACACCCCCATCTACGGCAGCGGCGAGGCCAGCGAAGAGTTCAAGGCCAAGCTGATCCAGCCGGTGGCGTTCCCCAAGCGGCTGGGCACCGCCGCCGAGTTCGCCCACCTGGTGCGGGCGCTGATCGAGAACGACTACATGAACGCCGAGGTCGTCCGCTTCGACGGCGGCATCCGCTTCCAGCCGAAGTAAACAGCGGCATCCGGTCCACCGGATCGGGTGGCATCCGCTTCCAGGCTGAGCTGGCCGGGGTAAGAAGCCGTCAGGAACACCACGGGAGGGATCAGCGTGGCGGACGAAGTTCTCATCGAGGTCGACGACGCGGTCGCCGTCATCACGATCAACCGTCCCGAGGCGCGCAACGCGGTCAACGGCGCGGTCTCGGCCGGTATTGCGGCGGCGCTGGAGGATCTGGACGCGCGCCGGGACGTCCGGGTGCTCATCCTCACCGGGGCGGGCGGCACCTTCTGCGCCGGCATGGACCTGAAGGGCTTCCTCACCGGGGACAACCCGCTGGCCGGGGGGCGCGGGTTCGGCGGCATCACCGAACGGCCGCCGGCCAAGCCGGTCATCGCCGCGGTCGAGGGGTACGCCCTGGCCGGCGGGTTCGAGCTGGTGCTGTCCTGCGACCTGGTGGTGGCCAGCGAAGCGGCGAAGTTCGGCCTGCCCGAGGTGACCCGCGGGCTGGCCGCGGGCGCCGGCGGCCTGGTCAAGCTGCACCATCGCATTCCCTACCACCGGGCCATGGAGCTGGTGCTGACCGGTGACCGGGTGCCCGCCAGCGAACTGCGCGAAGCCGGCCTGATCAGCAAGGTGGTGCCCGCCGGTGAGGCGCTCACCGCCGCCCGTGAGCTGGCCGCCCGGGTGGCGGCCAACGCCCCGCTCGCGGTGGTGGCCTCCAAGCGGGTCATCGTCGAGTCGGCCACCTGGCCCGCCGGCGAGGAGTTCGCCCGGCAGGGCGAGGTCCTGAGCACGGTGTTCGGGTCGGCGGACGCGATGGAGGGTGCGGCGGCGTTCGCCGAGAAGCGGCCGCCGGTCTGGCGCGGCGAATAGCGGCCACGGCGGTCCCCGGAGCGGGCCGGGCCTATCCGGCCTGAGCTCGGCCGGCCGGGGCTGACCCAAGCAGGTCAGCCCCATCCGCCCCGTAGGATCGGGGAGCAGACGCCGCTTGACCGCCCGAGGACACCGATGAGCGCAATCACCGGGTGCCTGGCCCTGGAGCCCGGTACCCAGCCCGACGAGCGCTGGGTGCGTGCGGCCGTGGCCCGCCTCGCCCACCGCGGCCCGGACGACGAGGGTTTCCACGTCGATGAGCACATCGTCCTGGGCGCCCGGCGGCTGGCCATCATCGACCTGTCCCCGGGCGGGCACCAGCCGGTGCACTCGGCGGACGGCCGTTACTGGATGGTCTACGACGGCGAGATCTACAACTATCTGGAACTCGCCGAGAGCCTGCTGGCCCGCGGCATCGGCCTGCGCACGAACTCCGACGCCGAGGTACTGCTGGAGGCGTTCGCACTGCTCGGCCGGGACGTGGTGCGCAAGCTGCGTGGCATGTTCGCGTTCGCGATCTGGGACACCTGGAAGCAGCAGCTCTTCTGCGCCCGGGACCCGTTCGGGATCAAGCCGTTCTACTTCGCGGTGGGAGAGCCGCCCGGCGCCGCGGTTCCCGGCACCGTGCTGCGCTTCGCCTCCGAGCGCAAGGCCCTGGCCGGGCCGGGTGAGGTGACCGCACTGGACCCGGATGCGCTGCGCCGCTACCTGGGCTTCCAGTACGTGCCCGCGCCCGCGACCATGACCCCGCCGGTGCAGGTGCTGCCCCCGGGGCACGGGCTGATCGCCCGGCCGGAGCGCCAGGTCAACGTGTACCGCTACTGGCGGGCTGAACTGCGCCCGGGCCGCGGCCCCGAGGTGGAGACACCCACCCGGATTCTGGACGCGATGCGCGACTCCATCGCCGTGCACCTGCGCAGCGACGCACCGGTCGGTGCGTTCCTGTCCGGCGGTGTCGACTCGGCCGCCATCTGCGCCCTGGCCGCGGAGAACGCGCCCGGCCTGCCCACCTTCACGGTGGGATTCGCCGAGCCGGGCTACAGCGAGATCGAGCAGGCGCAGGAGACCGCGGCCGCCATCGGCGTGAAGTCAGTCCCGTATCTGATCAGCCCGGAGGAATTCTTCGCCGAGCTGCCCCGCGTGGTCTGGCACCTGGACGACCCGATGGCGGACGCCGCCGCTGTACCGCTGTGGTTTGCCGCCCGGGAGGCGTCCCGGCAGATCAAGGTGGTGCTGTCTGGTGAGGGCGCGGACGAGCTGTTCGGCGGTTACGCCGTCTACCATCAGCCCAGCGTGGTCCGCGCGGTCAAGCAGCTGCCCGGATGGGGACGGGCGCCGCTGGAGCGGGCTGCCGCCATGCTGCCCGCCGGAGTCAAGGGCAAGGGCCTGCTGGAGCGGGCCGCCATCCCGCTGGGCCGCCGGTACATCGGCAACGCGCACGTTTTCTCGGTCGAGCAGGCCGAGCACGTGCTGGGCGCCGGCCGGGCCACGCCGTACGAGGTGACCGATCCGGTCTACCAGCAGGCGGCCGAGGCCGGGCTGGACGACGTGTCGACCATGCAGCTGGTGGACATCAATACCTGGCTTCCTGGGGACATCCTGGTCAAAGCGGACCGGATGGCGATGGCGCACGGGCTCGAACTGCGCTCGCCGTTCCTGGACCGGGAGGTGCTGAGCGTCGCGTCCCGGCTGTCCCGCGAGGAGAAGACGGCGGGAAACACCACCAAGTTCGCGTTGCGTGAGGCGATGGGCGAAGTGTTGCCGCAGGTCGCGGCCGAGCGGCCCAAACTTGGCTTCCCTGTCCCGGTCGGGCGCTGGCTGTCTGGTGACTGGCACGGCTTCGCCGCGGACCTGCTCCGCCGGGCGCAGACCGACCAGTGGGTGGACCGCCGCGCTGCGCTGGGCCTGCTGCAGCGCTACCACGCGGGTGAGCCCGACGTGAGCTGGCGCCAGCTGTGGGCCCTGATGGTGTTCTCGATCTGGCACCAGATTTACGTGGAACGGGTCTACGACCCCATTCACCTCGGCTGGGAGACGCCCGCTTCCTGAATTCCGGGCCGGGGATCAGGGCGGAACGGGTTGCGCCTCCCGGGCACGCTGATTCCCGGAGCGAGACGGGCCGGGTGCTCAGAACGAGACGGAGGCCAGGCCACGCTGAGCGGCGAACAGCGCCAGCCGGTCCCGCAGGCGGTCCCGCCCCCGGTGCAGACGGGCGGCCACCGTGGTCACCGGCGCACCGGTCAGCTCGGCGATCTCGCGGTAACCGTAGCCTTCGACGTCGGCCAGGTAGACCGCGAGCCGCAGGTCCTGCGGCAGGTCACGCAGGGCACGCACGATGTCGCCAGCGGGCAGCACATCCAGGGCCCGTGGCTCGGCCGGGAACCGGGCCCCGCTCCGCTGGGCCCCGCCCCGCCCGGCCTCGTCCCGGGCGCTGTTCCACCGGCCACTCTTCGGCCAGGCACTCTTTGACCAAGCACGGTGGGCGGGGGTTCCGGTGCAACGAATCATCATCGCTCCCAGGCGCTTGTGCTTCCCTGTACTAAAGAGACGCTCGTACTTCTTAGACGTTGCCCGGGGCCGGATCGGTCAGGTGAGTTGGTCACAAATTTGTGACCGATGGGATTTTTCTGCTGCCACCGGCCGCACCGGGCCCCAGGATCGGCACCGTGAGCACGAGCGAGGCCGTCGCAGCCGGTGCCGGGAACATCGCGGCCAGAAGCGGAACCGTGGCCGGGACGGGGATCGCCGGCTCTGGCGCCGGGGTCATGCTGCCCAGCGCCGTCGGCTGGACGGCGCTGGGGCTGGCCGGGCTGATCCAGGCGGCCCGCGGGCTGGGTGCGGAACGGGTAGCGGGCCTGTCGGCTGCCGAGCGCATACTGGCCCGGGAGCTGACTGACCGGGACGGGACGGGACCCGGGCCCGGCCTGGCTGGCCTGCCCGAGCGGATCGCCGCGGGTGAGGACCCGCTCGGCGATGCGCTCTGTATGATCCGCGGGGCCGCCGAGCGGCGGCAGCTGGGCCAGACACTCACCCCCGCCCCCATCGTGGCCAGCATGACCGCCTGGGCCGCCGCCGCAGCCGGGCCAGGCGGCCCGGCCCGGGTGGTGGACCCCGGCACCGGGACGGGCCGGTTCCTGCTTGCCGCCGGGCGCCGCTGGCCGGGCGCAGAACTCGTCGGTGCCGAGACCGACCCGGCCGCAGCCATGATCGCCCGGGCGAACCTCGCTGCGGCCGGCCTGGCCGGCCGGGCCCGGGTGGTGCTGGCCGACTACCGCACGCTGACGCTGCCGCCGGTGGCTGGGCCCACCCTGTACCTGGGCAACCCGCCGTACGTGCGGCACCACCTCCTCGACGCGGACGGCAAGCGCTGGCTCACCACGGCGGCGGCCGAAAGCGGCCTGGCCGCGAGCACCCTGTCCGGGCTGCACGTGCACTTCTTCCTGGCCACCGCCCGGCAGGCAGCTCCCGGCGACCTGGGGGTGTTCATCACGGCCGCCGAATGGCTGGACGTGAACTACGGTGCGCTGGTGCGCGAGCTGCTGCTCGGCGACCTCGGCGGCGAGGCCGTGCACCTGCTCGAACCCCGCGTGCCGGCGTTCGCGGACGCCATCGTCACCTCCGCGATCACCTGCTTCCGGCCCGGTCGCCGGCCGGGCACGGTCCGGCTGCGCCTGGCCGGCGACCCCGCTGAGCTCGGCGACCTGTCCGGCGGCCACCCTGTGCCGCGGGCCCGGCTGGCCCAGGCGGACCGGTGGGGGGCGCTGGTCCGCGACCCGGCCGGCCAGCGCCAGGCCCCGGTAACCGGCCAGGTCGAGCTGGGCGAGATCTGCCGGGTGCACCGGGGCCAGGTCACCGGGGCCAACGCGGTCTGGGTCACTGTCCCGGGTACGGCGCTGCCGCCCCGGTTCCTGGTGCCGACGGTCACCCGGGCCCGCGAGCTGTTCGCGGCGCCGGACGGGACGCTGCCACCGGGCACCCCCCTGCGGCTGGTCGCCGACCTGCCCGCCAGCCTGGACGACCTGGACGACACCGAACGGGAACTGGTCGGGGCGTTCATCGCCCGCGCAGCGCGCGCCGGGGCGGCCGGCTCCTACATCGCCCGGCACCGGCGGCCCTGGTGGCGAGTGGGGCTGACCGCGCCTGCCCCCATCCTGGCCAGCTACATGGCCCGGCGGCCGCCCACGTTCGTGCGTAACCTGGCGGGCGCCCGGCACCTCAACATCGCGCACGGGCTTTACCCGCGGGAACCGCTGCCCGGTCCGGTACTGGACCGGCTCGCGAGGTACCTGCGGCGTTCGGCGGATCCCGGCCAGGGCCGCACCTACGCCGGCGGCCTGACCAAGTTCGAGCCGCGGGAGATGGAACGGCTGCTGGTGCCGTGGCCGGAGATCCGCGGCTGACCGCGCACGGCCGGATCCGGCAGGGTCAGATCCGGCAGGGTCAGATCCAGCTGTTGAACCACATCCGGGCCAGCCAGGAGGAGTACGGGATCACCTTGGCCGCGAGCACCGGGTACAGGTAGTAGAAGTTGAGCATGACCGCCAGCAGATAGCCACCGGTTACCGCCGCGCCGGTCACCCGGCGCACCGGGCCGGCCCGGGCGGCTCCGATGAGCAGCCCCAGGCACAGCGTGATGGACAGCACCAGGAACGGGTCGTAGGCGACCGCGTAGAAGTAGAACTTGGTCCGGGACAGGTAGAGGAACCAGGGCAGCCAGCCGCCCAGGAAGCCGACCACGACCGCTCCGGCCCGCCAGTCCCGCTGGGTCAGCCACCAGGCCACGCAGATGAGCAGCGTGGCGATCGACACCCACCAGATCATCGGGGTGCCGATGGCCAGCACTTCCGAAGAGCAGCCCTGGAGTACGTGGCAGCCGCTGTGGCCGGCCTTTGGTGCCGCGTAGTAGAACGACACCGGCCGGTGAATCACCAGCCAGGTCCAGGGCTGCGACTCGTACGGGTGCTTGGTGGCCAGCGTGTCGTCGAAGTGCAGCATGGCCAGGTTGTACTGGTACAGCGAGACCAGGGCGTCGATCACCGGGGTGTGGATACCGTGCTGCTCGGCCCAGAACCGGTCGTAACCGGACTTGGTGAACAGCCAGTTGCTCCAGGCCAGGATGTAGGTCACGAACGGCACGGCGCCGAAGCAGGCCAGGGCGCCCAGCCCGTCCTTCACCAGGCCGCCGTAGACCCAGCGGGCCACTCCGGCGGTCCGGCGGGCCCCCAGGTCCCAGGCCAGCACCAGGGCGCCGAAGGCGGGCATGTACCACACGCCGTTCCACTTCGACGCGGTGGCGAGGCCGATGCAGACCCCGGCGGCCACCCGCCACCAGCGAATCCCCAGCTTGGGCCCGACGTCCGGCTGGTATCTGGTCATCGCCTCGGCCAGCCGGGCCCGGGTGCGGTCCCGGTCGATCACGATGCAGCCGAAGGCGGCCAGGACCCAGAACATCACGAAGATGTCCAGCAGCGCCGTCCGGCTCATCACGAACTCCAGGCCGTCCAGCGACAGCAGCAGCCCGGCGATGCAGCCGAGCAGCGTGGATCTGGTCATCCGGCGGGCGATCCTGGAGATCATCAGGATCGACAGCGATCCCACGACGGCGACCGCGAACCGCCAGCCGAACGGGGTCAGCCCGAAGATCCACTCGCCCGCCGCGATCATGATCTTGCCGAACGGGGGGTGCGCGACGAATTCCCCGCCCTTGGTGAAGAAGTGCGGGTCGCCCCGGACGATCAGCGGGTTCCGCTTGACTATGTAGTTGTGCTCGGTCCCGTACTTGAGGATGCCGAAGGCGTCGGGCACGTAGTAGGTCTCGTCGAAGACCACTGCCGGCGGCAGCGACAGCCGGTTGAACCGCAGGAACGTCCCGAACGCGGTGACCAGCAGCGGGCCGATCCATCCCCAGGCCCGGCTGCCCGGCATCGGCGGGCACAGCCGGACGGCGAGCGCGGAGAGCCGCTGGCTGGCGTGCGGGCTGGCCGCCTCCGCCTGGGATGTCGTCATCGATGCCATCGTATGGGTGCAGGGACGCGGGCGTGCGGCAGAATATTATCCGCAGCCCGGGTGCGCGGAGAATCGCGCGCGAGCTCGCGATGGCCGGTGGCGGTCACCGGCCGCCGCATAGTGTTCAGGATCGTGAACAAGTCTGTGCACTCCGAACCGCCGGTGCCTCCCGAACCGCCGGTGCCTCCCGGGCCGGAGGGTGGCGCCCCGGGCCTGCTGACCATCGCGGCGGTCCCGATCGGCTGCCTGGAGGACGCGTCGCCGCGGCTGGCGGACGCACTGCGGGCGGCCCAGATCATCGCGGCCGAGGACACCCGGCGGGTGCGCAGACTGGCGGCTGGCCTCGGTGTGCCGCTGACCGGGACGGTGGTGTCCTACTACGACGCGGTGGAGCAGCGCCGGACGGAAGCTCTGGTCGGCGAGCTGGCGGCGGGCCGGGACGTGCTGCTGGTCACCGACGCGGGCATGCCGGGGGTGAGCGACCCCGGGTACCGCCTGGTGACCGCGGCGGCGGCGGCCGGGATACGGGTCAGCGCGCTGCCCGGCCCGTCCGCGGTCACCACCGCGCTGGCCGTTTCCGGACTGCCCTGCGACCGGTTCTGCTTCGAGGGGTTCCTGCCCCGTAAGGGCGGGGAGCGGGGCCGCCGGCTCGCCGAACTGGCCGGGCAGCCCCGCACCACGGTGCTGTTCGAGTCGCCGCGCCGGCTCGCCGCGACCCTGAGTGAGCTGGCCGCCGTCTTCGGCGGCGAGCGGCGGGCAGCGGTCTGCCGCGAGCTGACCAAGACGCACGAGGAGATCCGGCGCGGCACCCTGGACCAGCTGGCCAGCTGGGCGGCCCCCGGCGTGCTCGGCGAGGTCACGCTGGTGGTGGCCGGCGCGGAGACCGCCGCCCCGGCGGCGGGGGCCGCCATCGCCGCTGCGGTGGCCGCGGTCGGGGAGGCGGTCGCGGGCGGGGTGTCCCGCAAGGACGCGATCGCCGCGGTGGCCGCGGCCCGCGGACTTCCCCGCCGGGCGCTGTACCAGGCCGTGGTGCAGCCGTCCCCGCCGCAGGCCAGTGCGCCGCAACCGGCCCGCCCGCCGTCCGGTGGCCAATAGGCTTTGCCCATGTCTTCGTCGCCCCGCCACATCCTCGCCGCCCCCGCCTGGCCGTATGCCAACGGCCCACGTCACATCGGGCACGTCTCCGGGTTCGGGCTGCCCTGTGACATGTTCAGCAGATACCAGCGGATGGCGGGCAACCGGGTGCTCATGGTCAGCGGCACCGACGAGCACGGGACCCCCATCCAGGTGCAGGCGGACGCCGAGGGAGTCACCGCCCGCGAGCTGGCCGACCGGTACAACCGGGTGATCGCCCACGACCTGACCGACCTGGGCATGTCCTACGACCTGTTCACCCGGACGACCACCCGCAACCACTACGCCACGACGCAGGAGATCTTCACCGGGCTGTACCGCAACGGCTACATCTTCGCCCGTACCGCCATGGGCGCGATCTCCCCGTCTACCGGCCGTACCCTGCCCGACCGCTATATCGAGGGCACCTGCCCCATCTGCGGCTTCGACGGCGCCCGCGGCGACCAGTGCGACAACTGCGGCAACCAGCTCGACCCGGTGGACCTGATCAGCCCGCGCTCGCGGATCAACGGCGAGACGCCGGAGTTCGTGGAGACCGAGCACTATTTCTTCGACCTGCCGGCCTTCACCGAGACGCTGGGCACCTGGCTGCAGTCCAAGAGCGGGCAGTGGCGGCCGAACGTGCTGAAGTTCTCGCTCAACCTGCTGGACGACGTCAAGCCACGGGCGATCACCCGGGATCTGGACTGGGGAGTGCCGGTGCCGCTGGACGGCTGGCGGGACCGGCCGGACAAGCGGATCTACGTCTGGTTCGACGCGGTGATCGGTTACCTGTCCGCCTCCATCGAGTGGGCGAAGCGGTCCGGCGACCCGGACGCGTGGCGGGCCTGGTGGCAGTCGCCAGACGCCGAGTCCTACTACTTCATGGGCAAGGACAACATCGTCTTTCACTCCGAGATCTGGCCGGCCATGCTGTTCGGCTACAGCGGGCAGGGCGACCGGGGCGGCACGCCGGGGGCGCTGGGCGCGCTGAACCCGCCGTCCGAGATCGTCTCCAGCGAGTACCTGACCATGGAGGGCCGCAAGTTCTCCTCCTCCCGCAGTGTCGTGATCTACGTCCGCGACTTCCTGGAGCGCTATGACGTGGACGCGCTGCGGTACTACGTGGCGGTGGCCGGCCCGGAGACCCAGGACACCGACTTCACCTGGACCGAGTTCGTCCGCCGAAACAACGACGAGCTGGTCGCCAACTGGGGAAACCTGGTGAACCGTGCGGTCTCGTTCGCGGCCCGCAACATCGGCTCGATCCCGCCGCCCGGCTCGCTGACCGACGCCGACCGGGACATCCTGGAACGCTCCCGGCAGGCGTTCGCCGCGGTCGCCGAACCGCTCTCCCGGTCCCGGTTCAAGATCGCCATCGGCACCGCGATGCGGGCCACCGCCGACGCCAACAAATACCTGTCCGACCAGGCACCGTGGAAGCTGCGGGAAAGCGATCCGGAGCGGATGCGCACGATCTGCCACGTCGCCCTGCAACTGGTGGACGACGCCAAGACGCTGCTCAGCCCGTTCCTGCCGCGCTCCTCGCAGAAGGTCTACGAGATGCTCGGCGGCACCGGCGAATGGTCCGGTATGCCCCGCATCGACCAGGTCGACGAGGACGGCGGCCCGTCCTACCCGGTCATCACCGGCGACTACGGCGTGGCCGCCCGCTGGGAGCACACCCCCATCACGCCGGGCACCCCACTGGCCCCGCCGGTTCCGCTGTTCGCCAAGCTGGCGCCGTCGGTGGCCGAGGAGGAGCTGGCCCGGCTGGAGCAGGGGTGAGCGCGGAGCGCAAGCCGGCTCCCGCGCCGGACGTGGTACTGCCCGTGGAAGCCCTGGACAGCCACTGCCACCTGGAGATGATGACTGAGCCGGTGGCGCAGACGCTGGCCGACGCGCGCTCGGCGGGTATCCGGCGGGTGGTGACGATCGGCACCGACCTGGCCTCCTCCCGCTGGGCGGCGGACTGCGCGTCGGTGCACGCCGACGTCTGGGCCGCGGTGGCCGTCCACCCCACTGAGGTGGAGGAGGCCACGGCCGGCGCCGGGGACGGTCCCGCCGGGCGGGCCGCGGCCGCCGACGCCGTGCTGGCGGAGATCGAGAGCCTGGCCGCCCGCCCGGAAGTGCGGGCCATCGGTGAGACCGGGCTCGACTACTACTGGGACCGGTCCGCTCCCGCGATCCAGCAGGACTGGTTCCGCGCGCACATCGGCATCGCCAAGCGGTCCGGCAAGGCGCTGGTCATCCACGACCGGGACGCACACGAGGACGTGCTGCGCATCTTGGCCGAGGAAGGGCCCCCGGAGAAGGTGGTGTTCCACTGCTTCTCCGGGGACGAGCGGATGGCCCGGCGGTGCGCCGAGGCCGGCTACGTGATGAGCTTCGCCGGCACCCTGACCTTCGCCAACGCTCAGCCGCTGCGCGACGCGGCCGCAGCCGCCCCGGCGGATCTGGTGCTGGTGGAGACGGACGCGCCGTTCCTCACCCCGGTACCGCACCGGGGCAAGCGCAACGCTCCCTGGCTGACCGCGCACACGTTGCGGCGGCTGGCCGAGGTGAAGGCGATGGACCTGGCCGAACTGTGCGGGCAGATCTCCCAGACCGCCGAGCGGATCTTCGGCCCGTGGTAGGAACTCGCGTGGCAGGAGCCCCCGTGGTGAGAAGCCTGTGGTGAGAAACAGGCCGCGGTGACCGGCGCGCAGGCCCGGCTGCTGGGAGCCTCCGACATACGGGAAATCGCCGGGCGGCTGGGGGTGCGGCCGACGAAGCGGCTGGGGCAGAACTTCGTCATCGACCCCGGTACGCTGCGCCGCATCGTCGCGCAGGCCAGGATCCAGCCGGACGAGCACGTGCTGGAAGTTGGGCCCGGGCTCGGCTCGCTCACCCTCGCGCTGCTTGCGGCGAAGGCGCGGGTGCTCGCGATCGAGATCGATCCGGTGCTCGCCACCGAACTGCCCCGGACGGTCGCGGCCCGGGCACCCGGCCTGGCCGGTCGCCTCCACGTGGTCACCGCGGATGCGGCCCGGGTCGGCTCGCTGCCCGGGGAGCCGGCCACTGTGCTGGCCGCCAACCTGCCCTACAACGCCGCCGTGCCGGTGCTGCTGCATCTGCTGGCCACGGTGCCGTCGCTGCAACGGGGCGTGGTCATGGTCCAGGCCGAGGTGGCCGAGCGGATGACCGCCGCGCCCGGCAGCCGCGTCTACGGCGTGCCGACGGTGAAGCTGGCCTGGTTCGCCGAGGCACGCCGGGCCGGGGCGGTCCCGCGCAGCGTGTTCTGGCCAGTTCCCCGGGTCGACTCCGGGCTGGTGGCGTTCATCCGGCACGAGCCGCCGGTGGCGGGGGTGGCGGCAGGCGATCTGTTCGAGGTGGTGGACGCGGCGTTCGCGCAGCGCCGCAAGATGCTGCGGTCGGCGCTGGCGGACTGGGCCGGGTCGCCGGCCCGGGCGGCCGACGTGCTCCACCGGGCCGGGGTGGACCCCACCGCGCGGGCGGAATCACTGACCGCCGCCGAGTTCGCCGCCATCGTGCTGGCCGCCAGCTGAACTGACCTGAGCAGCTGGCCGGCCCGCCATCGGGGCGGCTATGACGCGGACGGGCGGCGGGGCAGGTACGATCATCGAATCGTGACCGCTGTGACCGTGCGGGTACCCGCAAAGATAAACCTCCAGCTCTCGGTGGGACCGGC
>Ga0070737_10005187_pt1 | contig 12558 bp, 10 predicted proteins | sample Coa_R1_10_FD_66438 | JGI IMG/M metagenome (GOLD analysis project Ga0070737, IMG submission 66438) | Surface soil microbial communities from Centralia Pennsylvania, which are recovering from an underground coalmine fire - Coalmine... | ecosystem: Environmental > Terrestrial > Soil > Unclassified... | reverse complement strand
CATCGGTCGCCATTCTCACGCTGGCTCTGGGGATCGGTGCGAACACGATCCTTTTTTCGGTTGTCAATGGCGTGCTGCTGAACCCATTGACGTATCCACAATCTGATCGGCTGGTTGCGATTTACCAACGCAGTTCCGGCTTCGACAAAGCACCGGCGGCCTACCTGAATTTCCTCGATTGGAAGCGTGCCACGCAGACGTTTTCTTCGATGGCCATGTACCACAACGAGGATTACAATTTTGTTGGCGCAGGCGAAGGAGAACGTGTCAGCGGTCACATGGTTTCCGCTGATTTTTTCTCCACGCTCGGAGTGCAGCCGATTCTGGGCCGCCTGTTTCGTCCCGCGGACGATCAACTGGGCGCGGCGCGGGTGGCGATTCTCAGCGCAGGTTTCTGGAGCCGGAAGTTCGGGTCTTCCGCGGGAATTATCGGGAAGTCGATCACCCTGAGTGGGACCTCGTACACGGTCGTGGGCGTGATTCCTGCCGGCTTCACGTTTTACGGCCAGCACCGGGACGTATATACACCCATCGGCCAGTGGAACGACCCGACGTTTCGTGACCGGCGGATCGTCTATAGTTCTGGAATCGTCGGCCGCCTGAAATCCGGCGTGACGCTGGCCCAGGCGAGAGCCGATATGGAGAGCATTGCGCAGAACCTCGCCGCGATCTACCCGCAAGCGGATAAAGGTTTGGGCATTACACTCGTTCCGCTGAAGGAAGACCTGATAGGCAGCGTGCGGCCGTGGCTATTACTGCTGCTGGGTGCTGTCGGCTTTTTACTGCTGATCGCATGCACAAATGTAGCCAACCTGCTGCTGGCGCGCTCACTGGGCCGTACGCGCGAGTTTGCGATTCGCGCCTCGTTAGGCGCTAGCCGCCTACGAGTAATCCGGCAGCTTCTTACGGAGAGCGTTCTGCTGGCGGGCGTGGGCGGAGGCTTGGGACTCTGGCTCGCCGTTTGGGGCACGAAAGCGGCCCTGCACGTCGTGCCCGGCACATTACCGCGCGCAAATGAAGTTTCCGTGGATGCGCGTGTGCTGCTGTTCACGCTCGGCATTTCCATAGTGGCCGGCATTCTGTTCGGCCTTGCTCCGGCATGGAAGGCTTCGCGCGTGAATCTGCAAGACGTATTGAAAGAAAGCGGCCGCGGCTCTAGCAGCGCGCGGCAACGCCTGCAGGGAATGTTCGTGGCTGTCGAAGTGGGGATCGCTCTCGTGTTGCTGGTGGGCGCGGGCTTGATGGTCCGCAGCCTCGCTGCGCTCTGGCGCGTCGATCCCGGCTTCCATCCAAACCAGGCCATCACTTTCTTTTTATCGATGCCGGCCAGTGGCCGAACCGGGTCCGCAGCCACACGCGCCCGGCTGCGTGCGTTCGATGAAAAAATGCGTTCTTTGCCCGCTGTGGAAGCCGTTTCAGTGACGCTCGGCTCCCGCCCGATGATTCACAATTCGACGGAAGCTTTCTGGGTGGAGGGACGGCCTAAGCCACCGAGTCTGAACGATATGAACCAGGCGCTCTTTTACCTCGCCGAATCCGGTTTCGAGCAGGCGATGGGAATCGCGCTCGAGCGCGGCCGTTTTATCACGCCGCAGGATGACGAGCACTCGCGCGTAGTTATCGTGATCGACGACGTTTTCGCCCATAAGTATTTCTCGCAGGAAGACCCCATCGGCAAGCGCATCCATCTTGCCGGTTTCGGTGTACAAGCTGAGATCGTCGGCGTCGCCGGACATGTAAAGCAGTGGGGACTCGACACCGACGCACCCTCCGCGATCGAGGCGCAGTTCTATTATCCTTTTATGCAGCTCCCGGAGAAACTGATGCCGCTCGACGCGCCAGTGGTAGCGGTCATTCTGCGGACCAAAGGTGACCCCGCCGCCGTCATGGGCCGGGTCCGCCGGGCAGTGAAAGAACTCGATCCCCGCAATGTGATTTATAACGTGGAAACCCTGGAGGAAGTCGTTTCGAATTCGTTCGCTGTGCGCAGGCTGTCCATGATTTTTCTCAGCGTCTTTGCCGCACTTGCTTTGACGCTCGCCTGCGTGGGAATTTACGGCGTCATCGCGTACCTGGTCAGCCAGCGCATCCGGGATATCGGGGTGCGTATGGCGCTGGGTGCACAGCGCGCAGATATTTTGCGGCTGGTGGTTGGGCGCGGGATGAATATGGCGCTGGCCGGCATCGCCATCGGCATTCTTGGCGCACTCGGATTGACGCGACTGATGGCCCACCAGCTCTTTGGTGTCAGTTCACACGACCCCCTGACTTTTGCCAGTGTCTCGGCGCTATTGGTCGTGGTCGCCGTGACCGCCTGCTACATACCGACCCGACGTGCCCTGAAAGTTGACCCGATCATTGCTCTTCGATATGAGTAACACGGCGGGGGCGGCTATCACCGATTTGTAAAAAGTCAATATTATCTAATTACAAACGATCTAAATCGGCCGGTAATGGCACTATAAATTCGACTGCACGAAACTGGTTAGTCCGCATAGTACTCGCATTTTTAGGAAAATTCTGTTAGAGTCTGTGAGCAGTTTGACTGCGGTGAGTTCAAGTTACAGTGCGGCACTCATACGCTGATCGAGCTAACGTCAGTTCACGTCGAGGCGCGGTAGCCAAGCGGTAAGGCAAGAGCTCGCAAAACTCTATCGGTCGTTCGAATCGGCCCCGCGCCTCCAATTCCAGAGCCGTTTCATCTACACTAGAAAGATGGCACTTCCCGCCGCCACCCGCCCGTCGCTGTTCGGCTCAGACTAACGCCGCCCGTCTGCGCGGCTTTTCCCATCCTTTTCAAGAATTGATTGAGGTGTTTCATGGTGACGCAGATTTCTGCACATCCACTTCTGCCGAATTTAGTGACTCCTCTGCCCGGGCCAAGGGCAAAAGAGATCATCGAGCGAGACCGCGCCGTTCTTTCGCCGTCCTACACGCGCTGCTATCCATTTGTCATGAAACGCGGCGAGGGGGCGATTGCTGAAGATGTGGATGGCAACCGTTTTCTAGATTTCGCTGCGGGGATCGCGGTGGTCGCAACCGGCCACTCGCATCCGCAAGTAGTAAGCGCTATTCAGCAACAGGCGGCCGACTTCCTGCACATGTCCGGGACGGACTTCTATTACGAAGGCATGGTTCGTTTGGCGGAAAAACTGGCGCATCTTATGCCGGGCAATGTTCCACGCCGCGTTTACTTCGGCAACTCGGGGGCCGAGGCGATCGAAGCGGCGCTCAAACTGGCGCGCCTGCATACGCGCCGCGATAAGTTCATCGCGTTTCTGGGCGGCTTTCATGGCCGCACCATGGGCGCGCTGTCACTAACCGGCAGCAAAGTGGTGCAGCGGCGCGGCTTCGGCCCGATGCTGCCGGTCTATCATGTGCCGTATCCGGACTGCTATCGCACTCCGCATGCGGAGACAACGCAGTGCGGCGCCGCGACCATCGAGTACCTGGAAGATCGGCTGTTCAAAACCATTTTGCCGCCGGAAGAAGTGGCTGCCATTGTGGTCGAGCCTATTCAAGGCGAGGGCGGATACCTGGTTCCGCATCAGAGCTTTCACCAGGGCCTGCGGCGCATGGCAGACAAATATGGCATGCTGCTGATTCACGACGAGGTGCAGTCGGGGATGGGCCGCACCGGCCGCATGTTCGCTGCTGAGCATTTTGACGTGGTTCCGGATATCGTTACTCTGGCCAAGGGCATTGCCAGCGGCATGCCGCTTTCAGCCATGATTGCGCGCGCCGACCTGATGGACTGGGGACCCGGTACGCACGCTTCGACGTTCGGCGGCAACCCCGTTTCGATAGCCGCCGCTCTGGCCACCGTTGGCCTGCTCGAAGAGGGCCTGGTTGAAAACGCACGCCTGGTGGGCGAATACCTGATCGCTCGGTTGAAGACCTGGCCGCAGCGCTTCCGGCACATTGGCGACGTACGGGGGATCGGCCTGATGATCGGCATCGAATTTGTGCGCGATCAAGCCACCAAAGAGCGTGCGCCGGAGCTGCGCGACCGCATAGAAGCGCTCGCCTTCGAGCGCGGATTGCTGACGCTCGGCTGCGGCCAGAACAGTCTGCGGCTTTGCCCGCCGCTGATCATTACTCGTGAGCAGGCCGACTGCGCAGCCGATACGCTGGAAGAATGCCTGCGCGCACTGGAACGTTAGCTTCTGTGGTCGGAGCGCGTTCCCCGGCTGCGCCGCGGCGCTTGGAAACGCTCCCCGTTTTAGACGCCGGTTGCGGCGTCAACAAGCATCCGGGCGCCATTGGCCTGGATCGCAACCCGAATACGCGCGCCGATGTGATTGCGGATCTGGATCGCTTTCCGTGGCCGTTTGAGGACGGCTCATTCCGCGAGGTGCGAGCGATCCATGTGATCGAGCATGTTGCCGACGTTATTCGCACGGTCGAAGAATTTCACCGCCTGCTTGCGCCCGGCGGCCGCGTGGTCATCGTGACGCCGCATTATACAGATTTCAGTTCGTTCTGCGATCCTACCCATCGCTGGCACTTAAACAGTTTTTCGCTGCGTTACTTCGGCGATAACAGCGGCGGGTTCGGCTATTACACGCCGGTCCGTTTTCGTGAGATTTCGACTCGGGTTAAGTTACTTGCTTTATGGAGATACCTCGGTTTTGAGCTCCTGGTGAACCATTTTCAGTGGTTCCGGCGGTTCTGGGAGTACTACCTTTGCTATCTCATACGAGGCAAAGTCATCGAATGGCGTCTAGAAGCGCAGAAAGATCTGTCAGGCACGTCCAGCCACGGCAATTACTCTGGAAATTAAGCGATGTTGCGCGCCAGTTCCGGGAGCGGCACACGTTATCGCCCGAGGCGGCGCTCGGCCGGCGCGGCGAGGACCTGGCCCACCGTTATCTGCGAAATGCCGGTTTTCGGGTGGTGGCTCGCAACTATCGACCGAACGACGGCAGCTCCGAAATCGACATCATTGCGCGCGACGGCGAGACGATCGTCTTTGTCGAAGTGAAGTCGCGAACCTCAGCAGAGTTCGGCGCCCCCGAGCGCGCGATAGGAGACGAAAAGCAGAAGCACATCGTTCGCGCGGCCCGCAGCTACGTGAGTCGCGCCGGCATTACATGGAACCAGGTTCGCTTCGACACCATCTCGATCGTATTCACCGATCCGCCTTCGCTCGTACACCAGCAAGACGCATTCTTTAACGGGCGGGCAAACTGAAGTTAGGCAGCCAGAACGTCGAGACCAAACTGCAGGAGCCGCCACGAGCAGAGGTCATGCAGACGCGAGGCGCCCACGTGAAGGGCGACCAGCGATTCGAACACCTCCGGCCGCCGTGCCAATCCGGCCAGCGCGCGCCTTTGAAGGCCATGGTGCCGTGATAGCGCCAGAAGAAGCGAAGACATCAGGCGCGGGCGTCTCATCAGCTCACTGTGTTTCGCCTGGTATTCGAAGACGCAGCGTTGCTTTAAGGCGGCCGACAGCGCCAGGGCTTGCTGAAAGGCGAGGCACATGCCTTGGCCGGTGATCGCATCGACAGACCCCGACGCATCGCCCAGCAACGCTATTCGCTGCGTATGAACGCAGCGCAGTTTGCGCGAAACGGTGACCGCTCCCAACTCGGGCGTGACAGCCGGTGCTGCCGCCAATCGCTCCCGCAGCTCGGGAAAGCTACGTAGCGCCTGCTCCAGGCGCAGCCGGCTGTCGTGTGAGATCAGGGCCACGCATACTTCATCGGCGGCGACGGGAGTGACGTAGACCTGGCAATTCGGCCCCCAATGCAACTCCACCCAGGAGGACCACGGCGCGAGCCGGTAATGGCGCCGGAATCCGTAGCGCTTCTGTTCTTTCACAACGTGCGCCAGTCCGGCTTGTGCCCGAACCCGAGAATTCTGCCCATCCGCGCCTATAACAAAATCGGCCTGCCTTCGCTGCCCGTTGATGACGACGCCTCGGTCCTCGAGCCTGACCTGTTTCGCGCCCCACAGCAACGACACGCCTTCCTGCTCGGCTCGCCTCACCATAAGGGCATGCAAAGCGGTCCGCCGCACGCCGCGTCCTTTGCCGTTCGAGAAATTTGCTACCACCGAGGAACAGCCGTCCGTGAATCGAATGCCATCGAAGGCGAAACCGAGTTGCGGCGGGACCTCGACACCGAGTTCGCCCAACGCATCCATGCTATCCGGCATTAAACCTTCGCCGCAGCTCTTATCAATGGGCGGGATTGCCGCATCGAGGACGGTAACGTCGGCGCCCTCGCGCGCGAGCGCAATCGCGGCGGCCAATCCAGCCGGCCCGCCGCCCACAACATAGATTCGCGCTTTCGAGACACACCTCCGTCAACTCTCCCAACCATATCAGCACCGAATGCGGTCGTGTCGCCGCGGGCGGGCAGGCCGCTACACTGGTCGAAGCCGCCGTTGGCGATATCCTCCCACTCATGCCGAACCAAAGCTTACACACTACTTGCTGCGTTGTGGGCGGCGGGCCGGCCGGCATGATGCTTGGCTTTCTGCTCGCTCGCCAAGGCGTCCACGTCACGGTACTGGAAAAGCACAAGGACTTCTTCCGCGATTTTCGCGGCGACACGGTGCATCCTTCTACGCTCGAACTCATGCACGAGCTGGGCATTCTCGAGAAGTTTCTAAAGCTTCCGCATCAGAAGGTAGAGGCTGCGGGCGGCATCTTCGGCGATTACCCGTTTCAGGTGGCGAATCTGCGCCATGTCCCAACCCATTGCAAATTCATCGCGCTCATGCCGCAATGGGACTTCCTCGATTTCGTCTCCGCACAAGCAAAGAAGTTACCAACCTTCCGCCTTCGCATGGAGCACGAGGCGGTCGATCTTATTCGAGAATCCGGGCGCATTGCCGGCGTCGAGGTGCGCACGCCCGAAGCAACCGAACAGATCCGTGCAGACCTGGTCGTGGGCTGTGACGGCCGCCATTCGACCATGCGCAAAGCCGCCCATTTCGAGGTGCGCGAATTCGGCGTTCCCATTGACGTACTCTGGTTCCGCATCAGCCGCAGATCCCAGGATCCCGAGCAGGTGCTGGGCAACATCAACTACGGCAGGATGATTGTCCTGATCAACCGCGGCGACTACTTTCAGGCTGGTCTCCTGATCCGCAAAGGCTCTTTCGATGAAATAAGAAGCAGCGGCCTCGATGCGTTCCGGCGCACGATAGCGCAGGTGGTTCCCTACCTCGGTGAGCGAGTCAATGAGCTGCACGACTGGGATCAAATCAGTTTGTTATCGGTCCAGATCAATCGGCTGAGGCAGTGGCACCGGCCCGGACTGCTGTGCATTGGCGATGCGGCGCATGCGATGTCGCCAGTTGGAGGAGTCGGCATTAACCTGGCAATTCAGGATGCGGTCGCCACCGCGAATCTGCTGGGTGCACCGTTGCGCGAGCGGCGCGTCACGGAAGCCATGCTTGCCCGCGTTCAACGCCGCCGCGAGTTCCCGACGCGCGTCACGCAATTGTTGCAAGTCAATGCGCATAAAGGATTGCAAAAAATCTTTGAGAGCTCCGGGCCGGCAAGAGCGCCGTGGCAGCTTAAGTTACTGGTGAACATACCGGGGGCGCAGGACGTGCTTGCCCGCATAGTAGGTGTTGGCGTCCGTCCCGAGCACATACAGGATTCACCCGTTCGAATCGCCGCCTATCAGCGCCGCCTGCTGCGCATCGCCATGGCCGCCGCGGTGGCAACGGCCGTAACGGTCTCGGTCGTCCGGATTTTCGCGTCCCGCTGGGCCGGCCGCCCGGGTTAGAAGCTCCCACCCGAAACATCCGGCTTCGTGCCCGCGTCGCCCAATGTGGCCTCGCGTAGGAACAGTGGTGACGTGCTCGAAATCGAGGGTCGCCGGGTCCCGGTGACCAATCTCGAAAAAGCCCTTTACCCGGAGGCGCGCTTCACCAAAGCGCAGATCATCGATTTCTATATTCGCGTCTCTCCCTATCTGCTTCCCCATTTCCACAACCGGCCCATCACGCTGAAACGCTTCCCCGACGGCATTCACGCTCCGGCATTCTACGAGAAACAGCGCCCGCGCTTCACGCCGGACTGGATTCAAACCTTTCCTGTACCGCGGCGCACCGGCGGTCCCGACATTCAATACATTCTGGTAAATGATCTCGCCACGCTCGTCTGGTGTGCGAATGCGGCCAGCATCGAGCTTCATCCGTTCCTACACCGCGCCCCGAAAATTCAACAGCCGACGTTTGTGGTTTTCGATCTGGATCCGGGCGAGGGCGCCGATATACGCGCCTGCATCGAAGTAGCATTTCTGCTGAAAGATGTTCTCGCGCGCATTGGCTTGCAGTCGTTCCCCAAGGTATCTGGGTCGAAAGGCATTCAGGTCTATGTGCCGCTCAACACGCAGATCACTTACGCCGTGACGCAGCCTTTTGCGCATGCTCTCGCCGAGCTTCTCGCGCAGCAACATTCGAAACTCATCGTTGCCGAAATGGCCAAAACCGAGCGCACCAACAAAGTCTTCATCGATTGGAGCCAAAATTCGGATTTCAAGACCACCGTGGGGGTGTACTCGCTGCGCGCCAAACGCGATCGTCCATTCGTCTCCATGCCAGTGAGCTGGGAAGAACTGAGACGTAACTTAAAGAACCGCCGGACAGACGACCTTTACTTCGAACCCGAGCCGGCGTTACAGCGCCTGTCGGAGGTCGGCGATCTTTTTAAGCCTGTTCTGACACTGGAGCAATCGCTTCCCGAGTTGCCGGCGCTCGCGACACGGTCTTCGCGTATCCGGACGCACTCTCGCAAAACGACGCGGCCTTAGCTGGTCTCTTGCGCTTTGCTGCGCGCAATGGTCGCCCGCACTTGCTTCATTCGCTCGCGCATGGCTTGAGAAAACTGGCGTCCGTCCGGCATGGCGTCAATCAGCTTTTCCAAGTTCATGAGAAGCTTCGGACCGATAGCAGCTCGCGCTTCGTTCAGCAACAGCTCCATTTTCGAGAAAACTCCGATATGCTCGTTGTTTGTATCGCTAAACAGATCCATGCTGATTGCGCCATGATTTACCAGCGCCGCAGCCATGTCCCAGTATGTCCAGACCATGCGCAGGTAACCGCTTTGCTCGCTGAATAAGGCAGTCTGCACGTCGGCCATCGATTCGGGATTGAAATGCATGAAATACCATTCGCGAGCCTTGCGCAGCGTCGCCTCCCGGCGCAGGTCGTACAACTTTAAAATCAGGTCTGCTTCTTCGTGTTTCGACATGGATCGTTGCTCCTCAGCGCCCTTATGCGCGACTTCGATACCGGCCTTGTATGTCGCCGGTTGCCCATGCCAGAGTAGCAAACACGGATCTGGCCGCGCGCTTATCGTTCGTTGAGGCCGCCATCCACGGCGAGCGTCTGGCCCGTAATGAAGTCAGCCCCCGTCAGAAAGTAATGCACCGCATCGGCGATCTCCTCCGGCTTGCCCGCGCGGCGCATCGGAGTGGCGTCGATCATTGCTTGCGTCCGGGTATCCACATCGTTGAACGAGATCACTCCCGGCGCGACGGAGTTGACCGTAATCTCCGGCGCTAAGGCTTTTGCGAGCGCCCGGGTCAGCATGATTACGCCGGCCTTTGACGCACAGTAATGAACGTGTTCGGCCCAGGGACGAATGCCGCCCAGCGAGCTGATATTGACGATTCGCCCGCCGCCCAGCTGCCGCATCTGGCGCGCGCCTTCCTGACAGCAGAAAAACGTCGCCTTCAAGTTGACCTGGTGAATGAAATCCCAGTCGGCTTCGGTAATATCCAGCGGATCGATGCGAGTAAATCGCGCCGCGTTATTCACCAGGCAATTTAACAGCCCGAAGCGTTCCTCCACTTCTTTGAACAGGCGCCGGATCTCTCCTACTCTGGCCAGGTCCGCTTGAAAGATCGGCGCGCCGCCACATTCCCGTGACACCTGCTCGGCTTCCGCGCGCGACGTTCCGTAGTGGATCGCGACTTCGAATCCATGCCGCGACAGTTCAATTGCGATCACGCGGCCGATGCGCTTCGCCGCGCCCGTGATCAGCACGCGTCCTTGACTCAAGCGGCAAACTCGGAGATGACCCGGCTGGTGTACGCCACGTCCTCCGCCGTGTGCGCGGCAGAAAGAAATGCCGCTTCAAACTGCGATGGCGGGAAGTAAATACCGTTCTCGAGTAAGTAGTGAAAGAACTTACTAAATCGCTGCGTGTCCGAGCGCTTTGCCTCTTCGTAATTCCGCACCGGTCCGGAAGTGAAGAAGATGGTGCTCATCGATCCCACGCGATTTACGCAGGCTCCAGCGGGCACGCGCGCCGTCAACTCCTCGGCCGATCGCTCAATTTGGTCATATATTTCGGGATGCGCCTCAATGTATTGCAGCATTGCGATGCCCGCGGTTACCGCGACCGGGTTCCCGGCGAGCGTCCCCGCCTGGTATACCGGTCCGGCCGGCGCAACTTTTTTCATAATGTCGGCGCGCCCGCCATATGCCGCCATCGGCAATCCGCCGCCGATGATTTTGCCTAAGGTGGTCAGGTCCGGAGTGACACCGTAGAGTTGCTGCGCGCCCCCCCGGCTCAGGCGAAAGCCTGTCATGACTTCGTCGAAGATGAGCAGAGCGCCATGCCGCTCCGTCACGCTTCGTAACCCGTCGAGAAATCCTGGCAGCGGCGGAATGCATCCCATGTTTCCCGCCACCGGCTCGACGATCACCGCCGCGATCTCATGGCCGCGCTCGCGAAACGTGCTCTCGACGCGCTCCAGATCGTTGAACGGCAGGGCGATTGTCGTCCCGGAGAACGCACATGGCACGCCCGCTGTATCCGGCAGGCTGAGTGTCGCCACCCCGGAACCCGCCTTTACCAGCAGTGAATCCACGTGGCCGTGGTAACAACCCTCGAACTTGACCGTCAGCTCGCGGCCCGTGAACCCGCGCGCCACGCGCAATGCACTCATCGTCGCTTCGGTACCTGAATTCACCAGCCGCACGAGTTCGATGGAGGGCATCGCATCCACGATCAACTCCGCGAGTTCCACTTCGCGCCCGGTCGGCGCACCGAAGCTGGTGCCAATCTCCAGCACCGCGGCCAACGCATCCATAAGAGGCTTCGGCCGGTGGCCGGCCAGCAGCGGCCCCCAGGAGCACACGTAATCGATGTACTCGTTGCCGTCTACATCCCAGATGTGAGAACCATCGCCGCGCGCGATGAATCGCGGTGTGCCGCCCACGCCGAGAAACGCGCGCACGGGCGAATTCACGCCGCCTGGAATATATTGCTGAGCCCGCGCAAACAGCGCCTCGGACTGCGACGTGTTCATACCCGGGTTTCGCCCAGGATCAGTTTGCGGAACAGGAAGCTGACCAGAAGCTCATGCAGCGTGGTATTCACATTGCGCAGCAGCCGCGACTTTAGCTCCAGGTAGGGCTGTGTACCCGCGAACAAATCCTGCATGATCTCGCAGAATTTCGGACTGCGCTTCATAAATTCGATCATCCTGCTCGGCACCGCGCGATAAAGCATCGCCCCACAGAACAGGCGTTTGGCGAGCCCCGCGCCGTACGTCAGATCCAGGCCGAAGTCACGCGCAATCAACTGGCGGTATCGCTCCGCCTTCTTCTCCGGCTCCTGTTCGTCGAGCACTACCTGGCTCGCCAAGTCCCCCGAGCGCACAGCATAATACAAGCCTTCGCCCGTGATTGGATCCACCAGGCCGCCTGCATCGCCGACCGCCAGCCAGCCGTCTCCGGAAACCCGATTATTCCGCCAGCCCCGCGAATCGAGCGCCGGCAGCATGTGTCCATAGAATTTGGCTTCCTTGCGGCAAATGCCCTTCTCTTCCATGTAGCGCTCCAGCCGCACGCGCAGGCACTGCGCCGATTCGCTCTTGCCGCAAATCCCCACCGACAAGTGGCCGCTCCTGGGAAACACCCAGATGTAGCCTTCCAGGTTGGGCAAAAATTGAATATCGATATGCGCCTGCTCGCAGGGCACCCAATACCCCAGCGCGTACATCGTATCTTGCGCCGTATACTGCGTCCCCACATGGCGCAGCGGATTACGCGCCCCAGTCGCGATAACGCAATAGTCTGCCGACAATTTGCCGGACCTGGTGCGAATCTCCCATCCGGCTGATTTACGCTCGAGCGCCAGCACGCGCTCTTTTTCGATCTCGGCGCCGGCCGCTTCCGCGCGGCGCAGCAGCATCCCGTTCAAGTCCACTCGCGAATAAATCACCAGCGGCCGGGTGAGCGCCATTTTATATGCGCCGGCTTTGGGCGCCGCAAGCATGGTGTCGCTCACCAGTTTCTTCGGCGTATTGTTCTCAATCAGGTAGGAGTATTGCGAATAAGCCTTATACGTGATTCCGCCGCCGCATGGCTTCTCCCACGCCAGCTTTTCATCGATCACTATGGTGCGCAGTCCGGCGCGCGCCAGCCGTTCGGCAGCCGATGATCCCGCGGGTCCTCCGCCCAGCACGGCCACCGTTTTCATTGAGTTCGCTCGCCGCCGCTGCCGGGCGCCTGCGCTGCTCCCGGATGGGTCGAATCGATGGGCGGGTGCCCTGGCGGTAGGCCTTCCCCTCCCGAGTCC
>Ga0070737_10005186_pt1 | contig 12559 bp, 9 predicted proteins | sample Coa_R1_10_FD_66438 | JGI IMG/M metagenome (GOLD analysis project Ga0070737, IMG submission 66438) | Surface soil microbial communities from Centralia Pennsylvania, which are recovering from an underground coalmine fire - Coalmine... | ecosystem: Environmental > Terrestrial > Soil > Unclassified ... | reverse complement strand
TCACGTGAACTCGGTGGTGGTTCGTAATGTCTATGTGGACCGCACGGTGATTGTTAACCATACCGTGGTCAACAACCGCGTGGCATACTCGGGCGGACCGGGCGGCGTCAACCATATGCCCACCCCTGAGGAGCGCGCGGCGATGCGTGAGCCGCACATGATGGCGACCAGCTTCCAGACGCAGCACGAGATGCAGGCCCGGAGCGATCGCGCGGCCTACTTCAACAATAACCATGGCCGTCCGGCGGTGGCGGCTGCGCCTCGTCCGCTGGCGGCCGAGAACCATCCGGCGCCGATGGCGCGGCCGAACGGGATGAATAATCAGATGCGTCCCATGAACAACTCATACCGGCCGAATGAGATGCAGTCGCGCCCGGCTCCCGGGATGCGGCCGGAGAATCGGCCCATGCCGCAGGAACGTCCGCAGCCGCGGCCGCAAGAGCGGCAGGCGCCGCGGCCCGAGCCGCGGTCTGAATCCCGGGATGGGGGAGACCATCGCAGATAATCTGCTGGCCGGTTTCGCGCGCGCCTGACGGCAGGCCCACGGCATCCCGTGGGCCTGCCGTCGTTGTTCCTGCGGCCGGCTCTTAGCCAGTCATCATCGAGCGATGACAGATCCCGGCGATCCGCAGGCCCTTTGCAGGTATCGCTCCGCCTCGGCGCGCGTAAAAATCCGGCGCACCAGCGGCGCGGCTGCGTGGGGCGGAGTTTCGGACAAGCGGATTGCTTCGCGGAGGATCGCTTCAGGCTCGGTGAGCTGCGCTGCGCATGTTGCATAGAGCGTGGCCAGAGGCTGTCCGCGCTCGACCCCCGCGCCACGCCGGGCGTGGAAGATAATGCCCGCATGGGGATCGACCGGCTCGCCGGCCTTCTCGCGTCCCGCGCCCAGCCGCTGCACAGCCCAGCCGAGCGCCGTCGTGTCCATCTCCGCTACATAGCCGCTTTGCCATGCTTCGACCACGCGCGTGGCTCCGGGCCTGTGGAAGCTGCGCATATCGTCGAAGGCGCGCAGGTCGCCGCCCTGGGCCGCAATCATCTCGAAGAAGATGCGCAGGGCCGAGCCGTCGGCAAGTGCCTTTTCCGCGCGCGCGTAGCCTTGTTCGGGCGTATCGGCCTGGCCGCCGAGGTGAATCATCCACCCGGCGAGAATGAGCGAGAGTTCGCGCAGGTCTTCGCTTTCAGGTTTGCGCTCGCCGCGCATCACCTCGATGCTTTCAACGAGCTCGATCCAGTTGCCGGCGGCCGAACCCAGCGGCTGGTCCATGTCCGTAAGCAGGGCTACGGTGCGGGCGCCGGCGGCTTCGGCCGTGGTGACCAGCAGCGCCGCCAGGTATTCGCACTCCTCCTGGCTGCGCAGGAATGCGCCCGAGCCGGTCTTTACGTCGAGCACAAGAGCGTCCAGGCCGGCCGCCAGTTTTTTGCTGAGAATCGACGCGCAGATCAGGCCGGGATTTTCCACCGTACCGGTGCGGTCGCGCAGCGCGTAGAGCACGCGGTCGGCAGGCACAAGCGAGGGCGTCTGGCCGACGATCGAGGCGCCGCACCGCCTGAGCACGGCTTCGAACTCTGCGAGCGACAGGGCCGTGCGGTAGCCGGGAATCGATTCCAGTTTGTCGAGCGTGCCGCCCGTGTGGCCCAGAGCGCGGCCCGAGATCATCGGCACAACCACGCCGCAGGCCGCGGCGAGAGGCGCAACGAGAAAACTGGTCTTGTCGCCCACGCCGCCCGAGGAGTGCTTGTCGACGGCGGTCCTGCCGAGGCCGCGCGGCGAGAACTTCTCGCCCGAGTCGCGCATGGCCAGCGTCAGAGCGCGGGTCTCGTCGAGCGAGAGGCCGCGGATGCAGGCGGCCATCAGCCAGGCTGCAAGCTGATCCGAAGCAATAGAGCCGGAGGCCGCGCCATCGGCAAGGAACCCGATTTCCCGCTCCGTCAGCTCGAGGCCGTCGCGCTTTTTGCGGATCAGGTCGATGGCGTGGAGCGGGACGCCAGCAGCAGATGCGGAGGATTCCAGAGCTTCCGGTAGATTCATGTTGACCTTGACGTCATGACTTCAGTTTCATCTCGAATGCCAGCGGCAGCAATTCGGCAAATGGCAGGGTGCGCACGCCGTCCGACGAAGGAAAGACGACCGGCGCGTCGGATGCGGCGAACTCGGCCAGCATCTGGCGGCACGCTCCGCATGGCGGGCTGGCGGCGTTGTTCAGATTTGCGACAGCGATGGCCCGGATGCGAATCTCCGGGCCGAAGCGGGAGACGGCGCTCACCAGCGCCGAGCGCTCGGCGCAGATGGTCAGGCCGTAGCTGACGTTTTCGACATTGACGCCGGTGACGATTTCGCCGCCTGCCAGGGCCAGCGCCGCGCCCACGCGGAAGCCGGAGTAGGGCGCATAGGCCTGCGATGCGGCCCGGCGCGCCTGATCGAGGAGATCTTCGAGCGCCCCTTGAGAAAAATTCGTCATCGCAAATGCACCCGGCTTCGTATCTGGCTTTGAGGAGCAGCTTAAAAATTAGAGGCTAATCGATTTCCGCTGCTCGTGTACACTCCCGGTTCTCAAGTTCGGTTCCATCTCTTCCGATATGCCCTGTGTGGGCGCTCGCCGCGCTGTGGTTTGCTGGCCGGCCGCCTGCGCAGGCGTGCGCTATGGACGATCTGACCCGGGAATTCCTCGTCGAGAGCCAGGAGGGCCTTGACCGCATGGAGCGGTGCCTGACCGAGCTCGAGGCGCGCCCCGGCGATGGATCGCTGGTGGCGGAGATCTTTCGCGCCGTGCATACCATCAAGGGAACGACCGGGTTTCTCGGCTTTCGGCGGCTGGAGAAACTGGCCCACGCCGGCGAGAACCTGCTGGGCCGGATGCGCGACGGCAGGGTGAGGCCCACGCCGGAGGTCATCGACGCGCTGCTGGCGCTGCTCGATGGTCTGCGGGCGATTCTCAAATGGATCGAGATCGGGGACCAGGGAGCCGGAGAGGAGGCCGCCGGAGACGATTCCGCGCTCATCGCGCGGCTTGCGGCTCTTGAAGCGGGCGCAGCCGGCGGGCCGGACGAGCGGCGCGGCAGCCGGCAGAGGGAAAAGCCGGGCAGAAAGCGGGCGCGGCGCGCCGGGCATGCTGCAATTGCCGCCGAGGAGGACGATGCGCGCCGGGCCGCATCGCAGGCCGCTGCGGCGTCTCCTGTTTCGGCGTGTCCTGGTTCGGCGTCTCCTGGTTCAGCGTCTCCTGGTTCGGCGTCTCCGGAGCCGGTGCACAGTGCTCAGCCGCGGGCGAGCGTCGAGCCCGGTTCTGCGCCTCCGGTGTCGGAAAGCACGCTGCGCGTCGACGTCGAGCTGCTCAACCGGATGATGAACCTGGTCGGCGAGCTGGTGCTCACGCGCAACCGGATTCTGCAGACGGTTGCTTCCGGTGCGGGGCAGGCAACAGGGGCCGGAGCTGCGATGACCAGGCTGGTGCAGCGGCTGGACGCCGTTACCGCCGAGCTGCGCGAGGCGGCGATGAAGGCGCGCATGCAGCCGGTCTCGCACGTCTTTTCGAAGATGCCGCGTCTGGTGCGCGATCTTGCCCGGACGCTGGGCCGCAGGGTGCGGCTCGAGCTTCAGGGCCAGGAGACGGAGCTCGACAAGGGGCTGCTCGAGGCCATCGGGGACCCGCTCACGCACGCCGTGCGCAACGCGCTGGACCACGGCATCGAGCCGCCCGAAGCGCGGGCCGCGGCGGGCAAGAACCCCGAGGGAACGCTCACGCTCAGCGCCGCGCATGCGGGCAGTCACGTGATCGTGGAGGTCAGCGACGACGGCGCCGGCATCCCGGCCGAAAAGATTCGCGCGCGGGCCGTGGAGCTGGGCCTCGTGGATGCGGAGCGCGCCGGCTCTCTCGGCGAGCGCGAGCTGCTGCAGATGGTCTTCCTGCCCGGATTTTCAACAGCCGCCGCGGTAACCAGCGTGAGCGGCCGCGGCGTGGGCATGGACGTAGTCCGCGCCAACGTGGAGCAGATCGGCGGCGCGGTGGAGCTGGAATCGCAGCCCGGCGCGGGAACGACGCTGCGCATGCGCATCCCGCTCACGCTGGCGATTGTTCCTGCGCTGATCGTCGAAAGCTGCGGGCAGAGCTATGCATTGCCGCAGGCGACGATCCGCGAGCTGGTGCAGGTTTCTGCGGGCGGCCGGCGCAGCGACACCGCAGGCGGTGCGGAGCCCGCCGGCCCGGTGGATGTGGAGTGGATCGGCAATGCGCCTTTTTACCGTTTGCGCGGGCATCTGCTGCCGCTGGTCTTTCTTGACCAAGTGCTTGAGCCGGCCTGCGCGCGGCGGCCCGATCCGCAGCGGCGGATCTTCGTTGCGGTGCTTGAAACCGGCGGCCGCCGGTATGGGCTTGCGGTCGATGGGCTGGCCGATCCGGAGGAGATCGTGATCAAGCCGCTGAGCCCGGCGGTGAAGCAGATCGGGCTGTTCTCGGCGGCCACGGTGCTGGGCAATGGAAAGCTGGCGCTGATTCTCGACGCCGGCGCGATTGCCGCCCGTGCCGGCGTCGAGCCGATCGAAGACAGGCAGGATCCGGGCAGCGCGGCTGATGCGGCCGCGCAGGCGGGCCTGCAGATCGAATACCTGCTGGCGGCGGCGGCCGGGCGGCGCGTGGCGATTCCGCTCGCATGCGTGGAGCGCATTGAGCGGGTGCGAGTGGGGCAGATTGAATCTGCGGGGAGGCATCCGGCGCTCTTTGAGCGCGGCCATCTGTTGCCCATCGATGATTCCCTCGACGCGCTGGCTGCGGCCGGCGGAGATCCCGACGCCGCGCTTGCCATTGTGGTCTGCAGGCAGGGCCCGCGCCGGCTGGGAATCGCCGTTTCGCGGGCGCTTGCCGTGGCTCGCGGCCGGCCGCTGATCGATGACGCCGCCGGATGCCAGGCGGCCGGGGTGACGCTGATCGAGGGCCGCGCAACCGAGATATTCGACTTTGAAAGCTGCCGGGCCGGACGGGCAGACCGGTTCGCGCATTGGACAGCGGCCTGACCGGCTTCCGGGGAGACTTTGCCATGACAGTTGCCGAAGCGCGGACGGAAGGGATGAACGCGGCCGAGAATGCCCGGCCTGCGGAGGTCTGCGTGGTGCGCGCCGGAGCGCAGTTTGCAGCCCTGCCCATTGCCCGCGTGGCCGAGATCGTCGGCGCTGTGCAGCCGCAGGCGCTGCCGCATGCGCCATGGTTTGTGAGCGGGCTGGCGCTCTATCGCGGCGAGGCGCTGACGGCGGTCGATCTGCGCCGGCTGCTCGACCCGGAATCCCCATCGCTCAGCCCCGGGCCGGCCGGCTTCGGGCAGCCCGGCCGGCTGTGCTGCATGCTGGTTGTCGATCGGGCGGACGGCGGCGCAGGCGGGGCCTTCGGGCTGCTGGTGGACAGCGTGGACGAGGTGCGGAGCGTTTCGAGCCGGGACTGCGAGCCGGCTCCTTCGACGCTCGGCCCGCTTTATAAGGAATTGTTGACCGGCGCGTACAAGCAGAAGGGGCGGCTGGTGGCGATGCTCAATCCGGATCGGCTCGATCCGTCCTATCTTGGCTCTTTGTCCGTTGCCGCCGAGCGGCCGTCCGGATGGCGGGAAGGCATGCCGGCCGGGCCGGAGGAAGGCGAACAGGAAGGCAAACGATGATCGGACTCAGGGCTGGGCAAAGGCAGCCGGCGGCCGAAGCGCGCCGGCGCGTGCTCATCGTCGATGACTCGGCGGCGATGCGCAGCCTGCTGCGCACGGTGATCGCAAAGGATGCGGCGCTGGAGGTGGCCGGTACGGTTGCCGATGGAGCGGCGGCGCTGGCGGCAATTGATGCGCTGCATCCGGACCTGATGCTGCTCGACGTGGAGATGCCGGTGATGGACGGGCTGACGACGCTGCGGCAGTTGCGCGCCCGCGGCAACAGGATGCCGGTGATCATGTGCAGCTCGCTGACGCGGCAGGGCGCGCGGGTTGCGGTGGAGGCGCTGGCCTCGGGCGCGTCGGACTCTGTGGCCAAGCCGCAGGGGCTGGTCAACCGCGAGGCCGCGGTCGACGCTCTGGCGGCCGAGCTGATTCCCAAAATCCGGGCGCTGGCTGGCGTATCCAGGCGGCCGGGCGCAACCGAGGCTTTTGCGTCGTCGTTTCCGGCCCGGCGCGAACCGATTTCGGCCGCGCCTGCGGTTGTGGCCATCGGCGTCTCCACGGGCGGCCCGGCGGCGCTGGCGGCTTTGCTCCCGGCGCTGCCGGCTGCGTTTCCGCTGCCGGTTGTCATCGTGCAGCACATGCCGGAGCACTTTACGCGCCTGCTTGCCGAGCGAATGAATGCGATTGCCAGGCTGCGCGTGCGCGAGGCGGTTGAGGGCGAGCCGCTTGCGCCGGGAACGATATGGATTGCGCAGGGCGGCCGGCACCTGGAAGCGCTGGCCCCGCTGCGCGCAGGCGCCCCGGCGACTCTGCACCTGACCGACCGGCCGGCCGAAAACCACTGCCGTCCGTCGGTGGATGTGCTGTTCCGCTCGTTTGCGCAGGTCTACGGCGCCGGCGTGCTGGCGGTGGTGCTTACCGGCATGGGAGCGGATGGATTAAACGGCTGCCGCGCGGTGCGCCAGCGCGGAGGCACGGTGCTGGTGCAGGATGCGGCGACGAGCACCGTCTGGGGCATGCCGGGAGCCGTGGCGCGGGCGGGGCTCGCGCACCGGGTGCTGCCTCTGGCCGGGATTGCGCAGGAGATTGCGCGGATCGCCGCGCGCGCCCGTGCAGCGGCGATTCCCGCCAAAGACCTCCATCGGGCGGCGGTGTAGCCATGACGGCAGCGGCGACGATGCAGTCGGCCAAGCCGGCGTGTCCTGCAGACTACGGCTTTCTCCGCCAGATCGTGCAGGAGCACTCGCACAATGTGCTCGATCCGGCGCAGGACTACCTGTTCGAAACGCGGCTGGCGAAGCTGCTGCGCTCCCTGCAGATGGCCGGCGTCGAGGAGCTGGTCTGGCGGCTGCGCGCGCGCCGCGACGCCGCTCTCGAGCGGGCCGTGGCCGAGGCTATGACCGTCAACGAGACCAGCTTCTTTCGCGATGCGCGGCCCTTCGAACTGCTCGAGAAGGAGCTGCTGCCCGGGCTCATTAAAGCCCGGCGGGAGGCGCGCAGCCTGCGGCTGTGGAGCGCGGCCTGCTCCACCGGGCAGGAGGCTTACAGTTTGGCCATGCTGATCGCCGACCGTTTTCCCGTGCTGGCGCAGTGGGATGTTCGCGTCGAGGCAACGGATATCTCGGCCGAAGTCATCGAGCGGGCGCAGCAGGGCCGCTACAGCCAGATCGAGATCCGGCGGGGGCTCGCGCCGCGGCTGGTGGCGCGGTACTTCGAGCGGGACAAGGACCAGCCCGACGCGTGGACGGTTCGGCCCGAGCTGCGGCGGCTGTGCCACTTCCGCCAGGCGAATCTGTGCGGGCCGTGCTTTCCGTTTCTGCGCGCCACCGACCGCTTCGACGTGATCCTGCTGCGCAACGTGATGCTCTACATGGCGCCCGAGACGCGGCGCGCGCTGCTCGTGCATGTGCATCGCGTGCTGGCGCCGGACGGAGTGCTGTTTCTCGGCTCAAGCGAGCAGCCGGCGGACATGTCGCAGTGGACCGCAGTGCTGGCCGGGGGCGCCTGCTATTACCGCCGCATTTCTCCTCCGCCCGCCAGATGACGGCGGCCGGGCGGAGCGGCGCTAGGGCAGAGCGAGAATCTGCATCGGCGAAGCGCCGGTGTTGGCCGTGATCTGCGTAACCAGCGCGCCCGGCGTGGCTCCAAAGGTGTAGGTCGACAATTCGGGAGTGCCCGAAGCATTGACGGCCAGCAGGAACGCGCCCGTCGAGTCGATGGCGAGCGAAACCGGCTGCGTGCCTGCGGCGATGGTGCTGCCCGCTGCACCCGCTGCAATGGTGTAGGCGGGGCTGCTCGAGCTGCTGGCGGTAATGGAGAACGAAGCGATGTTGCCTCCGGAACTCGTGCCGTTGGCGACATAGACCACGGCGCCGGAAGAGGCGGGCAGGATGGCGTTGGGAGCCGTGCCTCCGCTGGCGATGGGCGAGCCCGAGACGGGCGCCAGCGTTCCACCGAGCGAGGCGAGAGTGAAGGCGCGAAGGCCGCCTGTAAGGGAAGTGCCGGAGGAGGCGGCGAGGGTTTCGCCGATGTAGAAAAGCGCGCCGCCGGGGTCAACCGCGACCGAAAGCGCCGAGCCGCTGGAATTGGCCGGCGGAATGGTGACGGCGGTATTGCTGAAGGGACTGCCGCCCGCGCTTACACCGGCATTAAAGGGCGCGGCCAGCGTTCCGCCCTGCCCCAGAGCGACGAAGACATGCGCGTCGTCGGGGGAGACGGCCATTTGTCCGTTCCTGACGGCGGCATTGTTCACAGGATAAGTGGCTGTGACCTCGCCGGAGCCTGCAAAGCCGCCGGTCGAGGCGTTGAGCGGAACGGCGGCGAGCGTAACCGCATTCTGGCCCTGGAGAGCCTCGATGAGCCACTTTCCGCTGGTGTCTACTGCAATGGCCAGCGCGGAGGTATCCGAGGAGACCAGCGCGGCGCTGGCGGTCTGGAGCGCGCCATTCGAAACTGGAAATACATAAACGCCTGAAATGGTGCTGACGTAAAGAAAGTTCCCGTTCGGCGCAAACGCCATGGCGTATGGCGTCACGAACTGGCTCAGGCTCCACGGACTGCCCGAGATGGAATCAAGCTTGCCCGAGCTGATGACCTCGCCTGCGATCTGGGGGGACGTGCCGCCGTTGAGAATGTAGAAGTTGCCGCTTGATGCCGTAGTGCAGTTCGTGGTGCAGCCCGTCGAGGATGTTGTCGCCGGCGGATTCCAGAAGCCGGCGCATCCGGCCATAAAGGGAACAGCCGTCAGCCATAAGCGCAGCCACTTTCCTTTACTGATCAATGATGGCTTCCTCCGAAATAACTCCGCCGTTTTATAGGACGCAAATCCTGTCGCCTGCGCTCAGATGAGCCGAAAGCTGCACCGGCTCTGCGGGGATTCGTTCATCGCACTGCGGCTTCGTCCACAACCGGCTCGAAGGCCGGCAGCACGCCGGCTTCGGCGGCCATGCGGAAGAAGCCGCGCATGCCCTCGATGCATTCCTCGTCGAGCACGTAGTGAATGTTGGTGGAAAGGTAATCGCGAATCGTGCTCTCGGGGATGGGCAGGCGCGGCGCCCATTCGGCGGCGAGGGCTTCGATATTCTCGAGGCCGTGGTCGCGGGAGCGGATGAAGTCTTCGGCTATGGTGGCAATCCTCTCGTCCGGAGTGCTGCTGCATGCAATGCACCAGACGGCGGAGACGAAGGGCAGGCCCGTAAGCGCGCGCCACTCCTGGGCGAGATCGTGGTAGACCAGTTCTTCCTCGGTGCGCTCGAAGCGGTTGGAGCGCTCTTCGAGCGCCAGCAGCGCCGGGTCGCCGATGAGGATCGCGGCGTCGGCCAGGGCGAGCATGCGGTCGAGATCGGCGGCCAGCGGGCGAAACTCGGCGAGCTGGTTGCCCCACTTGCGGAACATGATGCGGGTGTAGGCGATGGTGGTGCGGCTGGCGGTGTCGGCGGCGACGGAGCGGATTTCTTCGAGCGGCTGCGAAGCGCGGCGCACCAGGATGAGCGAACGGACGCGGTTTTTTGAAGCGATTGTACAGCCGGGAAGAATGCGCAGGCCCGGGATGGTGGCCAGGGCGGCGATGGGGATGAGGCCGGCGTCGGCCGAGCCCTCGGCCAGCCGCGCAGCACACTCGGACGGCAGCATGCGGTCGATGCGGTAGCGGCGGGCGAGCTCCGCATCCAGAGGCGGATGCTCGAAGTCCCACATCAGGGGAGCAGGGTTCAGAAAATCGATGGCGGCTATGCGCAGGGCCGGGCTCGCGACGGGCAGGTCTTTGCCCGCTCGGCCGGGATGCGAGTCGCGCGCAAGGCTCATATTGATCAGACTAACAATTTTCATCCGGCCAGCCGCCGCGGCCTGGAGTACCGTCTTTGGCACCCTGCCTGCCCTTGACAGGCAGAAGCGGGCAGAATACCTTGAGCGAAAATTCCCATTGCAATCGGGTTTTTGCCGGCGATCTTCGGAGTTTTTCTGTTTTGGCTGGGCAGGACGGTGCGGATGGATCGGATGGAAGAACAGGCGGGCGCGATGGCTGCAACGGCGGCGGAGGCAGCGGCGCGGTCGGCTGCCGAACTCGACGAAGAGCGGCTGGCCTGGCTGGCGCTGGCGATGACCCCGGGACTCGGGCCAAAGCGGATTCTCGATGCAGTGAAAGGATCGGGTTCGGCGGCCCGGGTTCTTTCGCTTGCGCTCACTGAGCTTGAAGCGCTGAATCTTCCCGCCAGCGCGGCGCAGTTCATCTTTGACGGCAGGGCGCGCTCGGCGGCCGCGGCCGAGTGGGAGCGCGCAGCGGCACAGGGTGCGGCGATTGTGAGCTTTCGTTGTCCCGAGTATCCCGAGCGGCTCAGGGAGATCTACGATCCGCCCCCGGTGCTGTGGGTGCGCGGCGATGCGCAGCTGCTGGCGCGGCCGGGGATTGCCGTGGTGGGCACGCGGCATCCGACGCCTTACGGCAGCGGCATGGCGGAGCTGCTGGCCCGCGATCTGGCCGCAAGGCGGCTTTTGATCATCAGCGGCATGGCGCGCGGGATCGACTCGAGCGCGCACAAAGGGGCGCTGGCCGCCCGCAGGCCTACGCTCGCCGTGTGGGGAACCGGCATCGACGTGGTTTATCCCAAAGAGAATAAAAAACTGGCCGAGGAGATTCTGGCGGCCGGAGGCGCGATCGTGAGCGAGTTGCCGATGGGCACGTTTCCCGCGCCGCAGAATTTTCCCCGCCGCAACCGCATCCTGAGCGGGCTGAGCGTGGCGGTGCTGGTAGTGGAGGCGGCGGAAAACTCCGGCACACGGGTGACCGCCCGCTGCGCCGCCGAGCAGAACCGCGACGTATTCGCCGTGCCCGGCAACGTGACGAACAAGGGATCATGGACGCCCAACACGCTGATTAAGCAGGGGGCAAAGCTGGTGGCTACCTGGGAGGACGTATGGGAAGATCTGCCCTCGCAGGTGCGGCTGGAACTGGAGGCGGAAATCCCGCCTGCATCCAAACCGGAGGCTCAGGCATCCTTATTAGCCGATCCTGTGCTTCGGCCCGAAGAGGCCCTGGTGCTGGAGGTTCTGCACAGCGACGAGAGCCGGCAGATCGACGAGATTCTGGAGCTGCTTGAGGCGCAACTGACCTCTTCCGAAGTATTTACAGCGCTTTTCGAGCTGGAGATGGCCGGCCGGATCCGGTCGCTGCCGGGCAAGCACTACGTGAAAGCGATATAGGCGGCAAGACGCCGAGCCGGGCGCCCTGACGGTCCCTTTCGGAAATAACGCAATCGAAGCATCGAGTCCGGATGGCTGCCGGGCAAATCTCCGGCGGCGCTCCGGAACGGTGGTTTCGGCCGTCCAAGGTAAAAGCCGCCATAGCATCCGAGCATGATCGGCCCATTAGCTCTGATTGCAAAGGGTTTACGGGATTCTGGCAGTTGTTTTGCCTCGCCCGGCCGGGGCGCGGCGGCGGGATGCGGGCTGCGGCGAAAGTGGAAATGGAGCCGGGTTTCATGGTAGGGTGCAACACTTGTGCGGAGAATTTTTCCGGGGCCCGGCAAGGGGCCGACCCGGATCGGCCGCACCGACAGACAACGGCAGGCCGTGGAACGCAGCAGATTGCGATCTGGCGGCGCCGGCAAGTGAGAGAGGAAACGGTTTTTTAAAAGCGATGGCAACAGGCAAATCACTGGTGATCGTCGAATCCCCCGCGAAGGCCAAGACGATCGAGAAGTATCTGGGCAAGGGCTTTGAGGTGCGCGCCTCGATCGGGCACATCATGGACCTGCCCAAGAACGATATTGGCGTGGAGCTGAAGAAGCGCACGTTTGAGCCGGAACTGATCATATCACCGGGCAAGGAGAAGGTCGTCGAGCAGCTCAAAAAGCTGGCCGCGAAGTCCGACTCCGTGTATCTTGCGCCCGACCCCGACCGCGAGGGCGAGGCGATTGCGTATCACCTGGCGCTGCAGCTCGGGACCAATGCCAAAGAGCGGAAAAAGATCCGCCGCGTGACCTTCAACGAGATCACCAGGAAAGCGGTGCAGGAGGCATTCCTGCATGCGCGGGATATCGACCGGAACCTTGTGGACGCGCAGCAGACGCGCCGCGTGCTCGACCGGCTCGTGGGCTACCAGATTTCGCCGCTGCTCTGGGATAAAGTCCGTCGCGGCCTCTCGGCGGGGCGTGTGCAGACGGTGGCGCTCAGGCTGATCGTAGAGCGCGAGCGGGAGATTCGGGCCTTCGTGCCGGTCGAGTACTGGACGCTTGAAGCTCTGCTTCACCCCGAGCGCCAGGAGGACAGGAAGTTCAGGGCGAAGTTCATCGGCATCGGCGGCGAGCCGGCGCGGGTGGCCAACGGGAAAGACAAGGATGGTAAAGACCAGTTCATCGCCAATGCGCTGCCCGATAAAAAGGCGATGGACGAGGTTACGGATGCGCTGAAGGATGCCGAATGGCGGCTGGCCGGCGTGCAG
>Ga0070737_10005185_pt1 | contig 12564 bp, 10 predicted proteins | sample Coa_R1_10_FD_66438 | JGI IMG/M metagenome (GOLD analysis project Ga0070737, IMG submission 66438) | Surface soil microbial communities from Centralia Pennsylvania, which are recovering from an underground coalmine fire - Coalmine... | ecosystem: Environmental > Terrestrial > Soil > Unclassified... | reverse complement strand
CGCGATCCGGGCTGTGTGGCGAAAACGTTCCCAAACTATTGGCAGTGTCTGGAACAGCTGCTTGCTTAGGGTTGGGGCGGGAAACGAACGGTGATTTCCGAATCCGACCAAGGCGAGTATGCCAACGCCCTTTCGCCGACGCTGGTGAGCACAAAACCTTGTGCGGTGCGCCGGTAGCGCATGGGGCGATTGTTGAAAGGATCGAGCGTCTCTTCGGTTGGGAAAGCACTTAAGTCTTTGGGAAACTGATGATGTTGTAGACGATATTTGAAAAGATCGAGCACAAGCTGACGTTGGTGAGCGCAAGTTTGCATAAGGAGTGTCTGTTCAAATATCTGCCGTTCAAAACCGTTGTCCTCTACGTTCAGCCAACGCGGAACTGTATAGTGTAGCTGAAGATAGGCTTTCAGTGCCTTAGCCGGTTCGTTTGCATAGCGTTTTGCAATAGTAGCCATATCGTGCAGATGCCATAACTCCTGAGCTTCCGTGTTATCCACCAGTGTGAGGGGGAACTGGTTACGACGCTGGTTGCCGGATAAGACGTACCAAAGCCGGGTGCCCAAATCTTGATCTTCGATCGGACTTGTAGAGGTGCCGGTTTTCAGCTTTTCAAGCATCGGCCGCCCTCCCGTGCGTAGCAGATTAAAAGTAAGGATTGTGCCGAGTGACTCTCCCGATAGGTGAGGGAGAATGTTGACAGAGCTGGAGAAGCCTCGACTGACGCGTTGAGCCTGTTTTAGGAAGTCTGGATCATGACTATGATGCTCGACGATAAGCAACCAAGCATTATTGAGCACGCGCTCACAATGTCCCTGCACCAGGAGCGCTAAAACAATAGGCTCGCTGCCTATATCTTTAGCCAATTTCTGTCCGATCTCTATCTGATGCAGGGCTTCTAAGGGCTTACCTTGCCTATCGAGGAAAACGGCTCGGAGGGCCAGCTGCCTTGTTAATGCTGCCAGAGTAGCGTATTCCGGTAGGAGAACCATTGGCCCCAGAGACCAATCGCGATGGAAGTTGCAGTAGGGGCGTTTCAGCGCTTGAGATAGCCAGGGCATGAACGATGCAACAAGATTTACATACTGATTTTCAGCACGTACAAGCTGAGCACTATTCATTTTGGGTGTTGAAACAGCATCATGGTAGGGTATATTCAGCAGATGGTAAACGGTAGGCTCTAAGTTGTTGTCGAGGGAATGCCATCCTGTCATAAAATACTGCGTTGTGAGTTGCTGGTAGATGGGCGCCGCATTCTGGGCTTCATTGGGAATGACGGTGAGTTTTTGAAATTGGGCAACCGTAACAGGAAGACCGTCTTGACGAACGGCATTGTATGCTCTGGCTAAACGGCGCTGTGCCCGCCAAATGGCGTAGTAGTGGCCGAAGATGAGAGAGCATAGAAGGATGGCTAGAGCCAAACATATTACAGCAAAGAGTCTAGCCCACGCCCGTGATAACTTAGGCGATGACAATGGTCTAGCAGTAGGATACCTTGAGAGAGACTTCATGGCGCACCTCAACATCATTTTGAGAGTGGATAACGCACAGTTAACTCGTCGCTTGAGGTGTTGGCTGCCAACGCCCTTTCGCCGACGCTGGTGAGCACAAAACCTTGTACGGTGCGCCGGTAGCGCATGGGGCGATCGCTGAAAGGATCGAGCGTCTCTTCGTTGGGGAAGACACTTAAGTCTTTGGGAAACTGATGATGTTGTAGACGATATTTGAAAAGATCGAGCACAAGCTGACGTTGGCGCGCCCAAGCCCGCAGGTAGATTCCTTTGATGGCTGTTGTTTGATAGTTCGAATCCATAACCGAGACCAGAAAGTACTCTTTCGGCGCGCGCGTTGCGGCATCTGAGACATCCGCTGAAAGCTGCTGTACGGCCTTCATTGCCTGATACGGATCGTTGGCGTAACGCTTTTCAATTTGTATGAAGTTATGAAGGTAATCTAGCATGTTCGCTTCCATAAGGTCAATTGTGGGTGCTGCTAGGCTCTTGGACTGCTCTTTTCCCAGAAGCCGATTCCAAAAATGAGTCAAGAACGACTCGGAGGAGTTTCCCAACGGCATGGGAGAGGTAAGCTGCGGATTGACCTCTTCCAAAAATCTTTCGCCTTCGGCGTGGGCGACGCGGCTCGTAAGTTCAGTCCATAGGGCTTCGCTGTACATATCGCGAATCAGATCGGGGCCGTGTCCGAAATCACAACTTACCTTATCGGCGCACTGCAGCACCTGTGGGTCGTTTGCATGGTTCTCCACAACGCGCATCCAAGCGCGTTGGAGCATTCCTTCCATCGCATACTGCGTTAAGAAGGCGAGCAGCACCGGGTCGGAACCGATCTGTTTGGCCACTTTCACTCCTAAATCAATCTGCTGCAACGCCTCCAGCGGCTTTCCGGCACGGTCGAGCAAAAGCGCGCGCAGCAGCAAGAGCCGAATGAGCTTGTACGCTTGGGAATATTCGGGAAAGGTAAGGTTAGAGCCGAGGCTCCAGTTCCGTTGGAAGTTGCAGTAGGGGAGCGCGACCGCCTTCGCGGTGAGGGGGAACTGCGCGCGAGCGCTTTGTACGTACTGTTGAGCCACATGGAGCAAGCTCTCTTGTTGTGCGGGTGTCATAGCGCTTGCCGAGGGGCGTGAGGTTGTAAATCCGAAAGGTGCTATAGGTATCGTGGCAAGCCAGTTATCGAGAAGGGGGTAGGTCTGTCGCTCAAGTAGGCTCCATTGAGGGTTCTGGTTAAAGTTCATAAATATCTTATCGTAAATGGGGGCGGCGTTTTCTGCGAGGGGAGGTGGGGTGGTAAGCCTATTCATCTCGTCTACGGAAAGGGGAAGACCGTCTTGACGGAGAAGGGCACGCGCGTGAACAAGCATTCGGTGCGCCCTAACGGTGGCAAAGTGGTTTTGCAACAGCACATAGCCGATAGGAAGCATAAAAAGGATGAGAATGCCGAGCAGAAGGGCTGCAATAAAAAACAGATCGCGCCGATCTTTTCTTTGTGCGGACATAGTTTGCCCCCCCTAGGTAAGCGCTTTTTGCTGAACAAGCGATACGTTCCTAAGGAGAATAATAGCATTTAGGGCATAGAAAATGTATGTGGCGCGGGCCGATTTGTAGGGGATGGCGGTTTTGGAAGAAAGAATATCCAACGAATGCTCGCCGGCATCTGCCGTACTGCCGGCAGGTTCCGAACATCGGAAGGGGCATGCCCATGTTCACAACGATAGAGATACCGTTCGACAAGAAGCTCCCTTTGCCACCAATCGCTTTCGACTTGGAGCAGGTGTTGCATGATGTTAGAGAGAGGCACCCGCGCATTGAGGAGCATGTATTCGCGGGGATTGCTGTTGCCCAGCGCGTCCGCACGCGCATCTAACTCCTGAATGGCTTGCTGTGCGGCGAGCACATCGCCCTGGTGGCTATCAAAAATTCGGTAGGCGGTATCGTAGTACGCGAGCGCACGGGCTTCGAGCAGATCGATCTGTAGCGGGCTGAATTCGGAGGGAATAGGCCCGCTCTGGCCGGTGAAACGGCGCCATAGCCTCTTCCACCAGGCCTCTTGTGGCGGTGGCGCATTGAAACCGCCGGCCTCTCGAATCAGTTGTAGAGCGTCTTGTGGATGCTGGTGAAGATAGTCACCCAGCCAGACGGTTTCATAGACCTCATAGCGAAGGAACCACCGGGGATCGTAGCTGCGCACCAGAAGATGATTGACTTTTTGAGCGTGTTGAAGCACGAGGAGATCGTGGGAACGGTGTTGCACGATCAGTGTCCAAGCTTTCCCAAAAATAGTATTAATTGCAGCAGACACGAAGAATGCTATGAGGCTCGGATCGGCGGAGGTGATCTGCCGCACCATGCGAGCGCCGACGGCCAATCTATCGAGCGCTTCAATGGGTTTCCCTTCTCTGTCGAGGCGCACGGCATCGAGCGCTATGAGGCGTGCTAAGGTGCGAAAGTCGGCATAGCTAGGGTTCGACACAAGAGGGTTTATGTTCCAATCGTAATGGAAATCGCAATAGGGGAGTTGAACGGCCTTTTCGACCTTCGCCATCTCCGGGCGCGTGGCCTGCACGTACCGATCGGCAATGCGAAGCGCTTTTGCGTTGGGTGGGAAATTGGCAAAAACAGAGAGGGCATTGGCTTCAAGAATGCGCCATTGGGGGTGCGCCTTAAAGTCTGTGAAGATGCTTAGGTAGAGGGGAGCGGCGTTTTGCGCGTCCGGTATATAGTTTGGAACGACCTGATGCGATGTAAGGGGTAGCCCATCGGCTAGGATAGCTGCTTTTGCCTGTGCATAGAGGGTTTTTATGCGGTTGACCTCTGCCGATTGAAGGCGCCAGATGATGAGGGCTGCGATAGAAAACACGAGAAGCGCAGACAGGGCAAAGGCAAGGAAGGGAGAACGTTGCCGGCGGGTTTTCGCAAGAAGCGACATGAGCATAAAGCTGTCCTCTCAGAAAGCCAGGGGGAGTACAGCACCGACTGTACCCCCCACTTTTAGCCGAGCTTTGCCAATTCGGCCTTGAGGTGGTCTATGTAGGAGATGTCGGTAGGACACACTCCGTACAGATAGGCCAGATAGACCGAAACAAAATCGGCGATATAGACAAGCGAGAAGAGGCGGGCCAGCAGCGATTCGCCCTCTGCCATCACCTCATGTACTGGCGCCACGCGTCCCACAAGCTCGGCCGTTACCTCTACGCGCCGCACAATGCGAGGGTTGTCGAAGCGTTCGTTGGGGTCACGTAGGAAGATGACAGCCCAGTTGGAGGCCTGTTTTTGTGCCTGAACCCAGGCCAAAATCTCGTTATGATTTTGCTCGGGCAAGACGTTAGAAAACGCGGCGATTTTGGTGTTTTCGTTGAACTGCGATTTCCAGCGGTAGGCCACCACCCCTCGATAGCCTTGCGAACCGTAGATGACAGGAATTTTGCCGTAAAGCGCTTGTGCCAGCTGTTTGGCGGGGTTTTGATTTGTGGGAACATCCGGCCCCAAGCGTTTGGCGAGGCTCTCTAGCACGGAGAGAGTCTCTTCGATGTCGCGTTCAAACTGGTGGCGCAGCAGGCTACGATGGGCTAGATAGGTGAGTTGTGGAAAAAACATATAGCCGGTGGCCGAGCGGGGGGGTTGCCCGCCCGGCACAAGGGCGTAGGCATAACTGGCCTGTTTTGCGATGTCGGCCAACTTTCCTCCGCTGGTTACCACAGCGATCTGGGCTTCGGAGCGGCCTGCATCGCGAATGGCCTGTAGGGTCTCTTCGGTGTTGCCGGAGTAGGAGGCCGCGATGACGAGGGTATTGCGGTTAACCCAATGGGGCAAGTGGTAGTCGCGGTTAACCAGAACCGGAATGGGGCCGTATTCGTCAGCGAGGCAGCGCAAAAAATCTCCGCCAATGGCCGAGCCGCCAAGTCCGGTCACCACGATGCGTCGAATCTCCACGGCCTCCGAGGGGCCGACGCCATAGTGCCATATAATGTTCGCGGCCTCTCTGCACTGGGCAGGGAACTTCAGCACCAGCTCTAACATGCCGTGCGGGTCTAGCGAAGCCCGTTGCTCGGCAGACGCAATTGAGTCGAGAAGGTTCTCTTCCGGCATGGTTCTCTTCCTTAGGCTAGGCGCATCCGCTTCGAGTTACCGATGATTCGAGGATAACAAAAGGGATGCGCCGTATATTGAAAACCGAGGCTACTTGACGACGAAAGGCAGTAGCGCCATATGGCGGGCGCGTTTAATGGCGCGCGCCACCATGCGTTGGTGTTTGGCGCAAAGACCACGCGTTCGACGGGGCACAATGCGGCCTCGTTCGGTAAGCAGAAGGCGCGCATACTTCGGCTGCCATATCTGCTTATAATCTATGGTCTCGGCCTTTTCCACGCAGAACAGACACACCTTGCGCCGTGGCCGGCGGAAACGGTTTGTCGTTTTCGCTTTTGCCACGGGGGCGGCTGCAGCACCGTTTTCCGCGGCGGGCGCCTCTGCCTCAGCCTCTGCGGTCAGTTCCGCATCCGCTTCAGGTTTGTCTATGGTCTCGTCGGGTATTTCGATTGTCTCCTCGTTGATCTCGGGAATGTCGTCGGACATATTACTCCTCTGCAAATGGGTCTATCTCGTCTTCGTCGGTTGGAGGCAGATCGGCCATCGGCTCCGTAGAGACACCGGTAACAGGAACCTCTTCGAGGCCGACCGCTTGACCTCCGGTCTCATCGGGGCGTCTATCAAGCAGTTGAACGTTCTCGCCCACGATCTCGACCACGGAGCGCTTCTGCCCGCTGGTCTGGTCTACCCAGGAGCGGGCCTGTAGGCGACCGTCCACGGCGATGAGGCGTCCCTTCTTGGCATACTGCGATACAAACTCCGCCGTCTTCCGCCAGACCACGATGTTGAAGAAGTCAACATCGTAATCCCCCTGCTCGTTGCGCGTGAAACGGTTGACGGCCAGCCCAAACTGCGCTACCGGCACGCCGGAGGGAGTGTAGCGGACTTCCGGATCGCGCGTTAAGCGCCCTACAAGCACCACACGATTAACGGACATGGTATCTTCTCCTTTAGCTGAGAAAAGTTGTCTGAGAGGGAGTTGACTCCCTCCATAACACAACTGCCGTTTTCCCCATGAAAAGCGGAAAAACTAGTAGAAAAAATTTTACCATATGGGGAACGCGCTGGGCTATTCCTCGTGCGGGTCTTGGCGGAGCACAATATGCCGTAGCACCACATCGTCAATGCGCAAAAGGCGGTCAAGCTCTTTTGGCGTTTCGGCCTCCGCTTCAAACTGCATTAGAAGGTAGATTCCCTCTGTTTTCTTGCGAATGGGATAGGCAAGGGGACGGCGGCCTTTCTCCCACAAACCGGCCTCGTGAACCGTGCCGCCCTGGTCTTGTACCACTTTTTGATAGCGACTGAGCGTCGCTTCCACCTGCTCGTCGTTCAACTCTGGTGTGAGCAGGATCATCGCTTCGTAATGACGCATTGTTTCTCCCTCGGTCTACGGCGCCCTTCTTGAGAGGGCGCGGGATGGAAAACTTGCAAGTTCCACGAACGGACTTGTTCTATGGAACGATAGCTTCGTTTATGATACCTCCACAAACCGTTGAAAAGCAAGCTCTCTGGGTGTTTCGGCTCAAAACTTGCCCGATAAGGCGATGTAGACCACAGTGCGCAAGGGAGTGACTTGCGATGGGAGACCGTTGGTGGGCGGCGGTGGCAGCTCAATGTGATGATCGCCGAAAAGGTTATGCACCACCAGGGCAAGCGTAAGTGGCTCTTTGCCTTCGCGCAAGCGGTAGCCCAGCCGCAAGTCCATGTTGGCATAGGCGGGCGCATTGGTGAGTATGCCAAACGTGCTTAAGCGGCTTGCTCCCACCACATGAAGGCCCACGAATGCGTTCCATCTGCCACCTAAACTCGCATCCATACCTGCATTAAGAATATGTTTTGGTGTAAAAGTACCTTGAAAAGCACTCTTGCTTGTAGCCTGCTGGTCGAGAAATGTGTAGTTAAAAAGCCCCCTTAATCGCTTTGTCATTTGTAGCTCGCTCTCAAACTCCACGCCATAGAGGGTGGCACCGCCGACATTTTCGTACATGAGCTTGGTCGGTAAACCCGGCGGGTAGGGTGGTGAGGGGGCGAAGGCAATCGGTAGTATACCGATGAGATTGCCGATGGAGTTGTAAAAACTGTTTAGCTCCATATATCCTTTCGGAAGTTCCTGACGCCAATCCAGTTCGAGGCCGTTAAGCGAGATGGTTTTGAGCTTCGTATTCCCTAAGCCCCAACCTGTTAACCCAGGAGCAAGTGGAAGGGGTGTATTGAGGTAGGTTTCCAGCAGGGTAGGGGCTTGGAACGAAGAGCCGTAGGCTATCCGTAGCATTGCGTCGCTGCTTAACTTCTTGACGATGCTGACGCGCGGGGAGAAGTTAAAGCCGTAGACCGTGGCATCATCAAAACGAATACCAAGGTAGGCAAGCCAATTTTGAGGGAGCCGCCATTCATCTTGGGCATAGAGGCCAAAAAGGTCTTGAAAATGTCTTCCGGTAACAATGTCGTCTCCATGAAACGTGGTGTGGTTCCAGGTAAATCCGTAGACAAGGGTATGATGCTTTGCAACTTGGTTCTGTTTTTGAATCTCACCTTCGAAGTTGTGGGTTTGTTCGATAAGCGTGCTCTGCGAAACGGCTTTGAAGTTGTTGTAGCTTAATCGTACGGAAAGTGGATTCTTCGTGGTAGGCTCGTCATAGCGCAGGACGACATAGGAGGTACGTGTATGAAGCCCCGCGAGATAGAGAATTTCGTAGAAATTTCCGGCATACTCTAAGTCGCCGGCCTGCAGACGAAGCGTTCCCAATGACATCTTATGCTGTGCATCCAGGCTGATGAACGGTACTGCCTCGTTATCCCTTACCCCTAACGAACCACCGGTACCAAAACCGCCCGTGTGGTTATAGCCAAAACCCACGCTAAAGGCGTTACCGTAGCGGTCGGCCGCGGAGGCCAGAAGCTCGTCGTAGTCACTCTTGTAGCCGCCTAGTACGGTGCGAAACTGTAGGTTCGGCTCTCGTCCGGCCAGCTCCTGAGGAGTTTTGGTAATGATGTTAATGACGCCGTTATAAGCGTTGGCCCCGTATAAAACCGAGCCGGGTCCACGCACGATCTCGATGCGCTTGATTTGGCTCAACAACACTGGGATGAGTTGCCAAAACACACCGCCGGTAAACTGTTCGTTAACCGGCCGATTGTCTATCATAACAAGAACCGTATTCGCATATTGAGAATTAAGCCCGCGAATGGTGACGTTTGCAACGCCGGCATTGGCCTCTGCCACGTTGAGGCCGGGCACATAACGGAGAGCGTCCAAGAGCGTTACAGCGCCATAGCGTTGCAGCTGTTCCCCGGTGATAACCGTAACTGCTGCGGGAGCCTGAGCGAGGGGCTGTTTCGACCGAGAAGCCGTTACCACCGTCTGGGTTCCTGCAAAGAGCAGTTCGTTGTTAAAGGCGTTTTGGGTGAGAGGGCCGAGAGCATCCCCTCTCATCGAAGGTAGCAGCATAACCATGCTGAGCACTAAGAGCGACCGACACGAACAAGGCATAAGGGTTCCTCTTAGGAAACAGAGATATTAGCAGAGGTTGCGTTTTTAGAGCACAGCCTTCCAGCCTCATTATTGGTAGTTTTGCTGGTCTGCTGCAGCTATTGGTACTTGTTCGAAACGACATTAAAACTTGCCCGATAAGGTAATGTAAACGACAGTGCGCAAGGGAGTGACTTGCGAAGGTAGACCGTTTGTGGGAGGTGGTGGCAGCTCAATGTGATGATCGCCAAAAAGGTTATGCACTACCAGGGCAAGGGTAAGAGGCTCTTTGCCTTCGCGTAGGCGGTAGCCCAGCCGCAAGTCCATGTTGATATAAGCTGGGGCGGAAGAGATAACACCATAGGAGTTCAGCGACGTTGCCCCTACCAGGTGGGCTCCCACAAAGGCCTCCCAATGTCGGCCTAAATCTGCATCTAGTGACAGGTTTGCCATATGGTTCGGTGCAAAGGCACCGGCCAGTGCCACATTTTTGAGGTGTTCGTAGTTGTAGGCATAGTTGAAATGCGCATCGAGATTTTTGGCCAACTTAAGAGCGCTATCAATCTCCAAGCCGTATGAGGTGGCATCGCTGACGTTTGCATAAGAGAGAGCAGACGGAGTGCCGGGTGGAAAGGGTGGGGAAGGCTGGAAGGCGGTGGGCACAAGCCCGATGATGTTGCGAATAAAGCTGTAGTAGCTGTTTAGTTGGAGGTAGCCTTTTGGTAACTCTTGGCGCCAATCTAGCTCTAAACCGTTGAGGGTAATGGTGTTAAGCTTGGGGTTCCCGGTGGTCGCTGCGGTTATCCCCGGTGCGATGGGAAAGGCGGTATCGAGATAGGAGTTGACAAGCGGTGGAGACTGGTAGGAGGTGCCATAGGCGAAGCGGAGCGTTTGCCGACTGCCTAAGTTTTTGAGCAGGCTTATGCGGGGGGAGAAACTGGTGCCGATGAGCGTGGCGTTGTCCACGCGAAAACCTAAATAGCCTATCCAGCCACGCAAAAACTTCCACTCATCTTGAAGATAGGCGCCGAAGATATCTTGGTAGTGCTTGCCGGAGTAGGCAATGTCGGAGTGCAGCACCGTATGGTTCCAAGATAGTCCATAGACAAACGTATGCCGTGAGCCGATAGAGTTCTGTTTTTGCAGCTCCCCTTCAAAAGTATGGGTTTCGTCCTCTGTGCTGCCTGCGGACGAGAGTTTGAAGCTGGTATAACTGACCCTAGCCATAAGCGGGTTAGGAGCATGCGGTTCATCATAACGTAGCGCGATAGAAGAGTTATAAACATGCATGCCGGTTAGATAGAGCACTTGATAGAAGTTTTCCGCGCTTTGTGCATAGCCTGTCTGCAGACGTATTCTTCCAACGCCAACTTTGTGTTCTCCATCGAAATTCAGCAGAGAAACGGCGTAGTTATCTAACATGCCTGTAGGGGCGGTGCTGCCGAAGCCGCCCGTGTGGTTGTAGCCAAACCCGAATGCGAAGGCGTTTCCCCGCCCATCGGTCCCAGAGGCAAGGAGTTCGTCGTAATCGCTCTTATAGCCTCCTAAAACGGTGCGAAACCGCAGGTTCGATTTGGTGTCGGCAAGCGCCTCTGGAGTTTTGGTAATGATATTGATAACTCCGTTATAGGCATTCGCACCGTATAGCACGGAGCCAGGCCCGCGAACGATCTCGATACGGTCAATTTGGCTTATAAGTAGGGGAACGCTCTCCCAAAAAAGCCCGCCCGTAAACTGCTCGTTGATAGGGCGATTGTCTATCATAACCAGCAAGGTGTTAGCATATTGCGAGTTGAAGCCACGCAGAGTTACGTTAACTACGTTGGCACCGGCTTCGGAAACATTCATGCCCACCACATAGCGGAGAGCGTCAGGGATGGTGACGATGCCGTACCTTTCAAGCTGATCGGCGGTTATCACCGTGACGGCGGCAGGCGCTTGGTTGAGCGGCTGTTTAGAACGGGAAGCCGTTACCACCGTCTGGGTTCCTGCAAAAAGCAGTTCATTGCCCAGAGACGACTCGGTGAGCGAGGTTGTGGGCGCCGCGAAAGCGTTCCCTAAACCGAACCAAAGAACAACAAAGAGTATGCCGAATTTCATGGTGGTAGTTTCTCCTCTTCACGAAGGATATCGTAAACGCACAACGATGATGTTAAAAAGCGTTTCCTTATGGAAACACAAAGAAATATCGGTATTTTTGTCAGGTTCTTTAGGGAATGTTGTATGTTTCGGGGTGTCTGCAATAACTTGGCTAAAAACGGGGAAGCACGGTGAGGCGGTTTTGAAGCGAGCCGTCGTCGATTCTCGTTTAAGAGAGGGTTAATAAGGCAGCTGTTGGAGAAAAGTCTATCGGAGGGAACAGGAATAGAGTATCAATATCCCTTCCCAAGATTTGCTGGGTGTAGGACGTGGGTTATGCTTCTCAACGGCTATGAGAGGTAAGCTTAGCCCATTCCAATGCGCTGCTTAGGGAGCGCGTGTTCAACCTGTACCGCCAAACTGCTCGTTTAGTTGGCGGATGGCTTCGGCAACCACAAGCTGTTCGGCCTTTTCTAGAGGGGGCGGCAGCGAGCAACCGGCCGCGAGGCGATGCCCTCCCCCTCCAAACACCTGTGCGATGCGATGGACGTCGGCGCCCTCGCGGGCACGAAGGCTTACCCGCACCTTTTTCCCAGGTATCTCACGGAAGAGAATGCCGATGAGGACACCCTGAATCGAACGCACATGATTGACGATCCCTTCGGTATCGGCATCTACGGCGTTAAACTCCTCGTAGTCTTTGGCCGTCACATGAACCCAGGCCACCTTTCCATCGGGGGATATTTGTAGGGTGCTTAGGGCGCGGCCCAACAGCTCCACACTTTCGCGCGAGCGGTTTTCAAACACAAGCTCGTTGATGCGAGAGGGCACGGCTCCGAGACGCTGCAGCTTGGCAGCAATGGTGAACGTGCGTGGGGTTACGCTGGGGAACTGAAAAGAGCCGGTGTCGGTAATGATGCCGGTAAGTAGGCATTCCGCGATCTCGCGGTTTGCCAAGCGCTTGCCGCTTACCTTTTCTAAGGCCAACACGAGTTCCCACCCAAGTTCGCAGGCTGCTGCAGCGTTGGCATCCACGAACAACAGATTTCCAAATACCCCGTCGGCGAGATGGTGGTCTACATCCACCACGAGCGGAGCCGATAGAACGATCTCTTGAACCGAACCTACTCTATCTATACGTCCTGCATCGCAGACCACAGCCACATCGAAATCTCGGCGTTCCGTGCTTGTCTGTACGACATCGGCACCGGGCATCCAGGTATAGATGCTGGGCACGCCATCGGCGGAGAGAAGAACTACCGCTTTGCCCAAGGCTTTCAGCGCATGCATCAAGGCCAGCGTGCAGCCAAGGGTGTCTCCATCAGGGTTAACGTGGGCAGCAAGGACCACGCGTTCTGTGCTACAGAGCGCTCTTGCCACAGCCAGAGCCGCTTTTCTCATGAATCGGTACTGCTATCT
>Ga0070737_10005184_pt1 | contig 12565 bp, 8 predicted proteins | sample Coa_R1_10_FD_66438 | JGI IMG/M metagenome (GOLD analysis project Ga0070737, IMG submission 66438) | Surface soil microbial communities from Centralia Pennsylvania, which are recovering from an underground coalmine fire - Coalmine... | ecosystem: Environmental > Terrestrial > Soil > Unclassified ... | reverse complement strand
GCGGATTGCTTCGCCGTCGCGGTTCTGCCCAATTCTGATTTTCAGAATCTTCCCACAGCCCAGCGCGAAGCGCTGGAAAAACATCTGAACTTTGCCCGCAACCTGCACATTGAAACGCGAATCCTGCAAGGCAAGAACGTGGCTGCAACCCTGGTCGGTTTCGCCCGATTTCACCAGATCACTCAGATCTTTCTGGCTCGCGCGCAGCGCGGCCCGCGCGTTCCCCTCATTGGCCGGAGCCTGGTGCAGCAGGTAGTGCGGTTGGCCCGCGATATGCAGGTGACGATTGTGGCTGAGCGTCGCCGTCCCGTAAGAGTTTAACGATACAGGGTTAAGTTGATGGAATGAACCATGTCGGGATGGCGTGTCTTCATCCAAGCCACTGGAATCTGCTTCCCCCACCCCCTGCAAGGGAGAGGGGACCGCGAAGTGGTGGGTGAGGGTTCTTTCAACGCAGTTCAGACCGTATGTTGGCAAGCTTGAAGCGAATCTTGTCCAGTAACGTTGAGGCAGCCGATGCAGCTTGCTCAACTTGTTGTTTTGTGTTCAAGTTGGGTGCAGCCCGGGAATGATGGCAGGTAGGTGTTTCCAACATATTGCAGGTCCTGATGGATTCCAATCGCCGAAGTATAGTAGCCATTGATGGTCATCTCTTTGAGCGCTGCGAAAAAATGCTCCAATTCTGTCTGCGGATGGCCTTCGTTTTCAGCGGCTTTGGCGAGCGCCTCAGCCAACGAACTGCGAGCGGCTTCCTGGCGTAGCAACTTAAGCCCATTTTGCCACTGGTTCTTTACCTGATCGTTGCTGGTGGATACCATCAAGTCCGCGAATAGACTCACCTGGGCGGCATGCGCGCCCGAGGAATGACTGTCAGCCGGGATGATCATCTCCATCAGTCGATCGAGGAGTTCGTTCTCCTCCGGCGTAAAGAAGTGGAGTTGATAGTTCTCAGCCGCCCATGCTGTGCCGCCTGAACCGATCTTGCTCAACGCTTCAAATCCCGGCGGAGCAAGCGTCCCCAGCGCCACAACTTTCAAGGCCGTTCTTCTTTTCATGATCGAGTCCCCATTTTAAAGATTCCGCTGGAAGCGCCTAACGCCAGAAGGCAAAAGGCGGAAAGCGGTGAACAGAAAGCAGAAGGCGGAAAGTAGTCAGCCTCTGTCTTCCGTAAGTCAAGGCGTCCCAACACCAGCAAATCCAGAAGCGCTATCATATCATTCTTCTCTTCCGCAATGCGAGAGAAGAATCCCCTTCTCGTCCTTATGGTTCGGCGCTTCGCCCGCTGAATTGTTTCTCATACAATTCCTTCACCCGGTCCAGCGTGTCAATGTCTGTCGGGGATTTATCTGGCCTAAGGCGCACAATCCGCGGAAAACGCAGCGCATAGCCGCTTTCGTGGCGGCTGGAGCGCTGGATGTTGTTGAAGGCCACCTCAATAACCACGCTGGGTTCCACACGCCGCCAGAAGCCCCCATCTTCAATCGTGTGCTCCAGAAAATATTGCGTCAGTTCGTGAATCTCGCGATCCGTAAGACCGGAATAGGCTTTGCCGACGGTCACGAGACGATCGTGATCGCGCACCGAAAAGGTGAAGTCTGAGAGTAAGCTCCGCCGCTTTCCATGACCATATTCGACGGAGGTAACCACCACGTCGAGAGTGGCGAAGGGGCGCTTGAGTTTGAACCACGATCGGCCTCGCTGCCCAGGTGTGTAGGCCGATCCAGGAGCTTTGCACATCGCGCCTTCATTCCCGCGCGCCAGCGCGGCGTCGAAAAAATCTTGAACCTCGTTCTCGGAACGACAAACCTTGACGGGCGCCAGCCGGACTTCAACCGATTGTCTCTCAGTCAATAAAGCTTCAAGGCGTTGACGTCTCTCGGTAAGCGGTGTGTCGAGCAGAAGCTTGCCGTCGCAGTAAGGGATGTCGAACGTCATGAAAGTGACGGGGATATCCCGATGAAGCCAGAAATCCGGCTGCTTTCGGCCTAATCGCTTTTGAAGCTCGGTAAAAGGCAGAGGACCATCGCGCCAGGCGAGAATTTCTCCATCCAAGATGAATTCTCCCGGGATTTGGAGTAACGGGGAAGCAAGCTCTGGAAACTCCACAATCTCATCCAGCGTGCGGGAAAAGAGCTTCACGGTTTGCCCGCTTTTGTGCGCCTGGGCGCGAATGCCGTCATATTTATCTTCGGCCAGAACGCCTTCGGGATAATACCCCATCACCTCTGCCGGACTCTCGGCAGGGCTTGCCAGCATAAAACCGATGGGATGGAACAGCCGGAGTTCGGCTGTTCCGAGCCGGTTCTCACGAGCAAGCAGGAATGCAGTCCCGATATCACCAGTCAGCATGTTGGCTCGACGCACGTCTACCACAGGACAGCCCGAAGCTTGGGCAATCGCTTCCTCCACCAACCCTTCTTTAAGGCCAATCCGCAAATCGCCAGTGATGATCTTAATGAGATACTTCACTTCCACCGGCTCTGCCTTCTTAAACAATTCGATCAGCCTTGCGAGCTTCTGAGCGGGGCCGCGGCGCGCCGCAAGATCCTGAAGCGCTGCGGCAACCTTTTCGAGAGTGAGCTTGCCGGTTGCGACGTGGCGGCCAAGCGCCTCCTGGGCGGCGGCGCCCGAATCGCCATGCTTTCGATAAATCGTCTCCATTTCGTCCACGCTGAGGTGGGTCAATTCGATGATGGCCTGCCAGAGTAAAGACCCGCCGACCGCCAGCACATTCTCTTCGCGGCGAGGGAAGGCGCGACCGGTAAAGAAAACGCAGACGCGGGCGCCGTCTTCGAGATCGAGCGATTTAAGGTAATCGCTGAGGATTCGAATTTTCTCGTTCTTTTTGGTGGTCGCGCCAATGGCTTCGCAAGTCTCCGCGAAGCGGCTCATACGGTCAGAATTGAGCGTGGAGTTCATGCGTTTGGGGCGGGGCGGCGGGTTCCCATGAGGGAGATATCGTTTCCGTTGTGTCGAGAGGAACTCCGTCGCGGAAAGTGATGAGCCGTGTTGAGGCAGGAGAGATACGCTCTCCAGGCAGCAGCACGCCGGCGAGGTTCAGAGGGTCGGCGGCAGAGAGAGTGGCCGTTTCTCCGGATGGCGCGAGCTTCCGTGTGGCCCGCAACGATTCGACGGCGACCGGTAATGCGAATTGCTCGCCGATGAAGCCATCCACAAATCTTCCGCCTCGAACTTCTCCCCGATCCTCCAATTGCCTTAACGTGATCAGCAATTCGCGCCATTTCGGCAGAATACTCTCGCGGGCAAGGATTTCGCGGAGTACTACGCCATAGCGATTCAACAACATCCGGCAGGCAGCTTCCAGCGCTCGCGTGCGGTCTGGCAGGGCGGCGGGATAGAGCAATGACCAGCGCCCGGCGCTATGACGCGGGCGGATGCTGCGTCCACGACCCTGACCGGCGCGGCGCTTGGGATCGACCAGGGCGCGCAGGTTGTCAAATCCATCCGCCGTGATTAAGCCTGCCGCGACTAATTCCCAGAGCGCAGTTTCCACCTCCGCTTTAAGCCGGCCCGTGGCCCGCACGATGTCCGGGAAAAATGATGCCCCTCTCTGGCGAAGAAAGGCGAGCACGTCGCGCGCGCCCGGACTCAAGCCGCGCGTCTCTTGCCCATCCTCTTCCGCGCGGTGCGAAATCATCCAATCCGCGTCCTCACGCACAAAGAAGGTGATTGGAGCCGCTTTGGATGGCGCAATCCGGCGATTTCCTTCCCTGAAATCAACGGCCATGGCCGGATGCGCCGAAAGCCTGCCCCATCCGACCGCCCCGCTCAGACAAAGCTGATCCAGAATCTTCGGGTCGTAGCGCGCAATGCGCCTGGCTAAAAGATGAGACTCCCAGGCATAGGCGGGAGCCTCAAATCCCTGGAGTTGTCGCAAAATTTCCAGCGTGCCACGCTCGTCTCCCGGAAGCTGAGTTCCAGGCGCAACGTGTTGCCAGCGGAGCAGCCAGCGCATGAATTGCGCTGGGGTTGCGGGCTGGATTTCCTTCCGCAGCCGGCCCAAGGTTAATCGATGAATGCGCGCAAGCTGCCGGCGCTCGCACCATTCGAGTTCCTGCGCCCCGGTGAATTGGCCGCGCAGCGCCACGCCGCTCGCCTCAATCCGCAACAGGGCAGCGTCAATCTCGGAAGCCGGCAGTTGAAGATTCCGGCTGAGTTGGGAAGCTGTAAGGGGGCCGGAATGGGTGAGCCATCCCCGCACAAGCGTCAGGATAGCTTCTTCATGAGATGGAGTGACATCTTCAACCTCAGCAATGTCGGTGGTGAACTGAGCATCTGGGTAAGCGCTTCGGAAAGTCCTGGCTTTTGCCGCCGCAACCCAGAAAATCCTGTTGCCAGAAATAGCGCGGGCTGCGCGCCGCTCCGCAACCAGTTCCTCAAAATGCTGCCCCCACGCATCGGCCACGGCAAAACCTCCCAGGGGCGTGAAATCCTCCGGTAAAGCAACGAGCGTTTGCAGCGCATCCTCAAGCTCGTCGCGGTCGCGGACGTCCGGCCATGCATCGCGGCGGACTTCGGCAATGGCTGCCGGATCAAGTCGCCCCGCCTCCCTCGTCAAAGATTCCGGCAACGACCGGCGCAACTCCACGGCGCGCGCGCGCCGCTCTTCAAGCGGAGCATCATCCAGGAAAGCGTAAGCGTTGGCATTGAGGATTTCATGCGAAAACTGCGAGGGGGCCGGCGTATCGACGGCCACAGAGCGGATGGTCCCCTGCCTGATCCTCTGCAGAACATGCTTCAATCCTTCCAGATCCAGGGCCTCAGTGAGGACATCTTTCATCACCTCGCGCACCAGCGGATGATCGGGAAAGCGGATGTCCCCGACGATGTTGTCCTGGCAGGCTGCGGCGTCGGGAAAAACGGCGGCCAGAAGATCGTCGGCGCGCATGCGCTGGATTTGCAAAGGAACCTTCTTTCCATGTGCAAATCTCAGCACCGCCAGGGCGCGGCCGGCATCCCACTTCCAGCGCGTGCCAAAGATGGGGGAGGCGATCACCGCCTGCTCCAGCACTTCCTTCACGCTGTCAGGGTGGAGAAAATGAAACACATCAGCGAGGGGAAAACTGTGCTGCTCGGCCAGAGAAATGTTCAGGCCGTTATCGGTGGCCGCAGCCTGCAATTCAAAATTGAAGGAGCGGCAGAACCGCTTGCGGAGCGCGAGTCCCCACGCCTTATTAATTCGAGCGCCAAACGGCGCGTGGATGACAAGCTGCATGCCTCCGCCCTCGTCGAAGAAACGCTCGGCGACCACCACGTTTTGGCTTGGGACGACGCCCAGGGCTGCGCGCCCGGCAAGGATATATTCCACCGCCTGTTCCGCGCCGGCATCATCCAGACCGCATTCAGACTTCAGCCAGGCGATGACGTTTCTAGCCTTGGGCGTATCCCTGCCGCAACCCAGCGGGATGCCATCATGGATCTTCTCGCGCAACTGGCTTACCTGCGCGGAAAGCTCCAAAGTGCGCCCTGGGGCTTCACCGCGCCAGAACGGGACATTCGGAGCCGCGCCGTGGGCGTCTTCAACCAGCACTCTTCCGCTTGAACTTTCAATGCGCCGGATACGCCAGGAAGTATTCCCCAGCAGGACAATATCGCCTGCCAGGCTTTCAACCGCGAAATCCTCATCCATCGTGCCTACCAGGATGCCTTCGGGTTCGGCGACCACAGTGTAGAGGGCGCTTTCCGGAATAGCGCCGCCGCTTGTAATGGCAGCCAGACGGCTGCCCCGCCGCCCGCGCAGCCGGTGGTTGACGCGGTCGTGGTAGAGATAAGCTCCGGCGCGTCCGCGCCGCGCCGCGATGCCTTCCGAGAGCATGTTGATGACAGAATCAAATTCCGCGCGTGTCAGATTACGGTAGGGGTAAGCGCCGCGCACGCAGGAAAACAAGTCTTCCAGATTCCAGTCTTCCGCTGCGCACATGGCGACAATCTGCTGCGACAGAATGTCCAATGGCGCTTCAGGAACGGCGATGGAATCCAATTCAGTCTGACGGATGGCGCGGACCAACGCGGCGCATTCCAACAACTCATCGCGCGTGGTGGCAAAAAATCTGCCTTTCGGAGATGCGCCGCGCCAATGCCCGGAGCGGCCAATCCGTTGGAGAGCTACTGCAATCGATCGCGGCGAACCGATCTGGCAGACCAGATCGACGGTTCCAATGTCAATGCCTAATTCAAGCGACGCAGTCGCCACCAGCACGCGCAGTTCGCCCGCCTTGAGCATCTTTTCCGCCGCGAGCCGCAGTTTGCGCGAAAGGCTGCCGTGGTGGGCGCCCACAGCCTCGGTTCCCAGAATCTCTCCCAGATGATGCGCGACCCGTTCGGTGAGTCGCCGCGTATTCACAAAGACCAATGTCGAGCGGTGCTGGCCTACAAGTTCTGCGATGCGGCGGTAAATCTCGCCCCACATTTCGTTTGAGGCGACCGGGCCGAGTTCGCTCGCGGGGACTTCCACCGCAAGATCAAGTTGTCTGCGGGAAGGGATCTGGACAATGACCGGCTCGGGACGGTTGCTGCCGGCCAGAAACTGCGCAATCAGCTCAATGGGTTTCTGAGTGGCGGAAAGCCCGATCCGCACGGGCGGCCGGCCCGTCAGAGCCTCCAATCGTTCGAGCGAAAGCGCGAGGTGCGCGCCGCGCTTGTCATCCGCGACGGCATGGATTTCATCCACGATGACCGTCTCGACCGTTTTCAAAATTTCGCGACTCTTCTGAGCGGTGAGCAGAATGTAGAGTGATTCGGGCGTGGTGACCAGAATGTGAGGAGCGCGGGCGAGCATCGCCCGGCGCTCGGGCATCAGGGTGTCGCCCGTGCGGACAGCGGCGCGGATTTCCGGCATCAGGAAGCCGCGCTGCCCGGCTAACTGGAGAATTTCACCGAGAGGAACTTCCAGATTCTTCTGGATGTCGTTGCCCAGAGCCTTTAGGGGTGAAATGTAGAGGACTTCGGTCTGATTTTGAAGCTCGCCCCGCAGCGCCTTTCGCACCAGGCGGTCGATGCAGGCGAGAAACGCGGCCAGCGTTTTCCCTGACCCGGTCGGCGCTGAAATCAGGGTTGATCTTCCGGCAAGAATATACGGCCAGCCTTGCGTTTGAGGCTCTGTCGGCGAGCCAAACCGGGATATGAACCATTCCTGAACGATGGGATGAGCCCATTCGAGTGCAGAAGGAGCGCCGTTTGCAGACTCCGAGTCCGAATCCGTCGTCGCCGGTTCGATATGAGGTTTTGTCATGTTGCTTTCGTGCATGGCGCTGCTTTCGTTATGCCCCATGACTCAGGATGGCATGACGCGAGTGATTTTTCATCCTGCCTGTTTCTGCGGAGCCCAAATACGGGGATTCTTCCGCCTCGCTTCGCTCGGCGTCAGATGACAGGCAAACGGGCTCAGCAGACATATGACGGAACCGTCTGCGGTTGTCAAAGCGCGACCGCATGTTTGGAAATATAGGATTCCAGTCGAGATTCGGGGAGGCCGACATAATGAAACCGCTCCGCCCATTCAAGTCCATAGGGCGCCCCAATCTCGCGGTCTGAAGGCACGCCGCGCTGGTAAAGAGAATCGTAGTCCAGAACGAAACGCTTGATGTAATTTCGATTGGCCGTTTCGTCGTCGCTGCCGAGATCTGCCAGACGCAAGCCTCGGGCTTGAAGCCGCGCCCGCAACTGGGCGCCGTTCCTGCCGCCCGGCCCTTGGGTGACGTTGGCGCGAATGGCTTCCACCTTCTGATCGATGACGGAGCTGATATCCACGATGCGGTTGGCGATCTGCGGCCCGCGGGCGAAGTAATATTTCTCCTTGACTCCATGCGGCTTCAGGCCCGCCTCGAAATGTTCGGGATAATCCTTGTCCATTCCGGCCATCCAGCAGGCGGATTCCACCGCTGCCGCCGTTACATAATGGTCGGGATTCTCCTCATACAGTCCCCAATGATCGTAACAGATGACAGTATCCACCTGAAGCAAACGAAAGAGGAAGATGAGGCGGCCACGCAGGTCTTGAGGCGAGATGGCATCCAGGCGGTGATTGCGATAAGAGAGGTCGTAGGTTTTTTTAAGCCCCAGCGCTTTGGCCACCGCTTCGTTATCCTGCTCGTTGTGTAGCACGCCCTCGCCTCGCGTGCCCGGGCCGGTCATCTCATCGTTCGTGGTTCTGATGAGATATCCGGTGTAGCCTTCCTGGATGAGCTTGGCGACCGCGCCGCCGGCAAACAACGGAACATCATCGGCGTGTGGCTGAATGGCAGCCAGCACCTTTCCGGCATGTGGTTTGCCTGGGTTCGCCCGCTCCACTACCATCTCGCCCTGGCGCGTGAATTGCGCCTTGTTCCCCGGCGTCCTGGCAGACTGCCCAAACGCCTGAATCCCGGAACCTGCCAGCGCACCCCCTAACAAGGCTCCTTCGAAAAGCTCTCGACGTCTCATGCTTCCTCCTCATTCGATGTGGAATTTTAACTGGGTGATGGAATCACAAACCAAGGAGCGAATGCAAGCGCAGGCAGCCGCTTGACATGGGGAAGGCATTAACAGCTCGTTGGACCACGAAAATGGTCAATACTCAACAGAACGAAGGGAGCCTCAACAATCGGCGGGAGAGCAGTCTAGGATGCCCTGTGAAATTTCGCGGGCGGTTGCAATGACGAGGCGGCCGATTTCGGACACGCGCGGGGTTGGAATCTCCCAGGTGGAGCCTCGGACAGAGATGGAAGCTATAACCACTCCTACGTCATTAAAGATTGGGGCTGCAACGCCGCGAATCCCCAGAATGTGCTCTTCATAATTTACGGTGTAGCCCTTGAGTCGCGCTTCGGCCAGATGGGCCTTCAATTCTTTAAGCGAGCAGATGGTGTGCGGAGTATAGCGGGCAAGCCCGCGGGTTCCGAACAGGCGCTGCAACTCTCGATCGGGCAACCACGCAAGAAGCGCTTTCCCCTGCGCTGTGCAGTGGAGGTCGAAGTGGCGGCCGATCCAGCTTTCCACCCTGCGGTCTACCAGCGAATCCGCTTTATCGACAATAACGCCCTCGCCGTCCTTCAGCACCGCCGTTTGCACCGTCATCTTCAGCTCTTCAGCCAACTTCTGAATGTGCGCGGCGGAGAGCTGTCTTAAATGCATTTCTGCGATTCCAGTGGCGGCGAAATCGAAAACTCGCGAGCCGAGGGAATACTGACGGCTTCCGGGAAGTCTTTGTAAGTATCCACGAACCATCAGAGTGTGGACAAGGTAATAGGCGCTGCTCTTCGGGATCGAGAGCCTTTGGCTCAACTCAGTCAGCGTGAGGCCGTTGTGAGAATGGCCCAGGATTTCCAAAACGTCGAAGGCGCGGTCAACCGCCGGCACACGCTCGCCAAAGGAATGGGTGAACAGGGCCATAGGTTCGCTCTGCTTCAACATTTACAATGACAATGAGTGTAATTTTAATCACGCAAAGCGGCGATTTTCAATCAATTTGGCGGGCTCGACCGAGGAATTACAGGGGCATATTTTGTAGTAGAGCTTAGTTCGACTTATTGAAATCTATTGACCCAAGGGCGCTAGAGGGAAAAAATTCAAATTCAGGGGCTCTTGCGGGAGCGCCGCGAGCCTAGTGTAAGCCATGACGCAGCGCCATTTGCCCAAAACTCCAGGTCCTTGATCGGAGGTGAAGGCCTCAAGAGGCAATCCATATCGACGAGTTCCGGCGTGGGAAATAGTCATCACGGGTTGGGCAATCTCCATTAAAATTCGGTTGAGGGGAGACGCCGTCGGCGGATCATGAATTGTGAAGCTGCGGAATTCCGAAAAAGTAACTGCGTGAATTCCTTGAAGAATGCTGGTCGGTTCGCGCGAAGTTGCAGAGCGGACTTGAAGCGCCCGTTAGCGATCGGCTCATCCGGCGCCGTCGCGCGCCTGCTGCTCACCATGCTGGGGTGTCTGGTTTTGCTAGGGATTGGCCGGCTGAAGGCTGAGCAGGATGCCGGATCAACCATTCAAGAGCTTGCTGTTCAGGCCCGCACTGCCGAAGCGTGCGGTCAACTGGATTTAGCTGCTCAGAAATATCGCGCCATCTTAAAACTCGAACCCAAACTGGCTCCCGCCTATAACAACCTGGGCAGACTCTATTTTAAGCAGGGGCGGTACACCGAGGCGATTTCGGTTTTAAGGCAGGGGCTCACATTGGACTCCCAGATGGCTGCTTCGCGCGCTCTGCTGGGCATCGCTCTCTTTGAGGTGAATAATGATCAAGCGGCAAGGAGGCAGCTCACCCAAGCCCTGGCGCTTAATCCGAAAGATCTGCGCGCCAAGCTTTATCTCGCGCGTAGCCTGCTGGAGTTGGGAGATTTGAGTTCAGCAACACATATGCTGGAGGATCTCGAGCGCGCCGAGCCGCGAAACCCCCAGGTGCTCTACACACTGGGCGAGGCTTACATGAAACTTGCAGCGGCCACGCTTGATCGGTTGCAGAAGACAAATCCAAATTCTTACCTGGTGGAGGTTCTGCTGGGGAAATCAGCGGAGGCGAAGCAGGCGTTTGAGGAGGCAGCCGAGCATTATCGCAAGGCCATCGCGGCGGCGCCAAACGCGCAAGGCTTGCATTACCTACTGGGGCACTGCTTGTGGCGGGACGGCAAATTCTCTGACGCTTTGCGGGAATTCCAGCGCGAGCTTCAGGTAGACCCCTACAACTACCAGGCGGCCTGGCACGCAGCCTTGGTGCTGCTCGAACAAGACCCTCGGCAAGCCGACCGCCTCGCCACCCGCGCTTTAGAACTCAAACCTGACTTACCTGCTGCACTCATGGTTCGTGGTCGCGCCCTGCTGGCGTTGAATAAGCCTGAGGAAGCGGTTCAGGACTTTCGTAAAGTTGTGGCGCTCGACCCCGAAGAAGATACGGCCCACTTTCAATTAGCCAGAGCTTACCGCCAGCTTGGGTTAACTCAACAGGCGGCGAGCGAGGATGCGATTTTTGCTCGGATGGAAAGCGCAGCGCACAGCCCGAGAGGAAAGCAAGCCGTGTCCGATCGTCAGGATTCGTTAAAGTGAAGAGGCGGGGGAGATAAACTCTACTTTTGTCGCCGCAACCCTGAAAACTTTGGCCGCTCCCTTTGAACTTACTATGACCTTCCAGCCTGCCCCTCGAAACCGATTTCATCCTTCCAGTGAAACGCGATGCAGCTAGAGCCTTCCAACGGAGTTCCGAGTATCTCCCGACGAAACTTTTTGGCATCAACAGGGGGGCTCATTCTTGCACGGTCTCAGTCGTGCGCCTTATCTCCTGTACAATTTGTGGATGTGGCGCAAGAGGCAGGCTTGACGACCCTCAATGTCAATGGCGGGAACCAACGCAAGCGTTACATTATTGAAAGCACAGGCAGCGGAATTGCCTTTTTCGATTACAATCATGATGGCTTCCCGGATATTTTCATGGTCAACGGAACAACCCTTGAGGGTTTTCCCCTGGAGAAACAGCCTACAAACCACCTCTTTCGCAACAACGGGGACGGAACCTTCACCGATGTGACCGTCAGGGCAGGACTGGCTCATTCAGGCTGGGGCCAGGGTGTCTGCGTCGGAGATTATGATAATGATGGCTGGCTCGACCTATTTGTCACTTATTATGGCCAGAGGAACGTTTTGTACCACAATAACGGAGACGGAACGTTCACGGATATTACCATCCAAGCAGGCCTTGCATCTGCCGACAAGGACTATAGCAGTCACTACAGTACTGGATGCGCCTTTGTCGATTACAACCGTGATGGCTGGCTGGACCTTTTCGTGGCACATTACACCGATTTTGATCTGAGGCATGCGCCTGCGCCCGGCGCCTACTCTGCCTGCCGGTGGAAGGGGGTTCCCGTTTTCTGCGGGCCGAAGGGGTTGCCGCTTTCCCATAATCGTCTTTATCGCAATAATGGGAACGGCACGTTCTCGGATGTGAGTGAAACTGCGGGTATTCTAGGCGGCAACCAGGGGTATGCTTTTTCCGTGCTGACCGCCGACTTTCGCAACTGCGGCTGGCCGGATATTTATGTCTCCTGTGATTCAACCCCCAGTTTGCTTTACCGCAATTGCGGGGATGGAACTTTCAGTGAGGTAGGCCTGGCAGCCGGTGTAGCTTACAGCAATGCAGGCGTTGCGCAGGCATGGGACTTGCGGCGGGCGATTATGACGGCGATGGTTTCCTGGATATTTTCAAGACCAATTTCATCGACGACACTTCCAACCTGTACCATAACAACGGCGATGGAAGTTTTACAGACGTGATTGCCTCGGCGGGTGGAAGGCTCAATACGAGCTTCATGGGGTGGGGCGTTGGCTTCTTTGATTATGACAATGATGGATGGCCGGATGTGTTGATTGCCAACGGCCACGTTTATCCCGAGCTTGAAGCTCATGGCGTGAATGAGTCTTACCGGCAGCGGAAAATTCTTTATCACAATCGAGGCCATGGAGCCTTGGAAGACGTCTCATTAAGTTCGGGGCCCGGAATTCTTCTGAAACGCTCGAGCCGCGGCGTGGCTTTTGCGGATTTCGATCAGGATGGAGATGTGGATTGCGTCATCAA
>Ga0070737_10005182_pt1 | contig 12568 bp, 10 predicted proteins | sample Coa_R1_10_FD_66438 | JGI IMG/M metagenome (GOLD analysis project Ga0070737, IMG submission 66438) | Surface soil microbial communities from Centralia Pennsylvania, which are recovering from an underground coalmine fire - Coalmine... | ecosystem: Environmental > Terrestrial > Soil > Unclassified... | reverse complement strand
TATTGGATTGCATCGTGGTAGCGGCTTCTAGCCGCTAGAAAAGTCGCCTCGCCACTCGAAGCTGGCGTCACCCAAAAGGCTTCAAGGGGCCGGATGCTCCTGTTACAAGGCTTACCGCGATGCGCCGCTCGCCGCCGAATCGAGACGTGGCAGCTCTGGCGGTACCGCAACTACGATGAACACAAGGTCCTCAAGACCGGTGTTGGCGATCGCATGCACAACGCCGGGCGGTATGAAGATCGCGATGTTTGGTTCGACCACAATGTTCCGATCGTCGAGCGTCATCAAGCCTTTGCCGCTGAGGATGTAATATACGTGCTCTGCGTTCGGATGCGTGTGCGGTTCGACGTGCCCTTTGGGCTCGTAAATGGACACGCGGAAATCATAGTAGCGGGTTCCGGAGTTATCCGGATTCACAAGTAGTTTGGAGAGCGCCCCGTGATGCCCCGGCGCTTCGATCCACGGAAGCTCCTCGAGCCGTACCACCCGAGCTTCGGCTTTGCGGGTTGTCTGCATTAGTCCTCACCCCACCCAAAGTTTGGCATCGGATGCGGGATCGGTGGAAGATCCCAACTTCCGGTTGCGAGCGGTCGCGCCTCACGGTCTATCCGGATATCGAGCACCGTTGGCCGGCCGGACGAGATAGCCGCCTCGATTTGCGGCGCGATGTGTCCCGGTTTCTCCACGGTCTCGCCCACGGCGCCCATCGACCGGGCCATCATCGCGTAATCAGCGGTGAAAAGTTTCCCGCACACATCGTTAAAGCTCGTAGCAAGCTCCCGGTCGCTGCCAAAATAACCCAGTTGCTGATCTCGGATGGCGCAGTAGCCATAATTGTTCCACACGAGCCAGACGACGGGGATATTGTATTCGACCGCGGTCAGCACGGCGCTCGCATTCATCACGAACCCGCCATCGCCACACACCGCGATTACCGGACGATCTGGTGCGGCCAGTTTGGCGCCAAGCGGCCCTGCGATACCGAATCCCATTGAGGCAAAACCCCAAGTTTGAATGAGCGTACGCGTCTTCCAGGCTTCGTACTCTGAAATTAGCCAGTTGTGATGAACGCCAACGTCGCATAGCACGATGCCGTCGGCCGGCACGGCCTTGCGCAGGTCGGCCACGAACCGTTCCGGTCGGATTGGGATAGCGTCTGAAGTGCGGGGCGCCGCTGTCGCCGCTTGCCACCGCTTCCGCCAGGCAGCAATTCGATCGAGCCACCCGCCCCGAGCGTTTCCGGCATCCGTCCCGAGCGCCGCGAGGAGTTGCTGCAGAACCAGCTTCGCGTCGCCAATCATTCCTAATGCTGGCTGGAAGTTCCGGCCGATCTCATTCGCATCGATATCGACATGAATCAGCTTGCTCGGTGGAATGCTGTAAGTAAAACCGGGAAGCCAAGCGCTGGTTGCCCGGTCGTCGAATCGCGTCCCGAGCGCCAGGATCACGTCGGCGTTACGGCAGGCCGCATTCGCCATGTAAGATCCGTTGCGGCCAGTGGCGCCAAGGCTAAGAGCGTGGCGAGCGTCGAAGACGCCTTTTCCGAACGGCGTGGTTGCGACCGGAATGCGCATCGCCTCGGCGAAGGCGAGCAATTCGGGCTCGGCGCCGCTCAGCTCAACGCCGTGTCCAGCAACAATCACCGGGCGTTCAGCATGTTGGAGCAGCCGCATTGCCTCCGCGATGGCTACGGGATCGGCGGCTGGCCGCTGCCAATTAGCCTCCGGCCAGTTGTTTTCGCGCTCTGCCGCGCTTTTATCGACTGGCTCCACGAAGACGTTAAGTGGGACGTCAATATGCACCGGGCCGGGGCGGCCGTTTGTCATCAAGGCGAAGGCTTGGCGGAGAGCAAGCGGCAGCATCTCCGCTCGTGTTGGTTGAAAGCTGCGCTTGACGTAGGGCCGTAATACGTTGACAAAATCGCCCTGGAAGTACCTTCCGCTCTCCTGGAACGGGCCGCGGTTCCATTGTCCGGTCGGCACGTTGCCGGTGATATTGAGCATGGCTGAGGAGTCCGCAAATGCCGCTGCGATGGCTACCACAAGATTCGCCGAACCCGGTCCACATGAAGTAAACGTGGCCACGGGTTTCTGTTTGACGCGGAAATATGCTTCGGCCATGAAGGCGGCCGCTGATTCGTGATGCACGGAGATCGTTTTGATCTCGTCCTGCCGGTCGAATAGGCCGTCGAGGAGCCCGAGGATGCCATGACCGCACAGTCCGAACACATACGGCACCTTTTGCTGGATCAGAAAGTCCGCGATATAGGCGGCTCCTTTCGATGTTGGATTCACCCGGGGCTTGGTCATGCAGAGCGCTCCTTATGCACACACGAAGATAGTGCGAGAAATGGATTCTGTAGGCGCCGGCGAACTGCTTTTCGCGGGGGCTTTGGCCATCAAGAAGTGATCGCGACGAGCGCCGCCCCAGCAACTCTCCACTTGCCGTTGTCCTTCACAAAAAACCGGACAACCCGGTATTCACCCGCCGCGTTCAGGCCGGGTAGGGCCGCGCCTTTCAGTATCGTATGATCGGTGGCAATGGCGAAATTTCCATAGACGGCCCGCAATTTGAAATCATCCGGAAAGGCTCCGATGTTCGGACCACGCTCGGCCTTGGCAATCAGAGCCAAGAGTTCCGGTTTGCTGACCACTCGTCCGCCCGGCAAGACCTCAAAAAATTGAGCTGTCCATAGTCGCTTCAAAACATCCAGCTTCTGGTTGCGCGCGGCTTCTAGCCACGCCTGATCGATCTCCCAGAGCTGTTGCTCGATGCCCGTATGCCTTTCGGTTGCCTCGGTTGCCTCGCTTGTCTTGCTGGCCTGCGTGCCGGCATTCGCAGGGGGAACCGGTTTAATGGGGCAAAGAGCGGATTCGGCAACTCTCCATCTGCCATTCTCCCTAACAAAAACCCTCGCGACTCGATAATCCCCAGTGATGTCGTGTCCATAGGCGTGAGTGCCGCTCTGGGTCATGTGATCGGTGGCGAGGGCCACGTTTCCGTAAACGGCCCGCAGCTTGAAATCGTCCCGAGTGGATCCGGTCCCTGGTTTGCGGCGGGTCTTGCCCAGACGTTCCATCTGGTCAGCCTTGGTGACGATTCTTCCTCCAGGAAGGATTTCGATAAATTGGCTGGTCCACATCTGGTCCAGGAAAGCCATCTTCCTGTTCAGCACAGCGTCCAGCCACTGCTGGTCGAGTTTCCAGAGCTGCTGTTCGAGAGCGGAACGGCTCGCGACGCCTTCGCTCTTTTGGCTGTTCCCCTGAGCAACGGCGGTGAGTGAAACGGCTAGAGTTGCCACCAAAGCGAGAGTTCGCATGAATTTCATCGCAGGTCTCCAGGATGAATTAAGTTCAAGCAACATTGGGCCGCCACAGGAAGTTGCTGGTTCTCCATCGGTATGAGCACGGTACAGTATGGTTAGGCATGGAGGTTCTCTACGGCATTCCAGACTATGCTAAAAAAGTCTGATTTGGCAATCCAGAACTTTACGTTAGCATGTTCAATGCCGGGCGAGGAATTGCCTTAAACCAGCGAACCGCAACTCCTCCTCTATCCCGCTATGCGTGACATGCTTCCCCCGATCAGAGGAGACAATCCCATTCTTTCGTTGACACTCATCACCGCATCATGATAACTAAGATCGCTCCAACGCGGACGGTCGTCAATTTTGCAGAGACGCTATTAAGAGACTCGTTGAGAACGGCCATATTTGAGTTGATGCGACGTTTTATGAACGTCAGAGCCATTGAAAAATCAACGCCGGAAGTCACAGGCCGCCGCTACAGCGGTCGCGCCGCAGACTTGTTGAGAGCATTCCGGTAATCGGAGGAAGCTTCAATGCGGGTTCTCATTGTGCACGGCCCAAACCTTAATCTGTTTGGCCGCCGCGAACCTGAGATATACGGTTCGATGACGCTGGAAGAAATCAATCAACGGCTAAAAGCGCTGGCAACAGAGTTGAACGTTGAGCTCGTAATTGTGCAGTCGAATCACGAAGGAGATCTCGTCGACGCCTTTCATGCTCATATCGACGATGCCCAAGGCGCGATCATTAATGCGGGTGGATTGACGCAACACAGCGTGTCACTGCATGACTGCATCAAGGCTATGCCCTTTCCGGTGCTCGAAGTGCACATGTCAAACCTCGCTACGCGCGAAGGCTGGCGGCAACACTCGATTCTCACGCCGGCAGCACGGGGCACCGTGCAGGGTCTCGGGTGGCGCTCCTACACCGCCGCACTCCGGGCGCTGGTCGAGATTGCGGAGGAAAAGCAGCGAACATGAAGCTCGCAGGCGCGAACTGAAAAATCTCGCCACCGGTGAATCTACAATGGATATGGCGATTATTCGACGGGGCTGGAGCGCTTTGCAGAAAGCACGGCGTTGCTTGGTCCTCCTCGCGCATTTTGCACCAATGAATGACGTGGAATTCATATAAGGCGGAGGTATATGGTGAGACGCATCGAAAAGCTAGCTTTGGTGGCGTTTGTATTGGCCTTCAGTTTGGCGCCTGGCCTACAGGCTCAGATTCATAACCAAGCTGTTGTTCAGGAACTAACAAAAATTAAAGAGGAATGGTCCGAGGCTGAACTGAAAAAGGACATACCCTTTTTGAACAAGTTGTGGGCTAACGACTGCGTGTTCGGCACCAGCCTCGGCACCGTTATGAGCAAGCAACAACTGATTGCATTAATCAAGGGCAAGAACCGCAAAGTTACGGAGCTCCACTCGGACCATATTCACGTGCGTCTTTACGGAAACACCGCAATCATGACAGATCAGACGACGATGCGAGGCATCTACAAGGGAAAGCCATACGGCGGTGTGTACCGGTACGTCCGTATTTTCCGGAAAGAGGGCGGAGCGTGGCGGGTGGTACTTGTACAAGCAACGCCGGTGAAAGCCGTGCTGCCATAAAACCGACCATGCGGCGCTCTCTGCTTCAGCGGCAGATTGCTCCAATGAATTCCGGCAGCGTGCCAAGCATTTGTTAATTTCCGTAAATATTTTTTTAACTTTTGCGCTTGACTGACCATTCGGATGGTGATATAAGAATCAGCACATTTTGATTTGTTTTCTATATCGGACCAAAAGTGAGATTCGAGCATCGAGGCAGACGAATAATCTTTTGGGATGAGGAGATGGTTATGCAAATTGGCAATAAGTTTGTCAAATATGTCCTGGCGGCGCTCATAGCGCTTGCCCTTGTCGGACCGCGGCAAGGGTTCGGCCAAGTGGTGGGAGCGACGGTTACGGGCACGGTTACTGACCCTTCGGGTGCGGCTATACCGGGCGTGAAAATCGCCATCACGAACGTGGCAACCTCTGTTACCCGGAGTGCGGCCACGAATAGCGTGGGTTTATATACGGCGCCGAACTTGATAGCAGGCCATTACCAAGTGACTGCTACCGCCCAAGGATTCAAGACCTTGGTTCGGCGCGGGCTTATTTTGACTACGGGTGAAGACCTTGTGCTGAACCTTACCATGCAGGTCGGCGCCGTCACGCAAGCTGTTACCGTGACTGGTGCAGCACCCACGGTGAACTTGGCCAACGCCACCATGGGCGGAGTCAATAACCGCCTGACCGTAGTAACGCTCCCTTTGAACGGACGTTCCTGGACGGATTTGGCGGCCTTGGCGCCGGGAATTCATTTCACTCAAGACCAGCCACCCATCAACGCGGGCGATCGTGTTAAGCGCGGCTTGGCAAACGACCTGACCGTCGCAGGCGCCCGGCCACAGCAGAACATCTTTCTCCTGGACGGTATTGACGTTGACGATTACGCGAATGCAGGCCCAGCGAGCTCTCTTGGAGGTAACTTGGGCGTTGACGCTGTTCAAGAGTTTACCGTGCTCACCGCCAATGTCGGCCCGCAATACGCGAATGTATCGGCTGGCGTGATCAGCGCGATCACCAAGTCCGGCACGAACCAATTTCACGGTGACGCTTATGAATTCCTTCGCAATGACGCATTCGACGCGGCTCAATTTACGGATAATTCCAGCAATTCGCAGAAGTCGCCTTTGCGGCTCAACCAGTTTGGCGTCTCGGCTGGAGGTCCGATTAAGAAAGATAAGACTTTTATTTTCGGCGACTATGAAGGAGTACGGCAGTCGTTAGGCTCTACGGTGATCGACAACGTGCCCACGGCAACCGCGCGCACCGGAAATCTTACCACCGGCGTGGTGACCCCGGACCCAAACGTTGTCAGGTTCCTGAACGCCTTTTATCCTTTGCCCAACGGACCAACCTCCGGTGATTTTGGCCTTTTCACATTCACGGCAAAGCAAGTTACGGCGGAGAACTTTTTTGTTAGCCGTGTGGATCAGACATTCTCGGACAGTGACCACCTCTCGGGTACTTTCATGATTGACCGTACCTCACAAAGCGAACCCGATGGCCTGGACAATTTGCTGATCCACAACCCGGCCAAGCGGTACATGGTTGGCATAGAATGGAACCACATTGTCTCCCCCACGCTGATGAATTCCTTGCGTGTCGGCTTTAACCGCGATGTAGTCCAATCTCCATCGGGATCAACACCTATAAACCCTGCCGTTTCAGACCTCTCCCTGGGTTTTGTCCCTGGAGACAGCGCAGGTATGGTATCAGTATCGGGACCAATGGCGCCGTTTCCAGGCGGTGTCAGCGCTGAAGCGCCATTCGGGTTCCATTGGTGGACGGAGCAGTTGTACGACAACGTGTTTTATACGACGGGCAGCCATTCGATCCAGTTTGGGGCGAACTATGAGCGGGTTGGCGATAACACGTTTGGAGAGGACCAGCCGGGCGGTCTCTTCGCCTTCAACAGCCTGTCCGACTTTTTGACGAACCAAACAGCTTCCTTCATTTCCGATACCCCAGGCACGGAGTCGCCGCGCGGAATCCGGCAAAATATGGCGGGAGCCTATATCCAAGATCACTGGCGCGCGCGCCCAAACCTGACCGTGGACTACGGACTACGCTACCAATTCGCCTCAATTATTACGGAGGTTCAAGGCAAGCTCGGGAACCTTCGCAATTTGACGAGCGCGACCGTTCCTAACCACCTGGGAAGCCCTTACATTCAGAATCCCACGTACTACGATTTTGAGCCCCGGATTGGTTTTGCTTGGGATCCCTTCCACACTGGCAAAACCGCGATCCGTGGCGGCTTCGGAGTGTATGACATGATGCCGCTGCCCGTTCAAATGGGGAGCGGAGTGGACGGCACTTGGCCGTTCGATGCCACGAACAGTCTTTCTCCCCCTGCCGGTGTAACCACGTTGCCAGGTTTGTTTCCGACAGGAGCTTTTTTCCAAGCTTTAAGTCAAGCGACCCATCGCTTTTACATTCTCCAGTACAATCCTAAGCGCAATTACATTCTGAACTGGAATTTCAACATCCAGCGGCAGATTGCATCAAATACAACCGTGACGGTCGGTTATGTTGGCTCGCGCGGCTACCACTTTTGGGACCAAGCCGATGACAACAACATGGTGCTGCCAACCCAGACTCCTCAGGGCCTCCTGTGGCCTTGCCCGTCATTTGGCGCTCCTCAGGTGACTCCTGAGGGAACTACGACTCAGATATGCAATGATCCCGGAACGGGAACCATCATTAACCCTGCTTTGGGACGCCTCCAGATGGCGCTGTGGGATGGGCAGTACTATTACGACGGCCTGCAAGCACAAATTACAAAAACCATGAGTCATGGAGTCCAGATTCAAGGCTCCTATACCTACTCTAAGAACATTGACTACGGTTCGGGTTCGGTAGCTTCCGATCCTTACCGGAACTCCATTTCCAGTCTTCTCTACTTTTGCATGAAGTGCCACAAATCCCTATCGGATACAAACATCACGCATGTCTTCACAGTAAATGGCGTCTGGAACATCCCTTCGCCATCCTTCTTCAATGGACCGGAAAAGGAGATACTGGGCGGCTGGCAGGCAGGCGGGCTTTTGAACGTCGAGTCCGGCTCGCCTTTTACCGTGCTGCTTGTCGGCGACCCGCTCGGCCAGAATTCGACTGATCCGTACGCATACCCGGACCGGCTCAATAAACCGGGTTGCGCAAACCCAGTGAATCCTCAAAATGCCTCTAATTACGTCAAGCTGAATTGTTTCGCTCCTCCAGCTCTCAGCACCCTTTTCGGCAACGAGGGGCGTAACGCTTTGATTGGACCTGGCCTGATCAATACAGATTTCTCGCTGTTAAAGAACTTCCCGTTCCATGCAATTTCGGAGAGCTTCAATGCGCAGTTCAGGGCGGAGTTTTTCAACCTTTTCAACCGTCCCAACTTTACGGCTCCGAATGACAATCGTGTGATCATGGACTCTGCGGGGGTAATCCAACCCGGCGCGGGTTCCATTACGCTGATGAACACCGGCCCCCGGGAGATTCAGTTCGCGCTGAAGTTGTCCTGGTAACGCCGCTAGTGGAGTTCTTTGGTTACCCGCTGATGAGCATCTTGTTGAACAAAAAGCGCCGCCGGGCCACCGGCGGCGCTTAGCATGTGGGCGCGAAGACCTGCCCTTTGACAAATCTGCACCGGAGGAAATTGATGAGGCTTTTTCGAGTTGTGTTTTGTGCAGCGCTAATCGGCGCTTGCTGGCTGGCTTTTATCCCCACAGCTAGTGCTGCAGGGCAAGGAAACAGCGATGCCGCTACGATCAAGGAAATTACGGAACTCGACCGGAAATGGGTTGAAGCAGCCGCGAAGCATGACACTGCATACCTGAATCAACTGATGACCGATGACTTTTTTGAGTGTTCCGCGGGCTCTGGGGGAGAGATTTCTAACAAGCAAAAACTGTTCAAGAAGGTTAATGCTCCTACCCGCCACGTAAAGAACATAACTGTGGATCAAATCCAGGTGCATCTTTACGGAGATACAGCGTTAGTCACCGATCGCACAAATTTTATCGGCAGTACGATCGGAGGACACAACGTTAGCGGCTCCTATCGCGTACTCCGGGTTTTCGTCAAGCAGAATGGCAGGTGGCGTGCTGCCGGGGCCGAGCTGTGCCACATGGCCCCCTCAGTTTACGGCAAGAACTACTAGCTGTTAGGTTATACGGCCTTGGGGCGGCGAAATTCCTTTCGCTGCCCCAGGTACCCCCCACGGGGGTTTTCCTCCGAACGGCGCCCAATACCGGGCGCACGCCACAGCGATGCTTCACGCCTCCAGCACACATGGCGATCCAAACTCTCCTCTAAAAAGGCCCAGGATGTGGAACACTTTTCGGCGCGCGCTCTTCTGGCTGATCATTATTCTCGCCGTGGCGGTGGCCGGCTTGCTGGCCCAGCAACCCTCAGTAAGACAAGGCGACTTCATCGCCCACGATTTCCACTTCAAATCGGGCGAGACGCTGTCGGCGCTGCGGCTGCACTACAGAACGCTGGGCAAGCCGATTCGTGATTCACAAGGCCGTGTCACAAATGCCGTGCTGATCCTTCACAGCACCGGCTCATCCGGCCGCCAGTTTCTCCAGTCTGAGTTTGCCGGCGTGCTATTTGGCCCCGGCCAGCTTCTTGACACCCGCCGCACTTACATCATCCTTCCCGACGATATCGGGCACGGTGGTTCCACCAAGCCGAGTAACGGCCTGCGCATGCGCTTTCCGCATTATGACTATGCAGATATGGTGGCTGCGCAGCATTTGCTGGTAACCAAAGGGCTGGGAGTGAATCATTTGCGGTTGGTCATGGGCACGTCAATGGGTTGTATGCACACGTGGTTGTGGGGTGAAACCTACCCCAACTTCGTTGATGCGCTCATGCCGCTTGCTTGCCTCACCGTACCGATAGCGGGGCGCAACCTTGTGTGGCGCAAGATGGTGATGGATGCGATCCGCAGCGACCCTGCTTGGAAGAGCGGCGAATATACCCACGAACCGCAGGACGGGCTTCGCACGGCGCTCGGTATGTTTCTAATCGCCGTCAGCTCGCCCTTGCAAATGCAGATGCATTATCCTACACCCGTTGCGACTGACCGATTTCTCGAAAATTACTTCAACAAGCGTTTGCCCACAGTCGATGCAAACGACCTGCTCTATCAGATGGACGCTTCCCGGGATTACGATCCGTCGCCCGATCTCAGCAAGATCAAGGCGTGGGTAATGCACGTCAATTCTGCCGATGACTTCATTGATCCGCCCGAGTTAGGCATCGCCCAGCGTGAAATCAAGAAAGTGAAGCGCGGCAGATTCATCCTGCTGCCCATCAGCAATCAGACGCGCGGCCACGCCACGCACACCCGCGCCGTGGCCTGGAAGCAGTATCTGGATGATCTGCTGCGAGAATCCGCCCGCTAAATTCTGTTTCCAGACGCTTGCTTCCTCTCATGCCATCTTTGCGGCACGCCCGCCAGTTAGTCGGTGACTGATTAATGCAGACGGGATGCCGTTTAGTAATACTCGGGGCGACGATCGGCGAAAATAGGTATCCGCCTTCTTATTTCCGAGATCGAGGCAAAGTCGACATCGGCAATAACCACCTCTTCCTTATCTTCCGAGCCTTCGGCCAGCACCTCACCCCATGGATTGATCGCCAATGAGTGGCCGAAAAATACATCGCTCTCGTCCGCCCCCACGCGGTTGACGGCGATGACAAACATCTGGTTTTCGATAGCCCTTGCCATGTTTAGCGTCAGCCAATGTTTTCCCCGCGCGTTCGGCCACTCAGCCGGCACAAAAAGCGTTTGACATCCCTCCAGAGCCAGAGCGCGAGGAAGCTCGGTGAACCGGATATCGTAGCAGATGATTAATCCTGCTTTGCCAAAAGTCATGTCAAAAGCAGATTTACGTGAGCCGGGGCTAATGTACTTCTCTTCACCCGCCAGCCCACTCAAGTGTATCTTCCTGTACTTGGAGACAACGTCTCCGTTTTGGCTGATGGCGTAAGCAGTGTTGTAAACCTTGCCGCCGTCCGTCTCAGCGATAGAGCCGCTTATGATCTCCACCTTGTTTTGCTTTGCCATCGATTTGAGCATTTGGATCGATGGGCCATTCTCCGGTTCACCGAGCTTTTGAATCTCTCGCAGCTTGTAGCCAGTCGTCCACATCTCTGGAAGGACGAACAGCTTCGCTCCGTCATGAAGCCCTTCTTCAATCATGGCGAGCGCTTTCTTTTGATTGGCCGCAACGTCCCCCAAAACAATATCCATCTGCATCAGAGCAACTTTCATTGCTTCATCTCCTCCCCGAGAACCGCAACTTCGTAATGATGGGTGATACTGCGCTTCAAAACCGGATCCTCCAATTCCAAATCCCAGGCTTTTGCAAAGACGAAGCCTCCTTGGGTAGGCACGGTCCCGGAGTAAATGACCGCTCCAGCAAGCGGTGAGTCCGTCTCACGTTGTACAACCTTGATCAAATCGGAAACAGGCAGCAAGGCCGTCATTGGCCCTTCCTGGTACAAGCTTTTGCCTTTCTCGCCACTAACCCAGGTCCGCAGAATCAGGGAATCCCAATGATCCTGCACTTCTTCAAAATCCCAAACCTGATCCGCCACCGGCTTTTGGCACATCTGTTTCGATTTCGCGATATCGGTTTTTTCGAGATCACGGTCTGTATGGTCGCTACCAACGGAGATGTAGGTCTTGTCCGGCTGAATGAAAACAGTGAATTCCACTTCCCCAGAGGTTTCTCCGCCTTGTACTGTGATGTAGGGATGGTCGGTCAATAAATACGGACTCAGTGGATACACGACGGGAGTGCGCAGCGGCGCCGGAATTCCAATTCTTGCCAATTCGTTGATATGTTCACTCACTTTGATTTGATCACGCCCCGCGTACCCCACACAATACAGCCGGTTAACTGGAATCTCAAGCTTCACTGCTTGGCCAGATTTTGCCAAAGAAAATCTCATCGCAATTGTTCCTCCGGAAATGAACTCGCCACGAATGTCGCCACGCCCAACTTTACTTCACGCCCGTCCCGGCTTGGTTGCGCGGCATAAAGAGGAGAATTAGTATCGCCGCAAGAACTTCAAGACCAGCAACCACGACAAGACCTGGCGAAGTCTTGCCAGTCAGGTCTTTGAGCCAGCCCACAACAGAAGGGCCAACCCAGCCTGAGAGGTTGCCGAGCGAGTTGATGAACGCGATGCCACCCGCTGCTGCCGCGCCGGTTAGCAGCATCGTCGGCATCTGCCAGAACGGCGCGAACGCGCTGAGCACGCCTGTTACGCTGAGTATGAGAGCGGCGAATGCTAGAACCGGAATCTCCGCGAACACGCCGATCAGGACCAAGCCGATGGCTGCCGCCAGGCAGGAAAGCGCGCAATGATACCGCCGTTCCAGAGTGCGGTCCGAATGCCGCCCAACCAGCACGGTCCCCGCCGCGCCAACGGCGTAAGGCACGGCCGATAGCAGGCCGATCATGGTATTGTTCTTGACGCCCAGGCCCTTGATGATGGTCGGCCCGAAGAATCCGAGCGTTGGATTGGCGCTGACGAGGCAGAAGTAGATGAGCGTCAGGAGCCACACTTGTGGAATCCTTAGCGCTTCGCCGAATCCGTGTTTCCGGGGACCGGCGTGGCGGTTGTCCGTTTCAAGATCGGCAAGGACAATTTGTTT
>Ga0070737_10005181_pt1 | contig 12568 bp, 10 predicted proteins | sample Coa_R1_10_FD_66438 | JGI IMG/M metagenome (GOLD analysis project Ga0070737, IMG submission 66438) | Surface soil microbial communities from Centralia Pennsylvania, which are recovering from an underground coalmine fire - Coalmine... | ecosystem: Environmental > Terrestrial > Soil > Unclassified... | reverse complement strand
TGCGCCCGGGCTGCGCCTCAGCAGGTTTGGGTGGAATGGAATGTCCGCTTGCCAGCGGGGCAGGTTTCATAGATTCGTGGCCAAGTTTTGAAGTCGGGTCGTCTGGTGATTGTAACTCCGCCCCAGTCCGCGCAAAACTCTCACCCGCCGGGGACGCAGGTTGATTATGGTTCGCGGCTGGATGTGCCGCTCGGCTATACTTGCCAGTTGTACGAGCCTGTCGGGTTCGCGCCATTCGGATGCCTTTTACGGTCGCTCATGCTGCCGCGGTCCTGCCCTTGCGAAAGCTCAAACTGGTCTGGTCGGCCGCGATCATTGGCAGCATGGCGCCGGATTTCCCTTATGTCATCGGCAACATCGAGTATCGCGATCTGGGACATCAATTCCCGGGAGTGCTCTGGTTTACCCTGCCTGCTTCCTTCGCCGCGCTTTGGCTGTTTCACAACATGATCAAGCGGCCGGTGATCGGCCTGCTACCCACGGGAATGCAGGAGCGGCTGCACCGCCAAAGCGGCGACTTCAAGTTCGGCCCGGCTTCGCGGTTCCTGGCCATCCTGGGTTCAATTTCGCTGGGCATTGCCACCCACCTGGTTTGGGACGCCTTCACCCACTACAACAGTTGGCCGTGGCGGCACATCGCCTGGCTGCGCGGCCGGCTGTCCGTTCCTTTCGTTCATCACCACATGCCGGTGTTCAGCGCCTTGCAATATGCCAGTAGCGTCGTGGGAATGCTGGCGCTGGCGATTTGGGTGCTGCTGTGGTACCGGTCAGCCCCAACGGTTGCGGCAGCGACGTCGCGCCCCAGATCTCGCTTCGCGCTTGCCGTGGCCATGCTGGCGATCGCAGCTGCGGTGGGGACCCTCCGTGCGGTGCTTGTGGTCGGCCCGCCGGTGTCCCTGGGCAGGATCAATATATTTTTGCTCATCTCCGGCGTGACTTCGCTGGCGGCGGCATTCTGGCAGCTTTTGTTTTACTGTGTGCTGGTGTCTTCGTATCAGATGTGGGTCATCCCCTGAGAGACCGCCTCCCGTAGCCTATGCCTCTGGTCAGCGTCGTCTTGAACCTTCGCAACGGAGCGTCAACCTTGCAGGAAGCCATCGACAGCGTGCTGGCGCAGAGCTGCAAGGACTGGGAGCTGATCGTCTGGGATGACCGCTCCACCGACAACAGCGCCGCCGTGGTTGCGCAGTACCGTGACCCCAGAATCCATTATTTTCTGTCGCCGGAAGATGTGCCTCTCGGCCGGGCGCGGCGCGATGCGATGGCCCACGCCGCGGGCGAGTGGGTGGCATTTCTCGATCAGGACGACATCTGGCTGCCGCGCAAACTGGAAAGGCAGTTGGCGCTGGCGGGCGACGGCGTGGGACTCATCTACGGGCGGACGGTGAGGTTCTATCCCGGCGGGCGGGAGCGCGATTACGACCAGGCCCACGAATACAAGCTCCTGCCCGAGGGAGACATCTTCTCCCAACTGTTCACCGAGTCCTGTTTCATCGCCATGAGCTCGGCCATGTTCCGCCGCTCGGCCATCGCGGCCATCGGCGGCATACCGGATGAGGTGCGCATCATTCCCGATTATTACCTGTACGTTGCGGTCGCCCGGAACTATCGCGCGCGTGCCGTGCAGCAAGTGGTCTGCCGCTATCGCATGCACGCTGATAGCATGTCCCACGTTGCGGCAGTTGCGATGCATCAGGAAGTGCTGTGGCTCCTCGACCGCTGGGCCGGCCAGCTTGATCCGCATACGGTAGCACTGTGCCGCAAGCGGCACCTTACCGCCATTGCGCTGGAAGAGATGCGCAGCAGCAAGAGCTTCCACCGCGGACTTACGCGATTGATTACTCAAGGCTCGGTCGGCTCCCAGCTCGTCCGTCCCTTTGCCTTTGTGTTTCACCTGGTCCGCCGCAATGTCCGGCGTCCCTATTGGCGGCGGCGAAATGAGGACGCCGGCGTGTAGCATCAAGCCAAGCCGTGTTTCGTGGATTGTGAATGGTGGATCGTGAATCGTTGGCGGGCGGCAGCGCACGATTCACGATCCACCAACCACCGAGTCACGGGTTCGCGAGCACACTCTCATGCCCCTGGTCAGCGTCATCATGAACGTTCGCAACGGCAGCCGTTTCCTGCGCGAGGCGCTGGACAGCGTGCTGGCGCAGACCTTCGCTGATTGGGAGCTGATCGTCTGGGACGACCGCTCCACCGATGACAGCGCGGCGATCGTCAGCCAGTATCGCGATCCCAGAATTCGCTACTTTCTTTCCCCCGAGGAAACGCCCCTGGGCCAGGCGCGGGAGTGGGCGATCTGCCAGGCCACCGGAGAATGGCTGGCCTTCCTCGATCAGGACGACATCTGGCTGCCCGGCAAACTGCAGCGGCAGATGGCGCTGGTCGAAGGCGATGTCGGCCTGATCTACGGACGTGCCGTGCTGTTTGACTCGCGTCGCGGCGATCTGCGCGACTATGACTACGCCCACGAATTCGAACCCCTGCCGGAGGGCGATATCTTCGCCCTGCTGTTCCGCGACGCCTGTTTCATCGCCATGAGCTCAGCAGTGCTGCGGCGCTCGGCTGTCGCCGAGGTAGGAGGCATACCCGACAGCATTCAGGTCGTCCCCGACTACTATCTCTACGTTGCAATTGCCCGCCGCTGGCGGGCGCGCGCCGTGCAGGAAGTTGTCTGCCGTTACCGCGTTCATGCCGGCAACATGACCGCCTCCCCGCAGCACCGCCTGCGGCTTCATGGCGAGCCGCTGGCCATCGTCAATCAGTGGGCCGATTGCCTCGACCCGCGAATGGCCGCCTATCGGCGGATGACCTACTCCACCGTACTGGCCATGGAGGAGATGAAGCAGCTGCGGACGGCGCCGGCCGGCCTGCTCAGGCTGCTTTCTGATGGCTCGCTGCTTTGGCTTCTGTCGCGGCCTGTCGTGCGGATTTGGCGCGCCCTGCGCCGGCGTTTGCAACCACCCTACTGGCAAAGGTGCCGGGAGCTACCCAAATGCTGAGCGCTGCCGCGGGAGCGCCTTGGGCGGTGGCCACCCTAGTCTGAAAAGGGTGTGGCATCCGAGGCGGACTGGGCGGGAGCCACCTGCTTCGGGCGCGGTTTTAGATCGCTGGACCGCTGCAGCTCCCCGCCCGCTAGCACCCGCTTCACCTCGGCCGCCACCTCCGGCCTGGGGGCGCCCGGCCCCTTAATCACGCGCTTATCGGAGCTCAAGTAGTACCCCAACAGCTTGCTGTAGTACCGGCCCCGGACCCCAAAGCGGACGATCGCCTTGGTGATGCGACTCTTTCCGAAATAGTCGTAAGCCTCGCTGAAATCGATCAAGCCCTGGCATTGCTCGCGCAAGGCCTTGCGGACATCCTGCCGCGTGGTCTGGCCGCTGAAGTGCACCACCGCAGCGCAGGGAGTGTAGTACAGCTTGAGCCCGCGTTGATGCAGCGTGTAGTTATAGGCAAGGTCCGGCATGGCCCAGCGGAAACGCTCGTCCAGCAGACCTACGGTTTCCCAGGTGGAACGCCGCATGACATAAGCGCTGGTGCCGATGCTCTCCACCGGCTGGGCTTTGGAGTAGTCGAAGTCCGTGTTGTAGTAACGGTTCATGACCTTGCTGCGCGGAAAAAGCTTGTGCCAGTTGAGGGTCTGAAGAAAAAATACCCCCAGGGTGGCAAAGCTGCGGATATGGTGCTGCACGCTGCCGTCGGGATTCAGCAGCTTGGGCCCGCAGACCGCCACGTCCGGATTCTCATCCATAAAACGCACCAGCGGGGCAAAGGCGTTCTCGATCAGCAGGGTGTCGCTGTCTAAAAGGCAGGCGTAGCGACCGCGGGCCATCTGCAAACCCTGATTGACGCTGCGGGCATAGGACTCGTTGGACTCTTTTCGGACCAGGATCACCTGCGGGAACTCTTTGGCCACCATGTCGGCGCTGCCGTCGGGAGAATTGCCGTCCACGCAAATGATCTCGAAGCGGATGCCCTCCGTATAGCGGTAAATGGAGTCGAGACAGTTCCGCAACAGCTCGCGCGTGTTGTAGTTGGGGATAATGATCGTAAGATCAATCGCCGCCTTGATCATGCCGAGGTCCTTGCCGATGATGGTACAACTCGCGCGGGAACCCCGAAAACGGCTTGATTGGCAGCAACCGAACCGATCACGACCGAATTGGCGCCCACGGTTACGTTATTCCCAATACGATAAGGGCCCAAGACCTTGCAACCCGCTCCCAGGACCACGTTGTCGCCGATCTCACTGCGCAGCTCGCGGTGGTATCCCATGTCGGGATGAAGCGCTCCCAGCCCCACGCCTTGGAAGATGCTAACCTTGCTGCCGATCCGCCAGGCACCAACCACGCAGCCCGCCGGATGGGCGAAAAAAACTCCCGGCCTGACCTCGCATTTCGGGGATACCTCCAGCCCGAAGAGTACGAGATTCAGGTACGTCAACAGCTCGGGTAACAGCGGAATGCCGGCCAACATCGCCGCCCGGCTGCTGCGGCACAGCACATTGGGCAGAAAACGAAAATGCAACAACCGGCCAACGAAACGAACCAGGTTTGGCTTTTTCTCCGGCCTGCCCTCCAGCTCGTATTGCCGTGCGAGATCGCTGTACAGCAAGTTCCTTAGCTGTGATATCTTCTCATGAAAACCCCGCAGCTTGTCCCCTGGAATTGCGCCCGATCGAACATTTTCGCAAACTACCGGCATTGGCGATACACCGCCAGCGTTTCCTCGCCGCATTTCTCCCAACGGTACTGGGCGGCGACGTACCTGCCTTGCTGGACCGCGGCCTGGCGCGCCTTTTCGTCGTTGATGGCCCGCAACAGCTCGCGTTGGAAGGAGCCCTGATCGGCGGGATCGAAGTAAAATGGCGCATCCTGGCACACCTCGGTCACCGCCGAAATTCGGCTGGCCAGCACCGGACAGTCCAGTGACATGGCTTCCAGCGGAGGAAAGCCAAAGCCTTCGTTCAGTGAGGGATAGACGAACAGCCTGGCCCCGGCATAGGCTTCGGCCAGCAGTTCGTCAGAAACGGCCGGCAAGCTGATGACGCAATCCGTCATTCCCAAAGCGGCGATACGCTGCTTTTCCACAGAATTTAAGGGCTTACCGCCCAGCACCAGCAGATCAAACGACTCCCCCAGCCCGCTGTCATGAAAGGCCTGCAAGAGTCCGTCGAAATTCTTGAAGGCCGCCCTCATGCCGACGTAGAGAAGGTACTCGCGCCGCATCTGCGCTCGCACCTGCGCCGCCGCCTGCGGGCTGCGCGGCAGCCGGCTCAGCCCGTGATGCACCACGCAGGTTTTGCCCGGGTCCACGTTATAGAAGTGCAGCAGGTCCTGACGGCACGACTCGGAGACACAAATGATTTTGTCGACCTGCGGAAACAGCCGCTTCCGCGCCCAGAAGATCTTTTTCACGTCCGGAAACAGCTCCGGAAAACGCTCGTGGGTGCAGTCATGGTGGGTGGCCACCACCCGGCGCGCCCGCACCAGCGGCATCCGCATGTAGTTGGTCGAGTGGTAGATGTCCATTTTTCCCAAGAACGGCGCCGCCAAATTGCTCAAGACCTCATTGGCCAGGTAGCGTGGCATCCCCGGCGGCAACCACTCCGGCAGGCCGGCAACCCGCGTCTTGGCGGGGTCCAGATCGCGAAAAGGATAGACGGTGCCGCTGATTCCCAGCAGCAATTCGGTTTCGACGTCGGGTACGGCGGCCAGATACTTCATCAGCTCGTAGTAGTAACGGGACATGCCGCCGGCATTCTGCAAAGAAAAAACTTGGTGGTCGTACAGTACTCGCATTCTCGCCCGCTTACGAACTCTCCCCGAGGTGGTGCCGCTTGACTTCCGCGGCCCTGCCGCCGGCCGGGAACAGCGTAGCCTTGCGGCATGACGAAGCCTATCTCCGCAGTCATCACCTTTCAACAATGCTCCGTTGGCTCACTTCCCCCGGCAGCACCACCGTCCGCTCGTCATTGTCCTCAGCCCCGTCGCTACCGACCTCCAGCATGAAGGATGCCGCCCGGAGCAGGGACCTGCGGCGGCAACCGCTGCCCGGCTTTCCGCACCGGACCGGCCGCTGCCGGTGCGCTCAGCAGCCAGAGGAAAAATCCCTGGATGACCAACCAACCCCAAAATAGCGGGAACGGCGCTGCGGAAAAAAGTACGATGAAATTCACAAAGCCGAGCTGGACCACCAGGGCCAGCGACAGCAGATCGCGGCGCAGCAGGAACCGTTCGAAGACCGCCTTGGAAATCCATCCCGCCAGGACGCCCGCCGCGATTACCCCCGGGACGCCGAAATCAGCGTATCCCATCGACCACGGCAACATGCCGGGAGTGAATCCGGTACGCCTGACGGTCGCCTCAAATCCGGGAAAGAGGAAACGGAGAAGGCTGTTCTGCCCATAAACAAACGGCTTCGCAGGATAAAGACCACGGGGGACGTACCACCAGAGGTCCGAAAGCGTAATCTGCCCCCAGAAGAAGGCGTGGTGACGGAAACTGTCGAGGAAGCGGGCCGAATAAGCAAAGTAGTCGAAGTAGCGGATCGCGTCCGCGATCGTCTCTGCCGTGCCCTGGACGAGCTGTAAGACGACGAAGCCGGCCAGCAGCAGAGCGCCGCACAAGGTGAAGGTGAAGACTCGAATTCGGCGGATGACAAAGTGCGCATAGAAGGCGCCGATGACCGGATAGGCGAGTATGAAGCTCTTGGATCCCAGAAAGAACGCTGCACTGGAGAACGCGAGCGCTTGCAGCACCACCCTCGGCCACGTCGTCCCCCAGCGGAACAGCGACATCAGGAAAGCCAGCATCAACGTCGCCTGCGCAAGCGACCACCATACCCCGACCCCGGCGCGGTAAAGTTGATACGCCTCCCGGGTGTCGCTGATCCACATCCAGCCTGCTCCGCTGGCCACCGCAAGCGTGAGATATAGGGCCAGAAACTCTGCAATCAGCAGGCCGATCGCCAGCGCGCTCACCACGCGGCCGTTTTCCATAGCAAATGGCCGGCTGACCCTGATCAGAAACTCCAAGGGAGACCGCAGAGGCGACAGCCTGGCCAAATACGCCACGGCAAACGCCGCGAAGTAGAGACAACTGAGAACAATCGTGTAATTGACAGCGGCTTTCGGAACCAGCAGCAGCTTTAGCTCCAGGAATAACCATGGGCTGAGGACCGAACTCACGAAGAAATAGGCCCCGAAGAGGGTAACCGGGGTGAAGAAAGTCTTGTACTTGCGCGCTGCCATGATCATCGCGGCCGCGATCACCACCCCATTCAACGCCAACAGTCCCTGGCTGTTCATGTTGATCGCCATTGCCCCGACGTCGCGTGGGTGCGTTCCGGCCCGCCCCCGGCTATGCCCGTCCCGGCGCGCGGCAAAAGCATCCTCATCCCGGCAAGCTGACCTGTGGCTGCGGCGCCGGGGCCAGCTCCTTGGCATAACGCCCGGCCAAGGCCAGGGCCGCGACGAAGATCCCGTACGAGATCAGGGTATTGGCCGCCGCCGCGGTGGCGCCATAGCTGGGGATCCATATCCAATTCAGTATCACGTTGCTGCCGGCGGCGATCGCCGTACACGCCAGCACCTTCTTTTCCATGCTCCACGCGATATAGGCGTTGCTCAGGTAGGAGGTCACGAAGTCGAGGGGAATGGCCCACGCCAGCAGCGAAAGCAGCAACGTTGCCGGCAAAAAGGCGCGTCCGAAGACCACGGCGAGCACAAATCTGCCCGAGGCAGCCAACACCACCGCAATAGCAAGGCCGGCGCCCAGCAGCGACAAAACGATTCCCGGACGCAGCGCGCGCAGGCGCTCGCCGGCTTCCTGCCGGGCGAGCGTAGGATACAGCGCCTGCGTCAGCAGGTAATAGGTGAACAACACCTGGTTCATGACGCGATAGGCGGCGCTGTAGAGGCCCACTTCATGCGCATTCGACATGAGGCCGAGCATCAGCATGTCGATGGTGTTGAAGGCCAGATTGCACAGCCAGGCCAGCCCCATGATGCTGGTCCGCCTCCAGGCCAGCGATTCCCGGACAACCGCCAGCGGTATCGGCTGCTCCTCTGCCGGCCGGTGCCTGCGCCACCAGCGCCAGAAAATTATCCCCTGCAAGCTGTAACCTACGGCGTTCCCCACCACCATCCAAGAAAAGAAACGCTGGCTTCCGCTTCCTAACAACAGGAACAGGAGCACGCTGCCGGGCACAATCATCCTGCCCCACCCCACCAGGCGAAGATGTTCCTTGCCCCAGGCTGCCCATTCCAGCGACAGCGCATAAAGGCAGCTGATGGCGGAAAACAAAAACAGGAACGCCCTTTGCTCGCGCGGCAGGTTGACAAACCAGGCGTAGGCCAGCAGAAATGGCACAATCGCAGCCCCCATCAGCAAGCGCCGCCGTTGCACCTGCTGCATGATCTCCCGTCCCGCCTGGGGGTACTTCGCCATCAGCCGCGCGCCCACGTGCCGCAAGCCAAAATCGATGAAAGGATAGGAGTACAGCACCATGCTCTGGGCCAGGGCATAAACTCCTAACACCGCCACGCCGCAGCGCCGGGCCAGAAAAATGATGGTGGAAATGCCGCACAGGCGGGCTACCGCCTCACCCGATCCCAGGTTGAAGATCTTGCGCGCAAGCTGTCTCGCAGTGGCAGAGGTCATGCGTTCCCGGCGCGGCGCGCGGCCGTTGCTTCGACATGGGCAAGCTCTTGGGCGCCGAAAAAATACCCTCGCGCTTCCCCCAGGCTGCGCAGCAGGTAGGCGTAGGCCCGCGGCAGATCGCCCTGACAAAGCGTGACCACGACTCTCGCCAAGGCCCGCAGCACCAGCCCGCTCAGGTAACCCACAGAGTAGCCGTGCTCGCGCAATACATATCCCACGCCCAGGGCGTAGGGGTAGGCCGTCCGGCGGAAGCGTTCGCGCGAGTTCAGGTCGGGGTGATACACGCTGAACCTCGGCTCGTACCACATCCGCAAATTGTGCGCCAGCGGGCGAAGAAAGTAATCCAGGTCTTCGCCGGATTGATAGCGGGAGACGGAGCCGACCCCGATCCTTTCATCGAAGCGGCCGACAACCTCCGTCACCTGACGGCGCAGGAAAGCGTTATACGACACCACGCAGTTCAAAACGTTCTTTCGCGTACATGGGCCACAGCGGCGGGGCGCCAGCCGCGAGGCCATACTTCGACCTTGGGGGTCGCGAACGCCGGTAAACAGGACGCTGTCGTCCGGATGGGCTGCGAACCAGCCCACCACATCGGCCACGAGCTGCGGAGGATACCAGCAGTCATCATCAGGAAAGGCGATCACGTCGCCTTTTGCTTCCGGCAGGGCGGCATTGCGCGCCCGGGAAAGACCTACTTCACAGCGCAAATGGCGAATCGCCAGCCCCGGATGCCGCTGCAGCACGGGCGCCAGGCGATCGTCTGGATTCTGGTCGACGACAATCACCTCGAAACATTTGCAGGTCTGCGCGTCGAGGCTGGCCAGCAGCCGCTCGAGCTCGGCCACGCGGTTCACGGTGGCCACCACCAGCGAGACCCTGGGCCTGTCCGCCGGAGGCCCCCACCTTGACTCGTCCGGGGCGCTCATGAGTTCGCAGAGGAAAGGCCGAGCAACTGCCGCAACCGCCCCCACCGGGCGCGGGCCTCAGGGTCTTCGAGCTTCCGTTTGGCGGCTTCAGCCAGCACCATCCACAAACAGGTGAAGAAAAAGGCAAGCACGGTGGTCACCGACACAATGAGCAAGCGCCGCGGGCCCGACTTCTGTTCCGGCGCGACCGCCTTGTCCACCACCTGCACAACCACCGCATCCTTGGCCTCGTCAATGCGCGCCGCCTCCAACTGCTTGCCCAGAAACTCATAGACCGATTCGTGGTACTTGACGTCGCGCAACTTACGCAGGTAGTCCAATTCGGCCTCAGGCAGCCGACGGGTGGGAACCTCCAGGTTGCCGTTGCCCAGCTCGCCGGTGTTGTGTTCCAGCTTGGCAAGCTGCGCCTGCAGGCCGGCCAACTCCTTCTCCGCGCGTTTCAGGTCGGGATTGTTGGGGGTCGCATAGGAGCGCATCGCCTGGATCCGGACCTCCTGCATCGCCACCTGAGCCCGGGTCGTGGCGACCGCATCGATGATCGCCTTGCCTTGCGCATCCGGCTGCACCAGACCGCTCTTCTGCTGCACCTGCTGCAGGGCCAGTTCCGCCTGCGACAACGCTTCCCGCTCGGCGTCGAGCTTCTGCTGATAGAAAAGCCGTCGTTGCGAGGCTTCGGAAATCGCCAGCCGATCGTTGAGCGAGTGCAGCTCGTCAACGTAGGCATTGGCCAGCTCCGCTGCCCTTTTGGGATCACGGTCGGTCACCGCAATGGTGATCAGGCCGTCGTCACCGGCGTCGATCCGGCTGGCGCCGGCCAGCTTGCGCCGCGCCGCCTGATAGGTCTTCACCCGGTACACCCGGCGGAGATCGAAGCGGTCGATGAGCCGGTCGGCGATGGTGCGGCTCTTGAGCATGGCCACGAACAAATCGGCAGAGTTCTCTACTCCCAGGCTGGCCCCGCTCAGTTCGGCCAGCGCGCCAAACTGGCCCAGCAGGGAACTCAGACTTGACTGCCGTTCTTCGGGCGGCAGGATCGTCGCCGTCGCCGTGTAGGTCTTGGGCAGCAACCAGGCAACCACGACCGCCAGCAAAGCGGCGCCCACGGTGACCTGCAGAATTCGCGTCTTCTTCCGCGCCAGTACTAACAGCAGATCGAGGAAGTCGATTTCGCCCCGCGGTACAACCTCAGGCTCGATCCCCGGAGGCCCCTCGATCTCCGGCATCCTGGTCCTCTCACGCATAGAAGTCTCCGCTCGACATCAACCGCATTGGGGAAAAAGCACGCTTCCCCCTGCTGCAACGGTCCCCGCCTTACCTGAGCACATTGATCGCCGCGGCCGCCAACCCAAAATTGAACAGGATTGTCGACCAATCCTTGAAATTCCGCAGGCCGGAGCCCGGATTCAGCTGCTCCGGCACCACCACCGTATCTCCCGGCATGAGAATCATGCTGGAGAAGCCACCCGACCAGAAGACGCTGGCGGTGTCTTTGCTGACCACGGCGCCGTTGGCGCGGACGACAAAGATCCTGCCCTTGTCAGCATTGCGCGTCGGCCCGCCCGCCTCGCGCAGATAGCGCGAAACCGTTTTACCCGGCTGCTGGAGAAACGATCCCTGGTTATAAACGTCGCCCACCACGCTGACCACAATGGGACGGCTGGGCACGTAAAACTGGTCGCCGTCTTCCAGAGGAATGTCGGGAATAGCCGCCAGAGTAGAGTCATCGGGATGGAAGTTGAGCACGATCCTGCCATTCGCCTTAAGCTGCCGCAGCTTGTCGATACTGGCGTTCCGCGCTTCCAGTGAGGCGCGGGCCGCACTGGCCTCGTCGCTCGTCCGGGCGTTTTGCGCGGCCGCTGCCGTCTGTCGCGCCAGGTCGCGCTCCATCTGCGCGATCAGCATATCCAGGCGCTCCTGTTGCTGGCGGCGCGTCGACTCCCGGGTGAAGACGGCGCCATACAGATAGGCCGAGGGCGCCAGACCGCCGGCGGCCGCTACCAGGTCACGCAATCCCTCGCCGGGTTGGGCGCGGTAGATGCCCGCCGCGGCGAACTCCCCTTCCAGCCGGACCAGCTTGGTCTGCTGCTCCTCCGGCACCCGCAGATCGGCTTGCGAGAAGATGGTGACAATGTCGCCCGGCTCCAGCAGCAGATTACTCGACTCATCATGCTGCAGTACCGCTTTGCCCAGATTGAAGGGAATCAGCTCAGTGGAGAGGTCTTTGGGACTGATTCGCTGAATGACCGCATAGTCCCAGTTGATCTCAGGGGCGTTCCGCTTGACATCATTGATTTCCTTGTTGAACCGGGTGCCGCTCTGCTGCATCTGCAGGGTGATGGCATTCTGCTGGTTCCAGTACTGGCGGGTGATGAGAAAGTCGCGATCGGGAATCAGATCGCTGATGCGCATGCCCTCGCGCCAGGGATAACGCCCCGGCTGCGCCACGTTGCCGCGCAGCGTCACCGAGTTCACAAAGCGCGGCGAGATGGGAGTGAAGTTCAGCACATCTCCGTCCTTTAGCGGGCGGGCCAGACCGGCTGCGTCCAGCTTGATCTCCTCGATGCTGCGGTCCTCCCGGTCCTTGATCTGCTCAACGTAGACCTTGCCTCCGTAGGCCGTAGTCGCCAGTCCTCCCGCTAGGCGTAGCGCCTCGGCCAGCGTGGTGGCATGCTTCAATTCGTAGATCGCCGGATTGTTTACCTGCCCGCCCATGGCCACCTGCGGCCCGATGGGCGGGAAATAGATCACGTCCTGCGGCTGCAGGAGGACATCCTTACTTTTGTCGCCCTTCAGCAACAGGTCGTAGAGGTCGAAATCGGTGACCACCGTCGAACCGCGCTTCAACTCGATGTGGCGCATGGAGCCGGTCGGCGACGGCCCCCCGCAGGCAAAGACCGCGTTGGCCAGCGTGCTCAGCGAGCTGACCGTGTAGCGTCCCGGACGCCGCGCCTGGCCGACCACAAAGATGTCAAT
>Ga0070737_10005178_pt1 | contig 12569 bp, 12 predicted proteins | sample Coa_R1_10_FD_66438 | JGI IMG/M metagenome (GOLD analysis project Ga0070737, IMG submission 66438) | Surface soil microbial communities from Centralia Pennsylvania, which are recovering from an underground coalmine fire - Coalmine... | ecosystem: Environmental > Terrestrial > Soil > Unclassified... | reverse complement strand
GCTCCCGCCCTTTCCGGGCGGGCTCCATTGCGGCCGGTAGACGGTGACTGACGGGGCGGCCTGGTCCGGTGCTCCCGCCCTTTCCGGGCGGGCTCCATTGCGGCCTCACCAAATCCCGCCGCTACTCCGTCACCTTCAGCCGTGCTCCCGCCCTTTCCGGGCGGGCTCCATTGCGGCCTCTTGCACCAGGTGCTGGAGCACCAGCGAGAACTGGTGCTCCCGCCCTTTCCGGGCGGGCTCCATTGCGGCTCATTCTCCTTACTGGGCGGCCGGGGCGGCCTGGACGTGCTCCCGCCCTTTCCGGGCGGGCTCCATTGCGGCTACAACTCCCACACCATCTCCTGCGACGGGTAACGTGTGCTCCCGCCCTTTCCGGGCGGGCTCCATTGCGGCCACCTGGTAGGGGGGGACCAGGTGCAAAAACAGAGGGGTGCTCCCGCCCTTTCCGGGCGGGCTCCATTGCGGCCACGTAGCCGCGGGACCCGTACGGCCGGTACAGGCCGTGCTCCCGCCCTTTCCGGGCGGGCTCCATTGCGGCCCGGTCCTGACAGGTATCCGCGTGGAGGTGAACGCGTGCTCCCGCCCTTTCCGGGCGGGCTCCATTGCGGCGGCGAGGTACGCGGTCAGCTCCAGGTCGTCGAGGACCGTGCTCCCGCCCTTTCCGGGCGGGCTCCATTGCGGCTAGCAGGTGATGTTCAGTCCGATCAGCGGGTACCAGGTGCTCCCGCCCTTTCCGGGCGGGCTCCATTGCGGCGACCTCCGCGATGACCGCCTGCGCCTCGGCCTTTGGTGCTCCCGCCCTTTCCGGGCGGGCTCCATTGCGGCGACCTCCGCGATGACCGCCTGCGCCTCGGCCTTTGGTGCTCCCGCCCTTTCCGGGCGGGCTCCATTGCGGCAGCGGCCTGGACATGACGGTGCTGCTGGACTTCCAGGTGCTCCCGCCCTTTCCGGGCGGGCTCCATTGCGGCCTGACACAGTTCCCAGACGCCCTGACCTGCGGGAACACGTGCTCCCGCCCTTTCCGGGCGGGCTCCATTGCGGCACGGTGCAGGTGTGGCAAACGAACGGGAAATCGGTGGTGCTCCCGCCCTTTCCGGGCGGGCTCCATTGCGGCTGAGCGCCCTGCAGACGGCGGAACGGCTCGGCGTCTCGTGCTCCGGCCCTTTCCGGGCGGGCTCCATTGGTGAACTGCCGCGTGGCGAAACTGCCGATCGGGGAGGCGTATTCTCGCTTGCTCAGGCTGGATGTGGTGAGGGCCTGCCGGATCTCGGCGGCGGCTTCAGCCCATTCGTTTGCTTCGCCTCATGCCCGTATCCGGGCCAGCAGGTCTCCATGGTCTCCGTGGCCCCGTAGGGCGGGAGTAGGCGCGGGCTTCTTTCGCCTGCTGCGCGGTCCTGCTCAGGGCGCGCGTCAGGTCGGTCACGATCTGCTGCCAGCCCGCGAGGTTGCCGCGTTCCAGCACGGCTTGCCCAGCCTTGTCCCGACAGGCTGGTGTCTGCGGGAGGCGGGCTGGCGTGTTACGGATGAACCCGCGGGCGCGGGACCGTCTCTCTTCCTGGGTACCGCATACCAGCCGCCCGGGACCATCCCTGCCTGCGCAGGGCCGTTCTGAGCGGTAACCAGGAACTCGGTGGCCGCCCGGGACCATCCCTGCCTGCGCGGGCCGTTACTCACTGACCGGCGATGTTACTCGCCGCGGGCCGCGTTCTGGGTCGGGTTCACTCCTGCGCGCGGTGATATTCACAGGCCAGGGGAAGCAGAACGCCTCCCGTCGCCCTACGCGAGACCCGGCCGCCGCAGGCGGTGGAAACCTCTCCGGAAATACAGGAGCGGCCCTCCTTTCCCGGACGTGGCCGAGATGACGCGGCCGATCAGGATCGTGTGGTCTCCGGCGGGGATGTGCTTTTCGGCGCGGCACGTGAGGGATGCCAGGGCGTCGGGAAGCCGCAGCAGGCCGCGTTCGTCGGTCTCGAACTGCCCGCCGCCGAACTTGTCGGTCTCCTTGGAGGCGAACCGGAGGGCGAGCCGCTGGTGACGGGGCCGCAAGACCGACACGGCGAAGAGCTCCGCCTCGGCGAAAGCCTGATGGCAGCGGGCTGCCCGGTCGATGCAGACGAGCACGAGCGGCGGGCTGGCCGACAGCGAGCAGAAGGCGCTGACGGTGAGCCCGTGCGGGCGGCCGTTTCCGTCCCGGGTGGTGACGACCGTCACCCCGCTCGCGAACCGGCTCATGGCCTCGCGGAAGGCGGCAGGACCGGCTCCGTCCGGTGACGGTCCCGCCGCTGGCCGCAGGCCGCCAGGCGCGGCCGTGCCGGTGCCGCCAGGCGCGGCCGTGCCGGTGCCGGCGTGCGGGCCAGGCCAGAGCGGACCGGACCAGAAGGGCGCGGCGGGCACGACAGCGTCGAGGCCGCCGTCGGCGTGCGCGGCGGCCGCCGCGCCCTCCGTGCCCGCGTCATCCCGCACGAGATGCAGCACGAGCCCGCACTCGCCGTCGTGTTCCACGATGCCGGCTGCCCCGGTGGCCGTCACGGGGCGTCCTTGTCCCTGGCTGTCTTCTCCTGGCCCACGTGGTGGTGTGTTACCACGGGCGGCCCGCCGGAACCCTCACCCGCCGCCTGTTCCTGGCGTTCGAGTTCCCGGTCGAGGGCGCGGTTGTCCCCGCGCGCCCGCGCGATCCACGCCCTGGCCGCCGACGGGGCCATGTGGCACAGCCCGGGTACATCCCGGTAACGCAGGCAGAGCGGCGCCGCGGCGCCGGGGCCGCGGGCGCCGCCGCGATCGGGGCGGGCTGAGCCGGAACCGGCCGGCGCTCCGGTGCCGGGAGCAGGCACCCCGGCCGGCGGCCGGGAACGGCCGATCACGCCGACCGGGGCGAAGACCCGCCGGGCGATGCCGCCGCACGCCGGGCATGCCCGCTGCGGCGGAGGCGGCGCCGGCACTCGCTGCTCGGTGACCCCGGCGCACCGGGTGCAGCGGTAGTCGACGAGGACTCCCATGCCGCCTCACTCGTAACAAGCCGGGGCGTGGCCGAACTCTGCCCAGTCTTCAGGGTCGTGGCTGATCCACACCGTGGCGTCCGCGGTGTCACGCAGCAGCCGCAGCCGGTGGATCGACCGGACCGCGGCGGCGGTGTCCGCGTCGTACGGCATGGGGGCGAACGTCTCCATGGCGGCGCGCAGGTGGACGGTGTCGCCGGTCAGGATGAAGTTCCGGCCGGGCAGGCGGACGAGCAGGCTCAGCTCGCCCGGGGTGTGCCCGGGGGTCCACAAGATGACCACGCTGCCGTCGCCGAACAGGTCGACGTCCTGGCCGGGCACCTCGAACCAGTTAAAACCCCGGGTGGCCTCCAGGTCGGCCTGGCGGAAGAAGGCCGCGCCCGCGGGATCGGGCCAGAAGCCGTACCGCATGTCCCCCGCGCCCGCGTAGAACTTCGCGCCGGGGAACATGCTGAGGCCGCCCGAGTGGTCGAAGTGGGTATGGGACAAGATCACGTGGCTGACGTCGGCGACCTGGTAGCCGAGCTGGGGAAGCTGCCGGTCGAGCCGCTGGTCGGCTGTTCCCCGGATCTGCAGGAAATCGGCGAGGCCCCCGTACACCGGCGCCGGGTCGTCATAGGCGGCGGGCACGATGCTCGTATCGAAAAGCACGAGGCCCTTCGGATGCTCGATCAGGTAGGCCGGCACGGGGATGGTGACCTCCCCGGATGCGCCGACCATGAGGATGGAGCTGTCAAGGGTGAACGTCGGGGCGTCCAGCGCCCACAGGCGCTTCGCGGTACCGGATGCGGGCATGCCGTCCACGGTCCTTCCTTCCTGGCGGTGGGTGTGCAGGCGGTGCCGGGCCCGCGCCGCAGGGCGCGGGCCCGGCACCCGGGTCACGCCGGCGCCGGCTCCGCCGTCCTCGCCGACGGCGTCCGGCCCCGGGGGACGACGTCGACCCCGAAGTCGACGGTGCTGACCGGCTTGTCCGGCGAGCCCCCGCACTCGCGGCGGAGGACGGGGAGAACCTCCTCGGCGAAAAGCTGCATCTGGTCCTCGATCTCGCTGCCCGCGAACCCGGCGTGCTCGAACCAGGCGTTGAACATGAAGTCCTCGTAGCCGCAGTCCTGCTTGGTGCGCATGATCTCGTCGATCACGAACTGCACGCTGCCGTGCAGCGCGACCTTCTTGGACCGGATCTCCTCCGCGGTGATCTTGCGGGTGAGGTCGCCGAGCGGCTCGTCGGCCTCGGTGAGCACCGCGCCGAACCCGAACGGCCCGTAGTAGTCCCACTGCGTCTCGAGGGCGCGGGCAGCGCGTTCCATGTCGCCGATGCCCCGGTCGACGATGTGGATGTACCGGCCGGCGATGATGCCCCGCTTCTTGTCCGCGTCCCAGCCGTAGCGGAACCGGCCGCGGTCCTTGTAGTCCGGCCAGCCGTGCTTGTCCGCCTCCTCGTAGTACATCTCGATGTTCTGCCTGAGGCGGGAGTTCGGCTCCACGATGAAGTACCCGTTGATGCCGCGCCGGGCGCAGTAGCGGATCGACCGCGGGCTCGTCAGCGGCTCCCAGAGCTGCGGGTGCGGCTTCTGCAGCGGCTTCGGGTAGACCTGCAGCTCACGCAGCGTCGTGGTGGTGGCGAGCACCGGGTTGCCCGCGGAGTACATGTCCGGCGGCCCGATGTCGAGCACGTCCGCCAGGGACCGGCCGTTCCCCGGCTTGCTGAAGTAGGCGATCGTCTGCTTGTGGTTCCACTTCGTGTAGGTCGGCGGGATCGTGAAGAACTGCCCGTGATGGCTGAATGAATCGGCGGTCCAGCACTTGAGCATGATGTCGATGGCTTCCTCGTAGAACGCGCGGTTCCGCTCCTGGTCCTGGATGGTCGCGCCGAGCTGCCCGCCGAGCACCTCGGTTTCCCGCGACTGGTAGCCGCGCCCGATGCCGCACTCCACCCGGCCGCCGGACATGACATCGAGCATGGCGACCATCTCAGCGAAGCGCACCGGGTGGTGCCAGGTGAGGATGTTCGCTGCCTGGCCGAGCCGGATCCGCTTGGTGAGCGCCGCGATCGCCGCCTGGGTCTGCAGCGGGTTGGGGCTGTACTCCGCCCCCTCCGGCTGGAAGTGATGCTCGGTGAGGAAGAAGTAGTCGAACCCGAGCTGCTCGGCGAGCACGCCCTGGCGTACCTGGTTCACCTGGGTCCGCTGCGCCGCCTCGTGGGTCTGGGCCAGGTTGCCCTGGTTGACGACGACGCCGCTGTCCGTCTCCTCCACGGGGAGATCCGATGCCCCGTTGTGGAACACGCCGACTTCGATCACGGCGGCCCTCCCCTCTCTGTGCCCGCTGGATGCCGCTCTCTGTGCCCGCTGGATGCTGTTCCCGGGTACGCCCAGCTTCGTGCGGCGGCCCGCGGGGAGGGTGTCGCAGTTCGCGACAGCGGGTGTGCCAGAAGAGGACACCGGAGCCCGGCGGGTGTGCCAGAGGACCAGAAGAGGACACCCGAACTCAGAAGGCGGCTTTGTCGAGCTCGATGCCGAACGAGCGCATCTTCCTGTACAGCGTGGACCGGGAGATCTCCAGGATGTGGGCCGCCTCAGCCTTGTTGCCACCCGTCTGCTTGAGCGCCGCCATGATCGCCCGGAGTTCGAGGCGCTCGAGCCGGGACAGACGCCGGCGTGGCGCCTCCCGCCGGATATCCTCCGGCAGATCCGCCGCGCCGATGTCGCCGGCCCGGCGGCCGTCAAGGACACGGCGGACGATGTTCTCCAGCTGCCGCACGTTACCCGGCCAGTCCAGGCGGCTCAGCGTCTGGATGGCACCGGGCAGCCACCGCTGCGGGGGACGCGTCACCGAGTACCTGCGGGTGAGTGAGGTGACGAGGTCGGGCAGGTCTTCGAGGCGGTCGCGCAGGGGCGGAAGCTCGATGGCGGCGACGGCGAACCTGTCGGCCAGCGGCCCGTACGGCTCGCTGGTGCTGCTGCCGGTCGTGAGGGTCGCGACGAGCCGCGGGCCGTTCCCGCCTGCCGTGTCGAGCACACTGCACACCGCCTGGGCGGCGCGCGGCTCCAGCGCTTCGATGTGGCGGATGACGACCACGCCGCGCACGTCGGCGACGCGTTCGCGGAGTGCCCGCACCCAGGGGCCTGTGCCCTCGGCGGGCTGGAGCGCCGCGTCGAAGGCATCCAGCCCCTCCATGCCGGACCCGAACATGGCGCTGACAAGGGCGGACTTGCCGGTCCCCGCCTCACCGGCGACCAGGAGCGGGAGCCTGCTGTCGCGGAACCTGTGGGCCTGCTGGCAGACCAGCCGCCACGCCGTGCTGTGGCCGGCGAGCGCGCTGAACGGCTGCCTGGGGGGCCGCCTGCGTGACGGGGACGCCGCTGGCGCCGCGTCACGCACGGGTGCGATCTCGATCAGCGCGCCGATGACGTCGTGGCCGTCGCCGACCGCCACGCAGCGGGTCTCCATCAGCTCACCGTCCGGCAGTTCCAGCGTGCAGGAGTTCCCCGCGCGATCGGCGATGACGCGGGCCGCATGCTCCCACAGCAGGGCCTGGTCGACCCTGCCGAGCAGGCGCATAGCGGCCGGGTTGCCGATGATCGTCCGGTCGTTCAGGCAGAAGACCGGGCACGCCGGGCGTTTCGGTGCCGAGAGGAAGCGTTCGAGCAGGAGCCGCTCCTCGCGGGATGCCTGCAGATATGCCCGCTGCTCGATCGCGCGGGCCGCCTCGAGGATCCAGGGGAGCAGCAGGGAGTTGGTGTCCTCGTAACGGCACGTGATGTCGAGCACGCCCTCGACCTGCCGGGAGATGGGATGGCGGATGGGCACGCCCACGCACGTGAAGGGATGGAACACGCGCACGAAGTGCTCTCCGCCGCTGACCCGCACCGGATGCCCGGATTCCAGGACCGTCCCCAGGCCGTTCGTGCCGGCTACCGGTTCGGCAAGGGTGAACTTCGGCTCCGCGCGGACACCGTCGAGCAGGCGCCGCAGGCCCGGGTCGTCGACCCACCGCTGAAGGATGCGGCCCCGCCGGTCGGCGAGGATGATGCAGGTGCCGGTACCAGCCAGTTGCTCGCACTGCTTGCCGATCACCGGCCTCGCGGCGGCGCAGAGCTGCCCCTCGGTGCTGACCTCCGGATCGTAGTCGGGCTCGAACCCGTCCGGGTCAACGCCGCTCATCAGCGAGCGGCGCCAGGAGGTGGCGATCTCCGGGCGCAGGGGCGCCCCAGCCGGCACGCCGCCTGTTTCCAGCAGCGCCTCCCGTGCGCGCAGCAGTGCCCGCGTGCGGTCGTCGATCCGGGCCACCGGTCCCTCCAGCGGGACGCGTATGAGCATCTGCCAGCAGGATGTGCATACCCCCGCGAGCGGCGGGTGTCCCATTTTGGGACAGCCCGGCTTCTCCTGATAACTGGGCCGGAAAGCTCGCGTCAGCCCCGCCCCCCGCGGGGAATGGTCCCCGGGGCCGGCGAGGCAGCGGGGACGTGCCCGGTCGCGCCCTGGCTACGATTGGCCCATGCGCTTCGGCAAAGGGCATGGCACGCAGAACGATTTCGTGATCCTGCCCGATCCCGGCGGCGCGCTGGACCTGCCGCCCGGACTGGTCGCCCGGCTGTGTGACCGGCGGGCCGGGATCGGCGGTGACGGGGTGCTGCGCGTCGTGCGGACCGCCGCGCTGCCCCCTGGCACCGTAGCGCCCGTTCCGCCGGCGCCGGCGCAGGGCGCCGCCCCGCCCGCCGAGTGGTTCATGGACTACAGGAACGCCGACGGGAGCGTCGCCGAGATGTGCGGGAACGGCATCCGCGTGTTCGCCCGCTACCTCCTCGGCCACGGCCTCGCCGCCGGCCCGGAGATCCGCATCGAAACCAGGGCGGGGACACGCCTCGTGCGCGAGGAACCCGGCGGCCAGCTCACGGTGGACATGGGCGCGCCCGCCGTGCTCGGCCGGGGGCGGGCGCTTGCCGGCGGGTTCTCCTGCGACGGCCTGCGGATCTCGCTGGGGAACCCGCACCTGGCCTGCGTCGTGGACGTGCCGCTGGGCAAGCTCGACCTGTCCGGGCCGCCGTCGGTCGATCCCGCGCTGTTCCCCGAGGGGGCCAACGTCGAGTTCGTCCGGGTGACCGGCGGGCGGCGTGCCGAGATGCGGGTGCACGAGCGCGGTTCCGGCGAGACCCGGTCCTGCGGGACGGGCGCGGTCGCGGCGGCGGTCGCGGCGGCGGAAGCCACGGGAGAACGGGGCGGCGCCTGGCACGTCCGCGTTCCCGGCGGGGACCTCACCGTCACGCTGGACGGCGCGACCAGCCTGCTGACCGGCCCGGCCGTCATCGTCGCCGAGGGCGACCTGTCACCCGCCTGGCTCGCGGGCTTACCGTTTCCCGCTGCCCGGTCTGCCGGCCGCAAGGGCTCCCGCTGCTCAGGGTCCGCTGGGCCGGGCCGGATCCGGTGAGGCGGAATAGCGCGGCCCGGCTGCCCTACGTGCTACCCTACATTCATGCGCAAGACCAGCGTTTACCTCAGCGAGGAGGAGACCGCCCGGCTGTCCGTACTCGCAGCTAGGGAGGGCGTTCCGCAGGCGGAGGTCATCCGGCGTGCCATCCGGCACTATGAGCCGCAGGCCGCCCGCGACCGGAACTTCGCGCTGGCCGGCAGCTCCGAGGGGCCGGGTGGCTCTGTTGCGGACATTCCCGAGGACGAACTGCTCCAGGGTTTCGGCACGTGACGCTGATCGTTGACGCGGCTCCTCTCGTCGCCGTAGCCGACCGCAAGGATCCGATGCGGGACCGGATCGAGACCCTGCTCAGGGGAGAATCCGGGGACCTGGTGATTCCCGCCCCCATTACCGCCGAGGTGGATTATCTGCTCGGCCAGCGTCTCGGCCGCGTCTCGCGGCTTGCGTTCATCGATGATCTCGCAGCGGGTAGGTTCACGGTCGCTGGCCTTGACGCTGACGATCACGGGGTCGTGGCCAGACTTGAACGCCAGTATGACGGCCTCGACGTCGGGCTCGCGGACCTGTCGGTGGTCGTCGTGGCCGCGCGGTTCGGGACGAAGCGCGTACTTACTTTCGATGAGCGCCATTTCCGCGCGCTGCGGACCCTTCGCGGCGACCACTTTATGTTGCTGCCAGCCGACATGCCGGCTGGCTGATCCGGGTTGCCTGCCCGCCGTTGCGGCCGGGGATCGCGGCGTGGCCGGTGAGGAACTCAGGCGAGCTTCACCCAGGGGGCCCGGAGCACGTCACGGCAGCCTTCCATCTGGCCATGGTGCTGTGCCAGCTCCTCATAGAGATGGATCAGCGCGCCGCCCTGGCTCCTCGCGAGCGGCAGGCCGGCGTCTCCGGGTCTCGTCGTGCCGCGCGGCGGGGCGGACGGTTCGAGGTCCGCGATGTCGGACTCGAGCTGCCTTCGAGCCTGCCGGGCCCGTTGCACGAGGTCCGCGACGGCCCCGGTGGCCCGGAACTCGGCGTCCCGGTCGCGCTCGACGCGCCGTCCCGCGACGACATGGCCACCCCACCACTCCATCACGCCGAGGCAGTGGGTGAGGATGGCATAGGGGGAGTTGGCGCCCGGCAGGTCGGGCCGGCGGTTCGCGAGGTCGTCGCCGAGCTCGGTCACGATGCGGATCATGCCGTCCAGGGCCTCGCCGACGTAGAAGAGATAGTCATCAGCCGAGATCACCCCTACAGCCTCGCCGGCGCTCCGGCTCGCGGCAAGCTCCGGGCGGCCGGCGGGTCCGGCTGGCATGGGTTCTCGCGGGCCCCGCGTGGCCGGCTGGTGCCTGGTGCCGCGCCCGTGGCCGCAGCGGGCCCGGGGCAGCCTCCTGGCGGCTGATGCCCGCCGGGGTTGCGCCGAGGGCGGAATCCAGCTAGATCATAGTAATGAGATCTCGGATAAGTGATATCTTGCTGGATATGGACCTGGAGGGCAAGGGCGCGCCTGATGAGCACGGCACGGCTGGCATGCCCTGCGCGGCCGGTGCGGTGAGCGGTCCGGGTGCCCCCGGTGTGCCGGGCAGGCCGGGACCGGGCCGGGCAGGGCAGGCAGGAGCGGGCGGGCCGGGCGGGAGCACCGTCGGCGAGCCCGGGGAGCCGCAGGCCCGGCTGCCTGTGCTGCCGGGGTTCCGTGAGATGGCGCTGCGGCGGATGGCGGCCGACCGCGGCCGGCTGGTGCGGGAACTCGCCGCCCGCCGCCAGGCGGCCGGGCTCTCCCAGACGGAGGTCGCCGCGCGGATGGGCACCTCGCAGTCGGCGGTCGCCCGGCTGGAGTCCGGGGAGGCGGACGCGCGGGCCTCCACCCTGGAACGCTACGCCGCCGCCATCGGCAGTCAGATCACCTGGACGCTGCAGGGCTGACAGGAGGAGCGATCCGATGACCATTCCGGTAACCGGGCGTGTTCCCGGCCACCCGCCGCTGGGGCCGGGCGGGCCCGGCCGCCCGGGCCAGCCATCCTGGCCTTCCCCGGTGCCGGGCCCGCAGCCCGCATCCCCTGCTCATCCGGTCACCGCGCCCGTCCGTGCCTGGCCCGGCGCGGGCGAGTGGCCCGGCCAGCTCTACGAGCGGCTGCTGGAGCGGCGCATCGTGATGGCGCACGGCCACCTCGGCGGCGAGGCGGCGACGAGCCTGTGCGCCCAGCTGCTCACCCTGGACGCCGAGGGGGATGACCCGATCCGGTTCGAGCTGCAGAACCTGACCGCCGGCCTTGCGGCCGCGCTGACCGTCATGGGCGTCCTCGACACGATCGGCGTTCCCGTGCACGCCCGGGCAGGCGGCCAGATCGCCGGCCCGGCGCTCGGGGTGCTCGCGGCCTGCACCGACCGCCGTGCCTACCCGAACGCCGTGTTCGAGATGTCCGAGCCCGCCGTGGAGTTCGACGGCACGGTGACGGCGCTCGCCGCCCGCGAGGAGCAGGTCAGCCGCATGCTCGACACGCTGTACGCCCGGCTCGCGGACGTGACAGGCCGCGAGGTGGACGAGATACGCGACGACGCCAGGCGGAACCGGATCCTCACCGCCGGGGAGGCCGCCGGCTACGGCCTGATCAGCGGGCCCGCGGGCACGGCCCGGTAACAGGCCAGGGGCCGGCGGCACGTCAGCCGGGCCCCCGGCGCCCGGCAGGCCGGCCTGGCCGGCCGCGGCGAGCACCGCCTGAAGCGCGGTCACCGCCGCCTCCGCGGCGGTCCGGGCGGTCACGGCGCTGGTATGCGCCCTGTCGAGTTCGCCGAGCGCGATGCAGTCGAAGGCCACCTGCGCATCGTGGGCCGCCGCCGCCAGCTGGCGTGAGGCCTCCTCCAGCACGGGCCTGATGTCCTCGGTCTGTGGGTCGGTCATCCTCGCGCCTGCCTCCTGGTCTTCCGCTACCGGTCTGCGTCGCCCCCCGCGCGACGGCACCAGGGAAGCTAATCTACCTGCCGTGACGCCGACCGGCAGCGGTGCGAGCGGTTTGATCTCCTCCAGCCGCAGGAGCGTGGTGAGCCGCTGGGCTCCCCGGGTGGACAGCCGGGTGAGCACCCGCTGCAGCTCCGCCACGTCACGCGCCACCACCAGGAGCATCACGTCGATCTCGCCCGCCACCACGTCGGCGGCGATCACCTGAGGCATCGACCGCACGGTGTCCTCGAAGGCGCGGCTGGCCCGCGGCTCGTGCCTGGCGAGGATCACCGAGACGTACACCTGCAAGGGGAAACCCACCTGAGCCGGGTCGAGGCGGGCGCTGATACGGCGGATCACACCGCGTTCCTTGAGCCGCCGCACCCGGTGCAGCGTCGCGGCGGGCGACAGGCCGGCGAGCCGGGCCAGTTCCACGTTGGGCCTGTCCGCGTCGGCCTGCAGCTCGTTCAGCAGCCGGATGTCAATTTCGTCAAGTTCAACGGTCATGGAACCGAATATTATTCGGTCTCAGCCCTTGACTGCGAAACAAACAGGTCAGCATCCGCATCATGAAGGTATGCGCGCAAACCGTTACGCACCGCTGGCTGCCCTGGTCGCCGCAGGGATCGGCTGGGGCACGACCGTCCCGCTGACCAAGGTGGCGCTGGCCGGCTGGGGCCCTGGGTGGCTGACCGTCATCCGGTTCGCGCTGGCGGCGCTGCCGCTTGCCTGGGCGGCCCGGCGCCGCCTGCGCGCCGCGACCTCACCGGCCACCATCGGCTGGGGCGTGTTCGGCTACGGCGGCGTGATCCTCCTGCAGAACGCCGGCATCGCGCGGACCAGCGTGAGCCACGCAGCCCTCATTGCCGGGGCGGCGCCGGTGCTGGTCGCCTTGTTCACGGTCGTGCTCGGCCGGGGCAGGGTCGGCCCCCTCGCCTGGTCCGGGTTCGCTGCCACGCTGGCCGGGATCGGGGTGATCGCCTCGCACGGCGGGGCGGGTGCGGCCTTCGCCGGTGACGCGCTGGTGTTCGGCTCGGTGCTGCTGTCGGCAGCCTTCGTGGTCGCGCAGCCGGGCATGCTCGCCGGCCGGGATCCGGCCGCCGTGACGGCCGTGCAGCTCGCCGCGGCCGCGGCGGGCAGCGTGCCGGCCGCGCTGCTCACCGGCGGGGTGCCTGCGGCGCTGCCGGGCCCGGTGCCGCTGCTGGCGACGGGCCTCCTCGTGACC
>Ga0070737_10005175_pt1 | contig 12572 bp, 11 predicted proteins | sample Coa_R1_10_FD_66438 | JGI IMG/M metagenome (GOLD analysis project Ga0070737, IMG submission 66438) | Surface soil microbial communities from Centralia Pennsylvania, which are recovering from an underground coalmine fire - Coalmine... | ecosystem: Environmental > Terrestrial > Soil > Unclassified... | reverse complement strand
GTTGCCAGCGCGGTCTTGGCGCTGCACCCGCAAACGAAGCGCTGGGTGCCGGAGTAGCCCGAGAAGACGCGAGACTACAGCTTGGTGAGCGGCGCGTGGTTGTGCATCAGCTTGACCCGCCCCGAACTGCCGAAGTCGATCAGCGACATCGCCGATTCCCCGACGCCGGAGACCTCCTCGACTCGGCCCAGCCCGTACTTGTCATGAGAGACCCGGTCGCCGGGCTCAAGCACCAGCAGCGGCCGGTTGCTCTTCGACACCCGGGCCGGTGACGGGCGCGACGGCCCGAACCGGCCGGCGCCGCTTACCGGCGCACTGAACGACGGGGTGGGGTCGGTCCGCCGCCAGTCGATGAGCTCCTGCGGAATCTCCTGCAGGAAGCGCGACTCGGGGTTGAGCATCGGCTGGCCCCACGACGAGCGGACCTTGGCCCGGCTGACGTAAAGGCGCTGCCGGGCCCGGGTGATCCCGACGTAGGCCAGTCGCCGTTCCTCGGAGAGCTCGGTGGGATCGCCCAATGCCCGCATGTGCGGGAACATTCCGTCCTCCCACCCGGTGACGAACACCACCGGAAACTCCAGCCCTTTCGCCGTGTGCAATGTCATCAGCGTCACCACGCCGGCGTTGTGCTCGGGGATTTCGTCGGCGTCGGCGACCAGCGACACCCGCTCCAAGAACTGCGCCAGCACGCTGGTGTCGGGCACGTCTTCGTCGTCGGAGACGTCCTCGAGCGCGGCGGCGTTGGCCATGTCGGTGGCGAATTCGTGTGCGACAGAAACGAGTTCGTTCAGGTTGTCCAGCCGTGCCAAATCCTGTGGATCGCTGGAGGATTCCAGCTCCGCGCGATAGCCGGTGCGGTTCAGTACCGCCTCGACCAGTTCGCCCAGATCGCCGTCGAGCCGGCCGCGCAGTTCGTCGAGCATCTCCACGAAGCCCGAAATAGCCTTCACCGAGCGGGAATTCAGCATCGGCACTTTGCCCGCAGCGGCGCCGTCGAGTGCGTCGGCGAAGCTGGCACCGGTGTTCTCGGCGTACACCGCCACGCAGGCTTCCGCGCGATCACCGATTCCGCGTCGCGGGGTGTTGAGGATGCGCCGCAGACTCACCGCATCGCCCGGGTTGTCCAGCACCCGCAGATAGGCCACGATGTCGCGGATTTCCTTGCGCTCGTAAAACCGAACGCCCCCAACGACTTTGTACGGGATGCCGGCCCGGATGAATACCTCTTCCAGCGAGCGCGACGAGTTGTTGGTGCGGTAGAAGACCGCCACGTCGTTGTAGGTGATCTCACCGCGCTGGGTCAGCGCCTCGATCTCTTCGGCGACGAACCGCGCCTCGTCGTGCTCGTTGTCGGCGACGTAGCCGACGATCAGCTCACCCTCGCCCGCATCGGTCCACAGCCGCTTCTCCCGGCGGCCGGAGTTGCGCGAGATCACCGAGTTGGCCGCCGACAAGATGTTCTGCGTGGAGCGGTAGTTCTGCTCCAGCAGGATCGTGGTGGCGTCGGGGTAGTCGCGTTCGAAATCCTCGATGTTGCGGATGGTCGCGCCGCGGAAGGCGTAGATCGACTGATCGGCGTCGCCGACGACGCACAACTCGGCCGGCGCCACACCGTCCTCGGTGTGATGCCCGACGAGCTCGCGCACCAGCACGTATTGCGCGTGGTTGGTGTCCTGGTATTCGTCGACCAGGATGTGGCGGAATCGCCGTCGGTAATGCTGGGCGATCTGCGGGAAAGCCTGCAGCACCGCGACGGTCTCGCCGATCAGGTCGTCGAAATCCAGCGCGTTGGCCGCCCGCAGCCGGTGCTGGTATTCGGAGTAGACGGCGGCGACGGTGCGGGCGAGATCGTCGGAGTCGTCCGAGAGTGCCGACGTTGCCTGTTGCGGGTCGATCAGCTCGTTTTTCAGGTTGGAGATGGCGTTGGCCAGCAGCCGCGGCGAATACCGCTTGATGTCCAGGCCCATGTCCTTGCCGATCATCTGCAGCAGCCGCCGCGAATCGTCGGCGTCGTAGATCGAGAAGTTGGAGTTGAGGCCGGGAATCAACGCGGCCTGGTTGCGCAGGATCCGCACGCAGGTCGAGTGGAACGTCGACACCCACATCGAGCGTGCTCGGGGACCGACCAGCTGAACCACCCGCTCGCGCATCTCGGCGGCCGCCTTGTTGGTGAACGTGATCGCCAGAATCTGGCCCGCACCCACGTCGCGGGCGGCCATCAGGTACGCAATCCGCCGGGTCAGCACCGCCGTCTTGCCCGAGCCGGCACCCGCGACGATCAGCAGCGGCGAGCCCTCGTGCAGCACCGCTTGACGCTGCTGAGGGTTGAGGCCGTCGAGCAACTGGTCTGCGCCGGCGTCGGTCACGTGCATCGTCATGTCGTTCCAAACTTACCGCCGCTCGACGACATCTTTTGCGCTGGCGCAGGCCCGAGTGGCAGACTCAGACACGTGCTCGACAAGCAGCATCGATTTTTCTACGGGTACCGGTCCGCGGTGCCCGTGGCTTAGCTGCTTTCCTTCAGCCCCGAGGTCCGCATCCGGATTCGGGGCTCGTCTGTTGTGTGAGGCCGGAATACGGATGAGGCCAAAACCCACCAGCGGCAAGAATGCGGAGTCACAATAAATGACGATGGAAACGGAACAGCTTCCCGATATCGACGAGCTGCGCCAGGAAATTGACCGGCTCGACGCTGAGATACTTGCTGCGGTCAAACGCCGCACCGAGGTATCCCAGGCAATCGGCAAGGTCCGGATGGCCAACGGGGGCACCCGGCTGGTACACAGCCGCGAGATGAAGGTCATCGAGCGCTACAGCGAGCTCGGCCCCGACGGCAAGGACCTCGCAATGCTGCTACTGCGCATGGGCAGGGGCCGGCTCGGGCATTAGGGATATGGTGCCGACCCACTGCGCCCGGCTTCGCTGCGCTGGCGATCGCCACTAGCCAGGCGGCGCGCCGCCGCAGAGTATGCGTCCAGGGTTTTCGAGTGTGCGCTGAAAGGTTTCGAGCGTGCGCTGATGGCGGGATCTTGGCGATTTTTCCGCCCTGTATCCACAGTGGATGGCCGACGCCGCCCTGACTGCGCACTCGAAGCACAGAGGGGGCGACCGAGCGGCCCGACGTGTCGGGTGTGGCTAGGGTCGGAAGTATGACTGCCGTTCGTCAGATCTCCGACATCACAGCCGCCCCGGCATGGAACGCCCTGTCCAAGCATCACGACCAAATCAAAAACACCCATCTGCGTCAGTTCTTCGCCGATGACCCTGACCGCGGCCGCGAGTTGACCCTCACCGTCGGTGACCTCTACATCGACTACAGCAAGCACCGCATCACCCGCGAGACGCTCAAGCTGCTGGTCGACCTGGCCCGCGCGGCGCACCTCGAGGAGCGGCGCGACGAGATGTTCGCCGGCAAGCACATCAACACCTCGGAGGACCGCGCAGTGCTGCACACCGCGCTGCGCCTGCCGCGCGACGCCAAGCTGGTCGTCGACGGGCAGAACGTCGTCGAGGACGTCCACAAGGTGCTGGACGCGATGGGCGATTTCACCGACCGGCTGCGCAGCGGCGAGTGGACCGGCGCGACCGGCAAGCGCATCAGCACCGTCGTCAACATCGGCATCGGCGGGTCGGACCTCGGACCGGTGATGGTGTACCAGGCGCTGCGGCACTATGCCGACGCCGGCATTTCGGCGCGGTTCGTGTCCAATGTCGACCCGGCGGACCTAGTGGCGACGCTGGCCGATTTAGACCCGGCCACAACGCTTTTCATTGTCGCTTCCAAGACGTTCTCCACACTGGAAACGCTGACCAATGCCACCGCGGCGCGGCGCTGGCTGACCGAGGCGCTCGGTGACGACGCGGTGGCCAAGCATTTCGTCGCGGTCTCCACCAACAAAGAGCGGGTCGCGGATTTCGGCATCGACACCGCCAACATGTTCGGCTTCTGGGACTGGGTCGGCGGGCGCTATTCAGTCGACTCGGCGATCGGGCTGTCGGTGATGGCCGCCATCGGACGCGAGCGATTTGCCGAGTTCCTGTCCGGATTCCATATCGTCGACGAGCATTTCAAGACCGCGCCGCTGGAGTCCAACGCACCGGCGCTGCTCGGGCTGATCGAGCTGTGGTACTCCAACTTCTTCGACGCCCAATCGCGGGCCGTTTTGCCGTATTCCAACGACCTGGCCCGGTTCGCGGCCTATCTGCAGCAGCTCACCATGGAATCCAACGGCAAGTCGACCCGCGCCGACGGCACACCGGTCGTCACCGACACCGGCGAAATCTATTGGGGCGAACCGGGAACCAACGGCCAGCACGCCTTCTACCAGTTGCTGCATCAGGGCACCCGGTTGGTGCCGGCCGACTTCATCGGGTTTTCCCAACCGCTCGACGACTTGCCCGACGCCGACGGCACCGGCAGCATGCACGACCTGTTGATGAGCAACTTCTTCGCCCAGACCCAGGTGCTGGCGTTCGGCAAAACGGCCGAGGAGATCGCCGCCGAGGGCACGTCGAAAGACGTGGTGCCGCACAAGGTTATGCCCGGCAACCGGCCGACGACGTCGATTCTGGCGACCCGGCTCACCCCGTCGGTGCTGGGTCAGCTGATCGCGCTCTACGAACACCAGGTTTTCACCGAAGGCGTGGTGTGGGGCATCGACTCGTTCGACCAGTGGGGTGTGGAGCTGGGCAAGACCCAGGCCAAGGCGCTGCTGCCGGTGATTTCCGGGGACCAGTCGCCTGACAAACAGTCGGACAGCTCCACCGACGCGCTGGTGCGCCGCTACCGCACCGAAAGAGGCCGCACGGCCTGACATTTCGTCACGGTGTCGGCACCACGAGCTCGGAGCCGAATCGCCGCACAAAAGTGCGCAAGCGTTCGACTGTCGCCGTTTGCGGATCGCTGAGGTGCAGCTGCAGCAGTTCGCGGCCGGCGGCATGCAGGACCCGAGCCGTGTATTCGGGATCGTGCAGATGGGGATTGACGCGCAACAGTTCCCGTACAAAGAACTCCAGCACGACGGCCTGAGCTTGGGCCAGCCGGGCATACAGCTCCGGCGGTGCGCCCTGGGGCGGGAACAAAAACAGCCGCCACGTTGCCGGGTGGGCGTCGACGGCGGCCAGCACGCCGTCGAACGCGAGGACCAGCGACTCATCCGCGGCCGCGGCGTCCAATTCCGAGATCGCATCGGCGAACTGCGCGCCGGCCCGCGCCGCCTCCCGGTCGATCAGCGCGACGAACAGGCCCGCCGGGTCGCCGAACAGCTGATAGATCAACGACCGATTGATACCGGCCTGACGGGCGATGCGGTTCGGTGTCGCCGCATGAAACCCTTCGGCATCGACGATCGCGTGTGTGACGTCGAGGATCTGTTCACGGCGCGCTTCGGCGGACATGCGCCGCTTCGGATTCGCTGCAGGCACACTTGACAGCATAACTAACAATTAGTGAGTATTACTCACTAATTGTTAGTTAGCCGGAGGTTGCGATGGTCACGTACTACCCCGAACTCGCGGAACGCGTCCGAAGCCAGCGCGAGTTGCTGCCCGACCTCTACGGGGACTTCGACTTCGACCGGCAGCCCGACCGCCTTGCCGTCGAGCCCGACGTCGACTCGGCCCTGCCGCGCTGGGTCGCCGACCGCGCGCCGATCCTGGAAGACGACCGCGTCCTCGAATTGATCAGCACGGCAACCATGCTCGGCGACGTCGTCGCCGATCCCTATGCGGCCCTGATGAATACGTACAGCGTCGCGCAGCTGATCGACATGCTCAAGCGGGCCTGCCGAGAGGGTATCGACGCGGTGGCCGACGCGCCCGCCGAGCTCGTCTCGTTCATCGCCGCGATGGAGGCCACCCCGGAGTGGATCGACTTCGACCTGGTCCGCGAAGGCGCCCGCCAAGAGCGGATTCCCGCGGCGCTGCTGGCGCCCTTTATCACGCGCGGAGCCTTCATCGCCACCTTCACCAACACCTACGCCGCGCTGCCGATGGCCCTGACCGGCGCGTTGTCGGGCAAGCGGGCAGCGCGGCGGGTCAACGAGACGGCAAGCTTCTTCGCCGTCACCACCCTGCCTGGTGCGCTGGACCGTTACGGGCCCGGCTTCGAAGCCGCCGCCATGGTCCGGTTGATGCACTCGATGGTCCGCTACAACGCACTCAAGAAGTCCGGCAAGTGGGATAAAGCCGTCTACGGCATGCCGATCCCGCAGGTCGACCAGATGCCCGCCGGAATGATCGGCCAGTATCTGTTGGCCCGCCGGACGCGTCAGCAGGGCCGGGCGAAGTTCACCAAAGAAGAGCGCGCCGTGGTCGAATTCGCCAGGTATCGCTGCTTTTTGCTCGGCCTGCCGCCGGAACTGCTGCCCTCCGAGCCCGCCGACATCATGCACGTCATGCACGCGCGCTCGGCGCTGCTGCGTGACGGATTCGACGACATCTGCCGCGAACTCGTGCGCGGCACGATGGCGGCCTATCTGCGACCCGGCACCAGCCTGTTCGACCGTTGCGCCGAGGCGGTCGAGAAGAGCTTTTCCAAACTCACCTTCGTCCGCACGTTCTGCGGTGGCGATCGCGAAGTCGCCGAGGCGATGGGCGTTTCACTGGGGCCGACGGACCTCGTGCGCGTCGCCCTCACCACGCCCTTCATCATCGGACGTTTCACCGCCGTTCAGCAGGCCAGCCGCATGCCCGTGCTGCGGGACATCACCGACGCCTACGTCATCGGGCTCCTCAAGCTCCGGCTGGCGACGTACGGCAAGCCCGAATTCACCACCGACGCAGCGCATTACACGCCGGTCGCACACTGACCCGCTCGCGCAAGGTCCTACGCGAAGTACTTGGTCAGCCCGATCGGCAACACCCGCAGCACCTGGACCAGCGGCGCCCACGGCCAGGCCGGCACAACCGCGCGGCCGGTTTCGCGTTCGATCGCCGCAACCATCGCCCGCACCCCGGTCTCGTTGTCCACCATGAGCATGGTGCTCGCCGATTTAGCGGTCATCTCCGACTCGATGTAGCCCGGCTCCAGCACGGTGACCCTGATCGGGCCCTTCGCGTATTCGGCGCGCAGCGACTCCCCCAGCGACGACACGCCGGCCTTGCTGGCGGCATAGGCGGCCTTGACGCCCGGCACACCCTTGTTGCCGAGCACCGACGAGATCAGCACCAGATGCCCCGAACCGGCCTGCTTGAACATCTCCAGTGCGGTCTCGATCTGCACCAGCGCGGCCACCAGGTTGGTCTCGATGGTCGCCTTGTTGGCCCACAACTTGCCCGAACCCAGCGGCGCGCCCTTGCCGATGCCGGCGTTGACGATGATCCGATCGATCCCGCCGAGCGCGTCGGAAAGCTCGCCGAACACCTTGGGCACCTGCTCGTGGTCGTTGACGTCCAGCGCAGCAACCGCCACCGTGATGTTCGGATAACGTTGGGACAGTTCGGCTTTGAGTTCGTCGAGGCGCTCGGTGCGACGGGCGCACAAGGCAAGGTCGCGGCCCTTGGCGGCGAACGCACGGGCCATTCCGGCGCCCAGGCCCGAGCTCGCGCCGGTGATGAGGATTTTCTGACGAGTCACGGCGGCAGCCTAACGTGTGTCCGGTGAACGTCGACTTGTCGGGCCAGATCGCTGGACAGCGACCCAACAACTCGACGCTCGACAGCTATTTCAGCAGGCGCGACATCCGCCGGTCGGCCAGGACCTTGCCGCCGGTCTGGCAGGTCGGGCAGTACTGGAACGACTTGTCGGCGAACGACACTTCCCGCACGGTGTCGCCGCACACCGGACACGGCAACCCGGTTCGGGCGTGAACCCTTAAGCCCGAACGCTTCTCGCCCTTCAACGTCGCCGCCTGCTGTCCGACCGAACGGTTCACGGCGTCGGTGAGCACCGTGATCATCGCATCGTGCAGTGCGGCCAGCTGTGCGTCGGAGAGTTTGCCGGCGGTGGCGAACGGCGAGATCTTCGCGACGTGCAGGATCTCGTCGCTGTAGGCGTTGCCGATCCCGGCGATCACCTTCTGGTCGGTGATGACGGTCTTGATCCGGCCGCTCTGCCCGGCCAGCAGCCCGGCCAACTCGTCACGAGTGACCTGCAGCGCGTCTGGTCCGAGCGCGGCGATGCCGGGGACCTTCACAGGGTCGTCGACCAGCCACACCGCCAGCCGCTTCTGGGTACCGGCCTCGGTGAGGTCGAAGCCCGGCGCCTGCCCGGGAGTGCCTAGGTGAACGCGCAGCGCGATCGGCCCCTTTCCCGGCCGGAGCGGCGCGGCGGCCAGGGTGTCGGACCAGCGCAACCAGCCGGCCCGGGACAGGTGAGCGATCAAGAACAGCTCGCCGGCCCGCAGCCCCAGGTATTTGCCCCACCGCTCGGCCCCGGTGACAGCCGAGCCGTGCAGCGCGGTGATCGGCGGGTCGAAGGTCTTGAGCACCGAGAACGCGACCACGTCGACCCGCCCAATCGTCAGGCCGGCGGCGTGGCGGCGCAGATGGTCGGCGAGCGCTTGGACTTCCGGCAGTTCGGGCATGGCTCCAGTCTGCCGGTCAGCGATGCCGCCGCACGTCACGAGCGACCAACGACAGCACCCAGCTGACGATCGACAACACGATGGCGGCCCAGATCGCCGTCCACCAGAAGTGGTCGATGTGCAGGCCCCAGTGGGTGGTGTGCCGGGTGATCCAGGCGGTGATCCACAACATCAACGCGTTGACGACGATGTGGAACAGGCCGAGCGTGAGGATATAAAGCGGAATCGACAGAAGCTGCACGATCGGTTTGATGAACGCGTTCACCAGGCCGAAGATCACGGCGACGACGAAGATGATGCCGGCCCGCTGCAGCCTGGTGTCGCCGCCGATGAAGCTGATGCCAGGCACGATCAGCGTGACCATCCACAACGCGAACCCGGTCAACGCGGCGCGGACCACAAAAGCGGCCATGGCCAAAACCTACTCCGCCGATCGCAACAAATAGGTGTCCATGATCCAGCCGTGCCGGGCGCGCGCGTGGGCGCGCAGCGACGCGATCCGCTCCCCCACCTCGCCCACGGTGCCGGCCACCAGCAGTTCGTCGCCGGTACCGAGGTAAGCGCCCCACCAGATCCGGGTGTCGGGAGGGCATTCGCGAAACGAGCAGTCGCCGTCGAGCATGACCACCGCCGAGCCGGACAGTCCGTGTGCCCGCAGCTGCCGGCCGGTGGTGATCAGGACGGGTTCGCCGACGTCGTTCAACGGAATCCGGTGCCTCGCCGTCAGCGCCTGCACGGCAGTGATGCCGGGGATGACGTCGTAGCTGATGTCGACCTCGGCGGCGACGGAGTCGAGGATGCGCAGGGTGCTGTCGTAGAGCGACGGGTCACCCCAGGCCAAGAATGCGCCGACGCCGCCCGGACCGAGTTCGGCGGCAATGGCGGACGCCCACAGCCGGGCGCGGGCGGCGTGCCAGTCCGACACCGCCGCCCGGTAGTCGCCGTCCGCCGTGCGCGGCGGGTCGGGCAGCTCGACGAACCGGTAGCCCGGCTCGCGGATGAAGCGTGCACAGATCTGGCGGCGCAGTGCCACCAAATCGCTCTTCTGCGAGCCCTTGTCCATAGCGAAGAACACCTGGGTGTCGTTGAGCGCGTCGATCGCTTGGACGGTCACATAACCCGGATCGCCGGCGCCGATACCGATGACGTGGATGTGCCGACTACTCATTGCCGGCACAGCCTATGCGGGTTATGGCTTACTCGCCCAGGGTCCAGCCGTCGTCGCCTCTAGGCGAGACCTGAGGTACCCGGTACCATGGGTATTGACATCTTGCCCGCATCCTTCCTACCGTCTGCAACAGGCGAGAAGGGACGTCAACGACGACACGCGCCGGCCACGATGGAGAGCCGGAAGCGATGAGGAGGAGTGGCGCCATGACCACTGCGGTAAAGGCCGGTCGCGAGGAATTCTCGGAGCGTCTGTTGAAGGGCTCGGTGAACAAGTCGTATGCGCCCGTCGTCGACATCGACTGGGACGCGCCGCTTGACCCGGACAAGTTTTTCCTCCCACCGAAAACCGTGTCGCTGTACGGCACGCCGATGTGGGACGAGATGACCCGCGCGCAGCAGATCGAGCTGTCCCGGCAGGAGCTGGTGAACACGCTGTCTGCCGGCATCTGGTTCGAGAACATCCTCAACCAGGCGCTGCTGCGCAAACTCATGCACAAGGACCCCACCAGCCGGTCGTCGCACTATGCGCTGACCGAACTGGGCGACGAAACCCGGCACATGGTGATGTTCGGCAAGGCCATCGAGCGGGTCGGCGCCAAACCGGTGCGGCCGCGGCTGTACCAGCGGATGATCATCAACGCTCTTCCGTTCTTCTTCCGAGGTTCGGTGCTGTGGGTGGCCGCGCTGATCGGCGAGGAGATCTTCGACTCGCTGCAACGTCAGATGATGGACGACCCCGAACTGCAGCCGATGATCCAGCGGCTGATGCGAATTCACGTCACCGAAGAGGCCCGGCACATCCAGTTCGCGCGCGACGGCCTGCGCAAGCGGGTGCCCGAGATGCGGCGGCTGGAGCGGTGGTTCGTCGCGAACATCAACGGGTTGGGCGGGTGGTTCTTCCGCTACTTGTTCACCAACCCGATCCCCTATGCGCGGGCCGGCCTGGATCCGCGTCGAGCACGCAGCGTCGCGCGAACCAGCCCGCACCGGCACGACGTCCAGGTGGCTGGTTTCGCCCCGCTGGCGGCGTTTTTGACCGAGGTGGGTCTGATGGGCCCGATCGCGCGCCGCGGCTGGGCACGCACCAAATTCCTGTGATCCACGACGTCGTTGTCGTCGGCGCTCAGATCGCCGGCTTTCCCACGCTGGATGGCGAAGTGGTCAGTTCGGTGTTCGACGACACCACCGACACCTGGACCCTGACCACCAGCGGCGGCGAGACGTGCCGCGCCCGCGTGGTCGTCACAGGAGCCTCGCCGTTCGTTCCTTGGATACCGAACCTCCTGGGCCGCAACGACTTTCGCGGTGCGACGTTCGCCGCAGCGGCACCCGATCCCGATTTCGACCCGACCGGCAAACGCGTCGCGGTGATAGGGGCCGACGCGGCCGCCGGCCGGTTCATCGAGCTATCCGCCGCGGCGTCGGTGGAGGTCTTCCCCCACCCGCCGCGTCGGATCGTCCCTACCATCGGGCGGCGCATTCGATGGCGGCGCCCGCACACATCGGCCGACGTGGTGACGGCACCGATCGACGCGGTGACACCCTCGGGGATCCGCACCCGCGACGGTGTCCACCACGACGCCGATGCCATCGTCTACGGCACGGGTTTCGCGGTTCGCGATCACCTGCCGGACAACGCACTCGTCGGTGCCCGCGGACTCACCATCCGGCAGGCCTGGCACGACGGCACCGAACCCTACCTCGGTGTCGTCATGCACGGTTTCCCCAACTACTTCCTGGTCAACGGACCGAACACCGCGCGTTACATCGCCTGCTGCCTGCCGCTGATGGCCGGCCACTCGCGCATCGAAGTGCGCCGCAGCAGCCAACAGGTATTTAACGAGCGCGTCTACCTGCGAAGCCCGCGGCTTCGCGTGAGAGCCTCCGCATTCGAGCTCTCCTCCGGTTTGCGCGACGACGCCTACGACGGCACGGCGACGTTGACCGTCGCCGGCACGGACCACCCGGTGCGTGTCCGGCTCACCGGCCACGTCGATCCGATCGATGGCCAATACCATTGGCAGGGAACGGTTTTCGGTCAACTCCCGGCGGATGTGCTAAGGCGGTCCCGGGCCGTGACGCTGGCCGTCGGTGAGAGCAGCGTGCCGGCGCGCCTCACCGAAGAAACACCGCAGGGCACGCATTCGATCACAGGTGTCGGCGTGCCGCCGTTTGTTGCCAATGACATTCAACTCACCGTGCCGCAGCCCTGAGTCCGTCGCAAGTCGCCCCTGTTGGGCGCGGGGAAAGCCGGATAGTCTGGAGAAACACCCCGCGAGCAGGGTTGCCTGCGGAGTCAAGGGGGTAGACGACACTGGATGGCTGAACGACAAAGCTCGCTTAATGTCGTTGCCGTCGGCGCCTCGGCCGGCGGGGTCGAGGCCCTGACCCAGTTCGCCGCGGGACTGGCACCCGATTTGCCTTACGCGGTCTTGGTGGTCCTGCACATGCTGGCCGGGGCGCCCAGCGTGCTGGCCCGCATCATCGACCGCAGCGGGCCGCTGCCGGCCATCACCGCAGCGCATGGGGCGCGACTACACCACGGCGCAATCCATGTCGCAGTCCCGGACCATCACTTGTTGGTGCAAGACGGCCGGATCATGCTCTCCGAGGGGCCCACCGAGAACGGCTACCGGCCCGCGGTCAACGCGCTTTTCAGGTCGGTGGCGCTGGCCCATAGTGAACGCGCAGTCGGGGTGCTGCTGTCCGGCGTGCTCGACGACGGCGTGCTCGGATCGGCCGCGCTCCGTGCCCGGGGCGGCACGACGATCGCCCAATCGCCGACCGACGCGCTTTTCGCGGGCATGCCGCAGAACGCGATCGCAGCCGGGGTAATCGACCACACTGTGCCCGCGGCCGAAGTCGGCGGCCTGCTGA
>Ga0070737_10005173_pt1 | contig 12573 bp, 11 predicted proteins | sample Coa_R1_10_FD_66438 | JGI IMG/M metagenome (GOLD analysis project Ga0070737, IMG submission 66438) | Surface soil microbial communities from Centralia Pennsylvania, which are recovering from an underground coalmine fire - Coalmine... | ecosystem: Environmental > Terrestrial > Soil > Unclassified... | reverse complement strand
CCCCGCGCACGTCGGTGACCGGGGGTCAGAACCCGGGCCGGTCGCCGTTGGCCTTGCAGATGAGCACCGGGCAGGGCGCGTTGGCCGCGCACTCCTGGCCCACCGAGCCGAGCAGCAACCCGGCGAAGCCGCCGCGGCCGCGCGAGCCGAGCACGAGCATCTCGGCGCCGGACTGCCGGCAGGCCTCGATCAGGCTCGCGCTCGGGTCGCCCTGGGCGACGACCCGGTGGACGGTGACCCCGTCGCTGTCGGTGGTCTCCCCGTCGAGCTGCTCGTTGAGGAACTGCTGCGCGGAGCGCTCGAGCTCCTCGCGGTCGAACGCCCCCGGGATGCCGATCAGCGGCGTCTCCCAGGCGAACACCGCGGTGACGTCCGCGTCGCGCCGCCGGGCCTCGTCGAGCGCCCAGTGGTAGGCGTTGATGCTGTGCTTGGAGCCGTCGATGCCGACGACGATGTGCGAGCTCACAGGTCGCTCCTTTCCGGCGTGGGCGCGGACTCAGGCGGGGACGGGGACGAGCGCGGCGGTCGGATCGAACGCCTCTCGCTCGAGTTGCTCCAGCGACTTGCCCTTCGGCTCCGGCAGGAACGCGTAGGTGACCAACACGCCGAGCACCGCGACCCCCCCGGCGACGCCCTCGGCGCCCCGAATGCCCCACGAGTTGAGCATGTCGGTGAACAGGTAGGTCCCGGCGAACGCGCCCATCTTCCCCATCGCGGCCGCGATCCCGTGCCCGGTGGTGCGCACCTCGGTGGGGAAGATCTCGGCGGGATAGATGAACGTCGTCGTGTTGGGCCCGAACTCGGTGAAGAAGTAGCTGATCCCGAACAGGATCACGAACGGGGCGACCGTGGTCGAGACGCTCGGGATGATCGCGATCAGCCCGTACATGAGCGCCATCACCGCAAAGCCGAGCAGCTGGATCGTCTTGCGTCCCATCGTGTCGATGAAGCGGATCGCGACGAAGTAGCCGGGTCCCGCGAAGACGACGAAGATCCCGAGCTGGATCAGCGTTCCGTGCGTGAGCGACGCGGTCGGCGACAGCAGCGAGATGATCTGGGGGCTGGCGATCGTGTTGCCGTAGTAGGCGAAGTCCAGGAAGCACCAGGCGAGCGCGGCGCCGATCACCCAGCGCAGCAGGACTGGGTTGCGGGCGATCTTCACCCAGCCCTCGGTGAACCCCTGCCGGGTCTGCGCCGCGGACTCGCCCTTGGGCCCGACGGCGGTTGCCGCGACGCCCGTCGCCTCGGCGATCGCCGCCTGCGCCTCGTCGTGGGCGCCACCGGCGGCGGCAAAGCGCGGGGTCTCGTGGATCTGACGGCGCAGGTAGAAGACGGCGAGGCCGGGGATGGCGCCCAGGCCGAGCAGCAGGCGCCACACGAGGTTGTGGTCGATGCCGGCGGCGAGCAGGATGACCGCGACCAGCGGGCCGACGATCAGGCCGGCGGCCTGCATCGCGAACACCAGGCCGACCATCTTGCCGCGGCTCGCCTTGCCCGAGTACTCGCTCATGATCGTCGCGCTCACCGGGTAGTCGCCGCCGACTCCGATCCCCAGGATGATCCGGAAGATGATCAGCCAGGTGATGTTCGGCGACAGCGCCGAGGCGATCGCCCCGACCGCGAGGATCAGCACCTCGACTCCGTACATCTTCTTGCGTCCGAAGATGTCGGCGATCCGCCCGAACAGCAGCGCCCCCACCGCCGAGGCGGCCAGCGTCGTCGACGACAGCAGCGAGGTCTGGGTCGTGCTCAGGTGCCACTGGTCGGTGACGATCTTGACCACGATGCCGATCACGAACAGGTCGTAGGCGTCGGTGAAGAAGCCCATGCCCGAGACGAACATGATCTTCATCTGGAAGCGGTTGATCTTCGCTTCGTCGAGCGCCGAGAAGGCGCTCGATTGGGGGGCGGGTTGCGCAGACATGGCCCCAGCATCGTCGGGTCGCCCGCGCGACGTGTTGCCAAGTTGTGAAGACCGGGTCACGTCCTCGTGACCGGTCGTCCTGCTTACTCGGTCGCGCTGAACTCCCAGATCGCGACGCCGAGCATGACGGCGCCGATCGCGACGATGACCGCGGCCTCGACGAGCGTCGGGACCCGGTAGCCCCACCAGTGGATCCCCGGGTCCAGCGCGGCGCGGGCCAGCGGGGAGATGTTCAGATGGGAGAAGACGATCCGCCGGATCGGGTCGACGGCATAGGTGAGGGGATCGATTCGGTTGAGCACGGTCAGCCAGGCCGGCAGCCCCGAGCTGGGGAAGAGCGCGCCGGAGATGAAGAACATCGGGGTGACGACCATCTGCATGACGCCCATGAACGACTGCATCTGCTTGATCCGCACCGCGAGCATCACGCCGAACGCCGTGACCGCGAAGGCGAGCAGCAGCTGCAGCGCGAGGATCTCGAGGATCATCACCGGGTTGTACGGGACGTGAACCACCCCGGCGAGACACAGCACGATGACCCCCTGCAGGCCCGCCACGCTGGCGCCGCCCAGGCACTTGCCGATCACGATCGAGCTGCGCCGCACGGGCGCGACCATCATCTCGCGCAGGAAGCCGAACTCACGGTCCCAGACGATCGAGGCGGCCGAGAACATCGCGGTGAACAGGACGGAGATGGCGAGGATCCCCGGATAGATGAATGTCTTGAGATCGACTCCGTGCGTGCCGGAGCTGGCGAGCTTCTGCAAGCCCGAACCGAGCACGAACAGAAAGAGCAGCGGTTGGACGAGCGTGGTGACGATCCGCAGCCGGTCGGAGAGGTAGCGGATGATCTCCCGGCGCCAGACGATCTTGATCGCCCGCAGCTCCGAGGCGAGGCTGCGTTCAGGCACCCGGACGCGGACGACGGGCCCGTGGTGGCGGTGGGGCGGCGTCTCAGCGGGCGCCGGGGTGGGGGAGGGCTCGACCGTGCTCATCGGCGGTTCATCATCTGCATCATCACCCGGTTGCGATGCTTGGAGGTGTCCTCCTCGGCGTCGCGGATCGTCGTCCCGGTGTAGGACATGAAGACATCGTCGAGCGTCGGGCGGGAGATCGCGACCGAGCGGATCCCCATGCGGAATTCGGCGAACAGCCGAGGGACGAACTCCTCGCCCGAGGGCACGCGGAACACGACGGCCCCCTCGCTGTGCTGCGCCTCGACGCCGAACTGCTCGCGGAGGGCGACGATCGCCTGCTCGTCGTCGTCGGTGGAGATCGTGACGCGATCCTTGCCGACCGCGGCCTTGAGCGCCTCGGGCGTGTCGAGGGCGACGATCTCGCCGTGGTCCATGATCGCGATTCGATCGCACCACTCGGCCTCGTCCATGTAGTGGGTGGTCATGAAGATCGTGATCTCCTCGCGCTCCTTCAGCTCGCGGATGTAGCTCCAGATCGAGCGGCGAGTCTGCGGGTCAAGACCGATCGTTGGCTCATCGAGGAAGAGCACGCGCGGGGAATGCATGAGCCCGCGGGCGATCTCCAGCCGCCGACGCATCCCGCCCGAGAACGTTCCGACGACCCCGTCGCGCCGTTCCCACAGCCCGACCATCTCCATCACCTGCTGCATCCGCGGTCGCACGAGGTCGGACTGCACCCCGTACAGCTCGGCGTGCAGCTTCAGGTTCTGAGCCGCGGTGAGGTAGCCGTCGAGCGTCGGATCCTGGAAGACGAGGCCGATGTTGCGCCGCACCTCGTCGCGTTCGGCGACGACGTCATGGCCGGCGACGGTCGCGTGGCCCGACGTCGGCTTGGCGAGCGTGCAGAGCATGTTGATCGTCGTCGACTTGCCCGCCCCGTTCGGTCCCAGGAAGCCGAACACCTCCCCGGTGGCGACCTCGAAGTTGACCCCGCGCACCGCGCGGACCTCGCCATAGGTCTTGACGAGGTCCGTGACGGTGATCGCCGGGCCGGTGATCGGCTCGTGAACCGAGCTGGCAGCGGTCAGCGACATGCGTGCTCGAGGTTAGTCCGCGGACGTGCCCGCCTCGCCGGACTCCGCCGAGTCGTCGCTCTCCTCACCGGCGTCGGCGGAGTCCTCGGCGAGGATCCCGTAGAGCCGGCGGCGGGTCTCGGCGAGCAGCTCCGCGGCGCGGGACCGCTGGTTGTCGTCGCCGACCGAGGCGACCTGCCAGACCGCCTTGCCGATCCCCATGACGAGCGGACCGAGCTCGGTCATCGCGTGGGCGTCGGCGTCGGGCTGCGGCGACCACGGATCGGGCTCACCGGCCCGCTCCTCCAGAGCCGCTCGGCCGGCGTCGGTGATCTCGAAGCGCCGTGCGCCGTCGGCCTCGGCCGAGTGGATCAAACCCTCGTCCTCCAGCTGGGAGAGCGTCGGGTACATCGAGCCGGGGCTGGGGCGCCATTGGCCCTCCGACCGGTCCTCGATCGTCTGCATCAGCTGATAGCCGTTGCGCGGCTCCTCGGCGAGCAGCCGCAGAACGGCGAGGCGGACGTCGCCACGGCGACGCCGTCCTCGGCCACGCGGGCCACCGCGACCGAACGGGCCCGGCCCACCGCGCATCCCGCGCAGCGCCATCAGGGCCTCGATCTGCTCGGGGGTCGGGCCGTGGTGGCCACGTCCGCCGGGGCCGCCTCGGCCGCCCTTGCTCCGGGCCAGGGCCCAGTCGGCGAGCGCCTCGAGCGGGAAGCCCGGGCCCTCGCACCGGCCGTGACGGCCCCCGCCGCGGTGTTCGCGGTGTCGGCCTCGAGGGCCGCCTTCGAAGGAGCCGCGGTCGCGACCCCGTGGATCGGCCCAGGCACCCTGCCCGGACCAGTTGAGTGCGTGTGCACCTGACATAGATGAACTCCTTGAAGTGATGTCTCTGAATGTTCGCCGATTGTCGTATGGCTATCGACGATGCGTCAAAGATATATCGAAACTGATCGGCTGTCAAGGGCGCGGAGGACGTCCGCACTCCGTGTGCGCTATTCGCCGCGCTTACGCAGCCAGTCGGCGACCTGAGAGCTCACGTTGCCCATCTGGTCGCCGAGCGTGGTGACGTTCTCGCCGAGCTCGCGGAACATCGCGCGGAAGCGCTCGGCGTAGAACTCGAACGCGTCGCCGGCCTCCTCACGGACGTCGGTCTCCTCGTCGCGCCGCCGGTATTCGCCGCGCTGGATGCGGTCGTACTCGCCGCTCTGCACCCAGCGCATGATCTCCGAGACGCGTCGGACGGCGTTGGCGTGGGTCGCGCTCAGCTCGTTGAAGAAGCGGCGCACTCGGTCGTGGCCGTCCTCCCAGTTCTCGTACTCCATCGCCTGGGCCATGAACGCGTCGAGGTCCAGCTCGTCGGCCGACATGCCGCCGGCGAGCACCATGAGCGCGCGGCAGACGATCTGCGGATCTCGCACCGCCAGCGTGGCGGCGCGGTCGCAGGACAGCTCGGCGGCCCGCACCCATTCCAGCAGGACCGCCCGCACCGCCCGCACCGGCAGGCCCAGCCCGAGCGGAAGTCCGGAGCCGGCCGCGAGCAGGATGTTCAGCGCCGTCGTGTAGAGCACATGATCGGAGAGCACGTGGCCCATCTCATGCGCGATCACCGCCCGCTGCTCGCCGGGGCCGAGCCGTCGCAGCAGGCCGGATGCGAGCACGATCATCGGCCGCTTGGACCCGATCGTCAGTGCGTTCCACTGCACCGAGGAGCTCACGTAGACATCGTTCTCCGGCTCCATGTCGAGGATGTGCGCGACCCCGAGGTAGGCAGACCACACCTCAGGCAGCTGGCGCTCGCCGACCCGGACCGAGTTGCCCAGGAACGTCTGGCGCAGCGCCCGCTCGTAGCTGAACTCGACGAGCCGGCGGACCACCGTGTCGAGCATCGGCACCGCATGGAGCGCCGCCGTCGCCGCTCGGTCGGCGGGATGCTCGTAGGCCTTGGAGGAGATCCCGGGATACGGGTCGACGGTGTCGGGCAGCCTCTCGATCGGTGAAGCCTATTCGACCTGTCCAGCGACGCGAGTCACTCGCCGGCCAGCCAGGCGCGTCGTGCGGCCTCGAGCATGTCGAGCGTCTCCGCGATCTGCTGCTGCGCATCGCCGGTGGGCACGGCGGTGAGCGCGGTCTGGGCCGCGGCGGCGGTCGACGCGCGGCGCTCTCGCAACGTCGAGATGCGCTGCGCCAGCGCGGGGGAGGGGCGGCCGGCGGTGAGCTCGGCGATCATCGCGTCGAGCGCGACGAGCAGCTGGAGCGCCGCTTCGCGAGGCCGCCCGCCCTCGACGTCGGAACGCGCGCGCAGCACGAGCTCCTCGGCGGCGAGTGGCTGCTGCGTTCCGGCCAGGAGCGCGGCGAGCCGCGCCTCCGAACCGCCGAGCCCACGCCGCCGGCGCGATCCGCGCGCCGGCCCGGAGGGCTCGGTGAGCTCGCGCGCGGCGGTCCAGCGGCCGTCGGCGACCTCGTCGCCGGTGCCGAACCCGATCCGGGCCGCGATCACGCGCTCTCGCGAGGGCGGCGCCGGCCATGGGTCGGCACTCGCGATGTGGTGGGCGTGCAGCAGTCGGGCGAGCACCGTGAGTCCCTCCGCGAGCTCCGGCTCCCCGGCCCGCTTCAGCCAGGCGCGGGCGTCGGCCTCGTCTGTGAACGGATCGCGGATCGAGATGACGGTCGCGCGGCCGCTCGTCACCGGAGCCGGGTTCGGTTGCGCTTCGACCGGACGGGTGCGCCCGCCCGCGCGCCGCGCGCCGCGCCGGGGTGCGTCGAGCGAGGTGAGCACCACGACGTGCGCTATCTCGCGGGCCCGGTCGCTCGGATCTCCCTCGCGCAGCACGTGACGCCCGTCCGGCGGTCCGAGCGGCCAGGCCAGCTCGACCTGGACGAAGCGGAACAGCGCGACCGCGGTCGCGCTCAGCGCTTGACCGCGTAGCGGCTCGTCGTGAGCGGCACTGATGGCTCGGAGATCGCGCCGATGTGCGCGATCAGCTTCGTCCACTGAGCGGGCTTGAGATAGGCCTGGGCCTGCTTGGACTGCCTGCGGTCCGCGCCGTAGTACGGGGTGAAGCTGACCTGGATGCGGTTCGTGTGGTCGGGCAGCGCGAGCACGGTGCTCTCACCCTTGAACGGCGTGTCGCTCACGATGTTGTCGGGCGCCATCAGGCCCTGGAGCGAGAGCAGCCGGCGGATCGTCACCGCGGTGACCGAATCGGCGCCCTGGTGCCCGGAGATCGACGTGCCGTTGATCGCGCTGATGTCGACGCTCTCGCCGGTCTTGCCGGTGGCGTCGATCGATCCCTGTCCGGCACCGCACACGAGGCCCGAGACCGTCGGACGGAGCCCGGAGCCGGCGAGGAACTCGAGGACCGCGAGCACGCGACGATCGACGACCCCGGCGGCGATGTCGCGGCGACCGCAGGCGTAGATGTGGATGTGCGGGTCCGACAGGACGCGCTCGATGAGCTGCTGCTTGGACATGAGCAGCACCTGCCCGACGCTCGGGTTGCGCGCGGTGGAGGAGTAGAAGGCGTCGGCGTCCTTGTCGCGGTAGATATCTGTCGCCTGCAGCAGCTTCCAGCCATCGAGGATCGGCGCGGGGTCGATGTCCGGCGCGCGCCGTCCGGCGGGCTGAATCTGGAACCACAGATGCGGCGCGGTGTGGTGGCGGCGAGGACCGATCCGGCCGAGGATCGTGCCCGCGACGACGATCGAACCGACCCGCAGACGACGCAGCGTGTACTGGCCCCGGGCGAGGTGCAGCGTCGAGTCGGCGAAGTAGTTGTCGAAGTTCGTGAGGGTGCCCGAGCGGTGCAGCTGCAGCCGGCCGCCGGCGGCGTAGGACGCCCGGCGCGCGGGATGGGCGAACAGGCGCTCCTTCACCGTTCCCGACGCCGCCGGGGCATGATGGACGGTGAGCGCGCGGGAGACGGGCCGGCGGTGGGCCGCGCCCGAGACGAGCGCGGAGTGCGTCGTCGGCGTGATCGTGTTGCCCGACACCCGCACCGCGGACTGCGTGCCGGCGCTCGCGGCCTGGGCGGGCGCCTTGATCTTCGGCACCGACAGCTCCCGGGAGATGTCGAGCGGGCTGATCTTCACCGGCTTGGGAGCGGCATAGCGCGCCGCGATCCGACCGAGGTGAGCGTAGGTGTAGGTGTTGCCGGTGGCGTCCTGCAGACGGATGTAGCGACCGAGTGCCTTGGAGTGGCCGAGCGCCACGATCTTGCCGTCGTTGACGGCGATCACCGGGGAGTTCTGCCGGGCCACGATGTCGGTACCGCTCACGTTGCTGGTGGAGACCGTCGTCGACGCCTGCGCCGTGCGGCGATGACGCCGAGCCGTCGAGATCACGTTGTCCGAGCTCCAGTGCGAGCGCGCCGCGACCGGGAAGCGGCCCTCGACGAGATCGGAGAGCGACGTGACGAGTCCGTCCGGGATGCCGGCGATCAATTTGGCGCGAAGCAGGACGGACTGCACGTACCAGTTGGCGTGGTTGTAGGCGAAGATCGCACGAGCGAGGTTGGTCGAGCCCCCCGCGGCATGGAGGTAGCGCGCCGCCGAGAAGATCGCGTCGACCGGGTTGTAGGGATCGGCCACGCCGTCGCCGGTCGCGTCGACGCCCCATTGCTTCCATGTCGAGGGCATGAACTGCATCCAGCCCACGGCGCCCGCGGTGGAGACCGACAGGTTGCGTCCGTAGTCGGTCTCGATCTGGTTGATCGCGGCGAGCACCGACCATGGGATCTGGTACTGGATCCCCGCGGCCTGATAGATCGGCAGCAGGAACGGCGGGATCTCGAAGGAGTCGATGAAGAAGTTGGGCACGGTGGTCGCTGTGCCCTCGAGCTTCAGCGAGCCGGCGTTGATCGCCCTGAGCAGCGGGTTGCCGGTGCCGCCCCGGTGATGACCGCGGGTCGCCGGCTGCGTCGGGGCCTTCGTGTGCGCGCGCGTGGTCGAGGTCGACACCGAGGACGTGCCCTCCGAACCCGAGCGGGTCGGAGCCGCCGTCGTCGTCGAACGCGTCGTCGAGCTCGACGTCGACGTGGAGGTCGTGCGCGAGGGGGTCGTCGTCAACCCTGAAGTCGTGGTCGAGGTCTTCGACGGTGCCTTGTAGGTGATCGTCGTCGAGGTCGTCGGGGCGGAGCTCGTCGTGCTCGAGCTCGTCGTCGACGAGGTGGAGGTTGAGGTGGACGTCGATGTGGACGACGTGGACGTGGAGGTGGAGGTCGAGGTCGTGGTGGTGTCGGGGACGCAGCTCGCCGACAGCGAGACCTGGGTGAGATCGAGCGATCCCGACGTGACGAGACCCGCGTTCACCAGCGCGTCGACGAGATCCTGCTGGTCGGTCTGGCCATCCGGGACCGAGACGCCGTCGTAGACGGTCTGCACGCCCGTCGTGCTGTTGAGGACCGTGATCGAGCACGTGTCCGCGGCGGCGAGCCCCGGGATGCAGAGCCACGCGGCGATCGTCCCCGCCAGGGCCAGCACGTATGTGCGCACGCGCCGAGGCGTGATGTTCAGGATGACCGACATCGGTGGAGTTCCCCAGGGGTTCTTCACAACTGGACTTATCGGCACGCTACACGTCGATCTGGAGCCATGCAATTTGGAGGGGGGTTTTCGTCACAGGTTCGCCACAGGTCTGACATATCTCACCCTCGACCTGAGGTCCAGATATGCGCAAGCAGAGGTTCTGGTTCGCGGCGCGGATAGAGTCTGGCGCAGATGGCCGACGACAACCTCAGGGACCGGGTGACCAGGCAGGGCGAGGAGGTGATCGGCCGCCTCGCTCAGGAGCTGCTCGACAACCCGATCGTGAGCGGCGCACTCAGCCGCGCGTTCGACACCCGCGAGCGGGCGATGCGCGCCCAGGAGCTCGCGATGGGCGCGCTCAACCTGCCGTCCGCGGGCGATCTGGAGCGCCTCACGCGGCGGGTGCGCAGCGTCTCGCTGCGACTGGAGTCGATCGAGGACGGGCTGGACCGGCTCGAGGGCCGGCTCTCGCGCGGCGCCGGCGCCGAGTCATCGGCCGAGCAGCGGCTCGACGAGCGGCTGCAGAAGATTGAGACGCTGCTTGAGCGGCTGGAGTCCGAGCGCGCGACGCCGGCGTCCGCGACCGCCTCCAGCGCCCGGTCTGCACCCGCCTCCCGGGCCCGGTCCGCGCCCGCCTCCCGCGCCCGGTCCGCACCGGCTTCCCGCGCGCGATCCGGATCGGGTCAGGCCAAGGCGGCGAAGCGGCCCGCGTCGGCCCCCCGGGCGACCACCCGGACGCGGCCCAAGCGGTCCGGCCCCGCGGCCGGCTGAGCCGTTCATCGCGCGGCGAGGGCGCGGACGGCGATCGCGCCGAGGCGCTCCTCGGCCGCCGGCAGCGCCGCGGGCTCGATCCGGCGCCGGTGCGGGATGAGCAGATCGGAGACGAGCAGCAGGCAGCCGGTGGCCAGGCCGCGTCGGGCGCCGAGGGCGAACAGCGCCGCCGCCTCCATCTCCACGACCGAGGCGCCGGCCGTGGCCCACGCCCGCTCGGTCTCCGCGGGAGTGTCGTAGAAGAGGTCTGCGGTCACCGCCACGACCTCCCGTGGTTGGTCCGGGACGATCTCGCGCAGCCGCTGGAGCAGCTCCGGGGTGCCGGCGACACGCTCGCCGGCGCCGAGCGCCCGGCTGGTGCCGTCGGCGGCGACCGCCTCGCCGACGGAGACGATCTCGGCGAGCGCGAGGTCCGGTGCGATCGCGCCACACGTTCCCACCCGGAGCAGCGTGGTCGCACCGAGCTCGGCGAGCTCGGAGGCGACGATCGCCATGCTCGGGCCTCCCATCCCCGTCGACTGGATGGTGAGCGGGCGCTCGTCGGCCAGCGCGTCGCCGGTGTAGCCCCACAGCCCACGGTTGTGGTTGAACATCCGCGGGTCCCGCAGCAGCGTCTGGGCCAGGCGCAGCGCGCGGCCCGGGTCGCCCGGCAGCAGCACGCGGTCGGCGAGGAGCGCGGTCGGATGGAGGTGGATCGTCTCGGCCACAGCGGGGCGGCAGGCTAGATGGTCCATAGACTCCCGGCCGTGAGCGGTCAATCCGCGCACGTGACGTTTGACACACGCGGTTGACGGGTGTAGACCTGTGATCACACGCAAGGCACCAGGCTGGAACGTGGCCGCACCTTCGGGTTCGGCCGCGAGGCGCCGCCGGACACGTGACGAGCGCCAACAGCCGACGCAGCGGGCCGTCAGTCCCGCGGACGGCGGGGCTTCGCACTCCACGAAACCCCGCCGTCAACTTGCGTGGTCAGTCCGGCGGATCCGATGACGCTCGCCGAGGCGGCCGCCCGGGTGGGGGTCGCGCCGGCCACGTTGCGTGCCTGGCAGCGCCGGGGGCTGATCCCTCAGTACCGCGGCGACTGGACCCCGGCAGCGATCGGCGAGGCCCGGGTGGTCGCCCGCATGCGCCGGCGCGGCCACACGCTCGAACAGCTCGGGCGCGCGACCCGGGACGGCCGGCTCGCCTACGGGTTCCTGCAGGACATGTTCCCCCTCGAGCAGGAGCGGATCCCGCTCGAACGCGCCGCGGCCAGGACCGGTCTCGACGAGGCGCTGATCGTGCGCGTGCTCAGCGGCCTGGGCCTGGGCCCGCCGCCGGCTGACTGGGTGAGCGCTGATGAGCTTCAGCTGCTGCGCGACATCGCGCGCGTCCTCGAGGCGGGCTTCCCATTGGTGGCGATGCTCCAGCTGATCCGGGTGTACGGACAGGCGATCGCTCGGATCGCAGACGCCGAGGTGCGGCTCTTTCACCTCTACGTCCACGAGCCGCTGATGCGCTCCGGGCACACGGGAGTGGAGACCGCCGAGCGGATGGAGAACCTCACCCGGCTCGCGCTGCCGCTGTCGATGCCGATCCTCGGCGCGATCCACCAGCGGTATCTGCAGCACTTCGTCGAGCAGGATGTCGTCGGCCACATGGAGGCGGACCTCGACGGCACCGACAGCGACCTGGGCCGCATGCGCGTCGCGATCGCGTTCGCCGATCTCGCGGGATACACCCAGCTCACCGAGGAGGAGGGAGAGCTCACCGCGGTGGACGCGGTCGAGCGGTTCGTCGAGGCGGTCGAACGGTCGCTGCCCGAGAACGCCCGCGTGATCAAGACGATCGGCGACGAGGCGATGGTGATCGGCACCGACGCCGTCGCACTCGCGGAGTGGGGAGTCGCTTTCCTGGAAGGTCATCCTGAGCGGCCCCGTCCGCGAATCGCGGTCCACGACGGCGCCGCCCTCTACCGCGACGGCGACTACTACGGGCGGGACGTGAACATCGCCGCGCGGGTGGCCGCGCGGACCGCGGGCGGCGAGGTGCTGGTCACCTCACCGGTCGCCGACCAGATCCGGCGTGCCGCCCATCCGCCGCGGCTGCGACTGGAGGCGATCGGCGACGTCCGGTTGAAGGGCTTTCAGGCTCCGGTGGAGCTCTTCCTGCTCACGCGCGCGCGGCGCGGCCCGGGGCGCCGGTGAGCGATCTGGTCGGACAGGTGCGGGCCGCCGGACTGATCGCGCCCGGCCGGCCGGTGGTGGTCATGTACTCCGGCGGCCGGGATTCGACCTGCCTGCTTGACGTGGCGCTGCGGATCGCCGGGCGCAGAGCCGTGCGGGCGCTGCACGTCGAGTACGGGCTGCGCGCCGCCGCCGCG
>Ga0070737_10005171_pt1 | contig 12576 bp, 11 predicted proteins | sample Coa_R1_10_FD_66438 | JGI IMG/M metagenome (GOLD analysis project Ga0070737, IMG submission 66438) | Surface soil microbial communities from Centralia Pennsylvania, which are recovering from an underground coalmine fire - Coalmine... | ecosystem: Environmental > Terrestrial > Soil > Unclassified... | reverse complement strand
CCTGCCGGCGGAACGACTCGGGCATGTCCCATCCCTGCAGGTAGCGGGTCCGGCAGGCCCTGTCGGACTTGTTGACCGGACCGGTGAACACCCGCGGGTAGATCTCCACGACGGTCAGACGCCCGGGGGGGTCGAACGGCCAGATGGCGAAGCCGGCTTCCCGCAGCGTTCGCAGGTGGGGCATCCCGCGGATGGAACCGGTGCCCACCGACCCCGCGCCGCCGACCTGGAAGGTCGACTTGGGGGCGATGCCAGCCACCGGGCGGCAGGCGGACTCGGTGGACCGGTAAAGACAGCAGACGGGCGGGCGCGTGCTCCCGGGACGCCCCCAGAACGGCGGGCGGCAGTCGCGAAGCCACCTCTCCCCCTCGGCGGCGACCAGGTCCCACAACGCGCCGGCGTCGCCCACATTGAGCCCTCGCACGAACCAGGCGGGCAACGAGAACGAGAAATCCAGGCCGACCAGCATCCTGGTGTCGGAGCTCGCCTGCCCAACGAGGAAGTCGACCACCTCGTCACGGGTCCGGCCGTTGCTCAGGTCGGTCAGCCCGCCGCCGAGCACGGTCGCCGCCCAGATCCGGCTCCGCTGGGCACGGGCGTCGGCCGCCCCCGACCAGTCGACGGCGACGACCTTCACCCCGACACGCCCGGCGGGTGAGCCCCGCCCAGCACCGGGCGCCCGGGGCGGTAGCGCACGGGGAATGACTTCGGTCCGGCGATGAATGTCGATGCCAGCCGGTCGACGGGTCCCGCCGGGCGGAGGTCGTCCAGCCGGGTGACCACCTGGTGCAGCAGGGCGGCGGTCTCCAGGCGGGCGAAGTGGGCGCCCAGGCAGTGGTGGGGTCCCCCGCCCCCGAACGCGACGTGCGGGTTGTGCGTTCTCCCCAGGTCCAGCCGGTCGGGGTCGGGCCACACCGACTCGTCGCGATTGGCCGATCCGTAGAAAACGACGACCTTGTCGCCTGCCCCGATCCTTTGTCCTGCGAGGACGGCGTCTCTGCGGGCGGTGCGCCGCATGTGCACCACCGGGCTCACCCAGCGCAGCAGCTCCTCTACGGCTGTTCCCATCATGCCGGCCGGGTCGGCACGCAGGCGTCCCATCTCTTCGGGGTGCTCGAGGAGCGCCTCGACACCGCCCGCGAAAAGGTTGCGGGTGGTGTCCCCGCCTGCGTTGACCAAAAGGAGGAAGAACCAGTTGAACTCGTCGTCGCTCAGTCGCTCCCCGTCGACCTCGGCGCCCAGCAGCAAGCTGGCCAGGTCGTCGCGGGGGCGGGCCCTCTTCTCGGCGGCCGTCGCTGCCGCGTAGGCGTGCATCTCGGCGACCGCAGAGACCCGGTCGGCCAAGCTGAGCTGCGGGTCTGCCGAGTGCATCACCTCGGTCAGGTGGTAGAGGCGGCGGGCGTCGTCGCCTGGTATGCCCATCAGTTCGGCGACCACGAGCGACGGCATCTCGCCGGCGACGTCGCCGACCAGGTCACAGGCTCCTTTGGGGGCGACGGCGTCGACTATCCGCACCGCCAAGCGCTCGATCCGCTCCCGCCACGCTTCGGCCGCGCGGGGAGTGAACGCCCGGGCCACCAGCCGCCGGTAGCGCGTGTGCTCGGGCGGGTCCATGTAGAGCATCATCAACCGGGACCCGGCCAGGAGGCTCTCGTCGGAGTCGGGGAGCATCACCCCTCCCAGCCAGGAGGAGAACGTCGCCGGGTTGCGGCTCACCTCGAGCACCTCGGCGTGGCGGGTCACCGCCCAGAAGCCCTTCCCCTCCCGCTCGGGATGGAACCACACCGGATGGTTCTCCCGGAGCCAGCGGTACTGGTCGTGGGGGTGGCCGCCGGCGAAGGAGCCGGGGTCGTCCAGGGCTATTACCGGTGCCTGCACCCTGCGATTCTCCCACGCCCGGAAGAGACAGGCGGCGGGAGGGTGGCTAACGTTCTGGCATGGTCAACCCGGTGATGAGCGACGAGGAACTGGTCCAGGAGAAGATCAAGGAGCTGATCAGCCGCTTCCCCCCCGAGCGCACCCCGGAGCCGGAGTTCCTCGGCGCCCAGTTCGACGCCGGCCTGGCTTTCGTGCACTTCCCGGAGGGCTACGGCGGGCTCGGCCTGTCCCGCAAGCTCCAGCCGATGATCACGGCCGAGCTGCGCAAGGCTGGCGCCCCCTTCGGCGGGATGCGAAACGCCATCGGCTACGGCATGGCGGCGCCGACCATCCTCACCATGGGCTCCGAGGAGCAGAAGCGTCGATACCTGCGCCCCCTGTTCACCTGCGAGGAGATCTGGTGCCAGCTGTTCTCCGAGCCGGGCGCAGGGTCCGACGTGGCCGGTCTCGCCACCCGGGCGGTCCGCGACGGGGAGGAGTGGATCGTAAACGGGCAGAAGGTGTGGACCACTCTCGCCCACACCGCCCGGTTCGGCCTGCTCCTCGCCCGCACCGACCCCGACGCGGAGAAGCACAAAGGGCTCACTTATTTCGTCGTGGACATGCACGCGCCGGGTGTCGACGTGCGCCCCCTCCGCCAGATGACGGGAGACGCCGAGTTCAACGAGGTCTACTTCACCGACGTCCGCATCCCCGACTCCGAGCGGTTGAGCGACGTGGGCGACGGCTGGCGGGGGGCGATCGTCACGTTGATGAACGAGCGGGTGTCCATCGGCGGCACCGTCCCGCCACGAGGCTCGGGGCCGATAGCTGTGGCGCGCTCCACGTGGGAGCGCATCCCTGCCGAGCGGCGGACCGCTGTCCGGCGCGACCGCCTGGCGTCGCTGTGGGTCGAGGCAGAGGTGCTGAGGCTGACCAACATGCGGGCGGCGGCCATGTCCCAGGCGGGAACCCCCGGGCCCGAGGGGTCGACCAGCAAGCTCGCCTCCGCGGAGCTCAACAAGCGGATCTACGACTTCTGCGTCGACCTGCTCGGCGCCGAGGGCATGCTCTACGAAAGCTACGAGATGCGCCGGCCCGAAGGCGCCGGGGGCGACGGGTCCGTGGCCCGCATGTTCCTCCGCTCGCGCGCCAACTCGATCGAGGGGGGCACCTCCGAGGTGATGCGCAACATCCTGGGCGAGAGGGTCCTCGGGCTGCCAGGTGACGTTCGTACGGACAAAGGGTTGCCCTGGTCGCAGATACCGCGCAACTGATCAGGCCAGCGGCTCGCTAGTGAGCCGCCGCTTCGAGCGGCGGTAGCCGCAGGCTGCTCAACCGGTGAACGGCTGCCTCCAGGTTGGCGCCCGAGGCGACGAGGCGACGGCATTCCACGAGAGCGCGCGGCCAGTTGAGGGTGACCGCTCCTGTCAGTTCGCCCCCTTCCGTGGCGTAGAGCACGGCCATGCGTTCGGGCACCGAACTGGTGTCACCGATCGTTTCGCTCCTGGGGCCTTGCGCTGGCCTTCCGACGACCTGGATACGCACGTCGTACTGGTCGCTCCAAACGTACTCCACGGGCTCGTAGGCGACCGGAGTCCCGGAAGCGATGCTGCGCGCCACGCACGCTGCCTGTTCCACGGCGTTGGTCCAATGCTCGACCCGGATGAGCTCCTGGTGCCGGCGGTGGAACCACCTCGCCAGGTCACCGGAGGCGTAGACGGAACTGAGACCCTCGACCCGGCAGAACTCGTCGCATACGACCCCGTCGTCCAGCGGCACTCCCGATCCGGCGAGCCAGGCGTCGTTGCAGACGGCGCCGATACCCACCACGGCGACGTCTGCTGCCAGCTCTGCTCCGTCCGCGAGCGTGATGTTCAGGTTGCCTTCGGAGCCTGAGAGCTGGGCGACTCCCACTCCGAACAGGGTCCGGACGCCATGGCGGGCGTGCAAACCCACGAGACGCCGACCGAGCTCTTCGCCGACGACGCGGGCCAATGGGGTTTGCAGGGGGTCGATGACCACCACGTCGCAGCCTTTGGCAACGGCCGCCGAGGCGACCTCGGCGCCGATGAAACCGCCGCCGACGACGGCCACCCGTCGTCCGGGTAAAAGCGCTTCGGACAAGGCGTCGCTGTCGCGGCGCGTTCGCAAGAGGTAGACCCCCGAGCGGGCCTCCCAGGGTGAAGGCCTGGCCGAAGCCCCAGTGGCGAGAACGCAGTTCTCGTAGTCGATGCGCGACCCGTCGGCGAGGACGACTATCCGTTCTTCTGGTTCCAAGGCAGAGGCCGGAACCCCCAGTCGCAGATCTATGGACTCCCTCTCGGCCTCCTCGCGGCTGAGGAGCAGCAGGTCTCCGGAGCCCATGGACTTGTTCAGGTACTGCTTGGAGAGCGGCGGCTTGTCGTAGGGGAGCTCCGGCTCCTCTCCGACCAAGACGACCGGTCCTCCGTAGCCGGCACGCCTCAACGAACGGGCGACTCTGACCCCGGCTACGGACGCACCAACTACGACTGTTCCGGCTGGTTTGCGTCGGGATCGTTCACCCATCGACTCCGCCGTCTCGGCGCAGCGACTCTTGGTAAGCGTCCAATAGCCGCTTGGCGTCCTCGATGCTCAACTGCACGGGGTGCTGCTCGATCTGATGCAGGCGCATGGTCCGCACCAGACCTGTGTCCTGGATGGCCAGATAGCGGGAAGTGTCGTTCTGGTCGAGGTTGAAGTGCTGGTGCCACGCCCAACGCGGCGGGGCGAAGAGCGTGCCCTCGGACCACTCGACGACCCGCTCGGGCTCGCCTTCGTAGTTGATGACCGAGAATCCGAACCCCTTCACGACGTAGAGGTATGCCTCGGTAGTGTGGCGGTGACGCTTGGAGGCACCGCCCGGCTTCAATTCAGCGATGTGCGCGGAGAGCACCTCGTAGTCGGCGAGGTCGAACCACTGCCCTCGGTTGTTCCTCCATGGCCTTTCCGGCAGCTCCATCTTGCGGAGGTCATCGCCGGAGCTCAAGCCGCGGATGGGAGGATGCTCCCGGTTGAACTTGTCCCGAGCATCCAACTCGGAGACCGACTTGTTGGATGGCGCTAGTACGCCAGGGAGATATTCGCGAGCCATAAGGTTACCCTCCGTTTCGGCATTATGGTAATACCTTTCCTGCTGCGGGACAAGGCCCGGCGCCTCAACGGGGCACGGCCACGTCGTGCCAGCCATAACGAGGTCGTCTCAGGCGGGAGAGGTCCTCGCTCAGGAGCCTGAGGACGACGGCTGTGGCGGCGTCACCCGACACGCCGGTCACCGCGCGGGTCGAGTGAATCTCGCCCGGCAGGTAGGTGCATGCCCGCCCGGCCTCGAGCACCTCCGAGGCCAGTGTCCTGAGCGGTGGCTCATCGCCGGTCTCCTCGTAGGTGGCCATCTCCACCTGGCCTCGCTGCACGCCGTACACGACCCACGCGCCGGGACCGTGCCCGTGCGGCGAGGTGGCATGTCCGGGCCGGTACGGGTGGGCCATCTGAATGAAACCTGCGGCTCCGTCCCGGTAGAGCTCAACCGGCCGCTCGGCTAGAGCAACCTCGTCCATAGCCGAGACCCAGGCTCCCTCTTTGCTGGCGAGGAGACGCTCCATCGCCCGCCGGCAGCGGTAGGCCCTCTCAGGGATATCCTCCTCGGCCCACGCGGCTCGCAGCTCCCGCACGTAATCGGCGAACACCTCGCCGAGCGCTCCCTGGGCCAAGCCGTCCCGTGCCACTGCGGCCATGGTATTACCCATAGTCCAATTGTTCCAGCGCTTCGGCGCGGTCCAGTGCTTCTTGCAGCTGCGCGAGCAGTACCCTGGCGGAGCCGACGTCGAGCTCCACCGCGATCCGGGCGTCCAGGCCGATTCCGTAGTTGGAGAAATCGATCAGCACTGCGTGCTCTTGGGGGAGGTGCGTCGCGTGGTCGAAGGCGACAGTCGACCGTGTCACCTGGAACCACTCCGCGGGCCCCCTTCCCGCGCCGCTCAACGGATCCGAGCGTGATATGGCTGTGCACATGCGCGCGGTCCCCGGTCAGCTTCCGCCCAGCGTCCGGGCGAGGAATTCGAAGACCTTCTCCCAGCCGTCCATGGCCTGCTCGGGGCGGTACATGGGCGTGTGGTAGTAGAAGAACCCATGCCCCGCGCCGTCGTAGCGGTGGAACTCGTAATCCCGCCCGTTCTTCTTCAAGGCCTCCTCGTGGAGGTCCACCTGCTCGGGTGAGGGGGATTTGTCGTCGTTGCCGAACAGTCCGAGCAGGGGTATGTCGAGCCGGTCGGTGTAGTCGATGGGGGCGACCGGCCTGGCAGGGGTCAGCTGGTCTGCGCCCATCACCACGTTGCCCCCCCACAGGTCGAGCACCGCCGAGAACCCGGCGACCAGGGACCCGACGAGAAGGGCGTGACGGCCGCCAGAACACGTTCCCATCGCGGCCACGCGGCCGGAGCACCATGGTTGGGACTTCAACCATTCTAGGGCTGCGGCGCTGTCGGCTACCACGCTGTCGTCTCGAACACCGCCTTCGGCGCGGACCTTGGCGGTGACGTCGTCCGGCCTGCCGTGCCCGAAGCGGCAGTACAGGTCGGGGCACATGGCGGCGTAGCCGTGCCGGGCGAGGCGCTCGCAGAGCTCCTGGTAGAACTCGTCCCAACCAGGCATGTGATGTAGAGCCAGGACCGCTGGGCGGCGGCGTTCGTCGTCGGGCCTCGCCAGATAGGCATGAACGCGGTCACCGCCGCCTGCGGGGAACTCGATGGTCTGGGCGGTGATGGCCAGGTGACCCCCGGTGTCGAAAGAGTTCCACATCTGTGCCACTGCGATTCCCTCCTGGTTCTCTGTGCCTGTGACGAAACGGTCTGTAGGCCCAGCCCAGTCTCGCGCGGGGGCGCTGGTCAAAATCCCTCGGCCGCGGCCGCGGCGACGTAGTGGCGCCACGCCGATTGAACGTGCAGCTCGGATCCGAGATCGGGCAGCTCTGCCATGTCCTCCGGCGGCACCGCTCGAGGGTCCCGGCCGGTCGCGGCCACCGTCAGCGTCATGGCTGCCAAGGCGCTCAGATCGAGCGTGGCCACGGTGGCCTCCTGCACCGACGTCCCTCCCACAGTCACCCCGTGGCCGGCCAGGACGCAGCACCGGGCGCTTCCCATGGCGCGCAGCATCTCGGCTGCCAGGTCCGTGCGGCGGATCAGAACCGAGCGGGGATAGACGGGAATGCCACGCGCGGCCATCCGCGTCGCCGGGATGTTGAACGCTCCGAAGAGGGGGCGCAGCTCGAGCCCCGCGACGGAGCACGCCACAACCGAGGGCGGGTGGGCGTGCACCACGGCGTTCAGGTCGGCTCGTTGGCGGAGGGTTTCACCGTGGATCGGCAGCTCGTTGGGAGGTGTGTAGCCGTCGTTTGGCTCTGCCCAGGTGCCGTCGAGGTGCAAGAGGCGCACGTCGCGGTCGGTCGTGAACCTGAGCCCCTTCTCTTCCGGCCCGCGGCAGCGAATCAGCATGAGATCGGGCCCGGCTCGGCAGCTGACGTGCCCCAAGACGGTGTCGACCGCCCCCCGGTGGGCGAGCACCCGGCACGCCTGTGCCACCACCGACCTCAGATCCGGCTTCTCCGAGCTCATGTTCGGCGTCCCGGCGCGGCAGCGCGCGGTTCGGGCATCACTGCAGTCAGGCCGGTCGCCATCAGCAAACCGAGCGAGCCTATGCCGAGCGCGGCCGGGGCGAGAGCGGTGAGTGCTATCACGCCCGACAGGAGGAACGGGCCGCCGGCAGTCCCGACGTCGGCGATGAACCGCCAGAAGCCGAGGAACGCCGCTCGACCTTCCTCGGGAGCGAGATCGGCACCCATGGTCATCACTATGCCGCTGCCCAGGCCGTTGCCCAATCCGAGGACGAGACCCACCGCCATGAGCCCGGTCAGATCCGTGGTGAGCGGGACGAGCAGCTGCCCGAGTGCCAGCACAGAAAGGCAGGACAACAGCATCGGCTTGCGGCCCCACCGGTCCGATGCGTAGCCGGCGGGGGCGAACAGCAGCATGTCCAGGGCGGACGACGCGCCGAACACGAGGCTGATGCCGGCGGCGTCGACCCCGACGTGCGCCGCCCACAGGGGCAGCAGCGCCTGCCGGCTGCTACGTAGCACGCAGACCATGATCGCCCCGAGCCCGGGGCCGGCCACCCGACCAGCCCCTGCGGCGCCCACCGACGCGAGGACCCTGCCGTCGTCCCGCCCCGCCCTGCGGTGGTCGAAGCCTGGTGGTGCGAACGACAGCATCATCGAGCACCCGACGAACGCCATGAGAGCCTGCAGCCAGAAGACCGCTCCCAGCCCGAAGACGGTTATCAATAGCGCGCCCACGACGGGTCCGATGAAGTTCCCGGCGCGGCTGGCCCCGCCAAGCGTGGCAATCACCTGCCCTCGGCGGCCGGGGGGAGCCGAGTCGGTCGCCAAGGACAGCCGCGCTACGAGGCAGGCGGCCCAGCCGAGGCCCATCACGAAGACGGCGACGCCAAGCGCCCAGGGGCTAGAGCTCAGGGCGGCGACCGCTCCTGACGCTGCGAGCACGATCGAGGACGTCACCGTCGCGCCACGCTGGCCGAGCCAGCTGACCAGCTTCCCTGCAGGCACGTCCCCCAGACAGATGCCAATGCCTCTCAGCCCGACGATCGCACCCGCTACCGGAACCGAGGCTCCTTCATGGCGAGCGGCGAGTGCGATCACCGGCACCAGGGCGCCTTGTCCAATGGAATACAGGAGGGCCGGCGCAAAGAGAGACGGCGCCAGGCTCCGGAGTCGGACCTCCGGTCGGGAATCCTGCTCTGAGGCGCTCAAGAGGAGGGGGTGGCCTCTCGGTGGGTGGCCGGGACCGTGGGGCTGTAGCCCGGCATGTCCGCGGGGAACCCGAGCGTGGCGCCGCGCCGACGCTGTGGCACCGCGAGCACAAGTGGAGTGGTGAGCAGCAGAACCAACGCCAGCACTTGGAAGACGCCAGCCAAAGCCCGCCCTTGGTGGGCGGACTGCGCCATCACCACGGTGGCCGTCGAAACGCCCGCGATCGCACCTACCTGGCGGAAAGTGCCCCGGAGGCCGGCCACCGAGGCGACGTCACCGGGCACCAGGTCGAGCACGGCGTTGTTCGAGGACGGCGCCGCCAGCCCCACTCCCACCCCCATCAGGGCCGAGCCGCCAGCCAGCCAGGTGTAGGAGCCGACCCCGGCGGGCGGGCTGATTCCGATCACGAATGCGGACGCTGCGGTGATCACCAGGCCAGCTGCCATCGGGAGCCGGTAACCGGTTCTGGACAGGGTCATCGAGGTCGCGGCGGCCATGCCGATCATCAGGAGGGCGCGGGCGCTCAGCAGGCTGCCGGCCTGGACCGCCGGGAGGTGATAGGCCGACTCGGCCAGGAGCGGGATCAGCGCGGAGAAGCCGAGGGCGCATGCTCCGAAGGCGAAGTTCACCGTGTTGAGCGCGGCGAAGACCGGCCGTCGCAACAGCGCAACGGAGATGATCGGGTCCGGCACCCGGACCTGTCTGCGCAGAAACATCCCGGCAGCGGCGGCACCACACGCGGCGAGACCGAGCACGAGCCACGCCGGGGCCCCGTTGCCGAGCTCGACGAGGGAGAGCATCAGGCCCAGAAGCAAGGCCCCGAGCAGGGCCGCGCCGAACCAGTCGATCCGTCTCTTATTGCTGACCCCGGCGATCTCCCGTGGGAGCACATGCGATCCTACGGCAAGAAGGACCAAGCCAATGGGAACGTTGACGAAGAAGATCCCGCGCCAGTCCCAGTAGGTGACGATGACCCCGCCGAGGATCGGTCCCACGAGTGCCCCCAGAGGGAAGATGCTCGTGAAGAGGCCCACGGCCCTGTCCCGCTGGTCGCCGTACACGTCTGAGACGATGCCGGTGGCACTGGGCATGAAGGCGCCCCCGGCGAGCGCCTGCAAGGCGCGGAAGGCGATGAGAACGAAGATGTCCGGGGCCAGGCCGCACGCAGCCGACGTGACGACGAAGGCGGCGACGCTGGTAAGCAGCACCGGGCGCCGCCCCCAGGCGTCACTCGCCCGGCCAGCCACGGGCATGGCGACCGCCTGACCCAGCTGGTAGGCGGTGATCGACCAGGCGCTCCAGGTGATCGGGGCATGGAGATGGCGGCCCAGGCTCGGAAGCGCCGTGGCCACGATCGTGCCGTCGACCGAGGCCATGAACAGCGCCACCGCGACGGTGGCGAAGACGATCCGCCTGCCTGCTCTTGGCGGCGCGCTCGCGTCTGACTCGGTCACCGCGCCCTCGTGGCCGCTTCAGCCGGCGATGACGCCGCTGTACGTGAGGTGCAGCAGGTTGAAGATCGCGAAGACCACGCCGTAGATGACGCCGGCCGCACAGACGGAGAAGACGATCTGCTGCCGGCGGCCGCGGTGCTTGACGCCGAATAGCCCGTATAGAAGGACGACCGCTGGCAGCGCCCAACGGAACCCGAACAGCCAGGAGGCCCCAACCATGGCGAGGACCCACCCGTAGGCCGCTACCTCGCGCAGGTAGCGGCGGCGCATCGACTGCTCAGCGGCGACGTCGCCTGCCGGATGTCCTCCAGGGCTAGTCGACCCAGGAGCCGCGGCCGTTTCGTCGGCGCGACCGGGGTTCGATGCGCCCTGGCCGGGTGCGGAGGTGCTGAGGGCCACGACAGCTGTGGCACTCCGGCCGGCGGCCGACATTCGGGGGGTGTGGGGCCGTCGCGGAGAGCGCAACCCCGTTGGATCACCGAAAGCCAGGGCTGGCTCTCCGGTGGACGAACCGTCATCCGACTCGAGCGCGGGTTCGATGTTGCCCGATGCCAACGCAGCGACAGGCGCCGATCCGCCCAGGCGAGGGGAACGCCTCAAGTTGCGCACGGACACGGACAACCGCAAGAGTCCGGTTGCCGTCGCCACGGAGCCGACTATGAGGGGAAGAAACCTGGTCTGGGTGCCGTAATGCATGGAGGCGTTGACGTACAGGCCTCCTCCGATGACGAAAGCCGCCGACACGAGAACGTCGAGCAAACGGTGGTCCCCCCTTGCAGCCTCCTCTGCCGTCTCGGAGATGATCCCTCCGGAGCGTCGAGACCTGACCCCCTGGGCTACGAGAACAATGATGCAGAGGACGAAGATGGCGATGGTCAGGGGGCGCTCCAAGAAGCTTGCCCCGAAGATCTGCTTCGTCAGGAAGAGGTTGTCCTCGAAGGTCGGACCAAGCACCAGGCCTACTGCCAGAGCCGCGAGGGAGTAGCGCAACCTTCTCAAGATGATGCCTATGAACGCGAAGCAGAGCACCTCGACGACGGTCGTCATGCTGGCGTCCGACGCAAAGGAACCTATGACCGCCAGACCGACGATGAAAGGGAAGAGTAGCGGTCCTCTTACCCGGGTGACGCGGGCCAGGACAGGGGCAGCGACCAACCCGACAAAGGTGCCCAGCAGCCCGGCGATGGCAACCGACCACAGCATCGTGTAGGGCAGGACGGGATGCTTGGCCGTGAAGCCCGGTCCGGGCTGTAAACCGAGGATGGCCAGGGCAGCAAGGAAGAGCACCATTCCCAACCCGGAGGGCAGGCCTAGACCGAGAGCTGGCACGAGGGAGCCCGCCTCCTTGGAAAGCGACGAAGCCTCGGGCGCGACGATACCCTCTGCCACCCCGGTGCCGAACTTCTTGCCGTTCTTGCAGGTCTGCTGGGCGACGCCATAAGAGAGGAAATTCGCAGCGAAACCGCCGATCCCGGGTATGACTCCGCAAGCCACCCCGATCAATGCGGAACGGACTAGAAGGAACCAGTGCCTGAGGGATTCTGCCACTCCTTCGCGGACCTGACGGCGGAAATCGGGGATGGCCCCGCTCTGAGTTTCGGCGGTTATCGCCCGGTTCGTGCCGTACATGAAAACCATCTGCGGGACTGCGAACGAGCCGAGCGCCAGGGCGACAACGCTGATCCCCCCGTACAGGGACGGTATACCGAAGGTGAAGCGGTAGTCGCCCGTCACAGAGTCGTTGCCTATGAACGAGATCATCAGACCCAGTGCGGCGGACAGGATGGCCTTGGTCACCGAGTCGGTTCCGAGCGAGGCGGTGAGGAGGACGGCCAGGGTGATGAGGGCGACGTATTCCGGCGGGTGGAAGATGTTGGGCAGGTAGTCGACCACCTGGAGCAGCCCGAGCAGGGCGGCGCAGCCGACCAACCCCCCGATGGCCGTGGCGGACGCCGATATACCCAGAGCCTTGCCGGGCTCGCCACGGGCGGCCATCTTGTGCCCGTCGAAGGTGGTCGCCATCGACTCCGGGGCCCCCGGAGAGTTGAGGAGTATCGCCGTGATCGAAGCACTGAAGTAGCTGGCTGCCTGCGTCCCGAGCATCAGCACGATGGCCGAGGTCACCCCGAGGTGGTACACGAAGGCCAGCATGATGCTCAGGACCAGGGCCACGCCGAGACCCGGCAGAACGCCCATGAAGACGCCGATGAAGACACCGGCCAGCATGAGGCCCACGACCTTCACGGAACCGAAGGCCGTCAAGCCGTCCCATAAATGCTGTGCCATTGAACTACCTCCCCCCTTTGTCTCCGATGGGTGGAATGGGCATTTACCGAAGGTCCTCGCCCGTCTGTCTGTCGGCCTACGGCTCTCTCCCCATAGCGTCGAACGCGGTTCGAAGGTGCTGGGGCGTGAACCGTCTTC
>Ga0070737_10005168_pt1 | contig 12580 bp, 12 predicted proteins | sample Coa_R1_10_FD_66438 | JGI IMG/M metagenome (GOLD analysis project Ga0070737, IMG submission 66438) | Surface soil microbial communities from Centralia Pennsylvania, which are recovering from an underground coalmine fire - Coalmine... | ecosystem: Environmental > Terrestrial > Soil > Unclassified... | reverse complement strand
GCATGCGGCTATTGTGGGTCCTGGCCAGCGTCCGCTGCGACCCGGGACCAGGGAGCGACACGAGCGCAGACGGCCCCACCGACGGAACGGACGGCCAGCCCGGCCGTCCCTCAGGCTCTGGCCACGGAGGCCCCGTCCTCGTCGAAGGTGCTGTCGCCGGACCGATAGAGCCCGAAGGCCAGGGGCTCACCTACCCCCCAGCGGCCGCTCTGCAGCCGCTCCCCCGCCTCGCGCGAGCGCTCAACCAGCGCCCGTCCCAGAGCCAGCTGCGGCGGCTCCCAGGCTTGCAGCGCCTCGAGGACGTCGCCGCCGGCCGTCTTCATCGCCTCCCCCAGCGCCCAGGCGTTCTCGGCAGCCTTGGCAGTGCCGGCGGCGGCGTGGGGACGAGCAGTGAAGGCGGCATCGCCGAGCAGGCAGACCCGGCCGAAGGCCATGCGCGGTACCTCAAGATCGAACACCACCTGGATGAAGGGGTGGTCGGTCGCCAGCAGCATCTCGGCGAAGGGCGGGGGGAGCGCCGCCGCCTCCTCGTGCAGACGTCGCAGGTGACGCTCCTGAACAAGACCAGGAGGAACGGAGCTGCCAAAGCGCTCACCGGTGCGGGTGGTGAGCAGATCATCGAGCTCCTCTCCGGCCCCGACGTTCCGATACCACAGCCAGTTGATCAGACGACGCCCCAAGCCCGGGGGCCCACCGGCGGCCGGGATAGGGTAGGCAAGGGCATGGCTGTCAGGCAGGATCGAGTAGGCGATCGCTCCGTGCAGGGAAGCGAAGCTCCGGGGGGAGAGCGCCTCCTCGGCGACGGCCCCTCTCCACGCGACGTACCCGGCGTAGCGCGGCCGCACCTCGGGCAGCAGGAGGCGGCGACCGGTCGAGTTGATGCCATCGGCGCAGACGAGCAGGTCGCAGCGTTCCGTCTCCCCACCGGCGAACCGGACCGTCACCCCCTGGCCGTCCTGAGCAAAGTCGACACACTCACGGCCGAGGTGGTAATGCCCGGTCCCCAGGCAGCGAACCCACGCCGTGTAGAGGGCGTGGTAAGCCGTAAACCGGTAGCGGCAGGGCTCCTGGTACACGATATCGCCATCTGCGCCCAGGTAGCGAAACCAGGTCGCCGTCGCCTCGACGCGGTCACGCCCCGGCAGGTCATGGACGATGAGGTAGCGAAGCGTGGCCGGGTGCAGGACGATGCCGACCCCACGGTCCTCGAGCGGCGCCGGCGAGCGTTCGAAGACGTCGACCTCACAGCCCGCGTCGCGCAGCCAGAGCGCGGCACTGAGGCCCCCGAGCGACCCCCCGACCACGACCACCTTCGGCCCCGAACGCTTCCGTGGCTCCCTCACCGGACCCTCCTCCTGCAGCCTAGCAAGGTGCGGCCCCCGCCAGGGACGGGCGGGACCATCCCCGCCAGCGCCTCGAGGCCAGGCTGGTCTCATCGGCGAGGAGTGCTACGATCGTCGTGACCGGAGCCATCTAAAGCCAATGCCGGGGCTGTCGTCGACGGGAGCGCTTGAGGTTGCAGTCGATGGGGGCGAGCCGGATCGGCCATGAGACACCCGGCTTGGCCGGGTTGCGACTGACCAGGGCAAGGGAGGGCACGCCTGGCGTGCGACGTCCGAGGCCGATCCATCGGCTGGTCGTCCTCCTCGTGGCGACTCTCCTTGCTGGCTGCGCTGGGGTGGGGAACGCCGGCCTCCGCGCCGCTCACGCGCCGACCCACCCCCGGCCGCCAAGCCTCACCGACCAGGTGCTCCGCACGGCCCAGTCGTTCATGGACCTGCTGGTGAGCGGTCGCTACGACGCCCAGTGGACGCTGCTTGCCCCGCAGGCCCAGCAGCAGTGGCCTTCCCAGGCGGCCCGCACCCAGATGCTGCAACAGAAGTTCGGCGGCCTGCGCCTCGGCTACCAGCTGGGCGCTCCCAGCCCGGGGGCGACCTGGACCAGTGGGGAGGACCTGGCCACCCTCTCAGGCCTCTGGCGGGTCCCGGTCGCCCTCCAGCTCACCTCTCCCGGGGCGATCCGGCCTCCCGACGCAACCGCCCTCTATCAGCAGCTCGACCTCTACCTAAGCGTCCCTCGCCGGAGCGCCGCTGGCCGGGTGGAGGTGGTGGGCGAGGGACCGGCATCGTTGGACGCCCCCGTCCTTCTTCCCCCGTCGGCGCCGCCGCGAAGCGCCACCGTGCCCATCCTCATGTACCACGAGGTCGCCCCCTACCCCAACCCCTCCCAGTTCCCCTCCGCCTACGACTACCGGCTGGAGTACGGGCTCACCGTCTCGCCGGACGAGTTCCAAGGCCAGATGGCATGGCTGGCGGATCACGGCTATCAGCCCATCTCTTTGGTCCGTTTGGCTGACTACCTCTCCTATGGCCTCCCCCTGCCCCCCCATCCCATCGTGCTCACCTTCGACGACGGCCTGGAGAGCCAGTTCCAGTACGCGGTCCCAGTGCTCCACCAGCACGCCTTCACGGCCGAGTTCTTTATCCCCACCGGCCTGGTGGGGTGGCACGGGAAGACCCGCTGGTACATGAGCTGGGATCAGATCGACCAGCTCGCGCAGGAGGGGTTCTGGGTCGAGGACCACACCCAGAACCACGTCGAGGTCTACGGCCTGTCACCAGCCGACCTCCAGACCCAGCTCGTGGTCTCGCGGCAGGCGCTCCAGCATCAGACCGGCCAGGCCATCCAGTTCTTCGCCTACCCGGGGGCCTGGCCCTTCCCCAGCGCCGAGACCGCCGGCCCGGCTCAGCGCAGCGTCTTCTCGGCCCTGGCCGACGCCGGCTACGTGCTTGCCCTCACCGACCCCGGGATCGGGGCTGACCTGGTACGTTCCGACCTGCCCTTCCAGCTCCCCCGCATCCGGGTTGGGCCTGAGGAGGCGCTCAGCAGCTTCATCGCCTCGCTGAGCCCGCACTGAGCCGGGACGACCAGGTCATCGTCACCTCAGGCTCAGCGGGCCCCGCTCGCAGGGATCGTCGGGGAGGGGCCGAGAGCCTAAGACCCATGTCCATCAGGTCGAGGAGACGCCAGCGGGGCCACCTTCCGACCTCACCAGCGCCATGTCCCGGCCATGAGACCTCCGACTACCAGGGTCGGGAGCACGGTGGACCGATTGGGGATGGAGCCGGACAGCGCCCCAAAGCGCCGTGCCCGGCTCCAGCCGACTAGGCGGTGGCGGAGACGCCGAGCTGGGACAGCATGCCCGCCAGGTCGAAGTAGTGACGATTCGTTTTCGACTTGCCGTCCTCGACCTCGACCACCTGTACGGCCTTGATGACGACTCGCCGACCCGTCGCCGGGACGATCCCCATCGGCGTCACCAGGTCGCCAGATTGGGTCCCCTGCCACGTGATCTCCAGCACCACCGTGTTGGCGCTCGCCAGCGCGTTGGTGATCGTCCCCGAGGCGTCAGGGAAGGCCGTCTTCCATGCCCTCTCCGCCGCCAGGATCTCCTCGACCCCGCGCAGGCTCCTGCCGGTCGCGGGCTCCTCGTAGACGGAGTCGCTCGTCAGGTCAGCCGAGAGCGCCTGCCAATCGGCAGCGTTGAAGGCATCCACGGCCCGACGCGCCACTCGGATCGTTTCCTGCTCGCCCATGTGGGACCTCCCAGCCGGGACCGCCGGTGGCGGCCGCCAGCTGCAGCCCGGGGGTCGCCCCCACGCGCTCAGCCGCACGGCCAACGGCGTGGCGACCAACCCCTGGCATGACGGTTTGCATCGCTCAGCCTACGCCATCGACGGCCCCACCTCTGGGGAGGAAGCGGCCCGACGCTGGCTGCCCGCCCTGAGCTCTCCGGTCGAACGGCGACCCGGGGTCAGGTAGCATCATTGGCGTGCCGAGCTAGGTGGTCTGCTATCCATCGTCGTGCGCACCCCGCCGGTGGCTGACGAGAAGGGGACGATGAGATGCCGACGTCGATCGACCGCGAGCAGCTCCGCGCGCTGAGGGACAGCGGCGCGCAACTGGTGGAGGTGCTCCCCGCCTCGGAGTACGAGGAGGACCACCTGCCGGGCGCGATCAACCTCCCCCTCCGCCACCTCGACGCCGAGGCGGTCCACGTCCTGGATCGCAACCGGCCTGTGATCGTGTACTGCTGGGATGGCGCCTGAGACATGTCCCCACGGGCCGCGTGGCGGCTCGAGAGCCTCGGTTTCGGCCAGGTCTACGACTACACGGCCGGGAAGCTGGACTGGATGGCAGCCGGTCTCCCCACCGCGGGGACCAACGCCGGGCGCCCGCAGGCGGGTGACCTCGCCCGCAAGGACCCGCCGACCTGTGGGCTGAACGAGCGTCTGGGCGAGGTCCGGGACCGCGTCCGGGCCAGGGGATGGGATGTGGCGGTGGTGGTCAACGAGGAACGGGTGGTGCTGGGCATGCTGCGCGCTCGGGAACTCGACGCCGACAACGACCGCACGGTCGAGCAGGTCATGAGACCGGGCCCGAGCACCTTTCGCCCGTTCGTCCCGGCCGAGGAGATGGCGCGGTTCATGACCGAGCACCGGCTGGAGAGCTCGCCCATCACCACGGCTGATGGCAGGTTGGTCGGCCTGCTCTTTCAGGAGGACGTGGTCGAGCACGTAGCCAGCCAAAGGGACCGGGCGTCGTGATCCAGCCGGGGGCCACAGGCTCGACCTGCACCGAGTGCGGTCGACCGGTGGAGGCGTGCGCCGCTTGCGAGGCGCCCGACTGTCGGGCGGTCATCTGCAGCCGGTGCCTTCGCCTCCGGCTCGGCCACTCGATCTCGCAACCGCACGCGCATGGGGGCTGACCTTATGACGCCGGTCCCTGGCCGCGACGGCCTTCACCGACCCCGGGCCGGGGGCATCTGAGTCGGGCAACGGCCGAGCTCACGTCTGGCCCCCAGCGGCCACGACGACCACGTCAGGAGGGGCGGCCCGGGGTGGCTCGCGGCGGGCCAGCGCCGCATCGATCGCCGCTCCCAGGCGCTCCCGCTTGCGCGCCTCCCAAGCGTCGTGCCGCTCCTTGAACTCTGGCATCACCTCGCGGGCGAAGAGCTCCAGCGACTCGCAGATGTGCTCGTGCCGGTTCCGGCCGGCCTGGCTGACGAAGATCACCTGGTCGACGCCAGCCTCCTCGTAGCCACGCAGGAACCGGCGGATCTGGTCGGGCGTCCCGATCGCGCCCCGCAGCGAGCCCATCTGCTCCTGCATCCTGACCGCCAGCGACTGTCCCTGTTGGGCAGCCAGCTGACGATCGAAGCCGAACTGGGAGCGCCGCTCCTGGAACTCCTCCCAGACGTTGGTCCGGCCCGGGGTGTGAGCCCCGTAGACGTAGTAGTGACCGAGCGAGTAGCCGAAGAAGTGGCCGCCATCCAGCCCGCGATCGATGGCCGTGGCCTCATCGTGATGGCACATGAAAGGGGTGATCACCGCGACCTGGGGGTTGACCGCGAAGCCAGCGGGCACGCAGCGCTCGCTCGCGAGCGTGGTGTAGTAGTCGTCCACCCATCGCCGCGCAGCCGTCGGCTCGATGAAGGAGAAGGACAGCGCGCCGATCCCCTTCGTGGCCGCAAGGTGGATGGTCTCGCGGCGGCTGCACGCCACCCACAGAGGCGGGTGCGGCCGCTGATGGGGCTTGGGGACGACGTTGCGCGGCGGCATGCGCAGCCAGCGACCCTCGTACCCGGCGAAGGGCTCCTCGACGAACATGCGCGTGATGGCGTCCAGGGCTTCGGCCCACTGGTCCCGCTTCTCAGCCCGATCGACGTTGAAGCCGCGAAGCTCCATCTCGGACGATGACTCGCCAGTGCCGAGCTCGACCCGGCCATCCGAGATCAGGTCGAGCGTGGCGACCCGCTCCGCCACCCGAGCTGGATGGTTGAAGTTGACCGGCAGCAGCACGATGCCGTGCCCGATCCGGATCTGCCGTGTGCGCTGGCTGACCGCGCCCAGGAAGACCTCCGGGGCTGAGGAGTGGCTGTACTCCTCCAAGAAGTGGTGCTCCACCTCCCAGACGTAGTCGTAGCCGAGCCTATCGGCCAGCTCGATCTGCTCCAGCGCCTCCCTCAGGAGCGCATGCTCCGCGTTCGGCCCCCACGGGCGCGGGAGCTGGTGCTCGTAGAAGATGCCGAACCTCACCCTGTCCTCCCTCCTTCGTCGAGCTGCATGCTCCTCGCGCCACGCCTCCGATCCGGGATCACGCTCGGCAGCCCCTCCACGGCAACGCAACCGGGCTGCGCCCGGAAGGTCCGATCCTCGAGGCTTCGCCCCAACGCCTCCGCCGGCGGGGCCTCGGCATCACCAGCGCGAGATCAGCATCTTCTTTCGGGTGTAGAACTCGACGCCATCGGTCCCGTGGATGTGGAGGTCCCCGTAGAAGGAGCGCTTCCATCCCGAGAAGGGGAAGAAGGCGAAGGGCTGGGCGACCGGGACGTTGACGCCAACCATTCCTGCCTCGACCCGTTCCCGAAACTCACGCGCCGCGCGGCCGTCGCGGGTGAAGATCACGGCCATGTTGCCGAGCGAGGAGCGGTTGGCCCAGGCGATGGCCTCCTCCAGGGAGGCGACCCGGGCGACCGACAGCACTGGCCCGAAGATCTCCTCCCGGCCCACCACCATCTCCGGACGCACCCGGTCGAGGACCGTGGGGCCGAGGAAGAACCCCGGGCGCTCCATGTGGCCGCGGCCGTCGACCAGGATCGTCGCCCCCTCGCTCTCGCCCCGTCGGATGTACTCGGCCACCCGATCACGGTGCTCACGCCGGATGAGCGGACCCACGTCCACGCCCGGCTCGTCCCCGGGCCCGACCCGCAGACCAGCCGCCCCCTCCCGGAGCGGCTCGATCAGCCGCTCTGAGGCCTCGCCCACCGCCACCGTCACGCTCCCGGCCAGGCACCGCTCGCCGGCGTTGCCGAAGGCCGAGCCCAGGATGGCCGGCACGGTCGTGGTCGGGTCAGCATCGGGCATCACCACGAGGTGGTTCTTCGCGCCTCCGAGCGCCTGGACCCGTTTGCCATGGGCAGCGGCATCGCGATAAACGGCACGCGCCGCCGGCTCCGAGCCCACGAACGACACCGCGCTCACCCCGGGGTGGGCGAGCAGGGCGGCGACCGCGCCCTGATCGCCGTGGACCACGTTCAGGACCCCCTCGGGGAAGCCTGCCTCCTGGAAGAGCTGCGCCAGGCGCACCGCCCCCAGCGGGGTCCGCTCCGACGGCTTGAGCACGAAGGTGTTGCCACAGACCACCGCGAGCGGGAACATCCAGAGCGGGATCATCACCGGGAAGTTGAAGGGCGTGATCCCGACCGCGACCCCGACCGGGAAGCGGTGGAGGTCCTGGTCGACGCCGGCCGACACCTGCCGCAGCGTGCGGCCCTGGAGAAGGGTGGGGGCACCGCAGGCGAAGTCCACCACGTCGATCCCCCGCCGGACCTCGCCTCGAGCCTCCTCCAGGGTCTTCCCGTGGTGTCGGGTGATCAGAGCGGCCAGCTCCTCGACGTGCTCCTCGAGCAAGGCCTTGAACCGGAACATGAGCTGAGCGCGCTCGGTGACCGGACGCCGAGACCAATCGGGGAACGCCGCCTCCGCGGCCGCCACGGCGCGGCCGACCTCCTCAGGGCCCGACAACGGCACCTCCTCGATCACCTCGGCTCGAGCGGGGTCATAGACCGGCAGGGTTGCCGCCCTCGGCCGGCTCTCACGCCCGCCGATCAGGTTGGGAACCATCGCGCACCCTCCGTAACCGTCCTCAACCGTGCACCCGACACCGCTCCTCGGTCTCAACGGCGCCGCAACCGCCACGAGCCTCGGAGGACGCCCCGACATGACCCGCCCTCCCTGAGACGGTGATCCGGGTGGTCGGACAGGCAATCGGGGCAGCGCTGGCAGAGCGGACGCTCTCGCCCCAGTGACGACCGTGAGCGGTGAGCTCATGCTTGGGCCAAACCAGCTCCCACCTCCAGGCGCTCGGCCGTCCCCGTCCCGCCGGCAACGGGCTCGTCCGAGTGTCCAGCACCTTGTCCCCGGACACCATGTGCTCGGGAAGGACAGCGAACCCGATCCCGCTGCCCCCGATCCGGGGCGTCGACTCCGCGCTTTGCGCCCGCTTTCGGAGCCAGCCTCCTCCCCGATCGAACAGCCGCCCTCCAAGCCCGTGCTGGAGCACCCCGAGCTGCCGCAAGGTCACGGGATGCCCTCGCAAGCCCGGCACCACGCCCCTGTCGAGCCCGGGGGCCACAGGTGCCGACCCTCCGCCACGTTCACGTTCGTCTCCCCAGCCAACGCCTCCTGGCTACGGTCTCGCCGCGTTGCTCAAGCGCCAGCGGTCCTTGCTCGCCTCCGCGGCTCACACCATCTCGGGTATCCGCTGCTCCTCGATCCCGGGCATGACCCAAACCTCGCGTGGCTCCATCGAGAACTGGAGCCCAGGGGTGGCCGGGGTGATCCCCTTGATCGTCATCTGGAACGGGGCCAGGTACTCGATCTCGCCCTTGGAGGTGAGCCGGAAGGGCCGATCATGGCCGGGATAGATCGCGTCCGCGCTCTCAAGCACCCGCTCGATGCTCCGCCTCGCCTGCTCCGCGCTCCAGAAGATGAGGGGGTTCTGGCCCGTCCTCGCCACCGACGCGAAGTGGAGGGCATCTCCCGTGATGATCTCTAGCCCCCGTTCGGTCTCCACCGTGACCCCGATGCTCCCCGGCGAGTGACCCGGCAACTCGATCACGCCCACCCCGGGCAGGAGCTCAGCCCCTTCCTCGACCTCGCGGATCTCCATCATCTCCAGGATGGCCCCTGTCCATTTCGGCGTCGCCCAGTCGTTGCGATGGGGGCGACGGGCGTAGCGCCGCTCATGGGGATGGAGGTAGAGCGGCGCCCGCTCGAAGACATCGATGTTCTGGACGTGGTCCCAGTGAGCATGGGTGAGGACGACGGCATCGATGTCGTCCGGGGCCAAGGAACGGGCAGCGAGCGCCTCGGTCAGCGCCGTCCGGCGGCCGACATGCGCCGGATCGACGAGGACCCTGGTCCGTCGCCCCCTCCGGTCCTCCCCCTCGATCAGCACGACCGTGCAGAAGCCGGGGATGCCCTGGTCGCAGGTGAAGCCAAGCCCTGCAACACCACGTCGATCTTCGGCTTGGACGCCCTCTCCTCCGCCACCTCGGCACCTCCTCTCGCTCGGCATCCTTTCCTCAAATACTGCCACCTCACTTGATCGCCGTCGGGTTCACAGGTCCCCCCACGCTGCCCTGGAAGGGGATGGGGCTTGCGGAGAAGAAGCACTCGTAGACGTGATCGGCGGCACAGTCCTCGGCTAGGGCCTCCAGGTCGAAGATCTCGCCCACCAGCAGCCCGATCTGGGGATGGCAACGCGGTGCCAGGGCTGATTGACGCACGTGATCTGGTTGGGTCGGACCTCCACGCCCCAGGTGTCAGAGGCCACGCCTGCCACCTGCCGCTCGTACAGCCAGCCAAGGCTGTCGAACCCAAGCCCGGGCGCGTCGCCCCCGGCGTAATCGCCCCAACTGCCGCGAGCTCGGCACATGGCGATGTGGCCGAAACGAAGGAGCACGATGTCACCGCGACGGACCTCGACGTTCTGCGCCGCCGCGCACGCGTCGAGGTCATGGCCCTCAATCGCCTGGCCGGGCTGGCACCAGTCGACCCCTAGCCAGCGGGGGAGATCCAGCAACACCGCTCGGCCGACGATCCGGTCACGGTAGGTGGTGATGTCGTTGCGCCGAGCCCCGAAGGAGGTCACCTCGCGGCAGTCGTAGCCGTTCCACATCCGAGACTCGAAGTGGACGTGGGCCAAAGCGTCCCAGTGGGTGGCCCCATGCGTCGGGAGCATGATCACGTCGTCGCTGTAGCCAGAGCCTTGAAGGCCAGTGTCGAGCATCCCGGCATAGGTATCAGCCCCGTCTCGGAGACAGAACAGCATCGGGTTGAAGCGGCCAAGGCGACCGGTCTGGGGCCCACTGGCCCCGAAGGTGATCGCCAGCGAGAACACCGCTCCGCGCCGGATGAGACCGGCGGCCGACTGAACCAGGTCGGGCGTGATGTAGTTCAACGCGCCGACCTGGTCCTCCGGGCCCCACCTGCCCCAGTTGCAGTACCGCCTCGCCGCCTCCCTCAGCCGAGCCTCCCCGTTCCCGTCGCTCATTCCACGTTCCTCCACGTCACTCAGCTCGGCTCCGCGAGCCGCGCCGAGACGTCCCCGGCCTCACACTCCCGTCGATTGCGCCTCGGGCACCCACCCTCGCGGGTGCACCGCCGTCTGGTCGGTGACCACGTCGACCACCGTCGGCCGATCGCTGGCCAGGCCCCTACGCAGCGCCTCGGCGATGTCCTGCGGCCGCTCCACCCTGATGCCCTCGCACCCCATCTCGCGAGCGATGCGGGCGAAGTCGAGGTACCCAAAGCTCCAGCTGGAGCAGACGGCGGGATCGTTCCGGTCGCCGTAGAGCCGGTCCCAGGTGGGCGCCTCGCAGGCGTAGGCACCGTTGTTGTTGACCACGACCACCGCGCCGATGCCGTGGCGCGCGGCCGTCTCCAGCTCAGCCAGGTGGTAGTAGATCCCACCGTCGCCGGTGAAGCCGACCACCGGGCGGTCGCCGAGCGCGCACTTGGCGCCTAGGGCGGCGGGGAAGCCCCAGCCCAGCGACCCGGCGCAGCGGGCGAAGCGCTGCCGCGAGCCCTTGAGCGCCAGCATGCTGCCGGCCCAGATCGAGGACTGCAGGGTGTCGACGATCACCGCGCCGTCCTCGGGCAGGGCGGCGGCGATCTCCGTGACCAGCCGCTCAGGCCGGATGGGGACGGCGTCGGAGGTGACCGCCGACTCCACCTCCCGGCGCCACTGACGCACCAGCTCCTGGGCCCGGTCGGTCCAGGCCGGGTTGGAGCGCGGCTCGGCCACCTCCAGCATGCCCCGGAGGGTGGCCTTCGCGTCCCCGTTCAGCGCGACCCGGGTGGGGTAGTGGCGGCCCAGCTCTTGGGGATCGATGTCGAGGTGGATCACGGGCGTTCCCGGCTCCGGCACCCGCCAGTGGTTGGTCACCATGCTGCCGGTGCGGCTGCCGATGAAGAAGACCAGGTCGGCCTCAGCCACCACCCGGTTGGCACAGGAGCGGGAGTAGTGGCCGCAGACGCCCACGCAGAGGGGATGGTGCTCGGCCACGGTGGCCTTGGCGTGGAGTGAGGTGGCGATCGGGATCGAGAGCCGTTCGGCCAGCGCCACCACCTCCTCCTCGGCCCCGGACCAGATCACCCCGCCCCCGGCCACGATCACCGGTCGCCGGGCCCCGGCCAGCTCGCGGACGGCTTCGGCGACGGCCTCGGGCTCGGCCGTGGGGCGGAAGGCGGGCACACGCCCGAAGCGGGGCTCGAACACCGCCTCCATCTCCGTCTCGGCCTCGGTGACCTGTCCCTGGTGGCCCCGCACCTCCACGTGGACCGGCCCCGGCGCCCCCGTGGTCGCGACCCGGAAGGCCTGGCGCAGGATCTCGGGCAGGCGACCGGGAAGCTCGACGCCGGCGTTCCACTTGGTCACCCGATCGAAGAGGTCGGAGTCGCGGATCTCCTGGTAGACGTGCCGGTACCTGGTCTCCAGGGCCGGGCCTCCGGTGATGGCGATGACGGGAGAGCAGGACAGGTAGGCGTCCTTCAGCCCGGCGGCGAGGTTGCTCGCCCCCACTGTCTGCGCCATGCAGATCCCCGGCTTTCGGCTCACCCGCGCGTAGCCGTCGGCCATATAGGCCGCGGCTTTCTCCCCATGGGTGGAGATGGCGCCGAGGCCGACGCGCTGCACCTCAGCCAGGGCCGGGAGCATGATCGCGGGCACGTAGAAGACGTGGCTCACCTCGTAGGCGCGAAGGAGATCGACGAAGAAGCGGGTGCCCGTCATCGCATCAACTCCTCTTTCCTCCTGCTGTCCTGCCGGTCCCATCCCCACCGCCCGGTCCCTCATCCTTCGACCATGCCGGCGATCGTGCCGGCCAGTCCTCCGGAGGAGACCGTCATCGCGGCGACCCACCTGCTCGGCTCGCTCCCGGACGAGGGCGGCTGGACCCCGGTCGCATACGGTTCGATGATCGCACAGCCTCCGTCCGGCAACGTGGTCGGCCTGGCGATCCGGCCGGCGGAGATGGGAGGGTGCCATCGAGGCCCGGAGCCGGTCCGGGGCGGCAGCTCGACCCCGAGGTCGTTGCGTCGCCGATCCGGGAGATCGCGATCCATGCTGTGCCTCCGTCGCGGTCGCACTCAACGACCCAGTCCAGGGGGTGGAAGGGGTCAGCGAACCTTGCGTTGCGAAGGTGGAGCAACTGCCGGAGGCACATCGGAGAGATGCCGTGGCGGCCCCGGGCACGGCCGAGCATGGTGGCCGGCGGCCTGAGCCGCCCCAGCCTGCTGACGCAGTTCCGACAGGGACGTTGCCGGGGGTCGGGGGTAACGACAGCTGACGTGTCCACACACTACCATTCACTTCCGTCAACTTGAAGCAGTGGGCGCCCGAGCAAGGCATCCCTCCCGTCACCGCCTCCCGCTGCTCCCCGTCGGGCACGCTTCCCGTCCCGGCCCGGCGAGTCGGTCACCTGATCCCGGGGGACGCCCCGGCGTGACCGCTC
>Ga0070737_10005166_pt1 | contig 12583 bp, 8 predicted proteins | sample Coa_R1_10_FD_66438 | JGI IMG/M metagenome (GOLD analysis project Ga0070737, IMG submission 66438) | Surface soil microbial communities from Centralia Pennsylvania, which are recovering from an underground coalmine fire - Coalmine... | ecosystem: Environmental > Terrestrial > Soil > Unclassified ... | reverse complement strand
GAGCGCGCGCGGCCGCCAGCTGCATGCGCTCACCTGGGACTACCCGACCGTCGGCCCGCAGGAGGAGCCCGACTTAGAGGCGGTGGTCAAGGAAATTAACGGCTACACGGTGGCCGACGGTCAGCCCCTGCGGCACTGGAGCGAGCTGCGCGCCGACGGCACCACTGCCGCGGGCTGCTGGATCTACTGCGGCATCCTGCCCGAGCCGGGCCGCAACCTGGCCAAGAGCCGCGCGGGCGACGACCGCGCCGCGCTAGGCTGGGGCTTCGCCTGGCCAGCGAACGTGCGGCTGCTGTACAACCGCGCCTCCGCCGACCCCGCCGGGCGCCCCTGGAGCGCGCGCAAGGCGTGGGTGTGGTGGGACGCCGCGCAGGGGCGCTGGGTGGGCCACGACGTGCCCGACTTCCCGGCCACCAAGCCGCCCGACTACCAGCCGCCCCCCGGCGCCAAGGGGCTCGACGCGCTGCCGGGCGACGCGCCGTTCCTGCGCTTCCCGGACGGGCGCGGCGCGCTGTTCGCCGGCACGGCCCTGCGCGACGGGCCGCTGCCCACCCACTACGAGCCGTACGAGTCGCCCGTGCCGAACCTGCTGTACCCGCGCCAGCCGTGCAACCCCGTGGCGCCGCTGTTCGTGCGGCCGGACAACCCGTACCACGCCCCGGCCGACCCGCGCTTCCCCTACGTGCTCACCACCTACCGGCTCACCGAGCACCACACGGCGGGCGGGATGAGCCGCTACGTGCCCTGGCTGGCCGAGCTGCAGCCGGAGGGGTTCGTGGAGATCAGCCCGGAGCTGGCGGCGGCGCTGGGCATCGCCACCGGCGACCGCGTGGTGCTGACCACCGCCCGCGGCGAGGTCACCACCCGCGCGCTGGTCACCGCGCGCTTGCAGCCGCTGGTGGTAGGCGGCCGCGTGATCCACCAGATCGGGATGCCGTGGCACTTCGGCTACGGCGGACTGGCGCGCGGCGCGATCGCCAACGACCTCAGCGCGCTGATCGAGGACCCGAACTCGCGCATCCACGAGGCGAAGGCGTTTACCTGCAACCTGCGGAAAGCCTGAACGCGCTGGAGCAGCCACCGATGCCGACTGTTCCCCCCGCGGCCACGAGCCCACGGCCCGAAGGCGCCCAGGCGCCCCCCGAGCCCACCGTGGGCCGTGAGGCACTCGGATTCCTCACCGACACCACGCTATGCATCGGCTGCAAGGCGTGCGAGGTGGCCTGCAAGCAGTGGAATGCCTTGCCGCTGGACGACTTCGGGTTCAAGGGCCGCAGCTACGACCACACGGGCGACCTGGGCGCCACCACCTGGCGCCACGTGGCGTTCATCGAGCGGCTCACCGACACGGCCGCGGCGGGCGGCGACGGGGTAGCCAGCGGAGCCGCGCCGCGGCCGACCGTGCTGCCGCCGTTCCAGAGTCACTGGCTGATGATGAGCGACGTGTGCAAGCACTGCGTCGAGGCCGGCTGCCTGCAGGCCTGCCCCACCGGCGCCATCATCCGCACCGAGTTCGACACGGTGGTGATCCAGCAGGATATCTGCAACGGCTGCGGCTACTGCCTGCCCGCCTGCCCGTTCGGGGTGCCGGCGCTGAGCCCCACCGACCACAAGGCGCACAAATGCACCCTCTGCTACGACCGGCTGCGCGACGGCCTGGAGCCCGCCTGCGCCAAGGCGTGCCCCACCGACTCGATCCAGTTCGGGCGGGTCGATGCCCTGCGCGCGCGCGCCCGCGAGCGGGTCGCCGCCCTGCGCGCGCGGGGCGTGGTGGGCGCGTATCTCTACGGCGACGAGACGGTGGGCGGCACGGGCGGCATCCGTGGGCTGAATGCGATGTTCATCCTGACGGCGCCGTCAGAGGTGTACAACCTGCCCGCGCGGCCAGAGCTGCCGCAGCGCAAGGTGTTGCCCGCCTTTGCCAGCCTGGCCGGCGCGGCGCTGGTGCTCGGCGCGGCGGTGTTCGTCGCCCTACGGGGGCCGGAGTGATGGGCGGGGCCGCGCCGCGCCGTTCGGCCCCGGCGGGCTACTACGGCCTGCCGGTGCTCCACCGCCCGCACTGGAAGTGGCTGGTGATCAGCTACTTCTTCTTCGGGGGCATCGCGGGCGCCAGCTACGTGGTGGCCAGCCTCGCCGACCTGGCGGGCGGCCGCGCCAACGCCCGCATCGCCCGCGCCGGCCGCTACCTGTCGTTCGCGGCGCTGCTGCCCTGCCCGCCGCTGCTGATCCTCGATCTGGGGCGCCCCGAGCGCTTCCTGCACATGCTGCGGGTGGTGAAGCTGCGCTCGCCGATGTCGCTGGGCACCTGGGGGCTGCTGCTGTTCAGTGCCTGCTCCGCGCTGGCAGCGCTCGGCCAGGCGGCGCGCGACGGCCTACTGCCCACGCGCTCGCTACCGCGCCCGCTCGGCGCCGTGCCGGCCCGCGCGGTGGGGCTGCTGGGCACGGTGCCGGCGCTGTTCATCAGCGGCTACACGGGCGTGCTGCTGGCGGCCACGGCCGTGCCGCTGTGGACCAAGAGCTACCTGCTGCTGGGACCGCTGTTTTTGGCCTCGGCGCTGTCCAGCGCGGCGGCGGCGCTGACGGCGCTGCTCGCGCTGTGGCCGGGCACGCCGCGGGCCGCGCTGGAGCGGCTGGCGCGCATCGAGCGGCTCGCGCTGGGCACGGAGCTGGCGCTGCTGCTGGCCGAGCGCCTCGTGCTGGGTCGCACTATCGCGCGGCCGCTCGCCGAGGGCCACACGGGCCGCGTGCTGCGCGCGGTGGTGGGCGGCGGCCTGCTGCTGCCCCTGGCGCTGCACGCGCTCGCCCGGCCCGCGAGCGGGCTGGCCGGCCGCGCCGGGGCGCTCGCCAGCAGCCTCCTGGCCCTGGCGGGCGGCTTCGGGCTGCGCTACGTGGTGGTGATGGCGGGCCATGCCTCCGCCGACGATCCCGCCGCGACCTTCGCCCTGACCCGCGGCGCCGCGAGCGAGCCGCCGGCTCAGTAGGCGTTGCGCCCGCGGAACACGGCGGCCACGGTGCTCAGCAGGATCTTCAGGTCGAACAGCAGCGACCAGTGCTCGACGTAGAACAGGTCGTAGCGCGTGCGCTCGACGATCGACGTGCGCCCGCGCAGGCCGTTGATCTGCGCCCAGCCGGTCATGCCCGCCTTCTCCTGGTGGCGGTCGCGATAGCGCGGGATGGCCTTCTCGAACTGCTGCACGAAGTGGGGGCGCTCGGGCCGCGGCCCGACCAGGCTCATCTCGCCCACCAGCACGTTGATCAGCTGGGGCAGCTCGTCGAGCGACAGGCGCCGCAGCAGCCGGCCCAGCGGGGTGGTGCGGTCGTCGTCGGGCCGCGCCATGACCGGCCCGGTGGCCGCCTCGGCGTCGACGCGCATGGAGCGGAACTTGAGCAGCTGGAAAGGACGGTCGTCGAGGCCCAGCCGCTCCTGCACGAAGAACACCGGCCCGCCGGGCGAGGTGAGCTTGACGAGCAGCGCGATGCCCAGCAGCAGCGGGGCGAGCAGCACCAGCAGCACCGCGCTGCCCACGAGATCCACCGCGCGCTTGAGCGCCCGGTTCCAGCCGCGCAGCGTGACGTCGCGCACGCGCAGCAGGGGCAGGCCGCCCAGCTCGCTGGTGGTCACCTCGGCGGCCATGATCTGGAACAGGTCCGGGAACACCTTGATGCTGACGCGCTCACGCGTGCACTGGCCGACCAGCTCGACGAGCTGCTGGTGCGAGAGCGACGGCTGCGCGACCAGCACCTCGCCCACGCCGTGCGCGCGGATGGTCGCCACCAGCGCGCTCGGGTCGCCGAGCACCGGCAGGCCAGTGGGCGCCGCGGCCCCGGGCTCGGCGAGGCAGCCGACGACGCGGTAGCCTAGCTCGGGGGCGGCCACGATGCGGTCGCGCAGCGCTTCCGCCTCCGGGCCGGCGCCGACGATCAGTACCCGCACGGTGTCCCAGCCGCGCCGGCGCAGCTGGCCAAGCAGGGCCCGCAGGGCCAGCCGCCCCAGCCACATGAACGCGATGCCGCCCGCCCAGGCCCACACCAGAATCGAGCGCGGCACGTCGATCCCGCGCGTCCAGAAGGCGCTGAAGGCGAGCGCCACCACGCTGGCAATGCTTGCGCCGAGCGCCAGGGCGCCGAGCAGGTCGAGCGCGGAGGCGTCGCGGCGCGGGATGTACAGGCGCCGCAGCGCGAAGGTGGCGACCACCGCCGCCACCAGCACGGCCAGCGAGTCGCTGTAGCCCCACAGCGGCGGCTGGGTGAGCGCGGCACGCGGGTTGTGGAGCAGGAACAAGGCGTAGCCGAGCGCGAAGGCGAGCACTACCGCGACCACATCGTTGGCCACTAGCGCGGCCACGTACAGCAGGCGCAGCAGAGCATCACGCACCGGCGCGTCGGTGCGCGGTGTCTTCGGGGGGCGAGCTGCGGTAGCCGCCTGCGGCTCAGGACGCGGCGCCGCGCTAGCAGCCTCCTCGGCGGGCGCCAGGCGCGCGGCGCCCTGGGTGGTGTCGGGCGAGACCGGCATCGTCCTCCCCGGTGGCGCGCCGGGCTGGGCCGCGGCGGCACACCGGTCGCATTATAGCCATCGCGCGGCTGGGACCCTATCTATGCTGCGGTACGCCTAGCACGGCGCAGCCGCCAGGCCACGCCGACCGGATAGCCGAGCATCTTGGCCACGTCGCCCACCAGCCGCATGAGCGGCGGCAGCGGCAACGCCAGCGCCCACCAGGCCCACGGCCGCCCGCGCAACAGCGGCAGCAGGCGGGTGTAAGGGCGCCGCAGGTACGCGGCCACCGGCGGCAGCAGCACGGCGCTGCCCACGAGCGGTCGCCGGCGCAGCAGCGCCAGGCCCGCCGGCAGCAGCCCGAGGTACACGCTGTAGCGGATCAGGTGACGCCCGCGCCAGAGGTCGGCTTTGCCGTCGCCGCGCGCGTACAGGTAGTACTGCCGGAAGAACGCGCGCAGGCTGGGCCGCGGGCGGAAGTAGGCAATAGCGCGCGGCTCCCAGACGAACCGGCAGCCCGCGTGGCGCAGGGCCAAGTCGAACACCACGTCCTCGCAGTAGTCGAGCCATTCGGGGTAGCCGCCCACGCGCTGCCACGCCGCGCGGCGAAACGCCACCGAGCGGCTGGAGGGCAGGAAGCGCGCCGGCACGATGTCCCGCTCGACGGGCAGGATAGTGGCGGCCAGCGCCGCCTCGAACGGGGTGTGAGGCGCCCCGCGGAAGAAGCCCGCGACGACGTCGACCGCGGGGTCGGCGAACGGGGCGACTAGCCGCTCCAGCCAGTCGGGCGCGAGAACCACGCCCGCGTCGGTGACCGCCACGAGGGGCGCGGTGGTGGCGGCGATCGCTAGGTTGCGCCCCCGCGCGATGTTCGCCCCGGGCGCCTCGACGACGCGCAGCGGCAGGCCCCGCGCCGCCCACGCCCGCGCCCGCGCCACGGTGTCGTCGGCGGAGCCGCCATCGACCAGCACGCACTCGTCGGGCCGGCGTGTCTGGGCGGCCACCGAGGCCAGCAGCGCGTCGATGGTCGCGCCCTCGTTGCGCACAGTGACCACCAGGGCCACCGGCTCGCGGGCCGTTCGCGCCCCGCTCTCCTGGCTCCCTCCGCTCGTTGGCCGCACGGTCACCCCATCCGGGGATTGTAGCCGCCGCCTGCACACCGCGCGGCCGGTCCCGTACAGTTACGGTGCAGGCATGACGCTCCAGGTGGAGCACACCCGGATGACGCGAGAGAGCGGCACGCCGCCGCCAGTCGAGCGAGTCGAGGCCGAGTTGGGTGAGATCCTCGCCGCGCTGGCCGCCCGCCCGGCGGTGGCGTTCCACGAACAGGCGGTGGCGGGCTGGGCGCGCGACTGGCTGCTGGCCCGCGGCATTCCCGTCGCGGCGGACGAGTTCGGCAACCTGCTGGCGCGGGTCGACGGGCGCGGCGGGCCACCGCTGGCCCTGGTGGCCCACCTCGACCATCCCGGCGTTCACTTGACGCCCGACGGCCACGCCACGCTGGCAGGCGGGGTAGCTGCCAGCGCACTGCAGGGCCGCGTGCCGGTGCGCCTCATCGGGCCGCGGGGCGAGCAGCGCGCTTGGTTGGAGGGCTACGACGAGCAGACCCGCCGCTTCGCGCGCGTCGAGCCGCCGGCCCCGCGCGGGACGCGCTTCGGCGTGTGGGACCTGCCCGACTTCGTGGCCGCCAACGGCCGCTGGATGCTGCGCGCGGCCGACGACCTGGCGGGCGTAGCGGTGATCCTTTGGGCGCTGGCCCACGCGCCGCGGCGGCGCCGGCCGCTGCTCGGCGTGCTCACGCGGGCCGAGGAGGTGGGCCTGGTGGGCGCCACGCTGTTGGCCCAGGCGAGCGCGCTGCCCGCCGACGCGCTGGTGCTCTCGCTAGAAGCGAGCCGTGAGCTACCCGGCGCGCGGATCGGCGACGGCCCCGTGATCCGCGTGGGTGACCGCAGCGCAGCGTTCCATCCGGCGGGCGAGGCGCTGCTGGCCGAGGCAGCGGCCCGCTTGGGGCAACGCGCGCCGGGGTTTCGCTACCAGCGCCAGCTCATGACAGGGGGCACCTGCGAGGCCACGGTGTTCACCGCTTTCGGCTACCAGACTGGCGCGCTGGCCGTGCCCTTGGGCAACTACCACAACGTGGACCAGCAGGGCCACCTGGCCCCCGAGTACATCGCGCCGCGCGACCTGGCCTGGCTGGCTCTGCTCGTGCTAGAGGCGACGCAGCCCATGGGCGACCCGCTGCACCCGCTGCGGCAACGCCTGCTGCGCCGCGCCCGCCCGCATGCGCGACGCCTGCGTGCCTCGTGGCGCTGACCCCAGGCTGCGCCCCCGGCACAAGGCGGTGGGAGGGGCGCCGTTTGACGCCGCTCCGGGGCCGTCGTATAGTCTTGAATGATCTGTGCAGGCGCTTACGCACGGCGCAGCACGGTTTTGTCAGCCTCTTTGCAGCGGTCGTATATCGCATGGAAATATGGAGCATCTTGTGAGCAACGTGGCTCAGGATGAACGCCCCAACATCTGTGTCCTGATCGATTTCGAGAACATGGCGGTCAGCGCGGAGCAAGTCGAGCAAGAGTTCGATCTGACCCCCATCATGGAGCTGTTGAAGACGCGCGGCCGCCTGGTGATCAAGCGGGCCTACGGTGATTGGGCGCGCTATCGCCACTTCCGGGCCGATCTCCTCGATCACGCCATCGACCTCGTGCAGCTGTATCGCTTCGGCTCGGCTGGGAAGAACCGGGCAGATATTCGCCTCGCGATCGACGCGATGGAGGTCGTGTACACCCGCCAACGCGTGGATACGTTCGCGGTCGTGGCCGGCGACAGCGACTATTCAACGCTGATGAACAAACTGCGCGAGTATGGCAAGTACACGATCGGCATCGGCCTGCGCCACGCTACCGGCGACCTGCTGGTGAAGAGCTGCGACGAGTTCATCTTCTACGAGACGCTGGTGGGCCGCGAGCTGGGCGCCGCGTTGGACAACGAGCAGGCGCGGGAGCTGCTGCTGCGCGCGCTGCGGGCCTTGCAGCAACAGGGCGCGCTGCCGGTGTTCGCCTCCAAGCTCAAGCAGACCATGCTCGCGCTGGACCCGACGTTCAACGAGGGGCTGCTAGGGCACGACCAGTTCGCCGGGTTCCTACGGGCCCACGGCGATCTGGTGACCTTGGAGACGCGCAACAAGCTGCTGTACGTGGGGCTGTCCGAGCAGGCGCAGGGAGCGGCGCCCGCCTACTCGGCACAGGTGATCGTGCCGCGCGAGACCGCGCTGCCGCTCAGCGAGCAGTACCGCCAGCAGCTGCGACGCGCCGAGCGACTGGTGGTGGAGGCACCCCTGCGCCGGCAGTTGCTCGACGAGCTCCACGGGCTGTTGGCCGAGTCCGACGGCAGGCTCTCGTTGCATGCCGCGGCCGATGTGCTGCGCGGGCGCGACGAGTCGACCAGCGTGCCGCGGGCTAAGGGGCCAGTGCTGGAGGTATGCAAGCTGGCGATGCTGGGGGGGGCAGCCATCCTGCGCCGCCCGCGCGCCGGGCTCGCCTCGCCGGTGGTCCCTGCGCCACGCGATGGCCTCGAGGCCTTCCGCCGGGCGGCTGAGAGCGTCTACGTCCAGAAGGTCGCCGAAGCGGGGCTGGAGCTGAGCTTCACCGACCTCTCGCTGGTGTTGTTCGACACCGCCACCGAGGCCGGCTACCTGGAGAGCCTGCTAGCCGAGTTGCGCGCCAGCGGCCGGCTTACCGACCGTGAGGGCGGCCGCCACGGCCCGCCGGAGGAATGGGCCGCAGCGCTGCGCCTGCCCACCCTGGCGAGCGCGGTCGCCGAGCTGGAAGCCTGCGCGCTAGTCAGCGATGTGGTCGCCCCGGGCGCGGCGCGCGCGCTGTTCGAGGCAGGCAACACCGTTCGCAGCACGAACTTCGCGCAGGCGTCCGAGCGCTACCTGCGCGCCGCACGGCTCCAGCTGGAGGCCATTCGGCGCGGAGCACCGGGCGCCAGCCGCGAGGACTTCTGGTGGTACTTCGCCAACTTCCTGGCCACGCGCGCGGGCGCGGCGTTCAGCGAGGGCCGCTACCTCCTGGCCGTGCCGTACTATCTGGCGTTCTTCGCCCTGCTGCGCGAGGGCGAGCCGCTGTGGGACCAGGTGTACAAGCTGGTCAACGTCATGCTGTCGTACTACTTCGCTACCGCCGCCAAGCAGATGGGCATCTCGCCGGGCCGCAACCCGGGCTACACGCACCCGACACACATGGCAGTACTGCTCCACAACCACCCAGACCCGGCGGTAGCCGCGCGCTGGCAAGAGCTGGCGACCGAACTGGCCCAGACCAACCCCGCGTTGATCGAGCGCCTGCTCGACGAGGCGCCGGTCACCCCGGCCGAGCCCGCGCAGGTGAACCGCACGGCCGCCGTGCTGCGCGAGCTGTTGGCGCCGTGGTACGCCGAGGAGGGCGCGCACGCGGTGGCCACCGCCTGAGCCTCAACGCGGCACGGCGACCAGGCGCACCCGCGGGATAAGCGCGCGGTCGAACTGGCCCAACCGCTCCGGCCCCAGGGCGCGGACTTCCCGCTCGATCGCCTCGGCCGCCACCAAGAGCCCCGCCACGTCCACCCCCTGCCAGGCCGGCGCGAACGGCGCCAGGTTCGCCCGCGCGCGGGCCAGCAGGACGAGCGTGCCACGGTAATTGCCGCGCTGGAGGTGGTACAGCGCCACGGCGAGCTGCAAGATCCCTTGGTACAGGGCGCGCACCGGCCCGCGCTCCGCCTTCCAGAGCGCCTCCAGCGTCTCGTGACAGGCGAAGTACTCGCCCGCGTTGAACTCGGCGATGCCGGCCCGCAGCAGCGGCGGCAGCGCGGCCGCTTCCGGCTCCATCGGCACCCTCCTGGCTGTAGCTTGCCATGCGCCCGCGTGATCCGCCTGCGGCGCAGATGGTGGGAATACGGGCTGGCACCGTCCGCGGCCGCGCACCTACAGTCGGTTGCGGGACCGGCCGGTCGCACCGTTGCCCCGGCGGCCCCCCTTCCGGCGGCGCGACCGGCCGGCAACTGATGGTGGCGGAGCACACGAATGACCAAGCGTTCGGGGCTTCTGGCGGTTTTCCCTGCCCTCCTGCTGGCCCTGGCGGCCTGCGCGCTGCCTGCAGGGCTGCCGTTCCAAGCGGCAGGGCCAGCGTTCGAGTTCGGCCTGATCGGCGACATCCCTTACACGCCCGAGGAGGAGGCGCAGTTTCCGGCCCTGATCGCCGACCTCAACGCCGCCAACCTGGCGTTCGTGGTCCACGACGGCGATATCAAGGCGGGCGACACCGAGTGCAGCGACGCGCAGTTCGCGTACATCCACGGCATGTTCCAGACGTTCCGGCATCCGCTGATCTACGTGCCGGGCGACAACGAGTGGACCGACTGCCACCGCGAGAACAACGGCAGCTACGACCCGTTGGAGCGGCTCGCCGCGCTGCGCGCCCTGTTCTTCCCCACCAACGCCTCGCTCGGCCAGCGGACCTTGCCCTTGCTGCGCCAGAGCGCCACCCCGGCGTACGCCGCGTACCGCGAGAACGTGCGCTGGCACTACGGCGAGGTGACGTTCGTCGGGCTGCACGTGGTCGGCAGCAACAACAACCTCGGCCGCACCCCCGAGATGGACGCCGAGTACGCCGCGCGCAACGCCGCGAACCTGGCCTGGCTGGCCGAGTCGTTCGCCGACGCGCGGGCGCGCGACAGCCGCGCGATCATGCTGATCATCCAGGCGAACCCGTACTTCGAGCGGCGGCCGGACCAGCGCACCGGCTTCAACGACTTCCTCGGCGCGCTGGAGGCCGAGACGATCGCCTTCCGCAAGCCCGTAGTGCTGGTCCACGGCGACTCGCACTACTTCCGCATCGACAAGCCGCTGGTGCGCTCGACCACCGGGCGCATGATCGAGAACTTCACACGCGTGGAGACGTTCGCCACGCCGTACATGCACTGGGTGCGCGTGGTGGTGGACTACAGCGACCCCAACGTGTTCGTGTTCCACCCCAAGCTCGTGGAGGCGAACCTGGCCAACCACCAGCCGTGATGCGCGCTGGCGCAACCCTGCACACCGCCTTAGCAGCCGGCTAGCATTGAGCAGCGGGCCGTGGCGACGGCCCTGCAATTCCGGCGGGCGGGCGAGCGAGGCGGCATGGCGGGCGTGTACCCGGCACACCGCGAGGCGGATGTCGTCCTGCGTGACGGCTCCACCGTCCACGTGCGCCCCGTGCGGCCAGACGACGCCGAGCGGCTGCTGGCGCTGTACCGCGCGCTGTCCGACGAGTCGCGGGTGCTGCGCTTCTTCTCCTCGGCGATCGACCTGGCGGCGCAGGCGCGGCGCGACGTGCAGGTCGACTACGTGCGCACCTACGGCGTGGTGGCCACCGTCGGGCACGACGAGCAGGTGGTCGGCTACGCCTCGTACGTCGCGCTGAACGACCAGGTGGCCGAGGTGGCGTTCGCTATCGCCGACGCCTACCAGGGCCGGGGCTTGGGCACGCTGCTGCTGGGCCACCTGGCCGAGGTGGCAGCCGCGCACGGCATCGAACAGTTCGAGGCGGTGGTGCTGCCGCAGAACCACCGCATGCTCGAGGTGTTCCGGGCGTCCGGGTTCCCCATCGAGGTCCACGCGCGGCCCGAGGAGCTGTGCGTGACCTTCCCCACGTCGCTGACGCCGGAGGCACTGGCGCGGTTCGAGCAGCGCGAGCAGCGGGCGGCGGCGGCCGCGCTGCGGCGGTTCTTCTGCCCGCGAGCGGTGGCGGTGATCGGCGCCTCGCGGCGGCGCGATACAGTGGGCGGCCAGCTGTTCTACAACCTGCTGCGCTACGGTTTCAACGGGCCGGTGTATCCGGTGAACCCCGCGGCGGCGGTGGTGCAGTGCGTGCCGGCCTATCCGACCATCGAGGCGGTGCCGGGCGAGGTCGATCTGGCCATCATCGCCGTGCCGGCGCCGCGGGTGGTCGCGGTGGCCGAGCAGTGCGCGCGCAAGGGCGTGCGGGCGCTGGTGGTGGTGTCGGCCGGGTTCAGCGAGGTCGGGCCGGAGGGGCGCGAGCGGCAGCAAGCGCTGCTGCGGGTGTGCCGCGCGGCGGGCATGCGGCTGATCGGGCCGAACTGCATCGGGCTGGCCAACACCGAGCCGGCCGTGCGGCTCAACGCCCAGTTCGGGCCACTGGAGCCGCCGGCGGGGCGGGTGGGGTTCATGTCCCAGAGCGGCGCGCTGGGCCTGGCGGCCATCGACTACGCGGGCGTGCGCGGGCTGGGACTGAGCACGTTCGTCTCGGTGGGCAACAAGGCCGACATCTCGGGCAACGACCTACTGGGCTACTGGGCCGAGGACCCGGCCACCGACGTGATCCTGCTGTACCTGGAGTCGTTCGGCAACCCGCGCAAGTTCGGCCGGCTGGCGCGCGAGGTAGGACGCCGCAAGCCGATCGTGGTGGTCAAGAGCGGGCGCTCGCGGGCGGGGGCGCGCGCCAGCCAGTCGCACACCGGCGCCTTGCTCGCCGCGTCGGATGTGCCGGTCGACGCGCTGTTCCGCCAGGCGGGAGTGATCCGCACGGATACCCTGCAGCAGTTGTTCGATGTGGCGCTGGTGCTAACTAGCCAGCCGCCGCCGCGTGGCCGCCGCGTGGGCATCGTGACCAACGTGGGCGGCCCGGCCATCATGTGCGCCGACACCTGCGAGGCCGAGGGGCTGAGCGTGCCCGAACTTACCGCCGAGACGCAGGCGGCGCTGCGGGCGTTCCTGCCGCCCGAGGCGGCGGTAGCCAACCCGGTGGACATGCTGGCCGCCGCGCCCGCCGCGCACTACCGCCAGGCGCTGCCGCTGGTGGCGCGCGACCCGAACATCGACGCCGTGATCGCCATCTTCCTGCCGCCGCTGGCCACGCGCGCCGAGGACGTGGCGCGGGCGATGGTCGAGGCCGCCCAGGAGCTGCGCGGCGAGAAGCCGCTGCTGGCGGTGTTCATGCAGTCGCTGGGCGTGCCGGCCGAGCTGCGCACCGACACGCTGCGCATTCCCGCCTTCGCTTTCCCCGAGCCTGCTGCCATCGCGCTGGCCCGCGTGGCGCGCTACGGCGAGTGGCGGGC
>Ga0070737_10005165_pt1 | contig 12583 bp, 7 predicted proteins | sample Coa_R1_10_FD_66438 | JGI IMG/M metagenome (GOLD analysis project Ga0070737, IMG submission 66438) | Surface soil microbial communities from Centralia Pennsylvania, which are recovering from an underground coalmine fire - Coalmine... | ecosystem: Environmental > Terrestrial > Soil > Unclassified ... | reverse complement strand
TCCGCGTCCGGCGTAGCGGTCGGTGAGCTGTTTCAATTTCTGAAATTCCTCCGCCACGCCCTCGCTGGTACTGGTCCAGAAATAGACGACCACCAGTTGGCCGCGCAGTTCGTCGAGATGGAAGACCGAATTGCCCGAGTTGCCAGACGCATAGAGGAGAGGCAGCTCCAGAGCCATCGGCTGATGGTCCTGTCCCAAACGCCACAACGCTCCGGCCGCTTTGCGAGCCGCGGCGTCGTTGGGGAAATGCTCAACCAGGTAAAGATAACAGCGGCCTGCTTCTTGATTGTCGCCCAGGGATTCGGCCGTCTGGGCCGCTTGCAGGACCGCTTTCGCCGCTTCCGGCACATCCGGATGCTCGCGGGCAAATTGCAGCAAGCGCTCGCAGCGATGCTTCTCGCTCTTGGTGCGGTCGCCCCCCGATTGCTCCAACACGAGGATGCAATCGGCCTGGATCTCCTGGAGGATTGCATAAAGAATCGTGGGACTGCCGGGGAAGGTCTGGGCGAGCCGCTGCGGCAGCTGCCGCAGCCGTTCAAAAGCAACCGGCTGCTCGCGAGGACAAAGCACGGCGGCACTGTAAAAACCGTCCACGGCCATGCGCAGAACATCTTCGCGTTCCTTTGGCTGCGACTGGGCGGCAGCCAGCCGCAGCAACAACTCGGCTTGCTCCAAATGGTATTGCCATACCTGGGGCGATTGGTTGTTGCGTTCGATAAGCTGACTCAGTTCGGTCAGCTTGTCCAGCAAGGGGCGCATCTGCTGTTCGTTGGCGACGCCGTCGACGGGACCGGCGTCGGGAGAAAAGGCGAAGAGGTGGGCTGCGATTAATAGAGAGCCGCCTAGCGACGGCAGCCACTTCGATGTAGCTTTCATAGGCTTCCATTCCTATTTTCTAGAGTGCTTTCCGAAGCATCGCCCTTTTTTTCGGACATTTCGCTTCGGGTGGATGAAGGGACTGTACAAGAAAGAACAATATGGCCCATCTGGAGAGGCGAAAGACGGCCTCCTCAGCAAAGTCGTCACCATTTACCCGTGTTCCACAAATTCGATGTGTCGAAGCGGCCCTCCGTGAACCGCTCGCTGCTTCATCTCGGCGGCCAAGCGTTGCCATTCCCGCTCCACTTCGGCCAGCGTGCTGCCCGCAGGCAGCAGATGGCCAGCCAAGATATAGATGCGCTGCCGTCGGCGTCTCCGCTCCGGACGCGGCGCCGGCTCATACCACACCGGCAACACGGGTACTGCCAGTTCGCCAAGCAGACGTTCCATCATCCCGCCGCTATCCTGCGTCAAAGCGACAACGCTGCCATGTGCTAACACATGTTCAATCTTTCGCCGCAAGAGTTGTGCATCTGTTCCATTTGCTCCCGGAAGCCAGCGCCCCAGAGACGACCATCGCGCTGCCAGCCGCAGCCACCCCACCGTAGTACCGCCAAGGGGTGCTTCTTCGATAAGCAAAAACTGTGTCGCGCGGTCGGTAGCACTGACCACATGCAGACACGCCTCCAGGCCGCGCGCATTGGTCGCCACCACAGCCGGCCCTTTTTCCGGCAGATGATTCAGCCCCTCAATCTCCAGGCGGTAGCGCGGCTGGGTCCGCAGCCAGATAAGCGTCCGCAGGAACAGGTCCGGCATCTGCCGCCATAATAGGAGCAGCGTCAACAGCGTCAGTGAGGCGGCGCCAAAAAAGAGCAAACGCGGCAGGCCGGATTCATCGTAAAACGGCTTCGGCTCCTGATCGGCGCGGCGAATACGGTGATATGTTACCGAAGCGAGCCGATAGCTACGATCAACTACCTGGTCGCCCGCTTTCAGTCCACCGCTGAACAGGTCAATCAATTCTGTCTCCACGTCGATCGCACGGGCGCGGCGACCGTTTGCCTGCGCCTGGATAACACGCTTTCTGCCCTCCACTTGGAGGACGATGCGCACGGGCTTGCCTTCCTCGTATTCGGGATCTTCGACCAATTCGCCCTCGAGCTGCGCCGCCGGTCCTACTCTTGGTGTGATCCCGCACAGATGGGCGGCGCTGACAAGCAGATAGAACAACACCGAGGCAATGATGGCGCCCGTGACGTTGATGAAATTGCTGGTGGCGATGGCGTCGCCCTTATTGGTTTTGGCGGCGCGGTGCTGTAACAGTGTGAACAAGGGCACGATGTAAAAGCCTGTAAAAAAGCCGATCGCCGTAATGCACACGACCAGCGCCGACAGATGATCGAGGGCGCAGGCGGCAATTAGCGTGGCCGCGATCATGCCCAAAGCGCCGATGGGCACCATGCCCAACTCGACCTTGCCGCCGGATAGAAAGCCAACCAGCGGGCTGCCCAGGCCGATGCCCAAGGCCACCATGCCGACGACTTCGCTGGTCTTCCCTTCATCCCAGGGCGGCACACGCGTTTGCCCATGCATGTACATCGTCGAGCGCATGAAGGCGACGATAAAGGTGAAGAAAGCAATGCCGAGCACCGCCAGGGCCAGCGGCCGCGAACGCAGCAGCGTACGGATGCTCTGCCACAACGGCTGATACAGATACGGCGGAAATGGCCGATTCGGATTGGCCGCCGGCATACGGCGGATGAGCAGACTGGCCAGGGCGCCGATCACGGCCAAGCCGACGAGAATTAGACCTATATAATATTCTTCTTGACGAAATATCTGCGATAGCACACCGCCCAGGACTGTACCGAGGATGACAGCCAAAAACGATAGCGATTCCAGGAGGCCATTGCCGCGCGACAACATATGCGGCTGCAAAATCTCTGGCATCGCGCCATATTTGGCCGGTACGAAAAAAGCACTATGGGTCCCCATGAGGAACACTGTGGATAGCACCAGATACGGCCCAAAGGAAACATCGTGCCGGCCAAGCCAGAAACCAAGCAGGGCGATGGCGGTGATGGCGATTTCCGCAAATTTCCAGAACACCAGCGAGTTCCACTTGCTGTAGCGATCGGCGAGATAGCCGGCCAGCGTGCAGAACAAGGCCCACGGCGCGTAAAACAGAATCGGCATGAGCGAGATGGCCGTGTCTTTGCTCAAGGCATTGGTGTTGATGGCGAAGAACATCGAGGAAGCGTGGATGGCCTGATCGTTGAAGGCAGCGAGGAATTGCGCTACAAGTAAACCGAGGAAGGTGCGCGAGCGGAGATTATCAGCAGGCTGAAACATTGTCATGGAATTCAATATACCGTTTCACGCAGCGAGCGGCGAGAACCCGGTGAGCGGGGTGTGCCAACACCCCCGTGAACCCTCACCACAGGGTTGACATGTCCCACTTGCCCATAGGCTCACGGCAGCGGAATATCTTGGAAGGCGAACTTAATCGGCGTTTCAATGAGGTTAGCCGGCGTGCGATAGCGGACACGCCAAGCACCCGGTTTGCCACGCAGATCCCGAAAATGATAGCTCAAAATAGCCCCGTGCGCCGACGCCGATTCCAGAACGTAATTCGTGCTGGGTAAACGCTTCTTGCCATCCGCCGATTCCAGCGTCATTTCGTTATTGACCACCCACGATTGATAGGTGTCCAACGACTTCAGACCGCGCGGATAATCAAGGGCCACCCGAACCGTCCAGCGCTTGGGGAAGAGCTTGACATCCAGGATTCGACAGGTGACATTCTCTTGCGTGAGCTGACGTTCCGGATCATTCTCCTTGGTTTTGGCGAGTCGGTCCAGCGTTTCAAAGGTGAAAGTTAGCATTTTGCTCGGCCCAATCATCGACAGTTCGCCCTCCAGAGAACGAATGGCCGTTGCACGGCGTGGCAAGGCCGGCAGATGCAGATCAATGTTCACCGCAATACGGCCATCCACCGGAGTGGGCGAGCTGCCTTCATCGGGGACGGTCAGGACGTTGTTGCGATCGTCCACCAGGCGAAGTGCATGTGGCTGCGTCTCCAGATACAGCGGCAACAATTCTGGGTCCCAAGCGACTTCGACAACAAGGCTCAGCGTGCCGCCTTGCCTGTTTTTGTCCTGAATTTCCAGATCGCGGGAAGTGGTGATTTTTTTGACGCACAGACGAAATCGGCCATCGTAACTGAGCGGCGGCAGATGATAATCGGCACCGCGCTTGTCGAGGACAATTCGTCCCCTGGTGGGATAGAGATGGACGCGCGCCTTGGCGGCGGCAGCAAGAGCGTCGAGTGCTGGCCAAAAAGGCGTTTGCTTCCAATCGAGAGAGACGGTCTCATCCGGCGCGTCGCGCACATCATCGACAGGAATGCCGGTCTGTTTGGTCAATGCGGCAAGCGCCTGACTAACCAAGATCTTATCTGCTTGCAAGGTGACTGTCTTGCGCTCCAGTATGGTGGGCAAACGGTTTTTGTCTTGCACCAAAGCCACCGGTCCCGCTCCCCCCGAGAGAGGCAGGAGGACAAACACAGCACTAACGAAAATCCAGCCGATAAGACGCATGCTCATACACAAATTCTCCGAAAGAATATAGACATTCTCTCAAGAATGATAGGTGGGTGCCCTTCTCGATTTTGGCGAGCGGAGCTGCGCCAGTCCCCGAGTAGGCTTTCCACTCCTTCCCTCCTGGTGGGGAAGGGAAAAGACCGCTCGCACGTAAGCCATCCTACACGCCCCAATACGAGAGGGGCACCCCGTTTCTTCTGTTCGCTCGCAGGTTCCAGTTGCTCGATTTGTAGCCGGCGCTGTATAACTCGCTTGGGCGATCGGCTGATCCATCGGAAAGATGGGACGCCGAGGACGTTTACGCAGGCAAGGAGGCCGAACCATGCGCATCCGCATTCGCGCTTTGCTGCTGTTGGTCCTCGCTGGAGGCATGACATTCTCGCTCATTCGTGGCCAAGAACGTTCGACCTTGGCGAGAAAACAGCCGTCGTCCACCCTGACTCACGGATCGACTCGCTCTTTCTCCAAGCTCGACGCCTTCGACAAAGAAATGCTCGTGAGCTGCCAGCGCGGCGGCGAATGGCTGTGGCGAATCAACGATACCAAGGGACGCTTCCTGCACGGCTACGTGCCGGCTCTCAGTAGTGTTCTGGACGGCGATAATTATCTCCGCCAGGCCGGCGCCGCTTTCGCGCTGGCCCGCGTCTCCCGTGTGCTGGGCGAAGAACGATACGCCGCCCGCGCTACCCAGGCCATCTTGACCCTGCTCGATGACACCATCGCGGAGGATCACGAGGCGCGGCATACGCTGTTGCCTTCGACGATTCTCAATCGGCTCGGCACGGCCGGCTTGTTGGTGCTGGCCATCCATGAATTGCCTTCCCCGCAGCCGGATTTGCTGGACAAAGCTGAGCAGCTGTGCAACTGGATTCGCCGCCAGGCCCGTGCCGATGGCTCGCTGCGCTGCAACGATGCCGACGATAATTCCGATTCTAAAAGTGCGAATAGTGACGATGTCGATAGCGTCAATGAATATCCCGGCCTCGCTCTGTACGCCGTCCTCCGCAGCCAGAAGCATCGGCCGGCCGGCTGGAAAACGGAGCTGGCCCGCAAGGCCATCGTTTTTTACCGGGCGTGGTGGAAGGAGCATCGCAGCATGGCTTTCGTGCCGTGGCAGACAGCAGCCTACGCCGAAGCCTACGTGCAGACCAAGGAGCCGGCCTTCGCCGAGTTCGTCTATGAGATGAACGATTGGCTATGCGGCTTGCAATACGAACAGCTTGATCCGCGCCGTCCACTCTGGGTCGGTGGTTTTATGAAATGGGCGGACGGTAAAGCGCTCGATGCGCTGCCGACCATCGAATCGGCCGCCTATGCGGAAGGTCTGGCGGAGGCACGGCGGGCGGCCCGTGCGGCAAGCGATGCGACGCGTTATCAGCACTACACCGAAGTGCTGCATCGCGGCTTGCAATTCCTGGTGCGCTTGCAGTACACCGATGCCAATACGCAGCATTTTGAGGAGTGGTATCGCCCGCGCTTGCTGGGCGGCTTTCACGCCTCGACCCAGGACGGCAATCTCCGCATCGATTACACCCAGCACGCCTTGTCGGCCCTGGCGACGTACCTGGAGGATTTAGGTGGTTAGGTGGCTGGGTTGTTCGGTGATCGATGGCCCCCCCAGCCGCCTAACGAACTAGCCAAAGGCGGCAGAGGGCAGTATAGTACGACAAGGTTGCTCTCGCGCACTGCGGTCTGACGCCGGTCCCTCAGAGCAGGCGGTTCGATTTTCATGAACGAAGAACGCATTCCCCTCCCGCGCCCGCGCTGCCGTAGTTTAATGGGAGTCCGGGTTGTGGGGACCGGCAGTTATGTCCCCGATGCCGTGGTCAGTAATGATCACCTGCATCAGCGTTTCGGCTTCGATTCCGAGTGGATCGTCAAGCGCACCGGCATTCTCGAGCGCCGCCACGCTCTGCCCCATCAGGCCACCAGCGATCTGTGCTACGAAGCCGCCGTCCGCTGCCTCGATAATGCCGGCGTCGAAGCCAGCGATGTTGATCTCATTGTTCTGGCCACGTTCACGCCGGATATGTCGTTTCCTTCGACGGCCTGTCTGTTGCAAGACCGCCTGAAAATGAGCGCGGCCGCCCTGGAGGTGCAAGCGGCCTGCGCTGGCTTCATGTACGCACTGATCACCGGGGCGGCCTACGTGGCTTCGGGGGCCAGCAGCGTGGCTCTGATCGTCGGTGGCGACTGCAATTCGCGCATTCTCAATCCACGCGACATCAAGACTTATCCGCTGTTCGGTGATGGCGCCGGCGCCGTGTTGCTAACGCGCGGCCGGCCGGACCAGGGCTTGCTCCGTTTCAGTCTCGGCTCCGACGGCTCTGGCGGCGACATGCTGAGCCGTCCGGCTTGCGGCAGCCGACTGCCACCGACGCCGGAGCTGATTAATAAGGGACTGCATTACATGCACATGGATGGCCGCGCCGTCTTCCGCTGGGCGGTGGCCATCCTTTCGGACACCATTCTCGATGTGCTAGAAGCCAGTAATTTACGACCGCAGGATATCGATCTGTACATTCCCCATCAGGCTAACATCCGCATCATCAATGCCGCCATCGATGTGCTGCACATCCCGCGCGGTAAAGTGTTCTACAACCTCGATCGCTACGGCAACACCTCCGCTGGCTCGGTGCCGCTGGCCCTCGACGAAGCCATCGCTGAAGGCCGGCTGAAGCCGGGCCAACTCGTGGTCCTCAGCGGCTTCGGCGCCGGTCTGGCCTGGGGTACGGCGGTGATGCGCTGGTGAGCGGCGAGAGCCGCTCCTATGCCAACCTTCCCCATCGAATCACGGCTTTTTCTTTGTGCCAGCATGTCCGCGCGAAGATCGCCAGGTGCGTGCCCTCCGGCCCTGGAGCCAAAAGGGAGTGATTGGGTCAAGGATGCCGAAGAACAGCGGAATCAAGGTCGAGGCGGTAGAGGACCTGGTTGTAGTCGTATCGAGGTGTCTTGTCGGGATTGCCCGAGAAATCGCTGGTATAGGTGCCCTCGAAGTGAATATAGCGTCCGCCGTCACGATCCAAGAACGCGTGATGGCACACATTGTAGAACGAATATTTTTCGTGGGTCACCACTTTCACTGCTGTCTTAAACGGACCGGTCGGATGTTCAGCTTCGGCATACCAGACCTCGCCGAGCAGCGAGGACTTCCCGCCGACCTGCCCGGCGAGCATTATCCAGCGCTTGCGGTATTCGTTCCACCGTACCGACCCGCTGTGAAGGCGGACGCGCTCTTTCGGATCAGCCGTACTCACGGGATAAAACCGCGTCTGCTCCGGCTTCAGTTTCCCCGCCTGGACAAGTTCTGCTTCTTGCTCCGACCCCAAAGGGGGAAGGTCTGTTTGCCAGCGCCACAGCGGAGCCCCATCGCTGTTCGTCTTCAGGGTAATCGGTTTGTTCTTCTCTACCACAGCCGCGCACGTGAACGCCTCGTATCGCTGCGGATCAAGCACCTCCTTGAGAGTCGCTGGCACGCGCACGTTTAACGCGGGAAGACCGCATAAGAGCCATTTTTTGCCGCCTTCCTCGACCACCACGGGGTGACCGTGAGGAAAGCGCCACTTCTCCTCCAGCGGCAGTTCTTTCACGGGCACAAACACAGCCTTTTCATCCTCGAACACCGCGATGCCGTGTTCGATTTCCTTAGTTAAACTTTTTCGGCGCGAGTAATGGGCGATCAGTTTCTCGCGCCCCCTCTCGTCGGGGACGGTGCAAACACCATCGATCCAGATGACCCCTTCGGGGCGTTCCGGCAGCGGCATCATGGCACGGGCGAATCCGGTCTTGTCCACGAAGTAATCGAAGGCTATGCCGACCGCTGGATCGAACGGGGCTGAGGGAACCGCCGTCTTTGCTCCAGCTGTTCGGAACAAGCCGAGCGGGTAGTTCATGCGGAGGGTATCTCCCCAAAACCAATAGATCTCACCCTTGTAAGGCACCGCCTGCACGGAATCTTGGCCGGCGACGAGGCCAGGGTGGGGGGCATCGGCGTGCGGTAGCTTGTGTCCGAGGAGAAGTGTGTCCCGATAGCAGCCCTCCCCCGTCAACCGGCACAACCGCTCGGCAATATTGCGGCGTGTGATCTCGATCTTGGCCACGCGCCCTGCCTGGGGAATGATCCTCACGCCAGGGAAGCCGAAACCATCTTTCTTCATCTCGTAGCCGTGGCTGCGAACCGTGAAAAACACCTCGCGATCCATAAGGCCCGGTTCGTTGAAGGCTACTCGTCCGGCATTGTCGGTCACAAACCGTAAGTGATTCACCGTTTCTAACTCGACAAGCGGGACACCGCGGCCGGTCGCCGCATCGATAACGCGGATTTCGGCATATAGGGCGGCCTTTGCTTCGCCTGGCTTTCGGCTGGAAGCGTCTTCGGCCGCGGCTTGGGATAGCCCTGCTGGCCCCGATGCAGATAGACAGGCGATGCCTAACACGGCAGCTGCGATAACTCGGCTCGTCCTGCTGCATGAAGAAAAGATCATAGAAGACGCTCCCAAGCCCTGGACTTTTCGTTCCCAGGCTCTCTGCTTGGGAACGAGTTGGTTTTTGCAAGGTTATAGGATGGACGGCGAGTTACGTCCACGCAAGCCGCTCCCTGGTTGGGAAGAAAGATCACGTTCTTGTTCACGCTATCGTGGCGGCCTGGATCGTTGCCGCAGGCAGACCTGATCGATGGGGATGAACGTCTCAGTCGTTGCGGCATTTGGTATTTTCGCTGTACTCGGGCGCTTGCAGCCGCCGCAGTCGGTGCCCAGGCCGCGCCAGGTGCGCAGCATCTGCCGGCCCAGGTACAGCAGGGCCAGCATCACCAGGAGAGCCACGAGCAGCAATTGCCAGTCCATCGTTCCTCCTTTGTTATCCTACACTCAACAGGAAAAATTGCTACCAGCGTCCATGGGGGCAGAGAGATGACGTTGGCGTCCGGAAACCCGAGTTAGCGTTAGGGCCAGACGCAGGAAACGCGTTCCGAAAAAATGGACCTGGGTGCCAAAGAGCCGACTTACGCGCAAGGGAAAAAATTACTTTTTCGTAAGGTTCTTGCGGACATAAAAAGACATTTGCTGAGGAGTTAAAAGGGCACGCCTCCACTCTGCCTGGTTTCCATCCAGCACCGGATGGTACAATTTCATTCGGGAGGCCATGCCGCAATATTCGAGTCGAGGTAACCGTGTCTGATATTGTGCCTGCAAAAAATCCGCCAATGCTTCAGGTTGCCGATGCTCAGGCGATCGTGCGGCAGTATGTTCGGCCATTGCCGCCGGAACCGATGCCTCTCACTTCGGCCGCCCTCGGTCATGTCCTTGCCGCGGATGTCGTCAGCGATCTGGACATGCCGCCGTATCACAAAGCGATGATGGACGGCTACGCCGTGCGCTGTGCCGATCTGCCCAGTGGCAAGGGGACGCTGCGCGTCATCGAGGAAATCCCCGCTGGCCAGGTGCCGCGCCGAACGGTCGAAGCCGGCCAGGCCAGCCGCATCATGACGGGGGCACCGATTCCCCCGGGCGCCGATGCGGTGATCCTCATCGAGCGGACGCGGCTGAGTGAGAACGGCTGTGTTGAAATTGAGGATCGTCCGCCGAAGCCGGGCCAGAACATTCTGCCGCAAGGCGCCGAGATGAAATGCGGCGATACCGTATTGCCGAGGGGGACGGTGCTGCGGCCGCAAGAATTCGGCGTTCTCGCCACCGTCGGCCGCACCACGGTCTTGGCGCATCCATCGCCGCGTGTTGCCATCCTCTCCACCGGAGATGAGCTGGTCGAACCGGACCAGAGACCGCAAGGCGGGCAGATCCGCAATAGCAACGGCGCTCTGCTTGTAGCTCTGGTAAGCCGGGCCGGCGGCACGCCGCGCTACCTTGGCATTGCCCGCGATGATCCCGCCTGTCTGCGCCCCATGATCTGTGATGGACTCAAAGCCCCTGTACTGCTCTTGTCGGGCGGCGTCTCGGCCGGCAAGCTCGATCTGGTTCCCAGCATGCTGCGAGAGGCCGGTGTGGTTGCCCATTTCCATAAGGTTGAGATGAAACCCGGCAAGCCGGTGTTCTTCGGCACATACCCGCGCCCCGGTGGCGGCGAGCCAGCGTTGGTGTTCGGTTTGCCCGGCAATCCTGTCAGCGTGCTGGCCTGCTTCGAGCTGTTTGTTCGTCCGGTGTTGCGGCGGCTGCGCGGCCACGCCGATCCTGGTCCGCATTACATCTCTGCTGTATTGACCGAGGATTTCGCTTACCGCACCGATCGGCCGACGTATCATCCGGCCCATCTGGAATGGACGCCGGCGGGTTGGCGGGTGCGTCCGGTGCCGTGGATCGGCTCGGCGGACTTGCGCGCCTTGACGCAGGCCAACGCCCTGGTGTTGTTCCCGCCCGGTGATCATCGCCATCGGGCAGGGCAGGTGTTCGAGACGCTGAGTCTGGAATAGACAAGCCGGAAGCCTAAGAGCTAGCGGACCCAAACCTCCTCTCCCCTCGTGGGGGAGGGCTGAGGTAGGAGGCGTCAAGGCAAGGGAGCCCAGAAGGGGGGTCCCCCACCCCAACCCTCCCCCATAAGAGGGGGGAAGAAAGGCAGCGATGGGACAGCATCAGCGGGAACCTGTACCTGTATCAGGGAGGCAATGACATGCCCATTTCAGAGACTACATTATCACGCCCGCAGCTGTCTGCCGTAGTGTCTTCCTCGCCGCAGCCCCGGATTGGCTGGCACATCTTTCCACTGGCCCTGACGATGGCCGTTCTTCTCTGGCTTTGTTATTTTCCTGTCGCTTGCGGTTGGCTCGTTTGGGTGGCCCTTGTACCGTTGCTTGCCTTGCTGCGCAGCTCTGCCCGACCGCGGTGGATTTATTGCAGCGCCTGGTTCGGCAGTCTGGCGTTTTATCTGGCGGCGATGCAATGGATGCGCGTCGCCGACCCCCGTATGTATGCCACCTGGATCGGCCTATCGTTTTATTGCTCTTTCTATTTCCTCCTGACGGTGTATTTGATTCGCTTCCTGGACCGCCGCACCTCCCTGCCCCTGGTGTTGACCGTGCCGATCGCGTGGACGGCCGTGGAGTTTCTGCGGGCAACGCTTTTGGGCGGCTTCTCCTGGTACATGCTCGGCTACTCCCAACATACGTTTCTCCCCCTGATTCAAATTGCCGACCTGACCGGAGCGTATGGCGTCAGTTTTCTCATTGCCGCCGTCAACGCCTGGCTGTTTGAGATCCTCTGGAGGTTTTCAGTTTTCGGTTCTCGGTTTTCGGTACCACAACCCGGAGATCCGGAAACTGGAAACCGAAAACTGAAAACCAAACTTGGTTTGCTCGTGCAGGGACTTGCTGTGCTCGCCGCACTGATCGGCACAGTGCTTTACGGTTTCTGGCGTCTGGGGCAGGATCGACAGACGCCGGGACCGCGCCTTGCTTTGCTCCAGGGCAATCTCGATCAACGCCTGCGCAACGACAGCGTCATTTCCGAGGATGCCGTCCAGGGCATGGCTCGCCACTTCCACGAGTTGGCCCATCTTGCTGCTATCTATCGGCCCGATTTGATCGTCTGGCCGGAAACAAGCTGGCCCTATGAATGGCTGCAAGAAGAAGAGGGTCCCAGTCCCCACTGCCGGGCGATGGCCGAAGACATGGTCGAAAAGTGGCACACGAACCTGCTGGTAGGCATGAACGCCAGCACCATCGTCGCCGGCCAGCCGCGCCGCTACAACTCTGCTGTCCTCATCGATCGCCAGGGTCAGGCCGCCGGCCGCTACGACAAGATTCACCGGGTCCCCTTTGGGGAATACGTGCCGTTCCGCGATTGGCTGCCGTGGATGAACTATTTCGCGCCCTACGATTTCGATTACAGCATTTGGCCGGGCGAGCAATTCACGCGTTTTCCGCTGGTCGAGGCGGCCACGGGCCGGCGTTTCTCTTTCGGCACTCTCATCTGCTACGAAGACACCGACGCCGCTGTCGCCCGTCCCTACGGCGGCGGCGACAGCACGCCCCCGGCAGATTTCCTGCTCAATATCTCCAACGACGGCTGGTTTGACGGCACCAGCGAACATGACGAGCATCTCGCCATCTGCCGTTTCCGCGCCATTGAGTGCCGCCGCAGCGTGGCACGCAGCGTCAACATGGGCATCTCCGCTATCATCGACAGCAATGGCCGCGTTCTACAGCCGCACGA
>Ga0070737_10005163_pt1 | contig 12592 bp, 12 predicted proteins | sample Coa_R1_10_FD_66438 | JGI IMG/M metagenome (GOLD analysis project Ga0070737, IMG submission 66438) | Surface soil microbial communities from Centralia Pennsylvania, which are recovering from an underground coalmine fire - Coalmine... | ecosystem: Environmental > Terrestrial > Soil > Unclassified... | reverse complement strand
GCGAACACCGCGGAGCCGAACGGCCCGGCCGAGGTGATCTGGCCCAGGCCGGGCGTGCTGAGAATGCCGCCCTGGCCGTTGACGCCGCGGATGATCGTCACGTTCTCGGCGGTGCCGAGCCGGACGATCAGCCGGTAGTTGATGAAGTTCTCGAACGTCGCCGGGTCCTTCCACAGGCCGTCCGGGACCTGCACCCAGGCGGTCGTGGTCAGCAGGTCGGGGATCGGGGACTTGCGGAAGCCGTTGGTCGCCTCGCGCAGCTCGGCCCCCGGGGCGCCGGGCGCCTCGTGCCAGTAGAACTGGCGCGGGTCGCGGGACAGGTCGACGACCTTGAGCATGTTGCGGGCCGGGTGCCGGGGCTTGCGCCGGGAGCTGGTCAGCGAGCCCGGGATCGAGAAGTCGTAGGAGACCGAGGCATCCAGGCCGTGCTCGGCGCAGGCTTCCGCGAACATCCGGCCCGGATGCACCTCACTCTTCCGGTCCTCGACGATCTGGGCCATCGTCTGCTTCATCCGGTCCACTAGCTGCGGCATGGCATCCCTTCCGGTGGATCTCCTGGCGATGTGGTCAGGTGTGTGGCGCGGTCAGGTGTAGGCGCCTGGCGCGGTGTACTGCTCGAACTCGGGTGGCATCACCCCGGCGCCGCCGTCGATCAGCTGCACGGTCCCGGTGATGAACGAGGCCCGCTCGCTGGCCAGGAAGGCGGCCACGCCGCCGACCTCGTCCGCGCGGGCCAGCCGGCCGATCGCGCTGTGCTGGCCCAGGGTGCGCAGCTGGGCCTCGATGTCCCCGTCCGCTCCGGCCAGGTTCCGGGCCGCCCGCTCGACCAGTTCGGTGCGGGTGGCCCCCGGCGCCAGGACGTTCACGGTCACCCCGGCCCGGGCGACCTCCGGGGCCAGGGACTGCGCGTACCTGGTGAGGCCGCCCCGGGTCACGCCGGACAGCGCCAGCGTGGCGATCGGCACGCTGGCGGTCTCGGAGGCCACGAACAGCACCCGCCCCCAGCCCGCCGCGGTCAGGTGCGGCACCGCCGCCTGGGAGATGGCGATGGCCGGCATCAGGACCTGGTCGACGGCGGCCTGGTAGCCGCTCAGTCCGAACGCCAGCGCGGCGCCGGTGGGCGGGCTGCCCCCGCTGATCACCGCGATGTGCAGCGCGCCGAAGCCGGCGGCGACGTCGTCCACCCAGCGCTGGGCCGCCGCGGTGTCGGTGATGTCGACGCTGGTGGTCTCCACCCGGCCCCGGGCCACCTCCTTGAGCCGCTCCGCGGCGTCCGCCAGCCGGGCCGGATCCCGGCCGCCGATGGTCACGTGCGCGCCCTCGGCCGCCAGTTCCCTGGCCGCCGCGAACCCGATGCCGCTGGAGCCGCCGGAAATCAGCGCGACCTTGCCGTCCAGACCGAGGTACATATGCCTTCCTTCAGATTCAGCGCGGCTGCGGCTCGTCGGTGACCTGTGCGGTTGCTGCCCGGGCCGGGGCGGCCGGGTGCGGAGGCCGCTCGCGGCCGGAGTAGCCGTACCGGTGCGACAGCGGCCACGACAGCGCTTCGGCGGTGCGCCGGGACCGGGCCGGCAGGGTGGCCCGCCAGGCGTCGTCGGTGTCCCGGATCACGGTGACGCCGGAACGGAAGCGGTCCGGGTTGCCGGTGACCGTGTGGTTGGGGTGCAGGTCGACGGTCCGGCCGTGGACCGGGTTCGCAGCTGGGTCCTCGCCGCACCACCGCAGCAGCCGGTCGATCGTGCGCTGCGGGTCGGCGATGAACGTCTCGTAGCGCAGGAACATCGACCGTTCCGGGTGGCGCCGGGTGACCGCCGCCGAGGCCAGGTTGAAGCTGGTCCAGTAGGCGGTGCTCCGGGAGGCCGGCATGGGGTCGCAGTACTGCTTGCGCTCGCGCCAGGACTCGGCGATGGCCCGGGGGTCACGGACGAGGTGGACGTACCAGGGCGTCAGGCCCGGCATGTGCTCGACCAGTGCCGCCTCACCGGGGATCTTGGTGGTGTCCACGATGACGCGGGCACCGGCCCGCTCGGCGATGCCCCGGTAGACCTGGGTCATCAGGGCGGCGTGCGCCCGGACGCCGGGGGTGCGCAGGCCCTGCCTCAGCACCCGCCGGGTGTGCCGGGTGCGGACGCGGGACTGGCGGCGCATGACCAGGCGCGCGTATGTCTCGGCGGAGACCCCGGCGGGCTGGCCCAGCGGGATAATCCGCGACCACAGCGGGCAACTGGTCAGTGGCTGACCGCAGCCACACGAGTGGTTGGCCCCCAGGCCGGCCGCGTTCTTCCAGAGGAAGTGCAGCTCGCCGGTGTGGAAGAAGCCCGGTACCTCGCCAAGCACGTTGCCCAGGATCGTGCTGCCGTTACGGCACCAGCCGATGATGTAAACGATTTTCAGCGGGGGACCGACTGGTGAGCTGCTCGGTCCGCCTGTCGGCGTTCGCTCCATGACCAGGCCTTTCTGTCTTCGGAAGGTCTGTTTCGTGAAGGATCCGGAAGGTTTGCCGGCCGGTGGCGGTGGTGCTGGAACCCGGGGGCCGACTCAGCGGATCGTAACCTTTTCACCTATAAAGGGCTAGCAAAGTGAGGGGATTTATGTAACTTTGTCGTACGAGACCGGATGAGGTTGAGATTCATGAACAAATCAGGCACCCTCAACATGAGCAACATTCATACCAGCGGCCGATTCCTCTGACCTACTGCGACTCCGAAGAGCCAGGTAACGATTACAGTTTCCGGTCGCCTGCACGACCGTGTGAGGGGCGTGGTTAAGGCATGACCGAAAACACGTCGCTCTGCGACAGATCAATAACCGAACGCTGGCTGCCGCCGTCGAACCGGGCCGGCCGCCGTCCTGCCCACTCCCGCAGCGCATCACATCGCCGCGGCCAGTTCAGCCAGGAGTAGAGGTGACCGCTCCCGCTCTTCCGGTTTCCACCGAACCGGTTCCCCTGATCCCGGCGCCACGGGCTCCGGATTCCACAATGCCCGCCCCCGTCCGCCCGCTCGCTCCAGCGCCGGTGATCACCGCGCCGGCCCCCGCAGCGCCGGATCCGACGGTGCTGGTGTCCGCCGTGGCGGACCGGGTGCGTGAGCACATCGTGAACATGTGCGCCGGGCCGGACGGCGGCCACCTCGGTGGCTCGCTCTCCCTGGTGGAGATCCTCGCGACGCTGTACTTCAGGGTGCTCCGGGTGGACCCAGCCGACCCGGTGGCCGCCGGCCGCGACATCTTCCTGCTGAGCAAGGGGCACGGCGCGCTGGCGCTGTACGCGGTGCTGGCCGAGCGGGGGTTCTTCCCAGTCGGCGAGCTGGCCACCTTCGGCCGCCCGGGCAGCAGGATGATGGCCCATCCGGTGCGGGCGATCCCCGGGGTCGAGATGCCCACCGGGGCGCTCGGGCACGGCCTCGCCCTGGGCAACGGGTTCGCGCTGGCCGACCGCAGCCGCCGCTGCTTCGTGGTCATGGGCGACGGCGAACTGCAGGAGGGCTCGGTCTGGGAGGCGGCCATGGCCACCAGTGGCCTCGGCCTGGGCAACCTGACGGCGGTCGTGGACCGCAACGGCCTCCAGCTGGCCGGCGAGACCGAAGCCACCGTCTCGCTGGAGCCGCTGGCCGACCGCTGGCGGGCCTTCGGCTGGACCGTCCGCGAAGTGGCCGGGCATGACCCGGCCGCCCTGGCCGAGGCGTTCCAGCCGGGTGAGCCCGGCCGCCCGGTCGTGGTCCTGGCCCAGACGGTCAAGGGGAAGGGCCTCCCGTTCATCCAGGGACGCGCCGAAAGCCACTTCGCCCGGCTGAGCGAGCGGCAGCACGCGAAGGCCCTGGCCGTGCTGCGGGCGCGCCGCAACCGGGGGTCGTTATGGCCGTCCCCGCCCGGGCGGCCTACCGCGACCTGCTGATCGAGCTCATGGCAGCGGACCCTCGCGTCTACTGCCTCGACACCGACACCGGCCTGTTCGCCGGGGCGGACTTCGGGCCCGCGGCCAGCCGCTACGTCAACCTGGGCATCGCCGAGCACAACCTGATGGGCACCGCGGCCGGGCTCGCGGCCAGCGGGAACATCCCCTTCGTCAACACGATGGCCACGTTCGCGACCACCCGGGCACTGGAGGCGGTCAAGGTCGACATCGCCTACAACCGCCTCCCGGTCCGGATTGTGGCCACCCACGGCGGCCTCGCGGCCGGGCATCTCGGCCCCACCCACCACAGCCTGGAAGACCTCGCGATCATGCGGACGCTGCCCGGCTTCACCGTGGTCGTGCCGGCCGATGCGGAAGCCGCGACGGCGGCGGTACGCCAGAGCCTGAACCTGCCCGGCCCCGTCTACATCCGGCTGGGCCGGTCGGCCACCCCGGACCTCGGCCGCGGCCCGGCCACGATCGGCCAGGCGCAGCGGCTGCGGGACGGAACCGACATCGCCATCCTGGCCTGCGGGCCCTACCCGGTCCTGGCCGCACTGGACGCGGCCGGGGAGCTGGCTGGCCGCGGGATCGACGCCGCGGTGATCAACATGCACACCGTGAAGCCGCTGGACGTGGCGGCGGTGCTGGCCGAGGCGCGGCGGATGCCCGCGCTGGTCACCGTCGAGGAGCACTGGCGATCCGCCGGGTTCGGTGGCCTGATCGCCGAAACCCTGTGCGAGCACGCCCCCACCCGGCTGGCCCGGATCGGCATGCCGGAGACTTTTGCCCAGGTGGCCGGGGACCAGGCCTACCTGCTGGAGCACTACCGGATTTCCCACGAGGAGATAACCGCCGCCGCGCTGGCCCTGCTGGCGCCCACCGGCACCGACATCGGAGGTATGGATCATGACGCTGACCTGTCCCGAGTGTGAAGGCGATGTCCAGCTGGCCCCGTCGCCCCGGCTGAGTGAGATCACCAGCTGCCCCGACTGCGCGACCGAACTCGAGGTGACCAGCTTGGAGCCGCTGCTGATCTCGCCGGCTCCGGAGATCGAGGAAGACTGGGGCGAGTGAAGTCCCTGGCGGTTCTCGCCTCCCGGGTCCGCTTCGAGGAAAAAGAGATCTTCGCCGCGCTGGAGCGGCGCCCGGTTCGGTACGACCACATCGATACCCGCCGGTTCACGGCGGGTATCGACGGCCCACGGGCGGACGCGCGGGCCTACGACGCCGCCCTCTGCCGGGAGATCTCCTTCAGCCGCGCCTACTACGCGTGCCTGCTGCTCGAAGCGGCCGGGACCGTCGCCGTCAACCGGGCGGACGTGATCGCCGCGTGCGGCGACAAGGCGAAGACGTCGTTGCTGCTGGCGGCGGCCGGGCTGCCCACCCCGCGCACCGTGCTCGCGCTCACCCCGGAGGCGGCGCTGGAGGCGGCGGAGAAGATGGGGTTCCCGGTGGTGGCCAAGCCGCTGACGGGTTCCTGGGGCCGGCTGGTCACCGTGCTGCGCGACCGGCAGGAGGCGCAGACCGTGTTCGAGCACCGGGCCGCCCTGCCCAGCCCGCAGCAGCACGTGCTGTACCTGCAGGAACTGGTGGACAAGCCGGGCCGTGACATCCGGGTGCTGGTGGCCGGGGACGAGGTCGTCGGGGCCACCTACCGGTACGGCACCGACCTGCGCACCGGGGTGGCCAGCGGCGGCACGTCCCAGCCCTGCCCGCTGACCCCGGAGCTGACCGGGCTGGCGCTCGGTGCGGCCCGGGCGGTCGGCGGCGGCTTCCTCGGCGTCGACCTGATCGAGAGCCCGGACGGCCTGCTGGCGCTGGAAGTGAACCACGCACCCGAGTTCCGCGGGTTCCGCGAGGCGCACGGCGACGCCATCGACGTGGCGGGCGCCATCGTCACGTACCTGCTGGCTGCCACATGACCCAGGCAGGAACGGCTCAGACGGGGCCGGTCCGGGTGGGCGTGGTCGGGGCCTCCGGCTACCTGGGCGGTGAACTGCTCCGGCTGCTGACCGGGCACCCGGAGACGACGCTCACGCACGCCGTCTCGTCCCGCTTCGCCGGCCGCCGGGTGGACTTCGTCCATCCGAACCTGCGGTCCGTCACCGACCTGTGCTTCTGCGCTCCCGGCGACCTGCGCGACTGCGACGTGGTGTTCCTGGCCACGCCGCACACCGTGGCCATGACGACGCTGCCGGACCTGGACGCCCCCTGCGTGATCGACCTGTCCGGTGACTTCCGGCTGCGCGACCCGCAGGCCTACCCGCGGTTCTACGGCACCGAGCACACGGCGCCGGACCGGCTGGCCGACTTCGTCACCGGCTGCCCCGAGCTGTTCCGGGACGAACTGCGGGACGCCAAGCTGATCAGCGTGCCCGGCTGCATGGCCAACGCCGCCATGCTGGCCCTCGCCCCGATCGCCGGGATGATCGGGCCCGCCGTCCAGCTCACCGCGCTCACCGGGTCGAGCGGCGCCGGGTCGATGACCACCGGTGACTCACACGCCGACCGCAGCCGGGCCATGCGCGTCTACGCCCCGGTCAGTCACCGGCACGAAGCCGAGGTCGCCCAGCTGACCGGGCTCGACGTCCGGATGACGGTGACCGCGGTCGAGGCGGTCCGCGGTGCCCAGGTCGTCTGCCACGCCACCGGCCCGCTGACCGAACGGGACCTGCGGCAGGCCTACCGGGCCGCCTACGGTGGCGAGCCGTTCGTCCGGATCGTCGCCCAGAAACAGGGCGCCTACCGGCTGCCCGACCCCAAGATCCTGCTCGGCTCCAACTTCTGCGACGTGGGCTTCGCCGCCGAGGGCGACCGGGTGACGGTCATCGCCGCTCTCGACAACCTGATGAAGGGCGGCTCGGGCAACGCGGTGCAGTGCCTCAACGTCCGGATGGGCTGGCCGGACCGGCTCGGGCTGGAGTTCCCCGGCCTCTATCCGGCCTGATCAGGGGGTTCCGTGTCTGCGTTGACCGTGGTGAAGTGCGGGGGCGAGCTGGCCCCTGAGAACATCTGCGCGGACGTGGCCAAGCTGCGCGCCCAGGGCGACCGGGTGATCCTGGTGCACGGCGGCGCGCCCGAGATCGCCCGGCTGGCGGCCGAACTGGGGGTTCCGGCCCGGACGCTGCGCTCACCCAGCGGTGTGACCAGCCGGCACACCGACCCCGCCACCCTGGACGTCATCACGCTGGCGATGACCGGCCGGGCCAAGCCGCGGCTGCTGCGGGCCCTCGCCGCGCACGGGGTGCGCGGTGTCGGGCTGACCGGCCTGGACGCGCAGCTGCTGCTGGCCCGCCGGAAGCCGGCTCAGCGCAGCGTGGTGGACGGGCGGGTGGTCCTGGTCCGCGACGACTACAGCGGGCGGTTGGTCAGCGTCGCCAGTGACGTGCTGCACACCCTGCTGGACGCGGGCCTGACCCCGGTGGTGTCGCCGCCCGCGGTGGCGGAGGACGGGCAGCCACTCAACGTGGACGCCGACCGCGCCGCCGCCGCCGTGGCCGCGGCCACCGGAGCCGGCCGTCTCCTGCTGCTGACCGGAGCGCCGGGGGTATTGACTGACGTGAGCGATGCGGCCAGTGTGCTGCCCAGGTTCGTGCTGCCCGCCGACGGCTCTTTTCCCTACGCGGTCACCGGAGGTATGCACCGCAAGATCATCGCGGCGCGGGAAGCGCTGGCGGGCGGCGTGCCCGAGGTCATCATCGGGGATGGCCGGACGCCACATCCGCTGACTCAGGTCAGCGGGACGACCATGGAGGTCCGCGCGTGACGCCGGAAGACCTGCTGTTCCAGATGCTGGAGATCCCCTCGCTCTCCGGCGACGAGCAGAACCTGGGGGAGTTCCTCGCCGCGAGCCTGCCCGGCCTCGGCTTCCGCGCCCGGCGCGACGAGGTGGGCAACGTCATCGGCGACATCGGCACCGGCGACGGCCCGGTGATCATGCTGCTCAGCCACATGGACACCGTCGGCCCGGTGCTGCCGGTCCGGCGGGACGCCGAACGCCTGTACGGCCGTGGTGCGGTGGACGCCAAGGGCCCGTTCGCGGCGATGATCAGCGCGGCCGCCGCCCGGCCGGACTTCCCCGGGACCATCCGGGTCATCGGCGCGGTCGAGGAGGAGTGGCTGTCCCGCGGCGGTCACCACATCGCCGCCACCCTGCCGCCCCCGGACGCCCTCGTCATCGGCGAGCCGGGCGGCTGGGAGCGCGTCGTGCTGGGCTACAAGGGCAAGATCGACCTGGAGTTCTGGGCCGCGCGGCCGGCCTCCCACTCGACCAACCCCCAGGCCAAGGCCAGCGAGGTCGCCGTGGAGTTCTGGCAGCACCTGCTGGACGCCCTCGGCCCGGAACGTGACCACGGCTCCTTCGGCCTGCCCGCGGCGACGCTGCGCCGGATCACCGGCGACCTGGTCACCGGGCACGTGGACGTGGACTGCCGGATCCCGCTGGGATTCGACGTGGACGCCTTCGTGAACCGGCTGCGCCAGGCAGCGGCCGGCGGCGAGGTGAAGCTGATCCGCAGCATTCCGGCGATCCGCGTCGAGCGGTCCAGCCCGGTCGCGCGCTGCCTGTCCGCGGGCATCCGCAGCTGCGGCGGGCAGCCCCGGCCCACCCTCAAGACCGGCACCTCGGACATGAACACGGTGTCCCCGGTCTGGACCGTCCCGATGGCCGCCTATGGCCCCGGCAACAGCACGCTCGACCACAGCGACGACGAGCACATCGAGATCGCCGAGTTCCGCAGCGCGATCGCCGTCCTGGGCACCGCCCTCGACGAACTGCGGGCGGTCCTGGCCTAATCTGCCGGCGGCCCGCCCGCAGCGGCTGGTCAGTGCGCGCCCAGGATGTACAGGAGCTGTTCGGCCTGGGCCCGGGTGTTGAGGGTGAGCTTGAACACGCCGCCGTGGACGGTGCCGACGATCTCGGTGAAGCAGACGGGCCGGTGGTGCACGATGACGACCAGGTCGTTACGGGGGCGGGCCGGCCAGTCAGTTCGGTCGTCAGGGTCGCGAACCGGCGGGCGCCGGCGTGGTTCATGGTCAGTTCGGCCTGGTAGTACTGGCCGTGCTTGACGGCCCGCCCGGACACGAAGGCGGCGGCGTTCATCCCCGTGCTGTTCACGTGGACGCACAGTGGAGGGCCGCCGTTCTCGCCGGGCACGCCTGTCATGCTGGTATGAAAGACACGCTGTAGTCGCTGAAGCGTTTGTCGCTTGTCACGATGGTGAGCCCTTCTGCGAAAGCCTGGGCTATGAGTATGCGGTCGAAAGGATCGTCATGGTGTCGGGGGAGCCGTCCTGCCGCCACCCCGTGAGCGATCGTTACCGGCAGGGGGGTGAAGCCACCTGCCCGGATTTGATGCTCCAGATCGTCTGGCGCCCTGAGTTTCCCCAGCGCCTTTTTGATGGAGATCTCCCATGCGCTTACGGCTGATACGGCGACCAGGTTTTCCGGGTTGGAGATCGCTTCCTCGGCCTGAGCTGCCAGTCCTTCATTGGCGAGCCACCACAGCAGCGCGTTGGTGTCCAGCAGCAGCCTCACGGGCGTTCTCCCCGGAAAGCGGCCTCGATCTCGGCGGGCAGTTCGTCGAAGTCGGGGGCCATGCTGACCTGGCCCTGCCAGCCACCGGGAACGCGCCGGGCCGACGTCGGTTCGCCCAAGGCCACCAGGCGCGCGACCGGCCGGCCTGCCCTGGCGATGATGATCTCCTCCCCGGCGGCGGCACGATCCAGGAGTTGCGACAGGTGTGTTTTGGCCTCGTAGACGTTCACGCTTTCGCTCATCGACCTAGTCTAGTCTGACCAGGCGTCTACAGATATAGCTGCCACCAGCGCTTCCCGCCATCGCAGCGGCTTCTCGTGCGTGCGCCGCGTGGTCCCGGCGGCGGGGCCGGGACCACGCGGCGCGTGGGGTTCGGTGTTGTTCGGTTGTGGGGCGCCTGCTCGGCGAGGCGCGGGGGTTACTGCACGACGGACCAGACGAAGGTGGCCGTGCCGGAGACGCCGGCCGTGTCCGTGGCGGTGACCGTCACGGTGTAGGTGCCGAGCGTGGTGCCCGAGCCGGAGAACTTCCCGTTCGAGGCGAGCGTGATGCCGGGCGGCAGCCCGGTCGCGGTGTAGGTGAGGGTCTGGGACGGGTTGGAGTCGACCGCCTGCATACTGAACGACACGGCCGAGCCCTTGGGTGCGCTGTAGCCGAACGGGTTGACCACGCCGACGGTCTCCGCGCCCGGCACGCCCGAATTCGGGGTGACGTTCGCGCTGACGGCGGTGTTGGCGGCCGAGACGCCCGCGCCGGAGGCGCCCGCGGCGACCTGGCCGGTCAGCTCGTGCGCCAGGGTGACCGAACCGGTCAGCGGCAAGTTATTGGACGCGTCGCCGACCGCGATTCCGTAGGTCCCGGCCTGCGCCTCCCACGCGTTGTCCGTCGCTGACCAGGAGGCCAGGTCGTGGATGGTCAGCGGGAAGGACACGGTGGCGCTCGCGTTCGGGTTCAGGGACACCCGGTCGAAGCCCGCGAGCTGGTGCGGCGGGTCCTGGCTGGCGGCCGGGTCACCGACGTACATCTGGGCCACGTCCGCGCCCGCCACCGTTCCGGTGTTGGTCAGGGTCGCGGTCACCGTCGCCTGGCCGTTGGCGTTGAACGCGCCGACCTTCAGGTTCGAGAACGAGAACTTCGTGTACGACAGGCCGTACCCGAACGGGAACTGCGGGGTGATGTTCTGCGACTGGTACCAGCGGTAGCCGATGTCCACGCCCTCGCTGTAGGTGACCCCGGTCGAGGTGCCCGGCCACTGCGCCTGGGTTTGCGCGGGGACCTGGCTGAGGCTGGCCGGGAAGGTGACCGGGAGCTTGCCGGACGGGTCCGCCTTGCCGAAGATCAGCGCGGCCACCGCGGCGCCGGTCTCCTGCCCGCCGTACCAGTTCTCGAACACCCCGGCCACGTTGTTCAGCCATGGCATGACCACCGGTGAGCCGCTGTTGAGCACCACGATGGTGTTCGGGTTCACCGCGGCCACGTCGTCGATCATCGTCTCGTCCGCGGCGGACAGGTCGAGCGTGGTCAGGTCGCTCTCCTCACCCTCCGGGGCGCTGACGTAGATGATCGCGTCGGTGGCCGCCTGCGCCGCCGCGACCGCCTGCGGGATGTCGGTCGTCCCGTTGTCGTCGCCGGCGGTGTAGGTGACCTTGACGTTGGGCCCCGCGTCGTTCTGGATCCCGGTCAGGGGCCAGACCGTGTTCGAGCCGTTGACCGAACCGCTGCCGCCGCCGGAGATCTCGACGCCGGCGCCGCCGTCGGTGCCGATCACCGCGATGGACTCGCTGCCGTTCGGGTTCAGCGGCAGCAGGCCGTTGTTCTTCAGCATGACCGTGCCCTCTTCACCGAGCTGCAGCGCGGTCTGCTGGTGCGCCGCGGTGGTGACGGTGGCGGACAGGGAACCGCTCTGCGGGTTGTCGAACAGGCCGAAGGCGAACATCTGGGTCAGGATCCGGGCCACGTCCGCGTTCAGGGTGGCCTGGCTCAGCGTGCCGTTCGACAGGTCGGTGGACACGTCGCTCGCGTTGGAGAACGGCATTGCGATGTCCATGCCGCCGACCAGGTCGGCCACCGAGTTGCCGGCCGCGCCCCAGTCGGAGACGACGAAGCCGCCGGAGTTGGCCTGCTGGTCCAGACCGTCCTCGAGCATGTCGGCGTTGGAGCAGGAGGGGTGGGTGTTGACCACGGCGTAGGAGCACATGAACGACGCCGGGGCCGCCTGCTCGGTCGCGGTCTCGAACGGGGCCAGGTACAACTCCTCCAGGGCCTTCTGGCTGACCGTCTCGTTGTTGCTGCCGTTCGGGTACTGCTCCTGGTCGTAGGCGGCGACGTGCTTGACGTCGGTCATCACGCCCTGGCTCTGGATGCCCTCCACTTCCGCCGAGGTGATCTGGCCGGCCAGGTACGGGTCCTCGCCGTAGGTTTCGTAGGTCCGGCCCCAGCGCGGGTCGCGCACCAGGTTGGTCGTCGGGCCGAGCGAGAGGTTCACGCCCTTGCCGGCGAACTCGGCGCCCATCGCCGCGCCCTCCTGCTGGACCAGCGCCGGGTCCCAGGTCGCGGCGGCGTTCTCACCGTCCGGGAAGGCGGTCACCCCGCCGTTCCCGTCACCGACCCCGTCCGGGCCGTCCTCCATGTTGATCGCCGGGATGCACAGGTTGGGGATGGCGTTGACCTGGCCGATGTAGTTCGAGCCGCCGTCGCCGGAGGCCAGGGTGACCTCCTCGGACTGGTCCATGGTGTTGAGCACCTGCTGGACCCGGGTGGCGACCGGCGCGGTGGAGCCCACCCAGGAGCAGGTCCCGTTGCCGCCGTTGCCGTTGCCGCCGGTGACCGGCGGGGTGGTGGTGAGGCCGTAGACGTCCAGCTCGAAGATCGAGTCACCCCACTGGGTGGCCCGCGTCGTGCAGTAGATCCGGAGGTAACGGTCGGTCGCGGACAGGGTGAACGTCTGCGTCCCGCCGGTTCCGGTCGTGGTGGAGTAGAGCGTGGTCCAGGTCGCGTTGTCGTTGGACACCTGGATCTGGAACCCCGATGCGTACGCGGTCTCCCACAGGATGCTCACGCTGCAGATCTGCTGCTGGGAGCCGAGGTCGACGTCCAGCCACTGCGGGTCGCTGGCCGCGCTGGACCAGCGGGTGCCCGGGTCGCCGTCGGTGGCCATGG
>Ga0070737_10005162_pt1 | contig 12593 bp, 11 predicted proteins | sample Coa_R1_10_FD_66438 | JGI IMG/M metagenome (GOLD analysis project Ga0070737, IMG submission 66438) | Surface soil microbial communities from Centralia Pennsylvania, which are recovering from an underground coalmine fire - Coalmine... | ecosystem: Environmental > Terrestrial > Soil > Unclassified... | reverse complement strand
GCGGCTGGCGGCTGGGCGATCTGGAAGGCCATCGACGAGACGCTGGCCCGCCCGGTGACCGTGCTCACGTTCGCCCCGGACTTCCCCCGGGTCGCCGAGGTCGTCACGGCCGCCCGCGCCGCCAGCAGGCTGACCGACTCCCGGCTGTCGCAGGTCTTCGACGTGGAGCACGGCGGCGACCGGTCCTACATCGTGATGGAGTGGGTAGCCGGGGACTCGCTGGATGACCTGCTGGCCAACGGCCCGCTCGACCCGGCCCAGGGCGTCAGCCTGATCAGCGAAGCCGCCAAGGCGATGGCCGGCGCGCACGCGGCCGGGCTGGCCCACCTCTGCCTCACCCCCGCCTGCCTGCGCTGGACGCCGGGCGGCGGGGTCAAGCTCACCGGTCTCGGCATCGACGCGGCGCTGTCCGGCTCCGCCAGCGCCGACCCGGACCTGACCGACACCCAGGGCCTGGGCAAGCTGCTGTACGCCACGCTGACCGCGCACTGGCCGGGCCGGGAGACCACCACCTCCCTGCCACCCGCCCCGCTGGCTGAGGGCCTGCCGTGCAGCCCACGGCAGGTGCGGGCCGGGGTGCCCGCCGCGATCGACGCGGTGGTCTGCGACGCGCTGTTCCAGCGGTCCCGCCGGGACCGGCCGCCGCTGACCACCCCAGCCCTGCTGGCGCAGGCGCTGGCCGAGATCGCGCCGATGCCGTCCGCACCACCTCCGGCGGACCCGTACGCCGACCGGCCGCCGTTGCCCGGCACCGACCGCAACGAGGCCTTCTCCTCCTGGGCGACCGCCCAGCACGTGCCGCTGTCGCCCGGCCGCTCGCACCCGCCGGGGCAGCGGGCGGTGACCACCAGCGCGGTCGTCGGGATCGTCGTGGTCATCCTGCTGGCCGCGGTGGGCGTCGGGGGCTGGATGCTGAGCCACCGGCACAGCCCGCCCACCACGCCGCACCACAGAACCTCTTCCGCACCGGTGGCCGCGGTCACCACACTCACCCCGGTCAGCGCCACCGCGCACGACAACGGGCCCAAGGCCTCGCTGGCCATCGACGGCAGCACGGCGACCGACTGGTACACCGACTACTACCTCGGTAATCCGGTGTTCGGTGGCCTGTACAGGGGCACCGGCCTGGTGCTGGACATGGGCAAGCAGGTCAAGATCAGCCAGCTGCGGGTGCTGTTCGGTTCCAACGTGGGTGTGAACGTGCAGATCAAGGCGGCGGATTCGGCCACCCCGCCGTCGCCGCTCACGGCCGGCTCGCTGCCCACCGTGGCGTCGGCGGCCAACGTGGGGAACCTGCAGACCTTCTCCCTCCGGCACCCGGTCACCGCCCGGTACGTCGTCATCTGGATCACCAAGCTGCCGCCCCGGGCCGGCAACGCGAACCAGTACCAGGCGGAGATCTACAACGTCGTCGTCCGGGGCACAGACTGAACCTCCGCCGGGCCAGCGAGGGCGGCCGGTCAGACGCTGAACTGCTGCACGCACACACTGACGGCGACCCAGACGCGTTCGGTGAACTGTTCAGCCGCCACCGCGACCGGCTGTGGGCGATCGCGGTGCGCACGCTGCACGACCCCGACGACGCCGCGGACGCCCTGCAGGAGGCGATGATCTCCGCGTTCCGCCGGGCCGCGGACTTCCGCGGTGACGCCGCCGTGACCACCTGGCTGCACCGGATCGTGGTGAACGCCTGCCTGGACCTGGTCCGCCGCCGGGCCGCCCGGCCCGCGCTGCCCACCGACGGCGAGGCCATGCTGGACACGCTCGGCCAGCGGGCCGGCGGCCCAGACACCGACCCCACCGCGGACAGCGACACGGCGCTCGACGTGGGAGCCGCGTTGCGGATCCTGCCGGCCGAGCAGCGGGCCGCCCTGGTGCTGGTCGACATGCTGGGCTACTCGGTGGCCGTGGCCGCGGAGGTGCTCGGCGTCTCGCCCGGCACAGTGAAGAGCCGCTGCGCCCGGGGGCGCGCCAAGCTGCTGCCCTACCTGTCCCACCTGCACGGCGAAGAGAAAACCGCTGGCCAGGGAGGGAACCAGACCGGTGCCGGGCACGTCTCACCATCGCGGGCCGCCACTCCCACCGTGGCTGCCGCCCGCCCAGGCTCGCCCGGCACCAACCCACCCGGTGCCGGACAGCCCGGTGCTGGAGAGCCCGGCGCTGGACCGCGCGATATTGGACAGCCTGGCACGGGGCAGTTCAGCGCGAGCTCACCCAGTGCGGCAGACGGACAGCGGATCAGCGAGGGAGGAGGGAACCCCGGTCATGGCCGGTCATCCTGATCCCGGCGCCCTCGCCGAATGGCGCGAAGGGCTGCCCGGCCGGTGGCGTTCGGCCCGGCTCCGTGCGCACCTGGCCCGGTGTTCCCACTGCGCCGCGATCGACCGCGACCTCACCCGGATCACCGCGGCGCTGGCCGCGGCCCCCGTGCCCCCGATGCCGGACCGGGTAGTGGCCCGGCTGGAGGACGCGCTGGCGGCCCAGGCGCGGGATTCCGCCCTGAGCAGCGCCACCCGCCACGTACCGGCCGGTGAGACACCGGGGGCGGCTACCCCCGCAGGCCCTCTCCCGGCTGGCGGCACCGCAGACGAGCCGTCCTCCCGGCAGCGGGACCGCACCCGACGACGGTTCGGGCCGCTGCGGCCGGCCACCCTGGGGACCGCCGCGATCGCGCTGGCCGTCCTGGCCGCCGGCGGCTACGGCCTGACCCAGCTGAACGACCAGGGTGCCAGCACCGGCGGGACTGACGCCGGTTCCGCCAGCGGCCCTGAGGGGGGGCCGGCCCAGCCTGTTCGCAACGGCGCATCCAGCCAGCGCTCTCCCGGCGAAGGATCCGCCAGCCAGGTGCCGATGGTCCACTTCCAGCTCGTGCACAGTGGCACCGACTACCAGCCGGGGCAGCTGGCCGCTCAGGTAAAGGCCGTGCTGGCCGACCGGGACCAGATGGCCGGCGTCCCGGCGGAGGCCGAACCGGCTGACCGCAACGGACCGTCAGACGGCAGCCGCGGGCGGACGGCCAGTCCCGGACCACCCGCACGCCCGACCCGGCTCCAGGAGTGCGTGACGCTGATCACCGGCGGTACGGCCCCCGGCCTGGTCGACGGCGCCCGCTACCAGGGCCAGCCGGCCACGATCATCGTCCGGTCGGCCACCAGTACCCGTACCGGCCAGATCTGGGTAGCCGGCGCCGCCTGTTCAGCCACCAGCCGCGACCTCCTCGCCCACACGGCCCTGGCCCGCACCGGCTGACCAGGCGCAGCCCTCACGGCCATCAGCCAGGCCGCTTCACGGCAGCCAGCCCCATCCGCCGCAGCTCCCCCACACGTACCCATTCCGCCCCCACCAGCACGAAAGCGCGCCGCTGAGACGATGCCGGGGTAGTTTGACGGTACTGGGGTAGTTCGTTGCGCGCCGGAGCCGCCGTGGCGTGCTGGATGGCGTATCGCGCCGTGCGGGAATCTCCGGGCCCTAGGATCCGTTGTTGTGCGTGCCAGCCAAGGTGAAGGGCAGTAAGTCGTGACAGACGTCCGTAATGTGATCATCATCGGGTCGGGACCCGCAGGCTACACCGCTGCCGTCTACGCGGCCCGGGCCAGCCTGCACCCGCTGGTGTTCGAGGGTTCGGTCACCGCCGGCGGCGCGCTCATGAACACCACCGACGTGGAGAACTTCCCCGGGTTCCCGGACGGGATTCTGGGCCCGGACCTGATGGACTCACTGCGCAAGCAGGCCGAGCGGTTCGGCGCCGAACTGATCGCCGATGACGTGACCAGCGTCGATCTGTCCGCCGACCCCAAGGTGGTCAAGACCGAGAGCGAGGCGTACCTGGCGAAGGCGGTCATCGTCGCCAGCGGCTCCCGCTACCGCGAGCTCGGTGTGCCGGGCGAAAAGCGGCTGTCCGGCCACGGCGTGTCGTGGTGCGCGACGTGCGACGGGTTCTTCTTCCGCGACCACGACATCGCCGTGGTAGGTGGTGGGGACTCCGCGCTGGAAGAAGCGATGTTCCTGACCAGGTTCGGCCGTTCGGTCACCGTTATCCACCGCCGGGATCAGCTGCGGGCCTCCAAGATCATGCAGGAGCGTGCGTTCGCGAACCCCAAGCTCACCTTCCTGTGGGACAGCGAGGTGGCTGAGGTACTCGGCGACGAGCGGGTACGGGAACTGCGCATCAGGAACACCAGGACCGGCGAGGAGCACCTGCTGCCGGTGGGGGGCGTGTTCGTGGCCATCGGCCACGACCCGCGCAGCGAACTGTTCACCGGCCAGCTCGCCACCGACGCCGAGGGCTATCTGCTGGTCGACCAGCCGTCCACCCGGACCGCTGTCGACGGGGTGTTCGCCTGCGGCGACGTGGTGGACCATACCTACCGCCAGGCGGTCACCGCAGCCGGCACCGGATGTGCCGCGGCGCTCGACGCCGAACGCTGGCTGGCCAGCCACGAAGGCTGACTGTCCAGGCAACCTTTCATTTCTCACACTAGGAGTCATCGTGGGCGCCACCAAGATCGTGACCGACGCGACGTTCGACGCGGAGGTCCTGCAGAGCGACAAGCCGGTGGTCGTGGACTACTGGGCCGAGTGGTGTGGCCCGTGCCGGATGGTCGGCCCGGTGCTGGAGGAGATCGCCGCCGAGCACGCCGACAAGATCAGCGTCGTGAAGGTCAACATCGACGATAATCCTGAGGTCGCCCGGCGTTATCAGATCCTCCAGATTCCCACGATGAACGTGTTCTCCGGCGGCGAGGTCGTCAAGCAGGTCATCGGAGCCAAGCCCAAGTCCGCCCTGCTGCGTGACCTGGCCGAGTTCATCAACACCGGCACCGCAGCCAAGTAATCGCACTGGCGCTGTCCAAGCCTGCTCAGCGATCTGGGCCTGCTCAGTGGGGTAGAACGAACACCTCGCCGGGCAGGCCCGCGCCGTTACCGCCTAGGTTTCGCAGCATCCGGCCTCAGCACCGGACGGGGGTGAGCCTCTTCAGGCAGGCCGCAGGGCGCGCTCCGGGGTCATCGAACCCAGCAGCCGTTCCAGCGCCACCTCGACGTCCTCCCGCCAGGACAGCGCAGTCCGCAGTTCCAGCCGCAGCCGGGGATAGCGATGATGCGGCCGGACGGTCTTGAACCCCACCGCCAGCAGGTAATCCGCGGGCAGCACGCAGGACGGGCCGTCCCAGCGCAGGTCGCCGAAGGCCTCGATCGCCCGCACCCCGCGCCGGGTCAGATCCTTGGCCACTCCCTGGACCAGCATCCGGCCCAGCCCGCCGCCAGCGAACTCGGTGAGCACGTGTGCGGTCATCAGCAGCACCGCGTCGGCACTGACCGGGCTGGTCGGGAAAGCCAGTGACCGCGGCACATAGAGCGGCGGTGCGAACAGCACGAACCCGGCCGCGATCCCGTCCACGTAGACGAGCTTGCCGCAACTGCCCCATTCGAGCAGAGTCGAGGAGACCCAGGACTCTTTCTCCAGGGCGGTGTCTCCCGCCTTCTCCGCCCGGGTCTTGGCGACCGGCTCAAGCTCCCAGAAGACGCACCGCCGGCAGGCGACGGGCAGATCATCCAGATTGTCGAGAGTGATGCTGGCAAGACGACGCGGCACCTGGCACCCCTGTGATCATCTGTGGCTGTATCCGTGGTCGCTCCACTGCGCCAGGCCCGGCAGCCGGCTTCTCTTTCCGCAGCTCAGCGTTTCTGCGGCCGGGTCAGCCAACAGCTGTGATCATACCCACTTCTCTCGCTGCCATGAATCGCCGTGCGAGCCAGCCGCCCAGGCCGGGGCAGCAGCAGCAATCGGGGACGCGTATCGCTGGTCTGGCCCGTACCCTGATGGAGTACCCAGCGAGCGGAGGCATGCGGTGAGCGACCCCAGGCAGCGGCTTGACCCCTACGTCGATCAGTATTCGGCCCGGGCGGCAGGGATGCTCGCCTCCCCCATCCGGGCCCTGTTCTCCGTCGCCTCCCGGCCGGAGATCGTCTCGCTGGCCGGCGGGATGCCCTACGTCACAGCCCTGCCCCTCGACGCCGTGGGCGAGCTGGCCGGGCAGCTGATAACCGATCGCGGAGCGGTCACCCTGCAGTACGGCTCCGGTCAGGGCGACCCTGGACTGCGGGAGGGTATCTGCGAGGTCATGGCCCTGGAGGGGATTCACGCCAACCCCGACGAGGTGGTCGTGACCGTGGGCTCGCAGCAGGCGCTGGACCTGCTCACCCGGATCTTCATCGACCCGGGTGACGTCATTCTCGCCGAGGCCCCGTCCTATGTGGGCGCGCTCACCATCTTCGCCTCCTACCAGGCCGACGTGGTGCACGTCCCGATGGACGACGACGGGCTCGTCCCGGAAGCGCTGGAAGAGACGATCACCCGGCTGGCCGCCGCCGGGAAGCGGGTCAAGTTCCTGTACTCGGTGCCGACTTTCCACAATCCCGGCGCGGTGACGCTGACTTCGGACCGGCGGGCCCGGGTGCTGGACATCTGCCAGCGGGCGGGCCTGCTGCTGATCGAGGACAACCCCTACGGCCTGCTCGGATTCGACGGCGAGCCGCACCGGGCGATGCGGGCTGACTCCGCCGACGGCGTCGTCTACCTGGGCAGTTTCTCCAAGACCATCGCTCCCGGGCTGCGCGTCGGCTGGGCGCTGGCTCCGCACGCCATCCGGGACAAGCTGGTCCTGGCCGCGGAATCCGCCGTGCTCTGCCATTCCAGCCTCTCCCAGCTGGTGGTCCGGGAGTACCTGGCCACCCAGCCCTGGCAGCAGCAGATCAAGCTGTACTGCGAGCTGTACGCCGAGCGCCGGGACGCGATGCTCGGTGCGCTGGAGGCCAGCATGCCGGAGGGCTGCCGCTGGACCCGCCCGGGGGGCGGGTTCTACGTGTGGCTGAAGCTGCCCAGCGGGCTGGACGCCGGTTCTATGCTGCCCCGGGCCATCACCGACCGAGTGGCCTACGTGCCCGGCACCGGCTTCTACGCCGACGGGTCCGGCGCGGAGTACATGCGGCTGTCCTACTGCTATCCCGAGCCCGACCGTATCCGCGAGGGAGTGCGGCGCCTGGCCGGGACCATCCAGGCCGAGCAGGAGCTGCTGGCGGCGTTCGGCACGCTCCCGGCCGACGGGACTGCATGACCAGCGAGCTGACCGCCGGTCATCCGCGCACTGAGCTCAGTCACGTCCTGGTCCTGGCCGGTGGCCTGTCACCAGAACGTGTGGTCTCGCTGCGTTCGGGCGACCGGATCACCGGTGCGCTGCGGGAGACCGGCGTGGACGCCACCGCGGCAGACGCTGACGCCGCTCTGCTCCCGCTGCTCACCACCGACCCACCCAGTGCTGTGTTCCCCGCCATTCACGGAAACTCCGGCGAGGACGGGGCCATCCGCGAGGTGCTCGGGCTGCTCGGCGTCCCCTACGTGGGGTCCACCGCCGACGCCTGCCGGCTCGCCTTCGACAAACCAGTGGCCAAAGCCTTGGTGGCGGCGGCCGGGCTGACCACCCCGGCGTCGGTGACCCTGCGCCGGGAGACCTTTCACGACCTGGGAGCCGCCGCAGTCCTCGACCGGATCGTGGCCCGGCTCGGTCTGCCGCTGTTCGTCAAGCCCGCCCGGGGCGGTTCCGCCCTGGGGGCGGCGCCGGTGCATACTCCCGCTGACCTGCCTGCCGCCATGATCGGCTGTTTCGCCTACGGTGACACCGCTCTGGTCGAGCGGTTCATCTCCGGCACGGAGATAGCGGTTGGGGTCATCGACCTCGGCGACGGACCGCAGCCGCTGCCCGCCGTGGAGATCGTCCCCACGAGTGGCTGGTTCGACTACACGGCCCGCTACACCGCTGGGCGCACCGCGTACTACACCCCGGCCCGGCTGCCCGTGGAGGTCGCGCGGGCCGCCGCGGCCGCGGCGGTGACCGCGCATACCGCGCTTGGGCTCCGTGACCTTTCCCGCAGCGACCTCATTGTGGGCCTGTCGGGTCAGGTCTTCTTCCTCGAAGCGAACGTTGCCCCGGGGATGACCGACACCAGCACGCTGCCGATGGCCCTGGAAGCAGCGGGCCACGATTTCGGCGGGCTGTGCCGCGATCTCCTGATCCAGGCCGCAGACCGAGGGGCCTGATCGCCCGCTGGTGGCCGCGCCCTACGCTGGGGACGTGACCACGCGCAAAAGCTTCGGCAGTGATAACCACGCAGGCGCCCATCCAGCAGTCCTCCAGGCTCTCGCCGACGCCAATACCGGCGACAGCATGCCCTATGGGACCGACCCGTGGAGCGCTCAGGCCGCGGCCACCCTGCGAGCCGCAGCTGGCGCGCAGGGGGCGTTCTTTGTCTTCAACGGAACCGGCGCCAATCTGCTCGGCCTGAGCCTGCTGCAGCGGCACCCTTACGATGCGGTGATCTGCCCAGCGAGTTCACACCTCAACGTCGACGAGTGCGGAGCCTGTGAGCGGGCGCTCGGGATCAAGCTCCTCCCGGTCGGCGTCCCCGACGGGAAGCTCACGCCGGACATCATCGTGGAGTGGCTCGCCGAGCGCGGCGACGAGCACCGGCCCCAGCCCAATATGGTGGCCATCTCTCAGGTCACCGAGCTGGGCACCTGTTACACCCTGGAAGAACTGGGCAAGCTCAGCGACTTCTGCCGGGGCAACGACCTGCTCCTGTTCATGGACGGAGCCCGGCTGGCCAACGCCGCCGCGTATCTCGGCTGTGGGCTGGCCGACCTGGCTGGGCACGCCGACGTACTCACCTTCGGCGGGACCAAGAACGGCGCGCTCGGCGCGGAGGCTGTCCTGGTCATGCGGGACGAGCTCACGACGGAGGTGCCCTACCACCGCAAGCAGCTCACCCAGCTCGGCTCGAAGCTGCGATTCGTCAGCGCTCAGTTCAACGGCTTGCTCGACGATGACCTGTGGCTGCACAACGCCCGCCACGCCAACGCCATGGCGCAGCGGCTGGCCGGCCGCATCCAGGACCTGCCCGGCCTGGAGATTCTGCACACGGTCGAGTCCAACGCGGTGTTCGCCACCTTTGAGCCGCACTGGATCGCGGAACTTCAGCCCGAATGGCACTTCAACGTGTGGCCCAGCGGTAAGAACGTGGTCCGCTTGATGACCGCCTTCAACACGACCGTGACGGACGTGGACGACTTCGCCGCCGCGATCGGGACTGTGGCCACGAAGCGCTGAGCACCTCGTTCTCTGGTGCTGAAGGTTGAAGTAGCGTCCCTGTTTCACGTGAAACAACGCAACCGGGCGCCCGGCGACCGATGAGTTCCCGGCGCGGGACCGGTTATATCTGCGTAAGCAGTCACGCTGACGTGAGGAAGATGCCGCATGGGTAAGGTCGTCGCCGACATCACGATGTCGCTGGATGGATTCGTCACCGGGCCGGACGACCGGCCCGGCCGGGGTCTCGGCGAAGGCGGTGAATGCCTGCACAACTGGGTCATGGGCGGCCCGTGGCGTTACGGCGATGACGGCCCACGGTTCAATCCGCTGGAGGTGGACCGCGCCGTGCTGGCAGAAGCTATGGGTTCCATCGGGGCAGGCATCATCGGCCGGGGAATGTTTGACGTAACCGGTGGCTGGGGCGGACACCCCCCGGGTGGTGACGACGCCCGCTACTTCGTGCTCACCCACGCGGTGCCGGCCGAGTGGGCCGACCGGAAGTCACCCTTCACCTTCGTCACCGATGGGATCACCAGCGCCCTCGCTCAGGCTCAGAAGGTCGCCGGGGACAAGAACGTCGGGATCGGTGGCGGTGCGAACGTGATCCAGCAGTACCTCGCGGCCCGCCTCGTCGACGAACTCCGTCTGCACATCGCCCCGGTCCTGCTCGGCGCGGGTAAGCGTCTCTTCGGTGACCTCGGTGGCCAGCACCTCGAACTGGAGCGGACCAAGGTCATCGAGTCCCCGCACGCCACTCACCTGTTCTTCACCGTCCACCCCTGACTCTTCCGCTCCTGGATCGGCGGAACAGTCTCCGCTGCAAAATTTCGCCTTCAGCGTGCGTCGCTGAAAGTCGTCCTGGGCGCTGAGGGTGATGAGGGGCGCCGGCCCAGCTTGCTCTCAAGCCCGCTGAGCGAACTCTTCCCGGCCGTGGAGTACCCCGATCAGGCCTGCGGGACGAACTCGATGCCGCTGGGGGACAGACCGAAGTGCACGAACGGGGCGGCTCCGCTGTGCACGGACACGCTGCCCGGAACCTCGGTCTCGATCTCGCGGGCGAGCGCGGCGGCCTGGTCCTCGTTGTTGGCGCCGGCCACCAGATACTTCCAGCGACGAGCCACCGGGTACCCCTGGCCGCGCAGCCGGGTAGTCAGTTCGACAGCGTCCCGATGCGAAGGCAGCTCGACCCGGACCTCCCAGCCAGCCTGACCGGTCTCCAGAGACTCCTGGGTCTCCTCGGCTATCCGGTGCTGGTGCTCGGCCTGGACAGCGGCGTCAGTGTCCGGCAGCGGTACGGTCGCGGCCTCCCACTCCTGCTCGACCGGATGCCAGCGGTCGATGGTGGAATCGGCGCTGACCTGCCGTTGCTTCAGGATGTCCCGGACGACCCGGTCGGCTTCCCGGGCGGCCGCCTCGGTGGTGGCGTACAGGAAGATGTTCGGGCCGTCGGCGGACACCGCAACCCGGTCGCCGAGCCGCTGACGTACATCGTCCGCCACCTCGTGCTCGCGTACGGATTGCACCGTCTGCTGGACATTGGTCTCGTCGGAAAGGGCGACCGTCACTCGCCAGTCTTCGTCTGCCACAGGGGGACTCTACCGCTGCGCCGCTCCCGGCTGGCCAGCCCCGTGGTATCGGAAATCCGGATAACCAACGGTGGTCATTCGCCGGACAATGGCCACATGGATCTCGATGGTTTCCGCCGGGACGGCTATCTGGCCGTCCGTGGTGCCTTCGGCAGCGCAACGGCGGCGAGCTGCCGGGAACGCATCTGGGCTGCGCTGACCGAACGCGGAGTCCGCCCGGGCGATCGCTCCAGCTGGCCGCCCCTGGTGCGGATCGACGACCTGGACGGAGCGATGTTCGACGTCGCGGGCACCTCCCCGGCGCTGGCCGCCGCCTACGACGAGCTGATCGGGCCCGGCCGCTGGACCCGCCCGGTGCCGGCCGGCCATGCCATCGTGGTGCGCTTCCCCACGCCGGAGGACGAGCGAGCGAACGCTGGCTACCACATCGAGGGCAGCTACTCCGGCCCCGGTGGCTACTGGGTCAACGTGCGCTCGCGAGCGCGTGGCCTGCTGGCCCTGATTCTGCTCACCGACGTCGGGCCGGATGACGCCCCCACCCGGCTGGTCTGCGGTTCGCATCTGTACGTACCGGAATTCCTGGCCCCGCACGGTGAGACAGGTGTCTGCGCCGACGCGGATTTCTGGCGGCCCTCGGTGCTGTGCCGGCCGGTCGTACACGCCACCGGCCAGGCCGGCGACGTTTTCCTGTGTCACCCGTTCATCGTGCACACCGCCACCTGGCCGCACCGCGGCCAGGGACCGCGGATGATCGCTCAGCCCGCTGTGCACATCCACGGCGGCTTTGCGCTCGACGGTAGCGATCCCGCTCCCGTCGCCCAGGCCATCCGGGCCGGCTTGGCCATGAACCCCCCGGCGGCCGAGACTGGTCCCGTGCCGCGGGTGGCATCGGGTCCCTCCCAGCGGCCGTCTGGACCGACTCAGTAGAGCGGCTCAGGCTGGATAATTCACAGCCCGACGGCGCCTGTGGAATTTCGCCCCGTGAACCCTGGATCTTTTCCAGCCTTCCGGACCTGGGCGAATGCTCGGTCTCACCCGCAATGGCCGCCACTGGTTCACGTTTCGTCCCCAGCCTCTGGATACCTGTGGAATCTGGCCGCAGAACTCCGGCCCGTCCGTGCCACCGGTGGCCATGCCCCGGCGAAGCGAACGGGTCAGGCAATCTGGCCGGCTAACCGGCGGACTGGCCGGGCGAGATGACCCTGACGATCCGCTCCAGGTCGTCGAGCGTGGCGAACTCGACCACGATCTTCCCCTTGCGGCGGCCCAGCTCCACTTTGACCTGGGTGTCCAGTGTGTCGCCCAGCCGGTCAGCCCATTCGCGGACCTGCGGCGGGGCTGGGGTCCTGCTCCGTGGTTCGCGCCGTGCCTTCGCCGCCGGCGAACCGTCGCCGATGGCCACGATCTCCTCGACTGCCCGGACGGACAGTCCCTCGGCGACGATCCGGTGAGCCAGGTGCTCCTGAGCCTCTGGATCGTTCAGGGCCAGCAGGGCGCGTGCGTGGCCTGCACTCAGCACTTCGGCTGCAACCCGCTTCTGCACACCAGGCGGGAGGTTGAGCAGGCGCAACGTGTTGGAGATATGTGGGCGCGACCGCCCGACCCGGCCCGCCAGTTCTTCGTGGGTGGCCCCGAAGTCATCCAGCAGCTGCTGGTAGGCGGCGGCTTCCTCGAGCGCATTGAGCTGCTCGCGGTGCAGGTTCTCGATCAGGGCGTCGCGAAGCAGGCTGTCATCAGCGGCTTCCCGCACGATGGCCGGAATCCGGTCCAGGCCCGCCCGCTGACTGGCCCGCCAGCGACGCTCACCCATGATGAGCTCGTAGTGCCCGGGCATGACCCGGCGGACCACGACCGGCTGGAGCAG
>Ga0070737_10005158_pt1 | contig 12616 bp, 10 predicted proteins | sample Coa_R1_10_FD_66438 | JGI IMG/M metagenome (GOLD analysis project Ga0070737, IMG submission 66438) | Surface soil microbial communities from Centralia Pennsylvania, which are recovering from an underground coalmine fire - Coalmine... | ecosystem: Environmental > Terrestrial > Soil > Unclassified... | reverse complement strand
TTTGGCTCGATGTTGACCATGCTGACGATACCAGTGATCGATGGCCAGCACGATAAAACGGACGATCGTCCGGCGCCGGCGCCATTTGTAGCGGACCTTTCGAAATAATAGCGCAACCGGCGGTTGACGTGTTCGATGTGATTGTTGGTACGCACACGCTGGCTGGCTGGGCTGTGCAAATAGGCGATCATTTTGTCGCACTTGTCGGGCGTCAGCATAGCCAGGGCTTGGGCCAGATCGGCATCGGCCAGGAATTCCGGCGCCTTGACCAGGACCGCACGCCGACAGCGGGCCTGATGCGGGCTTTGGTCAGGATCGAACAGACGATAAACCTGCCGCAAGGTCCGCAGCGTCGGCAGATACTGAAACATCAGGCTGAGCCAGCGCCTTTCGCGACCGTTGAGGTTCTCGGGACGGGTGACGATCAGGTGCCGATGTTTCCAGATGAAGTAGGCCTGTTCTTTCGTGGTTTTGCCGTGGCGGGCGTGGGCACGCGTCTGACTGAACCTTACTCGGCCGACCACGGCGGCGTTTGGTTTGCCGATTCAGGTGTTGCCGGAGGCGGCGCAAGGCGTCGAGAACATGCTCGTTGATATCCTTGAGCACATGAAAGACGCACAGTTGGTGTCGTGCCTCGGGCCAGATGTCGTTCAGCACGGTGGGATACAAGTTCGAATCATCGGTCACCACGACCTTGGGTGCAAATCCCCAATTCTTGAGGTTGTCCAGGAAACGGTGCATATGGTCTTGGTCGTTGGGCGGTCTTCAAGCAAACGGTCGATAACGGCTTCGCAGACGCGGTTAGTGTACTCGGCACGCGTCTCGACTCCCTCCACCTGGGCTCGGAAGGTCTTGCAACAGGAACCCGGAACTGCGCCCCTACCTGGAAGAAGCCTTCTAGCTGGCACCGGAGGGAGCCTTGTATGTCATCAATCGCTACCGCGGTGCCACTCAAAACCTTCGGACGGTGTTCGCACGCATCATCCGCCGTGGCGGCCTGACGCCGTGGCCAAAAGTGTTCCACAACCTTCGGGCGAGCCGGCAGACCGAGCTTACCGAGCGTTACCCGATTCATATTACCTGCGCCTGAATCAGTAATACTGCTGCCGCGGCCGCCAAGCATTACCTGCAAGTGATGGGAGCCCACTACAGACAGGTGGCACAGATTCCGGCATAGTCAGGAGTGGACGGAGGTCGTCCACAAGGGACAGGCGGTTCCAACCGAAATGTCGAACGTCCTTTGTGATAAGTCTTTGCGCCTAAAGTCTATTCCTCTCAAAACTTACGAATGCCCCTTGTAGGACTCGAACCTACAACCCACTGATTAAGAGTCAGTTGCTCTGCCAATTGAGCTAAAGGGGCCACTACCGCAAAAAACCGCGTTTTTCAGCCGTAAGTCTGTTGCCATCTTAAACTTAAGGAATTGCTCCGCGTGTAAAAAGCCACTATTTTCAAGGGCTTTTCGTGTTCGGCTTTGTGACACAATGGCGACACAGGCACAATTGCCACATATTCCTTAAGACGAAGCCACGCATACCTCCTCCGTTTAAGACGCCTCGCGGCTGTCTCGCATATCGGCATTTTAGCGAGCCCCACGCCAGCAGACCAGTGCTTTCTTTCCTTTCAGGCCGCTTTCTTCGAAAATCTGCGTCGAGAAGGACCTGCGCAAAGTTCCCGGCTGTGATAGATGTTCAGGCAAGGAGGTAGCAATGACGTAACTCTTGACCGCATAAGCCGCCGGGCCGATTGTTGGGATAATGCCCCCATAGAGAGATTTTTTGCCTCTCTGAAGAAGGAGTTGGTCCACGACGCCGATTTCACGACCCGGGCGGCGGTCCCCGGGCGGCGATCGTCGAGTCCATCGAGGTCTTCTACAATAACCAGCGGCGACCCTCCTCGCTGGGGTATGTGTTCCCGGTGGCGTACGAGCGGAAAAACCGTTAACCCCCGTCCACTTTTCGTGGGGAATTCCAAAACAATCTTTGGCGAAAGCAGAGGAGGGAAAGCTATCGTTGCAGGACTTGCGGCGCGGATCGCACGAGCAAAAAAGTCGCGGAAAGATCAGAGGGGATTGTCGTCGCCCGACGTGTTGAGGATTTTCAAGATCAACTGCCACAACTCTTGATTTCCGCCGCGGTCCCAATGAATGCGCACCCTTGTCTTGACGCCGTCCGTATCATTCATTTGCTTCAGGTGCAGGCAAAAAGCGGTGCTGGACTTCCATATGCCTGCGATGCGGTAGTCGGGACCCTTGCGATTGGTCCTCAACGGCCAAACGGCCTCGCTCAAGCCGTCCCGAAGTTTTGCCGAGACTTCGTCGACTGTGCCGGGAACGACCACCTTGGGCCCCCAGACCACGACCTGCCGATTCAGGAAGGAGTCAAGAGTACATCCTGCCGCGGCGAGCAACAATACGCCGGCGCACACTTTCCCCAGAGAATGGCGCATGGCCCCCTCCCAAGCGGTTCAATGGGCAGTCGGAAGCGGCACGACAATAGCCAGAAGAGAAACGGTGTGCAAGAGCAATTCTGTGTGGGTGTCCCTCTTGATTGAGGCGTGTAGGAGGGCTTACATGCCAGGGGGCTTTTCCCTCCCCTACCAGGGGGGGAGTGGAAAAACCTACTCGGCGGCTGGCGCAACCCCGCTCGCCAAAATCCAGAGAGACACCCTAAGATTCTCAGCCGCACCATTGCTGCTTGGGTGAGCGTCTCATTACGGTATCGACCGTAAATATAACCGAAAAACGGAAAATTTTTCGGTCAACGTGACGTGCTGGGCCGTGTTAACTCGGTGGCGCGTTTGGATAGCTCGGCCGTGATCGTGGCGGTTTCATCGGCAATCTCGACGGTGCCGGGGTGGAAGGAAAACAGGCGATTGCATGTCTGGGGCGGCAGCGGGCGGTTGAACACGGGATTGCGGAACTCCATCTGTACCAGCAAGCGATCGGGACCGCCGGTCGTGGTCGGTCCCCACCACTCGACGCGCTCGGGCCAATAGCTATGGGCATCGAGATAAAGGTGGCACTGACGTGGCAGCGCAATCAACCAGGATTGATTGGGGGCGACGTGCTTGAGCGCTTCTTCTTTCGACCAGACGCCGACCAGATGAATGCGTTCGCCGCTGCTCTGGCGCAGCAACTCGCCCCGCGCCCATACCAGGCGGCTGCGCAGATTGCGCAAGAGCGGCGTCATGCCTTGAAAGTGTGGCCTTTGCAGAAACTCCTCGCGGAGCTGCCGTCCGGCGGGGCCGTTCAGGAGTGCGAACACCTCGGATAGATTGACGCGTGTGACGTTCTCCCATGCTCCCTGACCCGAACGTTCGGCCCGCCACAGCTCGCGGCCATCGCTGACCGACAGCATAGTGCTTTCGCCCTCGCTGGGATGCGTGTGCATTTCCAGGCGGAAGCGTTGGCCGGGCGCCAGGTGATAGGAGCCGTCCGCTTCGTAGACAAAGCCCGGCAGTTGTCCCTTTTGCCAGATCGCCATTTCCAGCCAACGGACACGCTCTGCCCGAAACATCTCGATGGACTGGTCCAAACAGCGTTCGGCAGCCACATCGGGGCGTGGAGCGGGAGCGGGAGGAACAGCACAAGGTTCGGGAACCGGCGCGACGGCGGCAGTGAGGGGAGCGACAGAAGCTGCCGTCCGCGTCAGGGTCGCAGATAGGACCACCAGGCAGCTGCCGCCGACAAAGGCCAGTAAGGAGCGGTAAATCCACATAGGTAAAACCTTCCGAGTTTGATGAAAGATCCTTCGCTCGGCGGGCCGACTTATAGACACAGGAGCGGAAAGAGAAAAGACGAACCTGCGCTCTCCGTGCGATCGGCGTGTGCAGTTAGACCCAGAAAAACGGGCAGATTGGGCTATCCAAACCGGAAGCGTAAGCGAAGGGCCAAAGCTGGCAGCTTTGGCGCTCTGAGGACCGTCTTTGTTTACGCCTTCGGTTCGGATGGCCCAATCACCTGTGGAGTGAGGGAGAAGCTATGCAGCGAATCCGGGCGATGATAGGGCTTGCGACCCTGCTGGGGCTGGGAACGGCCTCGGCGCTGGGCGGACAGTTTATGAGCCAATACTGGAACAAAAACACGACCCCTCCGGACGGCATCCATTGGGGGCCACAATATCCCGTTTCGGTGCCGACGGTGCAAGGCCCGCGAGGCGAACCGATCGAAATGGCAGCGCCCTACAATGCCAAGCCGCCCAGCGGAGCCGAGGCCGCTCGCGCCATGATCGCGGCCAGCCAGCCGTTGGACCTGATCCAACAGAGCGGTTATTTAAAGGACAGTGCGTATCCCCTAATCCCGACCGCCGGTACCTGTCCCGGCGGTGTCTGCCCAGCGCCGGGGGCCGGCCTTCCGCCCGGCAATCTGATTTCCCCGCCGGGCATCGCTGGCGTGCCGCCCGGTGCACTGCCGCCCGGTCTGCGTCCGCCGGGGGCTGTCGCCGCCGTTGGTGCCCTTACGGGCGCTGTGGCCGCTCCATTCCCCGTTCAGCGCACCGAGGTTCGTTTCGTTGGGCCAGCTGGCATGAAGATCTCCTGGTATGGCCCCAGCGCCGACGGCAAGGGCAGCTTCGGCCCGCAATATCTTCAGGCGCCGGCGCGCTACAACTTCCTGCAAGCGTCGATCTATCGCCTCAAGCTCAGCGACATTCCCAATCGACCGGGTCTGGAATTGTATCCGACGCTGGAAGTGGTGCCGGCCAAGCCGAAGACCTGCACGTTCCTGGCCCACAGCGCTGTGCCGGTCTCGTTCACCGAAGAAGATTTCGAGCAAGTGGCGGCGGGTAACTTCGTGGTCAAGGTAATCTACTTACCCGATCCGCAATTTCAGGATTTAGCAGCCACAGGACCCGATGAAGTGGTGTCGTCGCGGTTGGAGCCGGGCGTCGATCCAATCATTGAAGCCAAGCGACGCGGCAGCATCCTGTTGGTGGTGCGTCTGGGCAACATCGATCTGGAAGCACCAAACACGCCAGCGATGGATGCGCCCAATCCGTTCGCCCCGCAAGCGCCGACTTTGCCTCCGGGAGTATCGCCGCCAGCCCTGCCGCCGCCGCCGGGAGCGCCGGTTCCGCCGTGGGCGTCGGCTGCCCCCGGCGCACCAATGGCGGGCCAGCCGTCTATACCGAACCAGATGGCGCCGAACCTGCCGCCGCGTCCGCCCATGGTCCCCTATGGGATAGCCAACGGCCAGCCGCCCCAGCCGGGCACGATGGGAGCGCCGCAGGTTCCCGCCATGACGCCTCCGGGTCAGATGCCGCCGCCGGGCACGCCCGGCACACCGGGCACTTACCCGACTGGCACCCCGTTCCCCGGCCAGATGTTGCCGCCGCCAGGCACACCTAACACGAACTCGACCGGCACGCCACCCTCCAGCCAACCGGGAATGCCGACGAGTCAGCTGACGCCGCCGCGCCTGCCGACCCTGGCTGAGTTGGCCGCCCAGCCGGACAACACCAAGACGTCCGCCGTTACGCGGTAAAAATGTGTCGTCCGTTCTCTTTCCCCTTCTCGTTCCCGAAAATAAATCGGGAACGGGAAGGGGCTTGGTGCCTGGTGCCTACCCATGAAAATCCCTCTCTTCCGACTAGCTCTTCCCATGCTCGCCTTCTTGACGGGTACGGCCGAAGCCCGAATGGTGCCGCCGTTGCCGGCTCGTAGCACTTCACCGCTCCTTTTTGTCCAATTTCGGGGCGGTCCGGGCTTACGCGCTACATTTTATCAGGGCCAGCACGCACGGTCCTTCGCTACGCCGGTGGCCGTCGGCATGAGGCCAGGCTATGCCTATCGCCTGCGCCTTAGCAATCTGCCCGGTCATCCTGGCATCAGTATTTTCCCAACCGTGGAGGTGCGCGGTAGCCTGAAGCTGTCGCCGAAGCTAAACGCAGCCAACTATCCTGCCCCTGTGGTGCTGACCGAGGCCGACATCGAAAGCGTGATGGCCGGCAATCTCATTTGCAAAGCGATTTATCTCGAAAATCCTGATCGCGCCGTACCGGCCACCATGTCGCCGACACTGCCGATGGAGTTGGATCTTCCTCCCGGCAGCAATCTGTTGACCGAAGCGCAGGACCGCGGCCGGCTCATGATTTTGGTCCGTATAGGGGGGCGGATGCTCGTTTCGGATGAGGAATTGTGCCGCCAGGCAGTACCTGGCACGATTCTGTTCCCCGGCGAAAAAGTGCTGATGCCAGCGGCTGTACCGCCCTATTTGCCATCGCTTACGCTGCCGGCTCGTGTGCCATTTTACGATCCGCATCTGGGGCCGAAGCCGCCAGAGGAGGAATGTCTGCACGACGGTGGCGACCACGGCAACCGGGCCGGCTTCGATGCCAACGGCCAGCTAGCCGGAGTGGAACCGGAAGATACCATCGCCGAGTACACCGATAGCACGGGAAGGCGGCACATCACGCACTCCAACAGCGTGTGTCTCTGCGTACCGCGCTTCGCCGTGCTCCGCTGTGAGACGCCGCTGAACCGTTATGAAGGGGTGCAGGCTGTCAGCGATATGCGCAAGGCGCAGTATCAGGGACGACTCGACGTGTTAACGCCTCCCTTACAGACACGCACCTATGAACAGTTGCAAGGAGCGCGAGGCCGGGAGAGGCCGAGCATTCACTCAGGCGCTGCCGGAACTATCGGCGTAACGCGCTTTGAAGTGCTGCAAGCCGCCGAAATGCAATTGGGAGCAATTGCCCTTCTGGGAACGAAAGCAGCCCTGAGTCTCAGCGAAATCGAGCGTGCCCGTCTGGTCAAGCAGATGGAGCTGGCACGGCAGCTCAGCAGTCGGGAAAGCGTGCAGGGGGCAGCGTCTGTCACTGGCACAAGCGTGGTTGGCCGCATCGAAGCGGGAGCGCGGATCGTGCAGGCTGAGGCTGAAACGCGCGATCTGACGGTTTGCTGTAACGAAGTGCCCTGTCCGCCGGACAGGCCGTTGCTGCTCATCAAGTGTGCCGATCGCTCCTCGGCCCAGGTCGGCGATGTGGTGACGTTTATCCTCAAGTACAGCAATCACGGCGGCCAACCGATCACCGACGTGGCCATCACCGACAGCCTGACGACGCGCCTGGAGTACGTCTCCGGTAGCGCCCAATCCGACCGGCCGGCCGTGTTCACCACGCAGCCGAACGAGGCCGGTTCGCTCATTCTGCGCTGGGAGGTCATGGGCCGACTCTTGCCCGGCGCCAGCGGCGTCGTTCGCTTCCAGGCCCGCATTCGCTAAAGAAGACTAACTACAGAGTCACAGCGAACATAAAGGAGAAAACATACAGAGGAAAAAGAGACACAAAAGATTTTATATATTTTGATCTTTTTTTGTATTTTTATCCGTGTTCTTTGTGCCTCGGTGGTTGGTTCTTTCTGCGAGTTGTGGTATAGCTTTGAGCACCTCAGCGATGCGTTCCTCGGTGAGTTCGCCGGCGCGGAAAGCGAAATTGCGGACTACCTTCTGCTTAACCGAGAGCAGCACCGTCACATCGGCGTCACGACTGAGCAGATAGCTGGGCGGCCCCACTTCATCCTCGAAGACCGATAACGGCACACGCCGCAGCGAATGTTTCTTACTCCACTCTACCACTCTCGGATCAAGCGCGGTTTGGTCGTCGCTGAGGAACGTTATCCAGGCGCGCAGCTCGACGTCTTTGTGATCGGCCAGCGCCTTGTCCAGTCCGCGCGCCAGCTTGCCGAGCGGATCGCTGAGTGTCCGTGCAAAGACGATGACAGCAGGCCGATCAGCGGTCGCGCAGATAAAGCAGTGCGATTGCCCGCGTTCCATACCAACGGAGACAAGCGAGGAATAGGGCCCCGGCCGCTGGCCGGGCCGCAATCCGGAAGCGACTGGCTCTGCGGCCAAGGCGACAACGGCTATCAGTAGAGCGAAGGAACGAGCGGTTCGTAGCATGAGTATGTCTCCAAGGGCGGGACCGATCGAGCAACCATTGCCATCTTATTTAACCACGGAACACACGGAAATTACGGAAAAAGTCAAAACATTTTCGGAAAAATCCTTGCCATCACTCGTTCGGCGGACTAACCTCGCTTGGGACGTGGACGGACCCCGACCACGAGGATACGGACCAGCGTGAGCACTTGTGTTGACGCAACCTATTGTATTCTGACGAGGAGCAGCTGTCATGACCGGAATCGAAGCCTTCCTGGAGGTTCTCGCCGCCGCGGGGGTGAAACACATCTTCGGAAATCCCGGCACCACAGAGCTGCCGCTCAACGATGCTCTCGTCAACGATCGGCGTTTCCACTACATCTTCGGCTTGCACGAGATCCCGGTAATGGCGATGGCGGATGGTTACGCGCAGGCATCGGGCAGCATCGGCGTGGCTAACGTGCATATTTGCTGCGGACTCGGCAATGCAATGGGGATGCTCTACAACGCCCATTGCTCCGGCAGTCCCGTACTGCTGACAGCGGGGCAGCAGGACCGCCGGCTGCGCTTCGAGGAGCCGGTATTGGCCGGCGACATGGTGAGCGTGGTCCGGCCGTGGACCAAATGGGCGGCGGAGGTGCAGCGCGTTGAAGATGTGCCGGCGGCAGTACGGCGAGCCATTCAGACGGCGCTGACACCGCCGACGGGACCTGTGTTCCTGGCGCTGCCGGTGGACGTGCAGATGGAAAAGGTGTCGGGACTCGATCTGTCGCCGCCGTCGTTGCCGAACCGCTGCGTCCGTCCACCGCTAGACGCGCTTCATCGCGCCGCCGCTGTTTTGACCCAGGCGAAGAACCCCGCCATCCTCGCTGGCAGCCGTGTGACAGAGTGCGCCGCGGTCCCAGAACTGACCGCCGTGGCCGAACGACTGGGCGCTCCGGTTTTTTCCGAGCAGGCGACGGCTCATGGCCGAGTGCCTTTCCCCACCGAGCATCCGTTGTACCATGAAAGTTTGCCACTATGGTCGCCGGAGGTGCGCCGTGTCCTCGCTGATTTCGATGTCCTGTTAGTTGCCGGAATGAACTTGCTGCGCAGCTACATCTATCACGAGCCGAGCCGGCCCATCCCCGAACGGATGCGTATCGTACAGATGGACAATGATCCCTGGCAGTTGGCCAAGAATTACCCTATCGAAGTCGGCCTGCTCGGCGATTTGAAAGCCGGACTGGCCGAGCTGGATCAGCTGCTGGCAAGCGTCCAGGCCGGCGCGCAAACGGCGGCCGCACAAGCACGACTGGGGCGCTATGCGGCGACGCGGCGAGAGAAACAGGAGAGTTTGAAGAGAAAAATAGATGCTGAACGAGACCAGCGACCGATGACACCGTTGACACTAATGGGGGCGCTGGCGAAGGTGCTATCGGCGAATGCAGCCGTGATCGAGGAAGCCGTGACCACGACGAATGGAACACTGGAACGTCTCGGTGCGTTGAAAGATCCGGCGGGTTATTTCGGTCATCGCGGCTGGGCGCTGGGTTGGGGATTGGGCTGCGCGCTGGGAGTCAAGCTGGCCTGGCCCGAGCGTCCTGTGTTGGCCCTCCTGGGCGATGGTGCGGCGCTGTACGGCATTCAGGGATTGTGGACGGCGGCGCATCATCGCATCCCTGTTGCTTTCGTCATCTGCAACAATGCCCAGTACCAGATCCTCAAACATTGCGGTGAGGTAATGCCGCTGCCGAACATGGCTGCCCGGCAATATCTGGCGATGGATCTGGTACAGCCAGAGATCGATTTTGTGGCATTGTCCCGCTCGCTGGACGTGGAAGCCTGGCGCATCACCGAGCCAGAGGAACTGAGCGAGCGCGTGCGCCAAGCGTTGATTGGGGATAAGCCTCAATTGTTCGATGTAGCGATTGCCCGTTGATTGAAACGCTGTCCTTACTGGCGTGGCGGGGAGGGACCTCGAATTAGTTTGGGGCCTGAAAATGCTTGACGATGTGATCCAGTGCTGCGGGTAGATACACAATCGCTCCGTAATGTGTGCAATCATACCAGACAATTTTTTGCTGCCCGGAAGCTTTCCACAGCGCCTCAGCCATCTTCGGCGGCACGATATCGTCGCGCTTGCCGGCCAGAATCAGCAGTTTGTGTTGCTTCAAATTGGCCGCGCAGGTGAGTGGATCGGCAGGGGCAATAAGTTGGGCCAGCTTCTCTTTGGTGCCTCCCAACGCTTCGTAGACGCGGCGATAGGGGGTGGCCTTGGGGTGATCGTAATAGGCATCGACGACGCCGCCGCCGCCGAGTAAGACGGCGACGCGATTGAGCCTCGGCTCCATCTCGGCCGTCAGTGCCGCCAGGAAGCTGCCCAAACTCGTGCCCATGATGCCCAAGCGTTTGCCGTCGATCTCCGGCCGCGCTTCCAGCCACGCCGCCGCCACACGCAGATCGAGCACCGTTTGCCGGATGGCCGATAACGAATGATCAAGATTGGGCATGAGCAAACGCAGTTTGCTGCCGGGCGGCCGACGCGGACCATAATAGGCCATTTGTACGAACAAGGCAGCGATCTTCTTCTGGGCCAGAAAAATCGACAGATAACGCGATAGATTTTGATTACCGGCAGTGATGTCCAGGACGATGACGCCGGGGAACGGTCCCTTACCGCGGGGCAGATAATACTCGGCGTGGACGGTGTTGTTTTCTGGAACGGCCGTCTTGATCGGCGAGGGAAACTGCACACGGAAGATGCGGACGCCCGTGTTGGGCAAATCGCGTTTGAGGCTCATCTGGTAATCGAAAGAGCGTTCGCTCAGACGATAGCGTTCGGGAATGTTCGTTTGCTCGCCGGTCGGTGTGAAACGGAAGCATCCCTTCTCGATCCCAAGTTCTACTTGGGATCGAGAAGAGTCGGCATGCAGCGGTACAACAGCGAGCCCGAAGATACAGAGGCTAGCTAGCAGACACATGAGATCCCCTACCCCATCAGCTTGCGAAACTCCTCGAACAGATAACTGCTGTCGTGCGGGCCAGCGGAGGCTTCAGGGTGATACTGCACGCTGAAGAGCGGCCAACGCTTGTGCCTCATCCCTTCCAGGGTGCGATCGTTAAGGTTGATGTGGGTCGGCTCCAGTGCCGGCGGCAGATCGTCGATGCTCACAGCGAAGCCGTGGTTCTGCGTAGTGATTTCGACTTTGTTGGTGCAATGGTTCAGCACCGGCTGATTGGCGCCGCGATGGCCGAACTTCAGCTTGAACGTCCGTCCACCCAGGGCCAGGCCAATCAACTGATGCCCCAGGCAAATTCCAAACATCGGCTTTTTACCGGCCAGACGATGAATCGTCTCGATGGCGTAGCTCAGAGGGGCAGGATCGCCAGGACCGTTGGAGAGGAAAATGCCGTCCGGACGGTGAGCCAGCACATCATCAGCCGTGGCTGTGCCCGGCAGTACCGTCACCTTGCAGCCGACCTGCACGAGACAGCGGAGGATGTTGTGCTTCATGCCGAAATCAAGGGCAACGACGTGATGGTTGGCCGGCCGCGGCGGCAGGTAGGTGACGAACGGATGGGTGAATCCTTCGTTCCAGACGAACGGCCGCGGCGGCACCACCTCGCGCACCAGATCGCGGCCGACGATGTGCGGACTGTGCCGCGCCTTGTGGACCAGCGAGGCATTGTCGAGATCACGGGTGGACAGCACGCCGTTCATCGAGCCACGCACACGCAGCCGCCGTACCAGGGCACGCGTATCGATCCCCTCCAGGCCGAGGACGTTGTGTTCCTTCAAGTAAGCATCGAGCTGGCCCTGCGAGCGGAAATTGCTGGGCAACCGTGATAATTCGCGGATAACGAAGCCTTCGACCTGCGGCCGCAGCGATTCGCGATCATCAGCGTTGATGCCATAGTTGCCGATATGTGGATACGTCATGGCGACGATCTGTCCTTTGTAGGACGGATCGGTAAGCACCTCTTGATAGCCGGTCATGCTGGTGTTGAACACGACCTCGCCGAAAGTTTCGCCACGGGCCCCGAAGCTGCGGCCGGTGTAAACCGTGCCATCTTCCAGGGCCAATTTCGCCATTGGTCCCGCCATCATATCCCCTCAGTAGGAATGGTCTACGCCCTTATACCGCCCCAACGTGCGGCCATTGACATGATAGCGAGCCAGGCAAGACAAACAACGAGCCGGAAACAGTACGCCGCAGCGTGTCGCAGAGTACGCTTGCGCTCCGCTACGCGCTGCGGCGGAGCGCTTCCTCTTACGGGTGATACCAAGGCGGCACCGATGCGAAGCCCAAGTCGGTCTGCGACGAATAGTTGTATTGATGGTTGGCCAAGCCAATGTTATAGGTGTTGGGCATCCACGGCGCATTCGGCTCGGTGCCGGAGCCGAAACCGAAGGTGCCGGCCATCGTCTCCAGAAGCCTGTCCAGGTCAAGGCGGAAGTCCGGTCCCTGACTGTTGATAGCGAAAGTGCGAAACTGGGAGTTGGCCTGGTCCTGAGCCAGGAAGGTTGCGGTCGCCGCCAGGGCTGTGCCTGCCCCGGCATTCGGAAACACATTGAATATCACAGCCGTAGTGTTCGGAACATTCTGAGCAGTCGGCAAAATCACGCCGTTGCTGGCCAGGTTAAAATTACTATTGAGTGCGAGGTTGCCCGACGACCCACCGATAAGGCCGGAAGAAGCATCCAGCAGCATTCGTTCTTCGAGACATTCCAGAGAAGGGCGTGGATGAATCGGC
>Ga0070737_10005156_pt1 | contig 12618 bp, 4 predicted proteins | sample Coa_R1_10_FD_66438 | JGI IMG/M metagenome (GOLD analysis project Ga0070737, IMG submission 66438) | Surface soil microbial communities from Centralia Pennsylvania, which are recovering from an underground coalmine fire - Coalmine... | ecosystem: Environmental > Terrestrial > Soil > Unclassified ... | reverse complement strand
GGCCGCCCGTTGCACACCAGCCCGGTGCAGAACCGCCGCTGGCTGGTGATCTGGCTCAGCACCTTCAGGTGCGCGGCGTGCAGCACGGCCTTCAGCGGGACCCTGGCCGTGCTGGCCAGCGCGCGCAGCGCCGGATCCAGGTCGTGCAGGGGTATCCAGCGGCGATGCCGGGCCCCGGCGACGACGCCGTCGGGCTCGCCCCAGCCGGCCGGCAGGGCGAACCGGGGATAGTCCCGGACGATGCCGCGCCAGTAGTCGCGGTCGTCCGCCGACGCGACCGAGCGCGCCTCGGCCGCGATGAAGTCGGCGTACCGGACCTGGGGCCGGTCCCATTCCCGCGGCGCGGCGCCGTCACGGATACGGAAGTAGCAGTCCAGCAGCTCCATGAGCAGGCTGTGGTGGCTCCATCCCTCGATGACCGCGTGGCATTCGGTGATGGTCAGCCACCAGCAGCCGTCGCATGCGTGCGCGGACAGGCGGAGCAGCGGCGGCTGGCCGAGGTCGAACGGCTGCGCCCGCTCGGCGGCCATGAACTCGCGCAGCGACCGGTCCAGGTCCGCGTCGGACAGGCCTTTCAGATCGCGGACGCCGACGTCCATGGTGGCCTCGGCGTGTACGAGCTGCATCGGCACGGGGAAGCCGGCGAGCATGAACGAGGTGCGGAGGGCGTCGTGCCGCTCGACGACGACCGCGGCCGCCGCCCGCAGCGCCGGCTCGTCGACGGGGCCCGGGTCGAGAATGCGGAAGGTGGTGGAGTTGTGGTACGGGATGCGGTCGGTGTCGGCCATCATCTCCGCGATCATGCCGAGCTGGGCCTGCCCGGCCGGGTAGGCATCGGCGATGCCGTCCGGCAGCACCTCGCGATAGGTGGGGTGGAGCAGCGCGAACGGTTCGACCGGCGGCTCGTCTTCGGGGAGGGGCGGCCGCCCGGTCAGGAACTGGCACAGCTCGGCCACGCTCCGGTAGGCGAAGATGTCCGCGACGCTCACGTCGAACCCGGCGGCGCGCAGCCTGCCGACCAGCGCGACGGCCTTGATGGAGTCGCCGCCGACGTCGAAGAAGCTGTCCTCCACCCCGAGCCGGGCGCCGCCGAGGACCTGCTGCCAGATCCCGGTGAGCCGCTCCTCCTCGGGTGTGCGCGGCGCCACGTACGCACGCCGGGCGTCCATCGACGCCCGGTCGGGCGGCGGCAGCGCCTTGACGTCCAGCTTGCCGTTGGGGGTGAGCGGAAGCCGCCCGACCGGGACGAACGCCGCCGGGATCATGTACTCCGGCAGGGTCCGGGCCAGCGCGGCGCGCAGTTCGTGCGGCGGTGTGATCTGGTCGCCGACCGGCACGGCGTAGGCGACCAGCCTGCGGTCGCCCGGCGCGTCCTCGCGCACCACCACGGCCGCCTCGCGCAGTTCCGGCAGGGCCGCGAGCGCGGCCTGGATCTCGCCGGGCTCGACCCGGTAGCCGCGGATCTTCACCTGGTCGTCGCGCCGGCCCCGGAAGTCCAGTGACCCGTCGGGCAGGCGGCGGGCCGTGTCCCCGCTGCGGTACAGCCGGCCGCCCGGTGGCCCGAACGGATCGGGCACGAACCGGTCCGCGGTCAGGCCCGGGCGGTCCAGGTAGCCGCGGGCCACACCCGGACCGCCCACGTAGATCTCTCCCGTCGCCCCGATCGGTACCGGTCGCATCTCCGGGTCCAGCAGGTAGATGCGAAGGTCGCGGAGCGGGTGGCCGATCGGGTTGGCGGCGGTCGTCTCGAGGTCGGCGGCCTCGAGCCGGTGGTAGGTGGAATGCACGGTGGTCTCGGTGATCCCGTACATGTTCACCAGGGCCGTGGCGGCCAGGCCGCGCCGTGCCACCCATGGCGCCAGGTCCGCGACCTCCAGCCGCTCACCGGCGAACACCACCGCGCGCAGCGCCAGGTCGTCGATGCGCGGGTCACCGGCCCGCGCCAGCTCGACCAGGCCACGGAACGCGGAAGGCGTCTGGTTGAGCACGGTCACCCGGTGCTCGACCAGCAGGACGAGCAGGTCTTCCGGCGAGCGGGCCACCGCCCGCGGAACCATGATCAGCCGGCCTCCGTGCAGCAGCGCTCCCCACAGCTCCCACACCGAGACGTCGAAGGCATAGGAGTGGAACAGCGGCCACACGTCGGTCGCGCTGAACCGGTAGTGCGCGTGCCCGGCCGTCAGCAGCCGGAGGACGTTGGCGTGGGTCAGGCAGACTCCCTTGGGCTGCCCGGTCGAGCCCGACGTGTAGATGACGTAGATCAGGTTGTCCGGTCCCGTGACCGGTGCCGGGTCCGTGCCGGGCTGGGCGGCGATGGCGGCGTCGGCGTCCAGCCGCACGAGCGTGCCGTCGAAGCCGGTCAGCAGCTCCTCGTGCTCCGATCGCGTCACCACGATCCGCGCGCCCGCGTCGGCGAGCATGTACGCCAGCCGGCCGGCCGGCTGCCCCGGGTCGAGCGGCAGGTAGGCGGCGCCGGACTTCAGCACGCCGAGCAGCGTGGGCACCAGGTCGGGGCCGCGGTCCAGGCAGACACCGACGATCGCCTCCGGGCCCGCCCCGAGCTGCCTGAGCCGGTGGGCCAGCCGGTTGGCCCGCTCGTTGAGCTCGCCGTAGGTCAGGACGGACTCCCCGCAGACCACCGCCACCGCGCCGGGCGCCGCCGCCGCGGTGCGCCGGAACATCTCGGGCACGCTCTCCGCCGGGAGGTCCTCCGCATCGGCCGTTCCGAGCAGGAGGGATCGTTCGGCGGCATCGAAAGGGTCGAGGGCGGACAGTGGCGCGCGGGGCGCCGCCACCGCCTGCGGCAGCAGCCGCAGCAGGTGACCGGCCATGCGCTCGGCGGTGGCCCGCTCGAACAGCGACGTCGCGTACTCCAGGCGCCCCCGCAGCGCGCCGCCGGCCGCCTCCTCGATGTGCAGCGTGAGGTCGACCTTTGACACCTGTGAGGGGACGTCGAACGGCTCGGCCGTGACGCCGGGCAGGGCGAGCAGCCCCGCGCCGGCCTCGTGCATCTGGAAGGCCACCTGGTACAGCGGGGTGCGGGACATGTCCCGCTCGGGCTGGAGCTCGTCCACCAGCAGCGCGAACGGCACCTGCTGGTGGTCGAACGCGTCCAGGATCGTGGCCCGGTTCGCACTCAGCAGGTCGGCGAAGGCCGGGTCCGCGCGCCAGCGTCGCCGCAGCACGAGGCCGTTGATGCCGTAGCCGATCAACTGCCGGAGCTCGGGGCGGCTTCGTCCGGACACCACGCTGCCCACCGCGATGTCGGTGGCGCCGGTGTGCCGGGCCAGCAGCACCTGGAACGCGGTGAGCAGGACGCAGAAGACGGTGACGTTCTCACGGGCGGCCAGCGCCCGGATCCCGGCGGCCAGTTCGGCGGGGACGGCGAACGGCACCGACGAGCCGTGCCAGTCCCGCACCGCCGGCCGCGGCCGGTCGGACGGCAGGTCCAGCGGTGCCAGGCCGTCGAGCTGCCGCCGCCAGTACGACAGGTGCTCGTCCAGGGCGTGCCCGGACACGGCGGCCCGCTGCCAGGCGGCGTAGTCGGCGTACTGGACCGGCAGCGGGGGCAGCGGCGCGGGCCGCCCGGCGCGGGCCGCGTCGTAGCACTGGCCGATCTCGGCGGCGAACAAGCCGACCGACCACGCGTCGCAGGCGATGTGGTGGAAGGTGACCGTCAGCACGTGGTCGTCGGGCGCCAGACGGAACAGCCGCACCCGCACCGGCCAGTCGCGTTCCAGGTCGAAACCGGTCAGCGACTCCCGCGCGGCCAGGTCGCGGGCGCGCGCCTCGCGTTCCGCGGCGGGGATTCCGCTCAGGTCGGTCGTCGCCAGCACGGTGCGTCCTGGCTCGTCGACCACCTGGACCGGGAGGTCGTCCCGCAGCGTGTAGCGGGTGCGCAGGATCTCGTGCCGCGCGATCACGCCCTGGACCGCCTCGGCGAGTGCCCCGGTGTCCAGGTCGCCCCGCAGCCGGATCGCGAACGGGATCAGGTACTCCGCGCTGCCGGGCTCGAGCCGGCTGAGGAACCACATCTGCTGCTGGCCGAAGGACAGCGCGAGCGGAGCGGACCGGTCGGCGGGCGCGATCGCGGCCCGGCGCGTGCGGCGCTGGCCGGCCAGCCGTTTGCGGACCTGATCCTCGCGCAGCGCGGCGCGGCCGGCTTCCAGGTCACCCATGCTCATGCTCTCGTTCCTCACTGTCGGCCTCGGCGACCTCGGCCCTGATCCGCTCTTCCACCGCCCGGGCCTGGGCCGCGATGGTCGCGTGCTCGAACACGGCCCGCACCGGCACGTCGATGTCGAATTCCTCCTGGAGCCTGGCCACCAGCCGGATCGCCAGGATGGAGTGGCCGCCGAGCTCGAAGAAGCTCTGCCCCGTCCCCACCGGGTCGGCGCCGAGCAGGTCTTTCCAGATCGCGGCGATCCGTTCCTCCGCGACCGTGCGGGCGGAGACCGTCCCGGCGTCGCCGGCCGCCGGGCCCCCCGGGGCCGGCCTGCCGTCCGGGACGGGCAGCGCGGCCCGGTCCACCTTCCCGTTCGGGGTGAGCGGCAGGGCGTCGAGCGGCACGTACGCCGAGGGCAGCAGGTAGCCGGGCAGCAGCGTGGCGCAGAACCGGCCCAGGTCCTCGGGGCCGACGTCGCCCGGGGCGTAGTAGGCGATCAGCCGGGTGTCGCCGGCCACGGCCTGGGAGCCGACGAACGCGGCCCGGACGCCGGGATGCCGGAGCACGGCCTCGGCCACCTCGCCCGGCTCGACCCGGTATCCGCGCAGCTTGATCTGGTCGTCCAGGCGGCCGAGGAAGCAGATCGCACCGTCCGCCCGGCGGCGCACCAGGTCGCCGGTGCGATAGAGCCGACCGCCCGGGGGCCCGTACGGATCCGGCACGAACCGCTCCGCGGTCAGGTCGGGACGCCCGACGTAGCCGCGGGCCACCCCGGTGCCGCCCACGAAAAGCTCGCCGCGGACGCCGAGCGGCACGGGCTGGCCATCGGGGTCAAGGACGTACATGGCCATGCCGGGAAGGGGATAGCCGATCGGCACGACGCCGTCCGGCCCGGCATCGGCATCCGTATCCGCCCGGGCGACCGGGTAGATACAGGTGCCGACGGTCGCCTCGGTCGGGCCGTATTCGTTGATCAGGCGCCCGCCGCCGAGCAGCCGCGACCAGCGGCCGGCCAGCCCCGCCGGCAGCGCCTCGCCCGCCACCACGAACGTGGCCGCCAGCCGCGCCGCCTGCTCGCCGGGAAGCTGGGACAGGACCTCGAGGTGGCTGGGGGTGAGCTTGATGAAGCTGAACGGGCCGGCACCGGCGAGGGCGGCACCGAGCCCGGCGACGCCCAGGTCCTGCGGGAGCAGCGTGACCGGCTGGCCGGTCACCAGCGGCGCCCAGATGCTGGGCACGACCAGATCGAAGGCCACCGAAGTGAACAGGGGCGCGCCCGAGGAGCCCCGGCCGGCCAGTTCCGTGGCGGCCCAGCGCACGTGGTTGGCGAGCGCGCGGTGGGTGACCATGACGCCCTTTGGCCGCCCGGTCGACCCGGAGGTGAAGATGACGTAGGCGAGCTGATCGGGATCACGCTGCTGCCCCGGCGGGGCGGCGACGCCGTCGGCCACCGGGCCGGCATCGTCGGTGAGCAGGCTGGCGTCGTCGGTGAGCAGGCTGCCCGCCGGGAAGCTGTCCCGGTACGCCGGCTGCGTGATGGCCAGGGACGCGCCCGAGCCGGCCAGGATGCGGCGGATCCGGTCGGCCGGCTGCGCCGGGTCCAGCGGCAGGAAGGCGGCGCCGGCCTTCCAGGCCCCGAGCAGGCAGGCGATGAGGCCGGGTCCTGGGTCCAGCCCCACCGCGACCAGCGATTCCGGGCCGGCGCCGCGTTCGCGCAGCACCCGGCAGATCTGGCCGGCCTGCCGGTCCAGTTCCGCATAGGTCACGGTCGTGTCCCCGTGCCGCAGCGCCGGGGCCCGCGGGGTGGCGGCGGCCTGCCGCTCGAACATGGCGGGCACGTCGGCGGCCCGGAGGCCGCCGGCGGCCGGTCCGTCGGCGGCCGGCCCGTCGGCCGGCGTAGGGTTCCAGCGCTCGGTGAGTTCGCGGCGCTCCTCCTCGGTGAGGAAGGGCACCGTCCGCAGCCGCGCCGTGGGATCGGTGGTCAGCGCGGCCAGCAACCGCACGAAATGGCCGGCCATCCGCTCCACGGTGGACGGCTCGAACAGGGATGTCGCGTACTCCAGCGCTCCGGTCAGCGAACCGTCCCGGCCGTGCCACATGAACAGCGTGAGGTCGGTCTTGGCCACCTGCCAGGCCCGCTGGAAGGCCTCCCGCGCGGTGTCGTCGCCTTCGACGACACTGGTGGCGCCCTCCTCCTGGAGGTCGAAGGCGACCTGGTACAGCGGGGTCCGGGACAGATCGCGCTCCGGTGCCAGGTCGTCCACCAGGCGCTCGAACGGCACGTCCTGGTGGGCGAACGCCGCCGTGACCGCCGCGCGCACGGCGGCGATGGCCTGCTCGAAGGTCTCCTCCCCGGTCAGCCCGCAGCGGAGCACGAGGGAGTTGAGGAAGAATCCCGCGACGTCGCGCACCTCCGGCCGGCCGCGATCGGCGACGGGCACCCCGACCGGGACGTCCCATTCGCCGCCGTACCTGGCCAGGAGGACGACGAACCCGGCGAGCAGCGTCATGAACATGGTCGCGCCCTGGCGGCGCCCGGTCTCGGCGATCGCCTCGGCCAGTCCCGGCGGCAGCAGAACGGGCACGCCGGCGCCCTTCGCGTCCCGCTCGGCCGGGCGCGGGTGGTCGAGCGGAAGCCGGTGCGGCACCAGCCCGTGCAGCTTCTGCCGCCAGAACCGCAGGCCGTCCTCGAGCGCCTCGCCGGTGAGCCGGTCCCGCTGCCACACCGCGTAGTCGGCGTACTGCACGGGCAGCGCGGGCAGGGCGGGGTCCCGGCCCGCGGCGTGGGCCTCGCACAGGTGCCGGATCTCCCGCTCCAGTACGACCGTGGTCCAGCCGTCGGAGGCGATGTGATGGAGCGTGACCAGCAGCACGTGCGGCTCGCCGGCCACGCGGGCCAGCATCGCGCGCCACAGCGGCCCGTGCCGCAGGTCGAAACCGCGCTCGAACTGCTCACCGAAGCGCTCGGACAGGTCCGCCCGGGCGCAGTCCACGACCCTCAGCTCCACCGGGCCGGCCGGGACGATCTCCTGCCACGGCTCCCCGTCGACCGCCAGGTACCGGGTCCGCAGCGCCTCATGCCGCCGCTCCAGGTCGTCCAGGGCGCGCTGGACGACCTCGGGGGTCACCTCCGCCGGCAACCGCAGGAACAGCGGGGCGACCCACTCCCGGCTGCCCGGGTGAAGCTGGTCGAGGAACCAGAGGCGGTGCTGGCCGAATGACAGCGGGAGCGGCCCGGTGCGGGGAACCGGCCGGATCCCCGTTGGCCCGGTGCGCCCCTCGTGCCCGTCGGCGCTCTCGTACCCGCGCGGTTGCCCGGCCCGCCCCTCCTCGCCGCCGGGCTGGCCGGCGGGGCCGTCACCGGGCCCGGGGCCGATCAGGCGCGCCTGAGCCGCCACGGTCGTCGCCCCGAACAGGCCGTGCAGGCTGATCTCGCCTCCGGCGAGCGCACGAAGCTGGCCGGCCAACCTGGCCAGCATCAGCGACGAGCCACCGAGGGCGAAGAAGTCGTCGTCCGCACCGACCTGGCCGGCGCCGAGCAGCCGCTGCCAGATCTGCGCGACGGCGGCCTCGGCCGGGGTGCGCGGCGCCACGAACGACGGCGCGCCCTGTGCCGGGCCGCTTTCCAGCAGGGCGGACCGGTCCACCTTTCCGCTCGCCGTCAGCGGGAAGTCCTCGACCTGGCTGAACGTCGCCGGGACCATGGGCTCCGGAAGCCTGCCCAGGAGGTGCTCGCGCAGTTCGGCCGCTGAGACCGGCGAGCGGGCCCGCACGAACGCGGCCAGCGCGATCCGGCCCTGCGCGTCGGCGCGGGCGGCGACCACGGCACCGGTCACGGCGGGATGTGCGGTGAGCGCCGCCTCCACCTCGCCCGGTTCGATCCGCACGCCGTTGACCTTCACCTGCTGGTCCAGGCGGCCGAGGTAACCCAGGGTCTCGTCCGAGCCCCAGCGCACCCGGTCGCCGGTGCGGTACAGCCGGGACCCGGGCGGCCCGTACGGGTCAGGCACGAACCGCTCGGCGGTCAGGTCCGGCCGGCCGAGGTAGCCGCGGCCCACACCGGGGCCGCCGGCGTACAGTTCGCCGGGCATCCCGATCGGCGCCGGCTCCCCGTGGGCGTCCAGGACCAGGAGCCGGGTCCCGTCGATGGGACGACCGATGGGGACCGGCCCCGAGGTCTGTGCCGGCTCCCAGGCGTGGGCGGAGACGTCGATCGAGCATTCCGTCGGCCCGTAGGTGTTCCACAGCTCGGCGTCCAGGCCCGCGGTCAGTCGCTGGCACAGGTCGGCGTGCAGTGGCTCGCCGGCCGAGAAGATCAGCCGCAGGGAGGTGCAGTCCGGCCAGACGGGCTCCTCGGCGAGCAGCCGCAGCACCGACGGCACGGCCTGGAACACGGTGATCCGGTGCTCGCTCACCGCCCTGGCCAGCACGGCCGGGTCCCGTTCGGCGCCGTCGGGGGCCATGACCACCAGGCCGCCGCTGACCAGCGGCGCGAAGACCTCCCAGCCTGCCGCGTCGAAGCTGAACGTGGTCTTCTGGAGCACCCGGTCGGCCGGGGAGAACCGGTGCCGCGCCACGGTCCACCGGACCCGGTTGGCGATGCCCTCGTGCGGGATCACGACGCCCTTCGGCTCGCCGGTCGAACCCGAGGTGTAGATGACGTAGGCCGCCGTGGCCGGGGTGATGTCGACGACAGGCGCGCTGCCGGGGCAGCGCGAGATCTGCGGCCACGCGGAGTCCAGGCAGAGGGCGTGGGCCTGCCCGGTCAGGTGCTCGCCGCACAGCGCCTCGGAGGTGAGGACGATCCCGGCCGCGGTGTCCTTCATGATCCAGGCCTGCCGCTGGACCGGCTGGCACGGGTCGATCGGGACGTAGGCGGCGCCGGCCTTCCAGACGCCGAGCAGTGCCACCGCCAGGTCGGCGCCCCGGCGCAGGCTCACGCCGACCAGGGTCTCGGGGCCGACACCGCGCCGGACCAGGTAATGGGCCAGCCTGTTGGCGCGGCGGTCCAGCTCCCGGTAGGAGAGCGGCTTCCCGTCGGCGAGGACGGCGGGGGCGGCCGGGGTCAGCGCGGCCTGCCTGGCCACCAGCCCGGGCAACAATGCGTGGCCCGGGACGTCCGTGGCCGCGGGTCTCGAAGCCGACCGGGTGCGCGTCATGGCTGCCCTGCCTTTCTTTTCTGCCTGTTCGTCTCTGGTCCGGGGTATGGATCCGGATGCCGGCGTCAGTCGGTGGCCGCGGCCATCCGCTGCCGCAGGCTCAGCGGGCGCATGTCCGTCCACACCTCGGCGATCCTGGCCAGGCATTCGTCCTTGGTGCCCTCGGTGCCCTCGGCCCGCCAGCCGGCCGGCAGGTCACGGTCGGCCCACCAGATCGAGTACTGCTCCTCGTCGTTCAGCACCACGAGGTAGGTGCGGTCGTCGGGCTGGTCATCGGTCATCGGAAGCTCCTTCGAGTGGTCGTGATCGGTCCAGGAAGTCCATCCCGTCGGGCAGGAACCCGGGGACGGGAACGCCGAGCCCCTGCCGGCTCGCGGCCTCGTACACGAACCGGGCCAGGGCGATGTCCAGGGCGCCGAGCCCGAACGGGGAGAACACCGACACCCTGGCCGGATCGGGCCCGAGGCGGCGCGACCCGGCCAGGAGCTCGCCGATGGTCGCGTCGATGAAGCCGCGATCTCCGGCGAGCGAAGCTGCCCGCTCCAGCGACGTGCCCTCCCGGCAGACGTGCTCGGGATCGTCTACGACGTTGCGTGCGCCGAGGATCGCCTCTGGATACAGGTCGCGCAGGGAAAGATGCAGCACGGTCGTGCCGGCCCGGCAGGCGTCCGTCCCGATATGCGGCTCGGCCGCGGTCGTCGCCACCGACACCAGGCGGTGGGTGGACAGCGCCCGCTCCGGCGTGTTCGCCACCGTGAGGGGCACACCCGGGACGAGCCGCGCGCACCGTCCGGCGAACCAGCCCGCGCGCCCGTCGTCCTTGTCGTAGAGGGTGACCGCGCGCAGGCCGTCCACGGTCACCTGGAGGAAGCGGAGAACCTCCATGTTGATGACGCCGCAGCCGAACAGCGTCACGCCGTCCGGGTCGTCCCCGCCCATCAGCGCGGCGGCGAGGGCGGCCGACGCGGCCGTGCGGCGCGCCGAGATCAGCGCGCCCTCGACGAGCGCATAGGGCCGGCCGTCGTCCGGCGAGTTCAGCACGATGACCGCGCTGGCCCGCTGCCGCCCGGTGGCGGTGTTGGCGGGGAACGACGCGATCCATTTCATGCCGAGGGCCGGGTCCTTACCGCCGACGAAGGCCGGCAGCCCGATGATCCGGTTCCCGCCGCCGGGCAGCCGCAGGAAGGTGGAGTGCTTCACCGCGGTCAGCCCGGCCTCGTGCGCCAGGTACGCGTCGCGGACCACCGCGAGGACGTCGGATTCCCGGCCGTCGAGCACGGCGGCGACGGCGTTGTGCGGCACGATCAGCATGGCGACGCCCCTGCTGTTGAGCGGTCTTTCCACAGGTGGGACACTTCGCCGAAGCACTTGGAGACCCACTCGTCGGAGTAGATGGTGTCCAGATACCGGTCACCCCCGTCGGCGAAGATCAGCGCGCAGGTGGCGTCGGACGGCATCCCGGCGTAGCGCCGCTCCAGGGCCGCGACCACGGCACCCGACGAACCGCCGGCCAGGATCGCCTCACGGGTGATCAGGCGGCGACAGCCCACGACGCACTCCAGGTCGGTGACGTGCACGACCTCGGCCGCCGCGTCGGGATCGAGCAGGTCCGGCACGATCGAGGCGCCGTAGCCGGGAATCAGCCTGGGCCGGGACGGCTGGCCGAACACCGCGCTGCCGACGCCGTCCACGGCGATGATCCGGACCGGCAGGCCGTGGCGGCGGGCGTAGTCGGCGCAGCCGCGCAGGGTGCCGGTGGTGCTGGTGGCGCAGAAGAGGTAATCCACCCCGCCGCGGACCGCCCCGACGATCTCCGCCATGGTCTGCTCGTGGGCCCGCGCGTTCAGCAGGTTGGCGTACTGGTTCGGCCAGAACGAGTGGGGCGTGGCCGCGATCAGCTCCCGCACCCGGCGAAGCCGCATGGGCAGGTACTCCCCGGTCTCCGGATCGGGCTCGGTCACCATGTCGACCGTCGCCTGATAGGCCCTGAGGATCCCCACGTTCTGCGCTGTCGTCTTGGCGTCGACCACGCAGATGAAGCGGAGTCCGAAGTAGCCGCAGATCTGGGCGATGCCGATGGCCAGGTTGCCCGAGCTGGACTCGATCACCACCGACTTTCCCGGCACCAGCTCGCCGGCGCGGATCTTGCCGAGCAGCATGGACAGCGCCGAGCGGTCCTTGATGCTGCCGCCCGGGTTGAACCGCTCCAGCTTCGCGAACACCCGCGGGCCGCGCGGGCGGAACATGTTGCGCAGCTCCACGAGCGGCGTGTTGCCGATGGTGGCGAGCACCCCGGCGGCCCCTCCGGGCCCACCAGACCTTCCGGGCCCACCAGGACCGATCGGTCCGGTGTGTTCGGCGAATTCGGCGTGTTCGGTGCTCACGGCTGCTCCCCGCTGCCCTGGCTGCCCTGGCTGGCCTGGCCGCTCATCGCCAGCACCCGCCGCCGCTCGTCGTCGCTCAGCAGCGGTACCCGATCCACCAGGGTGTCCGGGTCGGCACAGGCGGCGGCGACCATCCGTTCGAACCTGCCCGCGAGGCCCTCCACGGTCGACGGCAGGAAGAGGTCGGTGTCGTAGCGGAATACGGCCGTCATCGCGTTGGCCGTCCTCGTCATCTCGACGGAGAGGTCGAACTGGCCTTCCAGCCGGGGCGTTTCGAGGAAGGTCATCAGGTGCCCGGCGCGGCTCACCGGTTCGTCGGCGGGCACCAGGTCCGGCGGCCAGCCCGACAGGCTCACCGGGGCGCGGTCGCCGCCGGCGGTGACGCGGTCCGAGGAGACCATGGTGAACGTGATGCGGAACCACGGCTCCCGGTCGGGGCGGGCCGCCAGGTAGGTGAACGGGTAGTCGAGCCGGGCCATGCCCCCGCGAAGCTGGCTGCTGGCCTCGGTCACCGCCTGGGCCAGCGTGGTCCGCGGGGTGAACCGCGCTCGCAGCGCGATCGGGTTGACGAACAGGCCGACGACGTCCCGCATCGCGCGCGTGCGCCTGGTGGAGGCCGGGCAGCCGATCATCAGGTCGGGCTGCCCGGTGCACCGGTAGAGCAGGCAGAAGAACGAGCCCAGCAGGAATGCGAAGGGCGTCACGCCCAGCCGGGACGCCGCGGCCCGCAGCCGCGGCTCCAGCTCGCCGGGCAGCCGCCGGAGCACGGTGCCGCCGCTGAAGGCGCGCTGCGGCGGCCGCGGCAGGTCGGTCGGCAGCTCCGCCGCGGTGCCGTCCGCGCACGCCTCCCGCCAGTAGCGTTCCAGCTCCGCGCCGCGCGGCGAGCCGAGCGTGTCCCGCTCCCGCGTCA
>Ga0070737_10005154_pt1 | contig 12620 bp, 7 predicted proteins | sample Coa_R1_10_FD_66438 | JGI IMG/M metagenome (GOLD analysis project Ga0070737, IMG submission 66438) | Surface soil microbial communities from Centralia Pennsylvania, which are recovering from an underground coalmine fire - Coalmine... | ecosystem: Environmental > Terrestrial > Soil > Unclassified ... | reverse complement strand
GACGTGCATGGAGGTGATCTTCTGGTCCTTGTCGTACCAGACGATGGGGTAGGCTTCTTCGCGGCCCTGGGGACGAAGAATCTTCGTGACCTTGCGCACATGGACCGTGGCGCGTCCGTCGGGCGCGACGGTGTAGGTCTCCTCATCCAGCAGAACGACGGCTTTGGCGGAAGCGGGCAGTGCATTGACTGGTTGCGCGACGGCAGTATGCACCCAGTCAGGAACCGAGGTGGACGCGTGCAGCGGCGCAGCGAGGGGCAGCAGACTTCCCAGCACGGCCGTGCCGAGGAGGACGAGGTGGCGAGGCGCTATCGCGGACACGCGACTTCGAAGCCATGCGGGTATTGACGCAGAGGTGTGAAGCGCAGGGGAAGCGCAAGTGGGCGCGGCACTAAGGGGCCGTAAGGGCATGGTCTCGCACTACAAGCGCGGGAAGCTGAATTACTTCAGCGCGCAGGTCCTGAACAGCGGATTGGTAAGAGCCTTATATATGGCTCAGTCCACAGGTTCAAGAGATATTTCGTGTCACGAGGCGGACGAAGGTAACCGGGGGTGGAGTGACTCCCGGTCGTTCAGAACTGGAGCGATGAGCGGGAAACCAGCGATTCGAGAGCCGCCATGACGTGTGCGGGCTCCGGACGCTGGCGATGGTCGGCGAAGGCTTCGGAGAAGATCACCGTACCTTCGCCGTTCAGGATCGTCGTGGCGGGCAGGGGCAAGCGCCAGGAGGTGTCGCCGTTGAGGAACGGAATGTTGACGAGGATGGAGCGGAAGTAGTCCTGGTGGGCGGGAGAGACCGTGTACGCGAGGCCAAACAGGGTGGCCACGGCGCCGGCGGGGTCCGAGAGCAGTGGGAACGTGAGACGGTGACGGTCTGCGGTGAAGGCGTTCTGCCGCGCTGTCTGTGGGCTGATGCCGACGAGGATGCAGCGGTGATGCCGCAATGCCGGCTGAAGCGATTCCCAGGCCTCCAACTCGGTCATGTCGTAGGGATCCCAGCGGCCGCGGAAGAACTTGAGGATCACCGGACCGAGTGCGAGCAGATCTGCGGAACGGACCTGTTTGCCGCTGGCTGCCGTCAGGGCAAAGTCAGGAGCCTGCGCGCCAACCGGCAGCCTCGCATCTTCGATGCCCGAATCCCGGAGTTCCTTCACCATGCTTTCGGCCCGGGCGAGGCGCTCCGGCGGCACCAGCGCGCGGGTGTTGGCGGTGATTTCGTCCAGTTGGTATTGCAGAGAGGTGCTGGCCGGCTCGGGTCGCGAGGTCACCTCTGCAGTGTAGCCGTCTGGCGCCTCCGGTGACAGCAGCCGGGTGAGCTGCGGAGCTAGATCTGGGAGCAGGCGAGCGGGCTCAGGATCAGGTTCGAGATGTTGCTCACAATGGACTCGTAGGCGTAGCGGGGCGAGGTTTGGAGTTTCTTCCAGGCTGGATCTGCGCTGAAGGTAGCCCAGTTCGTTTCGAGTTCGCGCGTGTCGGTGAAGGTGAGCATGTAGGTGAGGCTGGGCATGCCGGAGCCGATGAGGGTTTCACCGAAAAAGACGGGGTGCAGGCCGTCGCGCTGAAAGATTTCGAACTCGCCGTGGTTGAACATTTCTACCTTGCGCACGTGGGCGGCGTGGCTGGGGCTCTCGTAGGTGCGGAGCTGGAAGATGCGCCTGCCTTTGGTCGCCGCGGCGGCGGGCACGGCGAGCTTGGGCCAGCCTTCAAAGGCCTGGAGCAGAGCGCTTTCCAGGCGATGGAAGGCCGGTGAAGTCGCGGGTGCAGCCCAGAAGGGCTCGGCCGCTTTGAGGAAGGTCTCGTCGGCCGCGAGTTGGGTGTCCACCGTGGCGAGCGCCGTTGCGGAGGAGCCGGGGATGAGCAGGTAAAACGCGGGTGTTTCCGGACCGATGTCGAGCTTGAAGGCGCCCACGGGCCCGAGGCCGAGGCGTGCCAGCGCCGGTAACAGTGCGTCATTGAAATAGGCCTCGGCGGCCGCGGTCTGCGGGCCCATCTGCAGAGCGTAGCGGCGGAGGTGATAGAACTCGCGGGGCTGGCTTGCTGGCGTGGATCCCATGGAAGTGTGGGATGCGGTTTGCGAGGCGAACGCCGAGGCAGAGGTGGCGAGCGAAGCAGCAAGAAAGCGGCGACGGTGCATGGTGCCGTGATTGTAGCGGGACAAAGCGGTTGCGCGGCACGCGATCGATGGATGAAGATGGCTCGATCTCCAAACATGTGCGGCCCCGTTGCGAGGAGTTATGAACTGTCGAGTTGTCTTGTGTTTCAGCAGGGTGGCCCTGGTTGCGGCCCTTTCGTTTGCCCCTAGGCCTCAAGCGCAGCAGACGCCCGCCCCTGCGCTGACGCGTACCGTAGACCCCGCGACAGAGAAGCGCGTTGATGACCTGCTGAAGCAGATGACGCTCGACGAGAAGATCGACTTGATTGGCGGGCAGAACCCGTTTCGCATGCATGGGGTGGCGCGGCTCGGTATCCCTGCCTTGCAGATGGCGGACGGACCGGTCGGCGCGCACATCCCGGCGCCAACGATTGCCTACGCTGGCGGGATCGGCATGGCGGCGTCGTGGGATCGCGGGCTGGCGAAGGACATCGGCGTGCAGCTTGGACGGGATGCGCGTTCACGTGGAGCGGCCTTTCTGCTGGGGCCGGGCGTGAACATCTACCGCGCACCCATGAATGGAAGGAACTTTGAGTACTTCGGCGAAGACCCGTTCCTGGCCAGTGCGATGACGGTGGGGTACATCGAGGGCGTGCAGTCGCAGGGTGTGTCGGCCACGGTGAAGCACTACCTTGGAAACAACTCGGAGTACGGCAGGCACACGACCGATTCGGTGATTGGCGAACGCGCGCTGCGGGAGATCTATGAGCCGTCGTTTGAGGCGGCGGTGAAGCAGGCGCACGTCGGCGCCATCATGGACGCTTACAACCTGACCAACGGCGAACACATGACACAGAACCGGCGGCTGAATGTGGACGTCGCCAAACTGGACTGGGGCTTCCCGGGCGTGATCATGTCCGACTGGAATGCGGTGTATGACACAACACAGGCGTTCAACGCGGGGCTGGATTTGGAGATGCCGTTTGCGCTGTACTTCAGCCGCACGAAGATTCACGCGGCGCTCGACAGCGGCCAGGTGACGGTAGGGACGCTGGATGACAAGGTACGCCGCATTCTGCGTGTGGCCGTGGCGTTTGGGTGGCTGGACAGGCCGCAGTTCGACCCGCTGATTCCGCGCTACAACCTGGACGGGAAAGCGGTCTCGCGCAGGGCTGTGCTGGAGGGATCGGTGCTGCTGACGAATCAGCCCGGCACGCTGCCTCTCCGTGAAGCGGAGATTCATCGGCTGGCGTTGATCGGCCCGAATGCGGCGCTGACACAGACGACTGGTGGCGGCAGCGGCGAGGTGGTCAGCTTTGCGCCGACGAGCCTGCTGGTGGGCCTGTCCAATCGATTGGCGGGGCATGCGGATGTCTTGTACTCGCGTGGGCTGTATACCGCAGCGCAACTGGCGCGGTTGACGCACTTCACGACCGATCCGGAGGGAAACAAGGACGGCGTGGTGCGGGAGTCGTTCGCGAACGGCACGCTGCAGGGAACGGCGACGGATACGGGAGTGGAGACCGCGATGATGATGACGGGCACCACGCGGCGCGAACCGGAAGAGCAGGAGGCGCTCGCGCTGCACTCCACGCTAAGCACGTCCATTTATGACCAGAAGCCGACGTCGCAGCGGTATACGGGCTTTTACAACGCCGCCGAGTCTGGCGACTACCTGGCGTTTGTGCAGACGGAGCGGCCATTTCGCATGACTGTGGATGACAAGGTGGTATTCGATAACGCGGTGATCCCGAAGCAAATCCTGAGCCAGATGCATGTGCCATTAAGCGCCGGGGTACACCGGGTGGTGTTGGAGTTGCTGGGAGCGGGGCGCACGGGTGGTCTGCGCTTTGCGCTCCTGGCAGGACTGGCACCGGTGAAGACGCTGGTCGATCCGCAGACGCTGGAGGTGGCCGCGAAGGCGGACGCAGTAGTGCTGTCCGTGGGGTTCAACAACAGCTCTGAGGCAGAAGGCGGTGATCGCGGCTTTGATCTTCCGCTAGGGCAGGATGAGTTGATCGAGCGTGTGGCGGCTCTGGGCAAGAAGACGGTGGTGGTATTGAACGCGGGCGGCAGCGTGAACGTAGTGCCGTGGAAAGATAAGGTCGGCGCCATTCTGCAGGCGTGGTATCCGGGTGAGGATGGCGGCAACGCGGTGGCGCAGTTGCTGTTTGGGGAGGCGAATCCGTCCGGACATCTGCCGATCTCGTGGGAGAGCCAGCTGACCGACAACCCGAGCTACGCCAACTACTACCCGGCGCCGGGTACGAACAGGATCGAGTACCGCGAAGGGATTTACGTGGGGTATCGCGGCTACGATCACCTTGGACGCAAGCCGCTGTTTCCGTTTGGCTTCGGTTTGTCTTATACGACCTTTGCCTATTCGGGGCTCACAGTGGCGTCGCATGCTCCGGGGTCGGCAACGCTGTCGTTTCAGGTGAAGAACACGGGTGCAGTCGCGGGAGCGACCGTGGCGCAGGTGTACGTGAGTCCGCCGGCAAAATCAGACCGCCCGGATAAAGAACTGAAGGGCTTCGATCGAGTGATGCTGCAGCCCGGAGAAAGCCATACGGTGTCTGTGGAACTGACTCCACGCGACTTTGCGTTCTTCAACGTCAAGGCCGGGGAATGGACGGTGCTGCCCGGTGAGTACAAGGTGCGGGTGGGTCAGTCGTCGGCGGATCTGGCACTGCAAGGGACGGTGAAAGTGCCGAAGCGGATGCTTCTTTCCACGGCGCAGTAGAGGGTTGCCAGGCAGGCTTCCTACGGGACTTTCAGGGCCTGCCTGCAAGGGGAAGCGAGGCTCTCCTTTGTGCTACCCTGACAGGGTCGCGCAATGCGATGGAGAGATGGCCGAGTGGCTGAAGGCGCACGCTTGGAAAGCGTGTATACCGCAAGGTATCCAGGGTTCGAATCCCTGTCTCTCCGCCACCTTCGCCTTTAAAACGGACAATGGATGCTAAGACTGCCCTGCTTCCGCAGGTCTGCGGGATTGTGCCGCGACATGCGAATGGCCTAGCTACTGGCCTGTGGACATAGAGATGATCTGCCCATGCAGCAGATCATCTCTATGTGGTCGAAGCTGGTCCCTACGTGTCCGTATGGTTCGTGCCTCGAAACGAGAGCGGGTTATTGGCGTCTCAACTGCACATGACCACAACCGGGAGAACGGATCACGCCTGAGAAGCGTGACGGAGCGCCGTCGAGAAACGTGACGAAGCCGCCGATGTTGCCCATCGTGAACCCGGGAGGCTGGTGTTGCCAGCCATTGAACTGCAGGGCTAGAAAGCCGTTCATGGTGTTGAGGATGCCGTGCGAGACGAAGCTGGCCGAAGGAGCATTGGGCACGGCGATCTCCACGCTGGCGGTAACGTCGTCGGGGGTCGGTTCGGTGACCTGCATCCGGATCATGGTCTCCGCCCCGGCGCAGGTGAAGTAAGAGCCCATCCAGGTGCCGGTGAGACTGGCGTGCGGTGCAGGCGGCGGCTCGCGAGAGATGCGTGCCGTGTTCGGCGGGTTCACGCCGCCGGTTGAGGCCGAGGAAGATACCGGGTGGACCGTGAGGTTGTTGGTGACAGTCGCGACACCGGGTATCTGAGATGCGGTTGTCGCGGCGACGGTGCGGGCGATGTTTTCGGAAACCGAGCCACTGAGGACAACGTTGGCGTGCGAGACCTCCACCAGAATGGGCTGGTTGCGGAGGGAAGCGTTCTGGGCGAACGCCTGATGGATACGGCCGGTGATGCTCTTGTCAGACGGACCGACCTTTAGATCATTGACCACACCGGCAACATGGCAGCCGGTACGTTGCGCCAGGTCGGCCGCGTAGTTACGGGCAAGATCGCTTTCGACGGTTCCGCTGAGGATCACGGTCTTGTTGGTCACATCGACCTGGATGGGTGTGTTTCTGAGGTCCTCTTCGTGGGCGAGCCGTTCCTTGATGTTGCCGGCCAGTTGGGTGTCCGTGCAGTCCACTGACGGCGGCACCGGGGGCAGCGGCTTCCCTGGCCCGGGAGCCGGGACTGCGCCGGCACGGGGGGCAGGAGCTGGCGCCGGGACCGGCGCGGGTTTCGGCCGAAGGGCGAACCACAGGCCGAGGCCGAGAACGCAGAGCCCCACGAGGGCTGGAACCAGCCATTTCGGTACGCCGGTGCCGGTGGGTTTGAGGGGTTCAAGCCTTGAGGCGCACTCAGGACAGACCGGATCCTCGCCATCCTCAATCTCGATGACCTCGTGCTCCAGCGCCTTATTGCAAACGGCGAAATTGACGCATTTGTACTCCGCGGCAGCCAAGGATCAGCCCTCCAGTTCCAGAATCTTGCGGGTGGTCATGTAAGCGGCGACCTCCTGTTTGTAACGAGGCGAGCCGACGCCGAGCCGGCTTTCCTCGTTGCGCAACCGCGCGAGCAGATCGGCGGCAAGTTGTTCCCGCTGATCGACACGGGGGAAGCTCGTTTTGAGTGCCTGCCGGACCTCGTCCTCCAAGGCTTCACGCGCGGAGGGATCGGCGTCCTGCAGTACGGTGTCAAAGTCGGGCCCGAGATTGAGTTCGTGTGTGAGGCCGAAGCGATCGCGTGTGATCATCTTGATCTGACGGCGGCCGGTCTCGTGATCCTGACCCTCCTGCACAAGGTGGAGGGCAGAGGCGAGATTGAGCCATGGCAGCATGTCAGCCGCCTGATAGGTTTCGGCGAAGAGGTCGTAGAGCGTTTCTCCCGTGGCAAGCTGTTTGTCTTCACCCTCGGAGTGAAGTTCCAGGAAGGCGCGCCGCGCAGCAGGACCCGTGAGGCGGTTTTCGTACTGCTCCTTGAGGAAAGAGGCAACCGCGATGAAACGTGCGGGAAAGACATTGGTGATGCTGACGATGGTGATCTCGTGCGGTCGTGTGGGGTTGCTGACGACTCTGGAAGATCCGCTCTGCCGGGCGTTCTGCAGCAGGTTGCCGAGCCGGTCCCGAAAGGCTTTCGCATCGGGGGCCTCGGGCATGATGATGGTGACGGAAGTGGTGCAGATGGCCTGCGCGGGATCGTTGGCGGCGGGGATGCCGGGTTTGACGAGCTGGCGCTGCACGGGGTCGAGCTTGAGGTAGTTGCGCGCCATGTTCATGATGTTGCGTGCGTAACGGCCGAGTTCCTCCTCGTTGGTCTCGTACTCGCGGCGCAGCAGATCGATGAGGCTGACCTTGAGCACGCGGTCGCGCTCCGGATTGAGGGCGACCGTGTCCTCGTGAGCGGCTGCGGCCTCCGCCTTGCAGGATTCCGACATGGTGTCTTCGAGGTTGGCCATGCTGACCCTCGCGGCGAAGGCGGCAAAGGTCTGCCGTTCCCCGAGCAGAAGCACGAGGCGCTCGCGCGCGGCGCTGGTTTGCCGCCGCTGCAGGCTGCGATCGGTGATGAGGTCGCGGGTGAAACGGCGTACCTGCTCCGGGTCGTATTTGCGCACGACCTGTTTGCTGAGATCTTTGTCGGCGCCATCCTGCAAGCGGCTGCCCAGCGCAGTGGCGAAGTGCGCTGCTGCCTCGTTGAACATGCGCTTACACTTGGCGATCTCCGCAGCAAGGTTATGGAGATCCTGAATGAGGCGCTGCACGAGTTCGCGGGCGAACCGAAACCCTTCCACGCGTGTCTTGAGCGTGTAGCGAGTGATGAGGGCTTCGGACTGGGCGTTCAGGATGTTCTTGTGTCTGCCAAGCGAGATGGCTACGATGCCGAGTTTGGCCCATTGCTTGCGGTTGTCGCCGATTTTGGTTTCGTTTGTCTTATAGACCTCGCTGTCCTCACCGACCTTCGCGAGACGATTGTCGATCGCGCCGAGACGTTCCTCCAGCGACTCGATCAGAGCAGTGACAAGCCGGTCGATGTCATACATGGAACGGTCGCCGGTTCTCCAGGAAGAGAACAGGTCCCGCTCGATGCGGGCGCGGAGCTCGCGGACGTGATCGGTCATGTCGCGACGCTTGGTTTCGTAGAAGTTGGCCACACCGACGCCGCGGTATTGTTCGCGAAAGACGGTCTCGGCCAAGCGGGTGAGCTCGGGCAGCATCTTGACCACTTCACCCTTTTGCTGATCAAGCACATGGGTGACGTAGTTGGGGACAATCGCTTTCCAAAAGTCTGCGATGCCTTTCCAGTTCTTGTTGCTGATCTCCGACGGAAGAATTCCTTCCGAGAGCGTGAGGCGATCGTCGGTGAGATACCACTGGTTGAGCGTCGCGGGGTCCCGCACGTACTCGTGGAAGCTCTGATTGACCGGCTCGTCCTTGTAGCCTTCGCCTTCGACCCAGCGGTTGAACATGAGTTGGCGCGTGACCTGCTGGGCGAAGCTGTAGGTGAGGAACTCGCTGATCTCGACTTCGGGGTAGGCGATCTGCTTGATGCCGAAAGAGAAGAAGGACCGGGAGCGGCGTGGAGCGCCGCGAGGAGAGGTTTCAGGGAAGTTGGCCTGTGCGCCTACCTCATAGATCTCCTGCCGCTGGATCGGGCTGCCTTCCTTACCCCAGTTCACATTGGGGCTTTGCACGATCTTCTGGAAGAGGAAGGAGGCAGTGATATCGCCGAGCTCGGCGAGCGAAACCGCGACGTTGGCTTCGTTTTCATCGTTGAACAGATAGCAGCAGTTGAAAGGATCCTGAAGCGCGAGCCGGCTGCCGTCGGTGGCGAGAACATCGTGCGGGTGCCAGGAGCCAACCCCGAGGGCGTTGAGCTCCAGGAGCGCGGCATAGCCGTTCGCATGGTAGTTCGGGCCCGCACGGCCTGCGACCGGGCGGCGCTCCGGCAGCAGCGCATACACCAGGATGCGGTACTGCGGGTCTGGAAAAGCGGCTCGGATCTGGCACAGCGCATCGACCAGAGCGCCGCTGCCGGTGCCACCGGCAAGACCACAGCAGACATGAAAGGTGGTGGCCGCCTCAGCCGCAAAGCCACGGGAGCGGTCCTGCTGCATCTCAGCGACGAACTCGCCGACTCTTTGGCGGAACTCGCTGGCGTGCGTTGCGAAGAGAAAGCGGCCGAGGCGACGCTTTTGCCCGCCCACCACCTTGGCGGCATCGGAGGCGTTGAGGATATCGCGCCAGTCCTCGCGGCTGCCCAACCAGGGCTTCAAGCCGGGGTACTGGTTGAGGTTGTCGATGACATTCTTCAGGTTCATGCCCTGAATCAGGAGCTGGTTGCGTTGGGGCAACTGCACGCTGTGCCCCAGGATCTTCCATGAGGGGTCTTCGGGCTGCATGAACTCATCGCTGCTGTCGACGTACAGGTACTGGACGTTGACTGCCGGAGGGAGGTCGCTTGAGAAGGCCTGGTAGACCGTTTTGCGGAACGAGCGAATGATGTTGCCGCCCGTGCCCCCCAACCCGATGATGAGGTGGTTCGCCATAAGAACTCCTGAGATGGATTACAACGACGGTCTTAGATCGCGGTCGGCAGAGTATGCCAGCAGGCCGAGAGCAGCCGCCTGCAGCAGAAGAAACGAAAGGGTGAGGACGATCCGCAGGCGCAAGGTGATCTGGGCAATCTGGTCTTGGAGTGCGTTCGCAATGGCGCGAGAGACGGCGGCGATGGTCGGGGCGCTAAGCGCGGGCGAGTTCCGCGGGGCGGAATCTACGGAGAGTTCCGCTGCGATGGGGGTGCGTCGCAGCATGGCGGCCAGAAAGGGGTGCGTGCCTTCGAAACTCTCGAGCAGTTGCGACGTGGGCGAGGAGGCAGCCTCGGCTCCACTGAGCTGTGCCACATCGCCTGGATGTGCATCCTGGCGACCGATCTCCGAGCCGGTCGGAGCCGTAACGGGAAAACCGAGCATAAGGTCGGTCTCGTTGTTCCAGGCCACAACGACCGCCGTAACGACCTGATCGACCTCGGCCAGACTTGCGAACGAGACAACGCAGAAAACTGTGTAGACGGCCGCGACCGCGCATACCAGGTAGTGGAACCAGGACCAGGAGAAGGATCGGTTCCAAAGCCGGGCGAACCATGCCGCACCCATCCAGACCAGAGCCCCGGCAACGAGGCCAAGGACGCCGGCAAGCGCGAAACTATGGGGCCGAAGAGCAGCGAAAGTTGGCAGGCTGCCCGCAAGAAGCAGGATCATCTCCTTAAGCATTTTGGGTTTGATCGCGCTCCGTGAACATCGATTGATCCTTGCGGGTGACTGGATTTCTAGTGGCCTGGTGAATCCTGAAAGGTATTTGTGACCTCGGCTTCGGTCTGCGCGCCTGAACCTTGCGTTTGCTGTAGGAGGGCATCGGCATTCGGAACCGCGGCCCCGGTGGTGGCGGCAAGCTGCACGGCGCCAGGAGCGGGACTGGACGGAAGTGTGCCGTTCCTGGACTTCTGCTGCATGACCCCGAGGGCTGTCTGTAGCTGATCCTCAAGCTGATTGTCGATGTCCTGAAGAGCCTGGAGGCTGATCTTGGCCAGTGTATTGACCGGACAGCTGCCGTGGGTACTGCCAACCACGATGACCGCGACGTTTCCATCCGCGTCGACTGTGCTGCTGGGACGGCGGAACAGAGCGTCGCCCGGAGTCAGGTTGCAGCTCTGGTCTGGCCCGACCTGCAACTGCATATCGGTGGAGATCTCAAAGACCGTGTGATCGGGTTTGAGCGCCGTCGGTACGTAAGCAGCGGGGGTGAGCACGGCATCCCCGCTTGGGTTAGCGGCGATAGGCGCGGACGCAGATTGCAGTTCGACGAGATCGGTCTTTACCTGCTGCGCAATGAGGGCCTTTACCTCTGGAGAGAGCTGGTCGCCGCCGCCCCCGAGGGGACCGGGCTGCGGGAGAACGTAATTGGCTGCTCCATTGGGCGGAGGTCCGTCCCCGGGGTTGGGATAGGAGGCGGGAGGAGTTCCGCCCGGGGAGGACGGGTTCGCGTAGGAGGTCGCAGGGTATTCCTGACCCGGTTGTCCGGGATAGGATCCCTGATCGGCGTAGGGCTGCTGCTCAGCATAGGCTTGCTGGAGATCGGTGTTGAGAATGTAGTCGGTGAGCCAGAGATTGGCGGAGGGATAGCTGGGATAGGGCGTGAAATAGGCGCCGTAGAAGCCGCCCCAGACCGGTGGACCCCAGGCGTATACAACGGGCGTACTCCAGGGTGACAGGACCCAGCCATAGAATGCCGGACGATAGGCTACGGTGGGCACGAAGCGGTAGACCGGGTGATTCAGGTAGGTTGTTGCCTGATACACGCTGACATGCGTGACGCCGCCCTGGACGACCGAACGGGTCACAAAGCCGGGGTGATTGGAGAGCGGGCGCTCGACGAATCCGTTGTGCGGACCGTAGCTGACCACGCGCGTGCCATCAGAGCGAATGCTCTGGACGGTACGCTGGTTCCCCACGCCAGGGATCACGGAGGTAGTGTTGCCATTGTGACTGGACTGGTAGAAGCGCGGCCGTCCGCTGCCGTCGAAACGCATCTGCTGGTCGGCGGTACGAACTTCGCGCACATTGTTATTGCGGTCCGTGATCGTCTGGCGACCGGAGCGATCCGTGTAGAGCGAACCGCCACCCGCCACGGGCTGCGGGCGTACGCCAGCCGGAACCGAAGGACGGTGATTGGCGGCAAAAGGCTGTGCGCCTGTTGGGCTTGCACCGCCGGGTGTCCGGTTTGCGGGGAAAGCCGGTTGTGGCCGGTAGCCTGGGTTGCTGTTGACGGGCAAACGTCCGGTTCCGACCAGCGGCTGACCACTGTTTGAGGGTTGCGTCCTGGAGAACGGCCAAGCGGGATGGTTGGCGGTGCCGCCGTTGGTGTTCTGGACAGGAGCCGCAGCCGATGGCGCTTTTTTCGCGGCGGGTTTGGAGGGCGGCGGCGCGGGCTTTTTTGCGGTCTGACCGGCGGCAAGAGAGCCTGCCAGGGAGAGACAGATCAGACCGCCTCGGCGGAGATCCCGCATCGGGCGCAAAACTCTGACGGGCATTGGGGACTCCTGTAAGAACCGCAAACTTCGTGCAGGGAACGTGGAGGTGCAGCGCGCTGGCCAGACTCAAAAGATAGGTTGCAAGGAACGGGGAAATCTTAACACGAAGAAAAGCTTCACTCCGCGTCGTCGTGCAGGTTCTTTGCCGGTCCGATGCGGCTGTGATCTTTACTCTGTTAACTGAATGCCGAGCGCCTTCATCTTGCGATACAGATGGGAGCGTTCCAGGCCCAGCGACTCGGCGGCGCGCGTGATGTTGCCGTGAGTGCGGTCGAGCTCCTTGAGGATGTAGTCGCGCTCGTAGGCTTCGCGGGCCTGTTGCAGCGTGCTGAACTCTTCGCGGCTATTGTCGCGGCCGTTGCGGCCTTCGGTGCGTTGCACGAGAACGGGAAGGTGCTTAACTTCGATGCGCGTGGCTTTGGGATTCAGGATCAGGACGCGCTCGATGACGTTACGGAGCTCACGAACATTGCCCGGCCAGTTGTAACTGCGGAGTTGGTTGAGCGCGGACTCGGTGATCTCGACGCGAGGACGGCCGTACTGCTGGCCAAACTCTGCGAGAAACTCGCGGGCAAGCGAGGGGATATCTTCCTTGCGGTCGCGCAACGGCGGCA
>Ga0070737_10005152_pt1 | contig 12625 bp, 8 predicted proteins | sample Coa_R1_10_FD_66438 | JGI IMG/M metagenome (GOLD analysis project Ga0070737, IMG submission 66438) | Surface soil microbial communities from Centralia Pennsylvania, which are recovering from an underground coalmine fire - Coalmine... | ecosystem: Environmental > Terrestrial > Soil > Unclassified ... | reverse complement strand
AAGGTCTTCAGCAGCGCGACGAGATGGTCTTTCGCGCCGCCCGCTCCCGCAACATTCCCGTCATGGTCATCCTCGCCGGCGGCTACGCCCTTCACTTTGAAGATACGGTCACCATTCACTGCAACACCGTGCTCGCCGCGGCAGAGGTTTGCCGTGCGCCCGCGCCGAAAATGACATGATACGTCGTGCTCCGTCCAGTCCGGGCATAAGAAACCTTTCACTCGTAATCTGGGTCGCAGCCGTCCCGTTGTAGGATTTCGAAACCGATGTCCCGCCAGGAAACAACATCCGAAAGCTCCGGGGCGCAATCGGCAATCTCTCCGAGTAGACTGTCGATCCGGAACTCCCCAGTAATTCCGCTGTTGCTGGCAGCATCGTCGTGGACGGCGGTCTTGTTGTTCATTAATCGTGCTCTGTTTCGATTGAGACTCGTCGAGACGGGCGACCTCGCCACCATCTTGTTTCAGGTACGGGACGCAGAACGCTTTCGCGAACTGTTGGGAAACTACTCGCGCTTTCGCTTTCACCATCCTGGACCAGGGTTCATGTATATCCTGGCGTTCGGTGATATCGTCTTTCGGCGCCTGCTCCATGTTTGTCCGGAACCAGCCAACGCGGCGTTCCTGACCATGTTGTTGCTCAACATCCTGCTTCTTTTCACCGCCATCTGGGAGTTCTCGCGTCACTGCCGATCCAGGCTTTTCGTACCTGCCGCGACGATGGTTGCGATTTTAGCGATCTACGTCATCAATCGTGCGAACACTCCTGTGGCAACTATGAATGTCTGGTTGCCTCACATGCTTCTTTATGTGTTCCTCCTGTTCTTCACCATGTGTGCCGCAGTAGGGACTGGGTCGGTGCAAAGACTCCCCATTCTGGTTGCGTTGGGTGGTTTGCTCATACACGGACACGCAGCGCAGATATTCTTTGTGACGCTCATGATCATGTGTTCCCTGTTTGGCCTTTGCTTCACCAGCGTCCGGCCCATCGGGGTCCGACAATTTGTTTCCCGCAATCGACGTTTTCTGCTCGCCAGCCTTGCTTTGATTGCCGTCTTCGCAACCCCCATCGTCCTCGACCGTTTCCTACATCACCCCAACAACATACATAGAATCCGGCGCTATCTGGCGGAGCATCGTGGCGAGCGCAACAGCTTACACGAGGCCGCGAAATACGAGCTCTCCTTTCTGACGTTCACGCCCCGCCCCGAGGTGGCAGTGCCTGGTACATCCGCCGCCGGGTTGGTTGCTGCGTCGGCCAGGGTGCCTTACGTTCTGCGCTACTGGTCAATGTTCACGGCCTTGGCTATTTTGGCTCTGCTGATTGTCGCGCGGAAGAGATCGGCTGTACTTTCCGGATTTCTCGTCTATGTTGCCTTGCAAGCGGTCTTGGTAGGAGTGCTCTTCCTGTATTGGGGTATCCGGATCACTGGGCCCCTCTACAATTTCAACGGATTCTTCTTCTATTCCGTCCAGTTTGCGCTGCTTTTCCTTTTCGTCGCCATTATCTTAAATGGCCTCATGCTTGACGTAGGCCATGGCCTTTCGGCGACGCTCGCTTGCACCGTTCCATTGCTGATGCTGTTCGCACCGGGCGTCTTTCAACGCATTGGAGGCAACAACCGCGCCGCGCACCCTTCTCCGGAAATGCAGTTCCTTGCCGGAGAAGTTGAGAGCATCGCGGATAGAATTCCACCGCATCTGTCCCGGATTCGTATCCGATTCCATGACGAAGGGCTGAATGGCTCGCTTGCCATAGGAGTTGCCAGCCGGCTGCATTGGGCCGATCAGCCTATCTGCGTGGATGAGAGCTACACACTGGTCCTCGAAGATTCCTATGTGTGTCGGCATACGGAGGGGTTATGGAATCTGACTCTGGAATCTCCTCCGGAGAAATGCGAAAACTGTCAATTCCTGCTGCGCGATCAGAAGTGGTCCGCCAAACTCGAACCGTTTCCAGCCGAGAAACTACCCTTTGCGCTCAACCTGACAGGAAACAGCAGTTTGAACCTCAACTTCTACGTGCCCGAGGCTGGCTCCATCCCATCAGCATGGACGAAAAATTCATCCGTGATGCGTTTCCTCCTCGCTCCCAACTGGAGCGCTGCCGACGAAATACAGATTCAGGTGGATGGCACCGCAGTGCAGGGCCGCTTCGTCGACGTGCTCTTGAATGGCCGGCCCATCGGCAGGATCGTGGGAGATGGTCCACTCGCTGCCGACTTTATCGTTCCGCGCGATGCTTTTGTCGCGGGCCATGAAAACGAACTCAAGTTCAAGACGAAAAGCGATGTCGGAGTGAAGCTACGGTCCGTGCGATTTGAACCTCTTGAAAGCGATCATCCAAGCCACGAATAGGCCCTTAACCTCGATGGCGCAATATTCCCATATCCGACTGATCGCTTGGCGTATCCGCCGCCCATCCATTTCCGCGCCAATGTTATCCTTATCCTACGGGCTGAAATTTTTCCGGCCGCGCCATTCCTGTGCTTTGGACTCCTGACCATGTTTGAGAACCTCACCGAAAAACTGCAACGCGCCTTCAAGAACCTGCGCGGGCAAGGCACCCTGACCGAAGAAAACATCGGCGAAGCGCTGAAAGAAATCCGCCTGGCGCTGCTGGAAGCCGACGTCAACTTCAAGGTCGTCAAAGATCTCATCGACCACATCCGCGAAAAGGCCATCGGTCAGGAAGTCATGACCGCGCTCTCGCCCGCCGAGCAGGTGGTCAAGATCGTCCGCGACGAGCTCATCGCCCTCCTCGGCAAGGATACGGCGAAGCTGAAGTTCGCCTCGCAGCCGCCCACGGTTGTACTCATGGCCGGCCTGCAGGGCTCCGGCAAAACTACAACTTCCGGCAAGCTGGCCCACTGGCTCAAGCAGGGCGGCCATCGCCCCATGCTGGTTTCAGTCGACGTCTACCGTCCCGCCGCGCGCGAGCAGTTGAAAGTCGTCGCCAACGCCATCAAGGCGCAGCTCTACGAAGGCAAGGTCGAAGAGTCGAACACCGCGACCGTCGAGCGTCTGGTCAAAGAAGCCCGCCGCGAAGCCATCAACAACGCCTGTGACGTCCTCATCGTTGATACCGCCGGCCGCCTGCACATCGACCAGCAACTCATGGACGAGATGCAGTCGCTGAAGCGCATCCTCAACCCGCAGGAGATCCTCTTCGTCGCCGACTCCATGACCGGCCAGGACGCCGTGCGCAGCGCCGACGAGTTTCATAAGAAGCTAACGCTGACCGGCGTCGTCCTCACCAAAATGGACGGCGATGCCCGCGGCGGCGCGGCGCTGTCGATCCGTCACGTCACCGGCCAGCCCATCAAGTTCATCGGCGTCGGCGAAAAATACGACGCCCTCGAGCCCTTCTATCCTGATCGCATCGTCGGCCGCATCCTCGGCATGGGCGACATTCTCTCCCTCATCGAGAAGGCCGAAGCCAAGCTCGACAAATCCAAGTCCGAGGAGTTCGCCCGCAAGGCGCTCTCTAGCGACGGTTTCTCCCTGGAAGATTTTCGCGACCAGCTCAAGCAGGTCAAGAAGCTCGGCTCCATCTCCAGCATTCTGGGCATGATGCCCAAGATCGGCCCCTTTGCCAACATGCAGCAGGCCGCCGACAAAGTCGACGACAGGCAGCTCAACCGCGTCGAGGCCATCATCAACTCCATGACCGCGCGTGAGCGCGAGCACCACGAGATCATCAACGGCAGCCGCCGCAAGCGCATCGCCCGTGGCTCGGGGACCTCGGTGCAGGAAGTCAATCAACTGCTGCGCCAGTACGCCCAGATGCGCAAGATGTTCAAGACCATGGGCAAGCCCAGCTTCGCCAAACGCCTCGCCGGGATGAAGATGCCGGGGATGTAAGAAAGCAATTAGCAATTAGCAGTCAGCATAATCTGGTGTCATCCTGAGCGGAGCGTCCGCCTGGACTTTCCGGCGCCGCTTTTTGCGCGGACGGACGCACAGTCCAAGGACCTGTGGTTCGCCAAAATCCCGAAGCACCGCGCCTGCTGCCCCACACATTCGCGCCTTTCGGATGTGTGGGAGCCGTCACAGCTTCACTCTCCTCAGCCGCAGCGCATTACTGATCACCGACACCGAACTGAAACTCATGGCAGCGGCGGCGATGATGGGGCTGAGCAGGATCCCGAACTTGGGATAGAGAATCCCCGCCGCAATCGGCACGCCCACCGAGTTGTAGACAAACGCGAAGAACAAGTTCTCCTTGATGTTGCGCATCACCGCCTGGCTCAGCCGGCGAGCGCGCACCAGCGCCGCCAGGTCGCCCTTCAGTAAGGTGATCCCGGCGCTTTCCATCGCAACATCGGTCCCAGTTCCCATGGCGATGCCGACTTGCGCTTGCGCCAGTGCGGGAGCGTCGTTGATGCCGTCGCCCGCCATGGCCACCGTTCTTCCCTGCTGCTGCAGCTTCTTCACGGCTTCAGCCTTGGTCTCCGGCAGAATACCGGCTTCAAAGTCCGTAATGCCGATCTGGCGCGCTACTGCGGCGGCGGTAATTTCGTTGTCCCCGGTCAGCATTACCACGCGCAGGCCCTCGGCGCGCAGATCTCGGACCGCCTGCACCGCTTCCGGCTTAATGGGATCGGCAATGCCCAGCACGCCGGCGGCACGGCCATCCACCGCGGCGAAGACCACCGTTTCTCCTTCCTTGCGCAGCCCCTCGGCTTTCGCCTGCAGTTCGCCGGCGCTGATCTGCAGCTCCTGCAGTAACGCCTCATTGCCCACGGCAATCTCGTGCCCGCCCACGCGGCCCACCACGCCGCGGCCCGTGAGCGAGCGAAACTCTTCCGCCGGCATCAAGGAGAGCCCGTTGGCTTCGGCAGCTTCGACCACCGCCGCTGCCAGCGGATGCTCGCTTCCCCGCTCCAGGCTGGCCACCAGCCGCACCACCCGCTCTTCCGTCTCGCCCTCCACGGCGACTACCGACATCAGCTCCGGTTTGCCCTGGGTCAGCGTACCGGTCTTGTCCAGCGCCAGCGTGTCCACCTTCCCCAATGTCTCCAGGGCCTCGGCATTCTTGATGAGAACGCCGGCGCGCGCGCCCCGTCCCGTGCCGACCATGATGGCCACCGGCGTCGCCAGGCCCAGTGCGCAGGGGCAGGCAACAATCAGTACGGCAACCGCATTGACGATCGCGTTCGCCAGCGCCGGCTCCGGCCCATAGAATAGCCAGACGATGAACGTGACAAAAGCCACCAGCAGCACGGTCGGCACAAACCAGGCAGCTACCCGATCGGCCAGCCGCTGAATGGGGGCGCGGCTGCGTTGCGCCTCGCTCACCATCTTCACGATCTGCGCTAGCATGGTCTCGCTGCCTACGCGCTCAGCCCTCATTAGCAGCCAGCCATTGCCGTTGACCGTCGCGCCGATCACTTTGTCGCCGGCGTGCTTTTCCACTGGTAGCGATTCGCCGGTCACCATCGATTCGTCCACCGAAGTGAGGCCGTCGAGCATCACCCCGTCCACCGGAATTTTCTCTCCCGGACGCACGCGCAGTTTGTCCCCGACTTTCACCTGATCGAGGGCAACGTCGTATTCCGTGCCATCGTCGCGCATGATGCGCGCCATTTTCGGCGAAAGGTCGAGCAGCGCCCGTATGGCACTCGAGGTGCGGCTGCGGGCGCGCAACTCCAGCACCTGCCCGAGCAGGACGAGGGCGATAATGGCGGCGGCGGCTTCAAAGTACACGTCGGGCTGGCCGCCCATGGCTTTCCGCGACGCCGGGAAAAGCCCCGGCGCTATGGTCGCCAGGGCGCTGTAGACATAGGCCACACCCACGCCCATCGAGATCAAGGTGAACATGTTGGCGCTGTGAAACTTGATCGATGCCCAGCCGCGCTGGAAAAATGGCCAGCCGCACCAGAACACGACCGGAGTCGCCAGGACCAATTCAATCCAGTTGCCCAGCCGCGGGCTGATGCCTTGCAGCAAGGGAGACATGCGCAGCATCGCAAAGCCGACCAGCGGAATCCCCAGCAGCACGCTCGTCCAAAAGCGGCGCGTCATGTCGCGCAGTTCGGGATTGTCTTCTTCCGCCGCAGCCACCGCCATGGGCTCTAGCGCCATACCGCAGATGGGACACGCTCCCGGCTCGTCGCGCACGATCTCCGGATGCATCGGGCAAGTCCATTGCGTCTTCCCCGGTGCAATGGGAAGCTCCGGCTCCAGGGCCATGCCGCACTTCGGACACGGGCCGGGATGGTCCTGCCGGACCTCAGGATCCATCGGACAGACGTACGCTGTGCCCGTGGGCGCGGCTGCAGGAGACCTACTCAAGTCGCCTCTGCCTGAGTGGCGTCCTTCCTCGGACGCTAACCTGGCTTTAACGGCAGTACTTGAAGCTGCAAGATATTTCTCCGGCTCGGCTTCAAACTTGCCGGCGCAGCCGCGGCAGCAGAAATGGTACGTCTGGCCTGCGTGAATCACCGTGGCAGCCGCTTTGGCAGGATCGACCGTCATGCCGCAGACTGGATCTACGACTCTAGCGAGGGCAACAGCGGCGCCTGCCGGGTACCCCGGCTCGACCACGTCAGTCTGCGCCGACGTGGCCTCCGGGGAGTCGATCTCTCGCATGTGGACTGCGCGACTCTGCACCGACGCTCCACCCAGTTGCACCATGCCGTTCATCGCTGCGGGTTTGGGTCCCGCTGCCAGATACTTCTCTGGCTCGCGGCGAAACTTCTCAGCGCAGCCGCGGCAGCAGAAATGGTAGAGCTTGCCTTCGTGCTCCACCGTCGACGCCGCCTTCGTGGGATCGACGCTCATGCCGCAAACCGGATCGCGCTCCAGCTTCCTGGGCGCTGGCCCTGGGTTCGCCGTCGCCGCCTGGCTGCCGGCAGGCGTCAGGTAACTCGCCGGAGACATCAGGAACTTTTGCATGCAGCCGGGCGAGCAGAAAAAGTAAGTATCGCCCTGGTATTGCGCCTTGCCGCGCGCATGTCCGGGATCGACAATCATGCCGCAGACAGGATCTTTGGTGGAAAAATCCAACAACAGATTTCCCGCCGTTGCCTCGGAGTCACTCATCTCTTTCGTTCTCTTTGTCGCTACGCCGCTGTTCAGAAACCATGGCGTTGCTCTATATTGAACGCGGAGCCGGCGTGTGCGAGTTCGGGAGAGTCTGATTCGGCCCGGGTTTTGCGGGGGCGCCTTCAGGCTGTCCGGCAAAACTGCACAATCAATGCTGGGTTAGCCACTTGGGACCCTCGTTGACTTGATCGGAGCCTTCTTAGTACTGGATGCGCGACCAGCCCGCCGGTTCCGCGCTTTTCTATCATGACACGTTTGCGAAAGGTAAGTGCGATGACAGCTGTGGAAGTGATGTTTGGTTACGGGATACCACCGGGAGAACGAGAAATGAACGCCTTGGCCCAGATGAGCGACGTCTACGGAATCCGCCGAGTGCAGCTCAACCAACAGGAGCGGACGGTCCGGGTGGAATATGATGCCACGCGCCTTGGTGAGGCGATGGTAGAGAATTTGCTTCGCAAGGCAGGTTTCGATGTGCAGGAAAAACTCGCCTTGGCGTAGAACGGAAGTCTCGCCCAGGAGGTCCACGTCCGGCGGCGCGATGGCGAGAAGTAGTGGATCGGTGCGCACTATTGCGCTACCAAGGAGCGAGTGAATGCGCTGGAGAACGTCCCGGCCACTGCCGGAGCTCGCACCCCAACGTCGCGGGAAAATTAAAGGGTCACTCTGCGAGGCGAACTCTGGCCGAAATTCGCATCTGAGTGACCCTATGCGCCACTTCGTCTGCTATTTTTCATAGCAGTCCGGTCGCCAAATCGTCGGCCATGAAAACAAAAGCCTTATCCGCGACAGAGCAGGAATGACATGGTAGAAGTTTCCTAGTGGTCAGTAAAGTTTCCACACCACAAAAGCACGAAATAGTCGCCACTTTCATGCTAAGGCAGTTGCGCCGCCTGTCGACTTGGGGTCGCTGTTTTTGGGGAATCCCCGCCGAGCGTTGCGGCATCTTTCCCGCCAGTGTCTTGCAATAGCATGTTGATCCCGTGCTCAGACCGTCGAGGCGTCTCATTGGACGCTCGGCGCCTGGCCGAATACGAAATCACTTTTCAGAACGGGCAGCGGCGCGGCACGCGGTTCGTCGTTTCGCGCTGGCCGTAGAACTACTTGTAAACAATGGCTGAGAATTCATAGGAGGAGGAGGGATTTATGGCAACGACAACGGTCGCAGTAGGAACGATGAAGGTAGCGCAGATTGCAAAACCAAGAGCGGGTTTCCAGATCGCCGAACGTGAAATTCCTAGGCCGCGCGCCGGAGAGGTGCTGATCAAGGTGCTGGCCTGCGGGGTGTGCCACAGCGACATGCTCACGGTCGAAGGGGCGTGGCCGGGGATCGAGTATCCCAGGGTTCCGGGGCACGAGGTGGCGGGCGTGATTCAGGAGGTGGGCGCGGGTGTGTCCACGTGGAAGAAGGGGCAGCGTGTGGGCGTTGGCTGGCACGGCGGGCAAGATGGGACGTGTCCGGAATGCCGCCGTGGGGACTTCCGCAATTGCCGTAACTTGAAGATTACGGGGATCAGCTATGACGGCGGATACCAGCAATACATGGTGGCTCCGGTGGAGGCGCTGGCCGCGATGCCGGAGGGCCTGAGTGACGCTGAAGCGGCGCCATTGCTGTGCGCGGGGATCACGACCTATAACGCATTGCGGCACAGCGGCGCGATGCCCGGCGATCTGGTCGCCATTCTGGGCGTAGGCGGCCTGGGCCACTTGGGAATTCAGTTCGCGCACAAGTTCGGTTACAAGGTGGCAGCGATTGGGCGCGGAGGAGAAAGCGCGGCGCTGGCCAAGAAACTGGGAGCCAGCGTGTACATCGACAACAAAGTGACCAATCCCGCCGAGGCCTTGCAGAAAATGGGCGGCGCGCAGGTAATTCTGGCGACTGCTCCCAGCTCGAAGGCGATGACCGATTTGATCGACGGGCTGGGGCCAAATGGCAAGTTCCTAGTCGTTGGCGCCAGTTTCGATCCCATTCAGGTGACGCCGCTCCAGCTCATCCGCGGCAGCAAGAGCATTCAAGGCTGGGCGTCGGGAACGCCAACCGATGCGGAAGATACGCTGAACTTCGCGGCGCTGGCAGGGGTGCGTCCCATGATTGAGACCTATCCGCTGGAGAAAGCGGACGAAGCTTATGCCCGCATGATGAGCGGGAAGGCAGAATTCCGGGTGGTGTTGACCATGTGACGCTCACCGCATGACACGACCACCACGCGCGAAAGGGACCCTGGATCCCCAACACCGGGGACGGCGGATTCTTCGCAGGGTAATGGGTCCCTCGACTCACGCCACGACCGCCCAAAAGGGCGGTCGTGGCGTGCGCTCGGAATGACACATTAATCGAGATCAGCCGTAGTGAGACGCCTCATCGGCGTACTAAGGCTTCCATCTCGCTTTCGCCGATGACGGCGATGCCCAGTTCGCGCGCTTTGTCGAGTTTGGAGCCGGCCTCGGCTCCGGCGACGACGTAATCGGTCTTCTTGCTGACGGAGCTGGCGACCTTGCCGCCGGCATCCTCGATGAGCCTCTTGGCCTCATCGCGGGTGTAGTGCTCCAGTGTCCCGGTGAGGACAAACGTCTTGCCGGCCAGGGTGGTTGCGCGCTGTTTCTTGTGGCCGGTGAATTGGAGGCCGGCTTTGCGCAGCCGCTCCACCAGCGCAACATTTCTGGGTTCATCAAAAAATTCGCGAATGGCCTCGGAGACGCACGGGCCGATCTCGTTGACTTGCTGCAGCTCGTCCGTGCTGGCGCTCATCAGCGCGTCCATGGAGCCGAAGTGCTCGGCGAGAAATTGCGCCGTGCGCTCGCCGACAAAGCGGATTCCCAGGCCGTAGATGACGCGCTCCAGCGGCAACTTCTTCGAATTTTCAATTTCCCGGAGAAGGTTCTGCGCCGACTTTTTGCCCATGCGTTCGAGCCTGAGCAGCTTGTCTTCAGTCAACTCGTAGATGTCGGCGACATCCTTCACCATACCGGTCTCGACAAGCTGATTGACCAGCGCATCGCCCAGCCCGTCGATGTTCATCACCCCGCGCGAGGCGAAGTGAAGAATGCTCTCACGCAGCTTGGCGGGGCAATTGGCGTTGACGCAACGATGGTCGGCTTCGCCTTCGGCGCGGACGACGTGTCCGCCACAGACCGGGCAATGCTCGGGCATGTGAAAATGGCGATCACCGCGCGGTCTGTCCTCCAGCACCTTTACGACTTTGGGGATCACGTCGCCGCCACGCTCGACTTGCACCCAGTCGCCGATGCGGACGCCGAGGCGCTCGATTTCGTCCATGTTGTGCAGGGTGGCGCGGCTGACGGTGGTGCCGCCGATGGGGACTGGCTTGAGCCAGGCGACAGGGGTAAGCTTGCCAGTGCGGCCGACCTGCACCTGTATGTCTTCGATTTGCGTCTCGCCGGAGTGGGCCGCGTATTTGAACGCTATCGCCCAACGCGGGGCCTTGCCGGTAAAGCCGAGTTCCTGCTGCAAAGCGACACGGTCGACCTTGACCACGATGCCGTCGGTTTCGTAGGCAAGAGTATCCCGCTTTGTCTCCCATTCCTGGACGAACTCCCAGACCTCATCGATGCTGTGCACGAGGCGATGATTCGGGTTCACCTTGAAGCCGGCGGCCTCGAGCGCTCGTAAAGCCTCGGAATGGCGCTCGAAGACAGGGCGGCCGTCGACGAGCAATCCGTAGGCAAAGAAGTCGAGCCGGCGGCGCGCGGTAATCCGGGGATCAAGTTGCCGCACCGTTCCGGCAGTGGCATTGCGGGGATTGGCGAACTTCGCGAGGCCCTTCTCTTCCTGTTCTTCATTCATGCGCAGGAAGGACGCGGTGGGCATGATCAGCTCACCTCGAACCTCGAAGGTTGCGGGCAAGCCGGCCTTCTTCAGTTGCCGTGGCGAGATGTTCAGGGGAATACTGCGGATGGTGCGGACATTGGCGGTGACGTCTTCGCCCTCGATACCGTTGCCGCGGGTGATGCCTTGCGAGAGGCGCCCAGCGGCGAAACGCAAGGCCATCGACATACCGTCAAGTTTTAGCTCGCAGACGTAGTCGACTTCGGTGACGCCGGTGAGGTCGTGAATGCGGCGCTCCCAGTCGCGGAGTTCGGCCTCGCTGGTGGTCTTCGAGAGCGAGAGCATGGGCGTGGAATGCCGCACGCTGGCAAACTGGCCGCTCACTTGTCCCCCGACTCGTTGGGTGGGCGAGTCGGGAGTAATCAGCTCGGGGTGTTTCGACTCGAGCTCGATGAGTTGATCCATCAGGCGGTCGAATTCGGCGTCGCTGATCTCGGGTGAGTCGAGCACGTAGTAGCGATGCTCGTGGTAGCGGATTTTGTCGCGCAGAGCGTCGAGCTTCTGCTGCAGGTCTTTTGCGGGCGGCATGAAGCAATTATGCAGTAGCCAGTTGCCAGTAGTCAGTAGCCGGCCTTTTACGGTTCAAGCCCAAGGCCTCGCCGCTCTCCCGTAAAATCAAGGCATGTCGGACTTGCGAGAACTGGCCACTGGCTGCTGATGACCGGTTACTTGCTCGCCGCTCTCACGTAAAATCGAGGCATGTCAGACTTGCAAGAACTGACCACTGGCTACTGGCTACTGGCTACTGCCTTTTGAACCATCTCCTGCACAAGTGGACGGCGCTGATGGTGGCGCTGCTGAAGCCGCTGGGCATCTGGGGCGTCATGGGATTTGCCGCGGTGGATGCGGCGTTCCTGGGCATGCCGTTGGACGCCATCGTCGCCGGCTATGCCTACACGCACGCCTCGCAGTTCCTGTTGTGCGCGGCGCTGGCCGCGGCGGGCTCGGCGCTGGGCAGCCTGGTGTTTTACTACATCGGCTACAAAGGGGGCGAGGTGCTGCTGGTGAAGCGCATCGGGCAGGCGCGCTTCGAGAAGATCCGGGCTTCCTTTGAGCGGCATGAGTTTTGGGCGCTGATGCTGCCTTCCATGCTGCCGCCGCCGACGCCATTCAAGCTGTTTGTGCTGTCGGCGGGGGTGGCGGAGATGAATGTCGGGCATTTTCTGGCGGCGATTTTCCTTGGCCGGCTGCTGCGCTTTTCCGTGGTTTCGCTGATTGTGATCCGCTACGGACCGGCGATCCTGGGCTTTGTCGGCGGGGTGGTGCATCATCATTGGCGATATGTGATCGCGGCGGTGGCGGGCGCGGCGCTGATTGGCTGGTGGGCGTGGCGGCTGCGGGCGCGAAAAAGAAATAACGCGCAGTGAGCGCCGGGGAAATCCTGAAAAGTCGGACTAATCCTCCGGGAGGACACGACATTCTGCGAATCTCGGTAGCTGCCGAATTTCCCTAACTACCGAACAAAGCGGCGCCATGGAAAGGGGCGAGCACCAGTGTCAGGACCAGCATGGCCAGGGCGAGGAGCGCCAGCCAACGGCGAGCCGGACCGATGCCCGGCCACTGTGGGACATTGGGATGCCTCATGCCGGTAAAGGCGAGGATCAGTGCCCAGATGAGCCATCCCATCCAGAAGAAAATCCCCAGCGGTATGAGGATGGCGATGGTGGAGCGCGTGACCCAGCGGTGGGCGCGAGGGGCCAGGGCATAGATGATGTGGCCTCCGTCAAAC
>Ga0070737_10005150_pt1 | contig 12632 bp, 11 predicted proteins | sample Coa_R1_10_FD_66438 | JGI IMG/M metagenome (GOLD analysis project Ga0070737, IMG submission 66438) | Surface soil microbial communities from Centralia Pennsylvania, which are recovering from an underground coalmine fire - Coalmine... | ecosystem: Environmental > Terrestrial > Soil > Unclassified... | reverse complement strand
GCTTATGAGCTTGAACTTTTTTATGATAGAATTCAGAAATCTAACATAATTTGGATAAACCAACCTGAGCCAAGAGGCTTTGGACACGCTGTTTTGATGGCAAAGCCCTTCATTAAGGATGAGCCCTTCATTGTTTGTGCAGGCGATACCGTTATATTCCATGAGAACGAGCCTCTTTTGAAAAGACTTGAAAGGATGTATGAAGAGATGGCCGCCAATGCTGCACTCTTGCTCCAATATGTAGAAGATCCTAGGCAATATGGTGTTGCGATCGTTGAGAGGACAAATAAAAACTATTTAAAAGTTAAAAGTGTGATCGAAAAGCCTGCGCAGATAATCTCCAATCTTGCGATCATGCCTTATTATATATTCGACAAGAACATCATGGATAAGCTTGAAAAAATAGAGCCAGGCATAGGGAATGAGATCCAGTTAACGGATGCCATTCAAGCGCTGATCGATGATGATTTGAAGGTTTTTGCACTAGAGCTCGATAAGGGAGATCTAAGACTAGATATAGGTACGCCTGAAACATATTGGGAAGCGTTGAAGCTCTCTTACGAGAGGAACAATAAAACGCTTTAAGCTTATACAGAATATAATTAAATGGAATACAACTCGCCAACAATTTCCTTTTTTGGTCTAGGCTATGTTGGGATCGTAACTGCAGCTTGCTTTGCTTCAAAAGGATTCAAGGTTTTGGCTTATGATGTCGATAAGAAGAAAGTAGAATTGCTAAATGAGGGCAAATCTCACATCTTCGAACCTGGCTTGGATAAGCTCATAAAAGAAAGCGTAGATAAAGGAAAACTTAAAGGAGTATATGATCCATTCGAGGCTGTGCTTAATAGTGATATGACCTTCATTACTGTGGGGACTCCTTCGAAGCAAGATGGAAGCATAGATTTGAAATTCGTAGATTCAGCTTCGAAGATGATTGGAGAAGCACTAAAGCTTAAGGATAAGTGGCATCTAACTGTTGTTAAGAGCACTGTAATACCAGGCACTACGAACAAAGTTGTTAGGAGGAATATCGAAATACTCTCTCGAAAAAAATATGATGAAGAATTCGGAGTTTGCTCGAATCCTGAGTTTTTAAGAGAAGGGTCTGCAGTGGAAGATACATTCAATCCAGATAGGCTCGTTATTGGAGGGGATGAAAAATCTGTTAACTTTTTGAAGCGTTTTTATGAGATGTTTTATAACCCACTACCTCCTACGATAATAACTACAGCAGAAAACTCTGAGCTCATAAAGTATGCCAATAACGCTTTCCTAGCAATGAAGGTGAGCTTCATCAACATGATTTCTAGGATTTGCCAAAAACTTCCCAATGGAGATATCGAAGTTATTGCCAAAGGTATAGGGCTTGATAAGAGAATAGGCCCGCTTTTCTTAAGAGCTGGTGCAGGCTGGGGAGGTTCATGTTGGCCCAAGGATCTAAATGCGCTTAAGAAATTTGCTGAAGAGCTTGAGTTGAAATTACCACTTGTGGATGCTACAATAGAGGTGAATAATACGCAACCGCTTATCATGATAGATCTAGCCAAAGAGGAATTAAAGGATCTTAAAGGGAAGACGATTTCTGTATTGGGATTATCATTCAAGCCAAACACAGATGATGTCCGTGACGCTGTTTCGATAAAGATCATAAACAATCTTTTGGAAGAAGGAGCAATAGTTAAAGTATATGACCCAAAGGCCATGGAGAACATATATAGGATATTTCAAGATAAGTTGACATACGCCGGTTCTGCAATTGAATGTATAAAGAACTCAGATTGTGCGATGCTTGTAACTGAATGGGATGAGTTCAAAAGAATGACGCCTGAGGACTACTTAAAGAATATGAGAAATCCATTCTTGATAGATGGTAGGAGAATCTATGACCCAAAGCTATTTTCTGGGAAAATGAAGTTCAAAGCAATAGGCCTAGGCAATAGAGTTTGATAAATAAGGAATAATTTCTAAGCATATGAAAAGAATACTCGTCCTAGGTGCTGGAGGCTCAGCAGGGATCAATTTCATCAAGGCTATCAGGATGGCAAAGGAAAAATTCTATATTGTCGGTACTGATATTAACAAATACCACTTAGAATTGCCTGATGTAGACAAGGCATATTTAGTACCACATTCTAAATCTAGGGATTATTTGGACAAAATAAACAAAATAATCGAAATAGAAGACATTGAATTCATTCATGCACAGCCCGATCCAGAAGTCTATGTAATCTCCAAGAAAAGGGATGAAATAAAAGCTAGATACTTTTTGCCTAAGCATGAAACGATAGAAATATGTCAAAGCAAGATGAAGACTAATTTAGTTCTAAGAGAAAAGAATGTTCCTGTAGCGAAATCGCAGTTAATCGAGGATCCTAGCTTGATACCTAAGTATTACAGTGAGCTCAAAGATGATGAAGGAAAGGTTTGGATAAGGGCGATTAAAGGAGCAGGGTCAAAGGCAGCGCTACCAGCGTATTCACCAGAACAAATAATTCATTGGATAGGATATTGGAATAAAAAGGAAGGATTAAGCTACGATAGTTTCATGATATGCGAATTCTTACCGGGCGAAGAATTTGCCTTTCAGAGTGTATGGAAGGATGGAGAGCTCATCGTATCTCAAGCAAGGAAGAGAATCGAATACCTTTTCGGCAACATAACACCTAGCGGACAGACCTCAACACCTTCAGTGGCTGTTACAGTGAATAATAAGAGCGTGAACGAAATAGCTACAAAAGCAATTTTGGCGATCGATGAGAAACCAAATGGCGTCTTTTGTGTTGATTTGAAATGTAATAGAGAAGGAGTTCCATGCATAACAGAAATAAATGCAGGAAGATTTTTCACTACTAGCGATTTCTATGCTCATTTAGGAGTTAACATGCCTTATATTTACTTGAAGCTAGGTTATGGTGAAGAAGTCAAAGTAGAAAAGAAATATGATTGTATCGAAGAAGGATATTACTGGATCAGATTACCTGATGCCGGTCCTGTGCTAAGAAAGGAAGGTCAGTTTAGAAGCATCGAAATATGATGAAGGATTCAATAATAGATACTTGCCAAATATGGAAAAAATAAAGGTAAATCTAGTGGGCTTCGGTGTAATGGGCAGAAACCATTTCAGAGTATTAAGGAAGTTGGATAAATGTGATCTTACTGCTGTTTGTGACATTGATTCTAGAAATAAAAATGAGGTAATAAAGTACTGCAGTTTTTACACAGAATTTGATGAAATGCTCAGAAAAGAAAAACCTGATGCGCTTATAATAGCGACACAGCCTCAAGATACGATTGAATTGCTTAAGAAAAGCATAGATGCAAAAATAAAAAATCTCTTTGTAGAGAAACCTTTGGCTACTTTGAGACATCTTGAAGAAGTCGAGAAGCTCGCAGAAATAGCAAGGAAAGAAAAGATCAAAATCATGGTAGGAGAGATAACGTGCTACGATCCAGCAACGAGGGCATTGAAGAAAAACCTCGATATGCTAGGCCAAATAAAGACCATAATTTCAATAAGATCTGGGAAATATCCTTTCAGATTCACCCATGTTGGTGTGAACGAAGACTTGTTAACCCACGATCTAAGCTTTGCAAGATATCTTCTTGACTGGGAAATTTTCGAGATTAAGAACGTAATCAGAGCTTCCTTATTCAGGATTAATCAGTTAGATTTCATAAGCATAGATTCTCTCGCTAAAAATGGCACAAGGTTTATAGCGATATCTTCATGGTTAACTGAAGAGAAGATAAGGCTTTCGACTGTCTTAGGTGAAAAGGCGATAGCTCAGGTGAATTTCTTGGATGAGGGCAAATATGTTAGAATACTGCCGCCTGAGATTGTAGAGGAAATCAGATATGGAAGTATAGAAGAATTCAGGAGGATGGAAAAAGAGAGATATAAAATAGCGCTGGAATTGGAACTCGAAAAGAAAGAAGCGCTAGAGATCGAACTTTTGCACTTCATTGATTGTATAATTAAAGATGAAATACCAATGACGAATATAGATAGATCGCTGGAAAACCTTAGAATACTAAAGAAAACAGAGGAAAGGTGAAAATAAATCTATGAAAAATGATACGATAATAAATTGAAAAGAGGAAGGAGTAAATGGATAACTACTACCTCGAATTATTGAGAAAAATAAATGAAAACAAAGCAAGGGTGTGCGTCATTGGCCTCGGTTACGTAGGCCTTAATCTTGCTCTCGAAATAGCACGCAATGGCTTCCATGTTACTGGTATAGATATTGATAAGGATAAAGTTGAAAAAATTAAAAAAGGAATAAGTTACATAAATAATATAAAAAATGATGAAATAATTGAAGTTGTAAAAAAAGGATATTTGGATGCTACTGATCAATATAATGTAGTGAATGATAATGATATCATTATTATGGCCTTACCAACTCCTATCGATCAAAATAAAAATCCTAATTTGAAATTTTTAGAAAATGCGCTCAAAGAATCGATGAGATACTTCAAAAAGGGACAATTGCTCATTCTTGAAAGCACGACATATCCTGGAACGACTGAAGAAATGATTGCGCCTGCTATTAAAGCGAAGGAATTCAAGATTGGCGAAGATTTCTTTTTAGCTTATGCACCTGAAAGGATAGATCTTGGCAATAAAGCTTATCCTATGAGAAAAATACCCAAGATAATAGCTGGCGTAACAAAATATTGCACAGAATTGGCGGATTCATTTTACAAGAAAATTGTAGAGAAAACTTACATCGCTTCTTCACCCAAGGTAGCAGAATTCACTAAGCTTTTCGAGAATGTGTTCAGATTGATCAACATTGCTTACGTAGAAGAAATGGCAAAGCTATGCGAGAAACTTGGAATAGATATTTGGGAAGCGATCGAGCTAGCGAAGACAAAGCCATTTGGTTACATGCCCTTCTATCCAAGTGCAGGTGCAGGAGGCGATTGTATACCAGTAAATCCTTATTATCTTGATTGGGTCGCCAAAAAGGTAGATTATGAATTGAAGCTTGTTCAAACAGCTGTTAGCATAAATGAGGACATGTATTTGCATGTTTTGAATAGAATAGAAGAAGTCCTTCGAAAAAGGAAAAAGGACATCGCAAATTCGAGGATCTTGATAGTAGGCGTGACGTATAAAAAAGATGTAGCAGATATAAGGAACAGCCCTTCAATAAGGCTGATGGAAGCATTAATTAAGTTAGGCGCAGACGTGAGCTACTTCGATCCATTTATACCAAAAATAATGATAGCTGGAAAGGATTTTAACTCTATAGAATTAAATAATGATAATATCAGAAAAAGTGATATTGTTGTAGTTCTTGTAGATCATTCAAATATTGATTATAAGCTATTATATCAAGAAGCTAAAATTATATTCGATACTAAAAATGTATTTAAAGAAAATGAAAAGATAATAAAATTAGGTTCAGGATTAAGTAATTTATAATTTTCATATTTAGAAAAAACTTCTAATTTTCTTTTACCCCTTTTAACATTTAAGGATTTGGCGATATTATGAGTATCGTGGATAAAGCAGAAATTAAGAGAATTGTGCTCGAACATTTGAAAAAGAAAGAAATCATCAAGGTCAGCGAGCTAGCATCTAATTTAAGGATCGAAGAAGAAGAACTTGCCAATGCCTTACTTGAGATGGAAAATAGTGGCGAGATCGAAATCATTGAGCCTTTCCCAAAAAATTTGCGCTTCACAAATTATCTCTTAAGCCTAGATCATGCATTCTGGTTCCATGCAACAAACCTTGCGATCATCTTGACAATAATCATTGTCTTAGTAATTCCTGAATCAATTATAACTTATTTAGTGAAATCCGCTATTTCAGTGCTTTTCTTGATATTCTTCCCTGGCTATACAATTGTTCAATTCCTATTCCCTGGAAGAGAAATTAGCTTAGCTGAGAAACTTGCTATTAGCATAGGCATAAGTATTGGTCTCATTCCAGTATTTAGCTTATTGTTATATTACACATTGAATATAGGACTATTTCAGATAATATCGATGGTTTCAGCCTTCACATTCTTAATGAATTGTCTGGCGATGAGAAAGAAGTATAAAATGGCCAAACAATGGGCACAAATCTTGCGCCTATAGTAAAAAGGGAAATTATTACGCTGAAACATCTCTCAGGTAAAACGCTCGCTGTAGATGCAAGCATAGAACTTCACCAATTCCTTGCATTGATAAGAAAGCCAGATGGATCTCTATTTACAAACAAGGAAGGAAGGATCACATCGCATCTAATTGGCTTGCTCTTCAGAACAACGAGATTGATCTCTGAATTTGGAATTGACCTCATATTTGTTTTCGATGGAAAAGCACCTAAGCTTAAAGAGAGAATTCTCATAGAAAGGAAAATCGCTAAAGAAAAAGCGATAAAAGAATGGCTTGAAGCAATTATAAAAAAGGATTATAGAAAGGCCTTCTCCAAAGCAGTAGTAACAGGAAAGCTAGATGAGGATATAATAAAAAGTGCCAAAAGGCTGTTGAAATTGCTAGGTATTCCTTATGTAGAAGCGCCTAGCGAAGCTGAAGCACAGGCTTCTTATATTGCTTCTAAGGGCGATGCTTGGGCCTGTGCTACGAAGGATTACGATGCAATATTATTCGGCCCACCAAGGGTTGTTAGATATCTATCGATAAAAGGCTATGAGTTCTTACCCAGCAAAGGTATAATGAGGGAAATAAAGCCAGAACTAGTAGACACTGAAAGGCTTTTCAAAGAATTGGGGATTACTAGAGAACAAATGATAGATATTGCAATTTTGGTAGGCACTGATTTCAACGATGGAGTAAAAGGTATAGGGCCTAAAAAAGCACTGCAGTTGATAAAAGAATACAAGAGCCTAGAAGGTTTGCCATATGAAATTAGGGAAAAGCTTCCTGTGAATTACCAAGAAATTAGAGAATTTTTCCTAAGGCCGCCTGTGAATAGTGATTACGAAATATTGAGATACGAAATGGACGAGGAAGGTCTTAAAGAGTTCCTTGTAGAAGAAATGGATTTCAAAGAAGAAAGGGTTAATATAGCGATAGAGAGGATTAGGAAAAGAAGAGAACAAGGAAGTATAGTTGATTGGTTTAAAGATTAGGCATGCAAATATTTCTAAAGGCTGCAATTCTTTTAATATTGCTTTCAGCCCAATATAACAGCGATTATTATACGCTTTTGCAAAACACGCAAGATAAGCTCGCCATGCTAACTAGTATGCTTGAGCAATTAAAGGCTTATAAGTTCGATTACAACGAGCTACAAGCAGTGACTGCGAACGCAAGCATCGCTGTATCTTTGATAAATGAGGCCCAAATAATGCATGAGAAGGGCAACGATAGTGCAGCCATTAATTTGCTTTTGACCGCTAATCAACTCCTCGATGAAACTATAAAGTCAGCCAATGATTATTTGGCCAAAGTTCAAGCATATAACAACTTGCTAAGAATATCTTTTATTTTCGCTACTCCTATCGCTGCTTTCATTACAAGTTACTTTTCAACAGTAGTATATAATTACCTAAATAAGAGAAGAATAAAAATCATTATTTCATCATATGTTAGATTGAAGAAAGATGAAGATAAGTAAAAAATTTCTTACTCTTTTCTTGATAATATTAGTGATATACTATATTGTTGCATATGTTTTTTTGACAAATATACCTAGCCAAGAATTTTACGAGCTCGCTATCCAAGGGAAAAATAATGAAATCTTCCCCAACAACAATTCCACAATAACTATAGGAGAGAAAGTTCAATGGGAATTCATCATCGTAAGTACATTTAGGACGCCTCGAATTGTAGAGATAGTTATGAAATTGGGCAATAACAATACAATGCTTCCCAATGATGTCAATGGTACTCCATCGAATGGAACAGAGATCTTTAGCTGGTTAGTTTATTTGACTTATGGCGTGAAGAAAGACTATTCCATTGAATGGGCAGTAAGTAGCGTAGAAAACAGGAGCGATTACTATTATCTAATTTTAAACATAAACAATACAATTATTAAACGAGTAGACGTAGGAGCTTATAAAGGAGAAAAGTTTAGAATAATCATAGAACTATGGACATTGGAAGAGAATGGAGATTTCAGGTTTGGATGGGTCTATCAGAATCAGCTTTACATGATATGGTATCAGTATCCTTTCAACGTTACTTTAGCTAAAAAATGAAGGTAGCATTCATAGACTTATCAAGGGAATACAGAGCGCTGAAAGAAGAAATAGACAATTCAGTTAAGGAAGTATTTGAAAGCGGAAGATTTATCTTGGGTCCGAAGCTTGAGGCCTTTGAGAAGAATTTTGCTAAATATATAGGAGTAAAGCATGCAATAGGAGTTGCTTCAGGCACTGATGCCCTGCTCCTTGCATTGAAGGCCTTGAATCTCCCAAATGGTTGCGAAGTTTTAACCCAATCTTTCACGTTCATATCTTGTGCTGATGCGATAGTCAAAAACGGATTTAAACCAATATTTTTCGATATTGAAGTAAACTCCTTTAATGCAGATGTAAATGATATAAAAAGAAGAATAACAGACAAAACGAAAGCCATTATAGTTAATAACATGTTCGGTCTCCCTGCAGAAATGGACGAAATCTTAGAGCTTGCGAGAGAAAAAGATCTTTTAGTTATAGAGGATGCAAGCCATGCCCATGGAGCAACTTACAAAGGGAGAAAGATAGGAAGCTTTGGAGATATAGCATGCTTCAGCCTTTACCCTGCAAAGATCCTTGGTGCGTATGGTGATGCAGGAATAATAACCACTAACGATGAGAACATTGCAGAACTTTTAAGAATGTATAGAAACTACGGTCAAAGAGTGAAATATTACCACGACTTCATAGGATTCAATAGCAGGCTAGATGAAGTTCAGGCTGCGATTCTAGATATCAAGTTGAAGAGACTTGAGGAATATATAAGCAAAAGGAGAGCGATTGCCAAAATTTATAGAGAAGAGCTTGCTAGCTTTGTTTCTTTTCAGGAAGAAAAGAATTACATGAGGCATATTTATTCATATTTCGTAATCTCTTCAGAAAGAAGAGATGAACTCAAGAAATACCTAGATAAGAGCGGTATAGAAACGATTATCCACTATCCTGTACCTATACACAAACAAAAGGCCTATGAGGAATTCAACACGCTGAGATTACCAGTAACAGAACGTGCAGCTAGCATGGTTCTTTCGCTACCTATGCATCCATACATGTATGACGATGAAATAGCTTATGTGGTTGACAGTATCAAGGGCTTCTTCAAAAATAGCTGATGAAATATGTACTTTATTTATGTAGAAAGAAACTTTTAGCAAAAGAAAACAGGACTTTTCTTTCCATCCTTTCAGTAGCGCTCATAACTTCAATTCAAATTTTTAATTATGGGTTAATAACTAGCCTAGAAAACTATTTCTCAAATTCTCTTTATTCCCCTGATCAAAGCTTTATTTATGTCGTAAACGGAACAAGCCTTGATAATTCATCTTTCACTTATAAGAGCTTTATCTACAATGAGAGCAGTATTAAAGCTGTTTTGCCTATTTTATTACTCCAAGCTAAATACAACTCTTCAAATCTAGAGCTACGTGCTACGGATGCGGATTTCTTCAAAGTCTTTAGTTACGCGATAACTGGTGATCAGAAACTCGGCAATAACGACTTAATTGTTGGCATTATACTTGCTAAGCTCTTCAATTTAACTATAGGCGAGCATATAACGTTAGATTTGAAGAGTAAAAAAGAAAATTTTACGATCGTTGCTTTTCTTAACTCACACACTAGCTTTGACTACGCTTTCGTTACGAGTATAGATTTCATTTGGAGCTTATTCCCTGAATATGAAAACAAAGTTAGCTATTTACTTATTCAGCCTAGTCCATCCTTGAATTTAACAGATATATCTCAACAAATAAAGTCAAATTTAGGAAAGGAATTCAACATCGTCTATAATGACAGAAACAAGATACTAAATCAAGTTTTCCAAAGCCCAATATATGCGCTAAATCTTTGGTCTTCATTGCTCAATGTAACTATCTTTCTTTTGGCCTTCATGATAACACTGAACAACATAAGAAGAATGCGAAGCTATATGGCACTCTTGATGTCTCTAGGTATGCGAAAAATTCATATTTTTTCCTCGATACTTATAGAAAATCTCATCATAACAAGCATAGGCTATTTATTTGGACTCGTTTTAGGGATCATGACCTCTTCTTCCTTGATCAAAGGCATCTCAGCGATCGTAGAAGCTCCTCTGGCTTTTAATCCAAATTACTTCATGATCTTCTTTCCTTCTTCATTGAACTTCATAGGTTTCCTAGCAGGTGCTGGGGTTGCATTGCTAATATTTAGGAGAAGAATAACAGTGATGATTGAATGAGATACCCGGTTCTAAAATTCTTAACCATAGCGATCATACTCTCGCTATATTTCCTACTTCCAGTATTCTCGACGCTGATCGTTCAAGACACTTACAATGCCTTAATCAGCTATATCAGTCCAAATCCTTCAGATATTATCGTTTATGATATCAATGCAAAGACACCGGCAACGAGCAGATTGCCTTTAAGTCTATATACACGGCTGATAAGTATAGATGGCGTTGAAGCAGTTAGCCCTGAAACAATAGTTTTTACGCTAGTTGAAAATAATTTGGTCATCGCTAGAGGTATAGACATTACACAGTTCACAAAATTTTATGACTTAAAAATCGTAGATGGAAATAATCTTACGCTCAATGATACTGATTCTGTACTCGTAGGCCTTAATCTTGCTAAAAAGCTAGGTATAAACATAGGCAAGATGCTAACAATAGCAGGCATAGGTACATCTGAGCTTTTGGAAGTGAAGGTCAAAGGAATTTTTGAAGTGAATAATGAATATGATGAAGAGATTTTGATGCCACTCTTTCTAGCGAACATCCTAGGAGGATTACCGAATGATTATGTATCCTACTTCCGAGTGAAAGTAAACAGCAATTTAAATCCAAGCATCTTATATGAGAGATTTCAAAATGCCACGCCAACAAAAGTTCAAGATAATACACTTCTAAGGTACTTGATAGGCGCCAATGTTAATTACGGTCTAATAAAGGCAAGTCAATCATATAGCAGCATGGAAGAATTTTTAATAAAACAATTGAGCATAAGCCAGTATACAATAATAGGATTCTTGGTCGTTATAATAGCGCTCACTGCATTATTACTACGCAATATTGTTGAATATTATCTTAATGAGATGAAGCTTGCTAAAAAAATAATGAAATTATTAGGTGCTAAAAGGAAAAAAATTCTAAACTATTTGATATCTGGTTGGCTTATAATCTTCATTTTTGCTTTAATACTTTCATCTTTCTATATATACATAGCTATATATGTTTTTAACAATTTCGCTAATCTATATCTTTTTGGACACTTAATAATATTCTCAATTCCTACATATGAGTTTGGTGTTTTATCTTTTGTTATTTTATTTTTATCTTTAGTTTTCTTATATTACGATGAAAGAAAGTTATAAAATACTGATCTTATTCATAATTGCATCAATACTGAGATTAAGGTTTTTTTTCGTGAGTTTCCTGCCTTTCTCTACAGATTCATGGCCGCTCATAAAAAATATCCAAGAGATTATGCAAAGTGGATCGCTCAACTCTCTGCCCGATACATATGATGCAAATTGGCCTGCAAGCCAAATATTCAGTGCTATTTTAGCGCAGGCGCTTAATCTAGATCCGATTCTAATAGCTGGAATTGCATTTCCTTTACTAGGTTCTTTTGTAGTCTTGGTATATTATGTATTTCTAAGGAGAATAATTGGAAGCAACGCAGCATTCATTGCTGCTCTATTGCTCTCATTCTCTGGCTATAATGCCTTTTTTTCTTCCAGCGTAACTAAAGAAACTTTTTCTTTGACGATCTTTTTCATTGCATTATTTAGTTTTTACCTATCTTTAAAGGATAGAAGGATGATTGCAATTTTCGCGTTAGCGTCATTGGCGCTGCTTTTTTCCCATCACTTTACTTACCTAAATCTCATGCTACCAATAATCTTCTTTACTATAGCAATTGTAATTAAAAATATTACTAAAGAAGAAAAAATAAGTAAAACCATTACATATTCAACAATATATCTACTTTTACTAGGTTTAATTTATTATTTCTTTATTTCAAATCTCAAAATATATAATATTGTTAGCTTCAATCAAATATTTATCTTTGCATCTTTTCAAACATTCCTTTTAATTATATTTATTAAATTGAAAATAATAAATAGTGAAACTGTAAATTTTAGAGGTTCATTTATAGTTTTTATTGTAATTTTATTAAGCTCATACTTATCTTATAGATTTAATTTATTAGATGCAACATTACTATCAAATCTTTGGTTTGAGACTTTTTTTATTTCCTGCATCCTAATACTTTTCTTATCTTTTAAAGGATACAAATCCATGGTAGGCGAAAGCAAGATATTTTTACTTTCATTTGTAACCCCCTTCATAGCATTCTATGTTTACGCAGTATTCGCTGCCAGCTTTGTAGATGCAACAACGTTCTCAAGCAGACTGCTAGATTTTCTTTTGCCAGCTTCTTTTCCTCTTGCTGCAATAGGATTATCGCAGATTAAAAGAAAGAAAATGCCGAA
>Ga0070737_10005149_pt1 | contig 12634 bp, 12 predicted proteins | sample Coa_R1_10_FD_66438 | JGI IMG/M metagenome (GOLD analysis project Ga0070737, IMG submission 66438) | Surface soil microbial communities from Centralia Pennsylvania, which are recovering from an underground coalmine fire - Coalmine... | ecosystem: Environmental > Terrestrial > Soil > Unclassified... | reverse complement strand
CCGGCAGTACTCATGCTGGCCCTGGACGGGCTCGGCCGCTTGGCCGTGCCCCGGTGGTCACCGAAGGTTGCGACCGTCCCTCAATCGGGTCGCAGTGCCCATGGTGCAGCAATGAGGCAGCAGACCCCTGAGTCGTGGACCCACCCACCCCCCGCGCGGTCGACGCTGGGGCCACGTGCTCATCGCTCGCCACAACCAGCCCGGGCTCGTGGTGCCCCCGCCAGGACTCGAACCTGGGCGCACCGCTTAGGAGGCGGATGCTCTATCCCCTGAGCTACGGGGGCCCGGCCGAAGATTACCACCCTCCTCCGCGCCAGCCGGCAGCGGTTGGAGGGTGCCTCTCAGCCTCGGCGTGTGACCAGCAGGCCCAGGGCCGTGAGCAGCATGACCGCCCCGCCGAAGATGGCCAGATCGCCGGCGAAGGGCTCGTCACTGGGCAGCATGTAGTACGCCAGGGCGAAACAGCCCAGGCCGACCACGATCAGGTAGAAGAGCGGGAAGAGCGGCAGGGATCGCCTGGCCCGCGGAGGTGTCGACATCGACCAGTCAATGTACACCGTCCCGCCGGCAGGCAGACGGCAACCAATGGCCCATCGTCGGCCCTGTCCAGGCTCGCAGCTCCCGCCTCACCCTTACCCGACGGCATGATGCGGGCACGGGACCTGGTGGGGAGCACCATCGCCACCTACGAATTCCTCGAGTGCCTGGGTCACAGCAGCGGTACGGCGGTCTACCGAGCCACAGGCGGCGGCGAGGAGTGGGCGGTCAAGGTCGTCGACGATCGACTCCAGGGGGGAGAGGAGCTGACCTCGCGGCTGCGGCGGGAGCGCTCGGTCTTGAGCCGTATCGGCCACCAGGGCATCCTTCCCATCCAGGAGGCCACCCACGCCGCCGGCATGACGGTGGCGGTGATGCCGCTGAAGCGGGCCCCCACCCTGTACGACCTGATGCTGCGTGGCCAGGTCGACACCGAGGAGGCCTGGAACCTCCTGAACCAGATCGCCGAGTCGCTGGATCTGGCCCATGAGCACGGCCTGTCCTACCGGCTCCTCAAGCCGGTCAACATCCTGGTGGACGAGGGGCGGGCCTACCTGGCCGAGTTCGGTGCCACCGGCGAGCGCGTGGGCCCATTGGCCCTCTCCACCCCTTCGTTCCACATCGCCCAACCTCAGTACCTGGCGCCGGAGCAGGTCGAGGGGAAGGAGGTCGACGCACGAGCCGACGTCTACGCCTTCGGGGTCCTGGTCTTCGAGCTGGCCACCCGCACCCCCTTCCATGAGACCGCCTCACCGGCCGAGGTCCTGCGGGCGACCCTGGAGCAGCCCCCTCCCTCCGCCTCGGCCTGCAACCCCAGGTTGCCGGCCGACGTCGACCCCGTGCTGCGCCGTGCCCTGGCCAAGGACCCGGCGCAGCGTCACCGCTCCGCTCGGGAGCTGCTCCAGGACCTGGTCTACCCGCCAGTGAGAGATCTCGCCACCGCCACCTCGCTGAGCGCTGCCCCCGCCTTCCCGCTCCAGGTCCTCCCCGAGCTCGACCTGCCGGAGATCGAGGGCGACCGTCAGGGCATCCTCGACTCCTTCCTCGCCGCCTGTGTGCGCCTCGGCCGACAGGTAGCAGGTCCGCGGTGGCCGCTCGTCCTCGCCCACGCCGGGCTCCAGGGCTACCTGCTCCACGACCCGCCCGAGAACGGGGATCTGGTACCGGAGATGCTGAGCCTGACCAGGTTGGCCGATGGGTTCGAGGCCGTCTTCGGCCAGGACGCGTCCCGCCACCTGCACCACTGGGGCGAGCTGGTGGGGGCGCACTGGCTACGTTCGATCCAGGAGCGTCCTCCTTGGATCGCTGGCCCTCCCACCGGCAGGCTCGTGGACCTGCTGAGCGTGCTCGTCGCAGCCCTGAACCGGCTCCGAGGCGAGGAGCTGTTCACCTGGAACCAGGTCAACCGGGCCCTGTTCCGGGTGGTCCACGAACGCAACATCATGGCCGTGGGACGGCGCCGCCAGGCCGAGGCCTGCCACTTCTGGCGCGGAGCCTACGAGGCCGCGCTCCGATGGGCCGGGCTGGAGGAGCAATGGCTCGTGGCCGAGGTCGAGTGCGGGTGCGTTTCCGGGACCTACGATTGCGTCTTCACCATCGTTCGGAATGAGCCTCCGCGCTGAGGACCGGGAGCGGAGACCGAGGGTCATCGAGCGTGCGGACCCCATGCAGGGAGCTGGGCCTCCCACCCTCCCTGCCGCGGTGACCATGTGAGGAGACGGCATTGGGAGCTCAGCGGGTCCGGGCCCGCCGCGGCCGCTGGGGGAAAAGGCAGGCGGGAGGAGGATCTGCATGTCGGTCGAGCTGAGACCCGGAGCCAGTCCCGGGCTGACCTACGAGACGGTGCGGCAGGTCGTGCGCGAGGAGGTGGAGCGGGCCTTGCGACGCGACCCGGCGATGAGGAAGGCCTGCATCATCGCCTCCAAGGGCACCCTTGACTGGGCCTACCCACCCCTCATCCTGGGCAGCGCCGCCGCCGCCGCGGGCATGGAGGCGGCCATCTTCTTCACCTTCTACGGCCTCAACATCATCCACAAGGACTTCCGGCGGCGGCTCATGGTCAGCCCGGTGGGGAACCCGGCCATGCCCATGCCGGTGCCCATGGCGGACACCTTCACCTCGCTGCCCGGGATGAAGCGCGTGGCCACCTCGATGCTGCGCTCACGGTTCCGCAAGAAAGGGGTGGCGGCCGTCGAGGAGCTGCTCCAGGTGTGCCGGGACTCGGGGGTGCGGCTGATCGCCTGCGCCCTCACCATCGAGGTCTTCGGGTTCAAGGAAAACGACTTCCTGGAGGGGGTGGAGTTCGGGGGCGCCGGCGCCTTCATGTCGGAGGCGAGGCGGGCCCACGTCACCCTGTTCGTCTGAACCGTTGCTGTCCTGGAGGAAGCTCATGGCCGACGTCAAGGAAGATCGGACCCTGGATTGCCGGGGCCAGCTCTGCCCCATGCCCGTGGTCAGGGTGGGGCGGGAGATGGGCGAGTTGGAGCCGGGCCAGATCCTCAAGGTGATGGCCACTGACCGAGGGGCGATCGTCGACCTCCCCGCCTGGGCCCGTGACACCGGCAACGAGGTGCTGCGATGGCGCGAGGAGGACGACCACGTGGTCTTCTACCTCCGCAAAGGGGCCAGTGAGACACCATGAGCGAATGGTGCCGGTGAGCCGGAAGCGGCCCCGGCGCCCCCGCCTGGCAGGGAGCGCGCCGCCTGGCGATGGGTGGAGCGGCAAGCCGCCGCGGCGGTACACGTCGGCTATCGCCTGATCAAGCGGGCGGTGACCGTGGAGCCGGCGTCCGGGCACGGTCCAGGCAGGCTCCCTGGCCGCGCCTGGTGGCCACACCACGATCGCCGGGACCTGGACCTGACGGGCGTGGGCGACGACGTCGGCGGTTCCGGCGAGGCTTCGGACCGGCCTGCCGTCCCGCATCGCGAGCAGCACCCGGCTGCGCTCGATCAGGACCAGGCCGGCAGCCATGTGCGTGGCCAGCCCATGCCCCCGATGGGGAAGCTGGGGCCACCCGCTGGGCCATCCCCACCAGACGGTCATCCTGGGCCACGTCCTCGCGCCGGTGGCGGCATGAGCGAGGAGGCGATCATCTCCAGCCGCCCGCCCAGCTCGAGCACGATCCGGGCCAAGAGTTGGTCGGCTCCCTCACCAGCTTGCTCACCCTGACCAGGTCGGTGGTGTCGGCCCCGAGCCGGGCACGTAGCTCGGCTGCAACCAGCTCCCTCGTGGCCGAGGTCAGGTCTCGACGCCCGATGACGCCGTAGCGCACCCTCAGGCCACCCCCACCGGCGCGGGTCGCCAACTCGTGCTCGCGGACGCCTCGGATCCGGGCCATGGCCACCTCGACCCCGCCCCTCACCGCCAACTGGACGGCCCCGGGCAGGAGCCCGCTGCAGACCAGCGCCTCCAGCTCATCCAACGATCCCCGGCCACCGACGCCGGCGATCGGGGGAGCGGTCATCAGCCAGCCCCGGTCGCCACGGCCCCTCCGGAGGACGTCTCGATGCTCCACTCCTTCGCTCCCCGGTCCCCAGGCGTCGCGCACGACCCGGCAATGGCAGCGGGATCGACGCCTCGCCTCGACCGGCCAGGTCCCAACCCGGTGCTCTCAGGGCGGAGCCCGCTGGCCGTCAAGGGTCGCTGGTGGCTTCCCTACAAGGGCACCCGAGGCCAGACAACCGGCCCCGAACGCCCAGTGGCCGTAGGCGACCAGCGAGCGCCGGCAGAAGGCGTCGATGCGCCGGTGGGGCGAGATCCCGGGAATGGCTATACTCCAGTTGGAGTATTCTCCAGAGGAATATGAAACGAGGACTGACCTCGACCCTCCTCCTCACCATCCTGAGCCTGCTCGCCGAGCGGCCGATGCACCCGTACGAGATTCACCGTTGGATGCGCTATCGCTGCCTGGACCGGGTGGTCAAGGTCACCGCCGGCTCCTTGTACCATGCCGTCGAGCGGCTGCACCGTGGGGGTCTGATCCGCCCCCTGGAGACCGAGCGGGAAGGTCGTCGCCCGGAGCGCACCATCTACGCCATCACCGAAGGGGGCCGGGACCGCCTCCGCGAGATGCTCGAGCGCCTGCTCGCCGAGCCCGTCCCTACCTACTCAAGCTTCGCGGCGGCGCTCTCGGTCATGCACCACCTGCCGCCCGAGACCGTGGCCTCGCTTCTCCGCCGGAGGACACTGGTGCTCGAGTCCCACCTGGCCGCCCAGGACCGGCTGGTCGCCAACCTGCTTGAGGGCGGGCTGCCGCGCTCGTCCCTGGTCGAGGTCGAGTACGAGCAGGCGCTACGGCGCGCCGAGTTGGAGTGGGTCCAGCGGCTGATCGACGACTTGGAGGCAGGCCGCTTGCCCTGGCCGACCCAAGAGACCTGGCACCGATTCCGCCTGGTGCCCACGGAGGTAACTATGGCATGAGGAGACTGCGCAGCAACCCCTGGGTGGTCCTGGTGGCGCTCTGCCTCGGCTTCTTCATGATCCTGCTCGACACCACGATCGTGAACATCGCCATCCCGAGCATCATCGATGGGCTACACGCCAGCCTCGACCAGGTGCTTTGGGTCCTCAACACCTACATCTTGGTCTACGCCGTGCTCCTGATCACCGCGAGTCGGTTGGGTGACCTCTTCGGCCCCAAGAACCTCTTCCTGCTGGGGATGGCCGTGTTCGTGGTCGCGTCGGCCGCCTGCGGCCAGGCGAGGACCCCGATCGAACTCATCGGGGCCCGAACGGTGCAGGGGATCGGTGGGGCATTGCTCACCCCCCAGACGCTGGCCATCCTCACCACCATCTTCCCGCCCGAGCGCCGAGGGGCGGCCTTCGGCATCTGGGGGGCGATCGCAGGGGTGGCCGCTGTCGCCGGGCCGACCTTGGGCGGGTTCCTGGTCACCACGCTCGGCTGGCCCTGGATCTTCTACGTCAACGTGCCGATCGGGATCCTCGCCTTCACGCTTGGGACGCTGGTCATCCCCAACCACCGTCCCGGCCGTCGTCACGGGCTCGACCTGCCAGGGGTGCTGCTCTCCACTGCCGGGCTGCTCGGCATCACCTTCGGGTTGATCGAGGGCCAGCGCTACGACTGGGGGCAGGTCTGGACGTTCCTGAGCATCCCCCTCATCCTGGCCGTGGGCATGGCCCTGCTGCTCTTGTTCTTCGGGGTGCAGGCGCTGGAGCAGGGAGGCGAGCCATTGCTCCCCTTCGCCCTCCTCCGGGAGCGGAACTTCAGTCTCATGAACCTGGTCGGCGCCGCGCTCAACTTCGGAATGCTGGGGTTGTTCCTCCCGATCGTGATCTTCTTCCAGTCCGTGCTCCGTCTGAGTGCTCTGGAGACCGGCCTGACCATGGCCCCCATGTCCGTGGTCTCGATGTGCACGGCACCGCTGAGCGGGCGCCTCGCCGACCGCATCGGAGGCAAGTACATCCTCCTCACCGGCCTGACCCTGTTCGCCGTGGGCATGGGCTTCGTGACCTGGTCGGTCAGCCCCAGCGCCGGTCGCTGGACCTTCCTGCCCGGTCTCCTGATCGCGGGCCTGGGCATGGGTTGCACCTTCGCCCCGTTGGCGACCGTGGCCATGCGCAACATCGAGCCACGGCTGGCGGGCGCCGCCTCCGGCGTCTTCAACACCTCCCGGCAGATCGGCGGGGTGATCGGAGGAGCAGCGGTCGGAGCCGTGCTCCAGAACCGCTTGGCGAGCGCGCTGCACGACGAGGCCGTGGCCCGGGCGACTCAGCTCGCGCCCGCCGCCCGTCAACCCTTCGTGGCCGCCTTCAGCGGCATTGCCAAGCACGGTCTCGACGTCGGGGCGGGGCAGACCGGGGGCAGCCTCCGACTTCCGCCCGGGACCCCCCCAGCGCTCGCCCACCAGCTCCAGCAGGCAGCCCTGGCCGTCTTCCAGCATGCCTACGTCGACGCCATGCGACCGACCATGGTCGTCCCGGTCGGGGTGCTGGCGCTGGCAGCAGTGGCCTGCCTCTTCATCAGCAGACGTCGCCGGCCGGTCTCCACCCCCAGACCCGCCCCGAGCATCGCCGCCGGTCAGCGGAGCAGCTGAGCCCACCCCAGCCGGGCCAGCGCCAGCCGGCGACGGGCTTGAGCGTCAGGCCTCCTCGCGGCCACGGCGCTCCCTTCCGTGGTCGGCTGGATCTCCACCAGGTCGTCCCACCCGGCACCCGACCCACCAAGGCCTTGCGGGCGAGCGCCGGGTCACGAGCGGAGTTCGAAGGCCCGGGTTCCCCCATCCCGCATCTCGGCCGCGAGCCCAGCCCGACTCCAGCCGGCCGCGCCACGGATTCGCGAACGTCGACGCCAGTTCAGATGTGCATGCCCACGGCGTCGTCGTGGTAGGTACAAAGAGGGGCTGGCCTTCGGCGTGAGAGGTCACGGCCAAGCGCTCTCCGGGCGCGATTCCGGACGGCACCTCGCCAGGGAATCATCGCCGGGCCGCGTCGCCAGGGCCAGCCCCCATCCCGGCCGGGCTCCCCGCCCCTCTGCCAACGCTGGTGGGAGGTATTGATCTCGGCTGCTATCGATGCGCCAGCCGCAGGCCAGCCCGCTGGGCCAAGCGGTGGGCAAACGCGTCAGGACGCCGATCGTCGACACGCGGGTGCAGGCTCAGGTACACGGCCACCTCGCCCGGCGCAGGGACGAGGTCGACGCTCGGGTCCCCGACGGCGTTGACGAGGAGCACGACCCCGTTGAGGTACTCACCGCCACCTGGCCAGGCACAGTCCCAGTCGATTCGGAGCGGCTCCGCGCCAACAGCGTCCACCAGGCCATCGACCGTGCGCTCGTCGACGACCTGCGCCTCATCGCACCAGAAGGTGAAGGCGACGTCCCCGATCCCTGCGACCTGGGTCGCCAGCTCCGAGTCCATGCCCGAGATGACCACGAGCTCGAGTAGGCCACCCCCAACGGCCAGGGACAGGATCGGGTCGACCGGCGAGGGTGGGACCTCCAGGCTGAGACCGATCGGCCCGTAGACCCTATCGCGTGTCGCTCGCCACCCCGGGACACGAGCGACCATCCCATCCTGGACGATCACAAGCCCCGACCGGGGTGGAGGCTGACCTGGCGGCAGCACCGCCTCGGCAAGGAACCGATCGACGAGGTGGGTCACGGGCGCCCCAGGCGGAAGCAGCCCGGCCCCGACCACCGCCTCCAAGAAACGCTCTAGGCGCGGCCGCTCCTCCCGCTCCCGGCCTGGCTCGCCCTCGAAATCCAGCTGTACCTCGCCCTCCCCCGACCTCCCTCCCAGGTGCAAGCACGAGCCGAACCGCGAGTGCTTCTGGGTCGCCAGCCAGCTGCCCACCCTCGGGCTCCGAAGCCGCCTCGCCACCTCCATCCACTCAGCTGGGTGGAAAGTCAAGGCGGACTCCAACGTCGCCAGGGGAACCAGCGCCGCGACGGCCGGGACCGACGCCAGGGAGAGTCGTCCATAGGCACATCGCTCGATCGGCGGCTCTGCACAGGCCGCCAGCAGCTGACGCGTCACCGAGAGCGCGGCAGCCGGGCTGACGGCTGGCAGCTCTATCTCGTAGTACCGTGGATCGGCCACCTCCCACCTCCGAGTCGGCCACCATGGCCATGCTTCGCGCCTCGCGTCGCCGACAAGGTCATCCTCCCTGGCACCTCCCACCCCGGTGGCCCAGCGACGGCCCCTGCCCGTCAGGGCGTCGGTCCCGATCCCTCCGAAGGCTGGTCGGGAAGGGCACCGCGAGGACCCGCCGCGACCGAGGCCCGGTCACCGGCTTGGGAGAGGGGGAAGTGGCAGGCAACCAGATGGTCAGGGCGAAGCGGGCGTAGCGGCGGCTCCTCGATCGCGCACCGTTCCTCGGCTCGCGGGCAGCGGGTACGGAAGCGGCATCCGCTCGGCGGGTCGATCGGGGAAGGTGGCTCCCCTTTGATCGCGTCCGCGGCCTGGGGCCGCCTCACCGCTGGATCGGGCCGGGGGATGGAGGCCAGCAGGGCCACCGTGTAGGGGTGCAAGGGCTCACGGTAGATCGACTCCGCCGGCCCGACCTCACAGAGCTTGCCCAGGTACATCACTGCCACCCGGTCGCTCACCTGCTTGACTAGGGCCAGGTCATGGGCGATGAAGAGGTAAGACAGCCCTAGCTCCCGGCGCAGCTGCTCGAAGAGGTTGAGCACCTGGGCCTGGATCAGCACGTCGAGCGAGGAGACAGCCTCGTCGCAGATGATGAGGGCCGGATTGAGCGTGAGCGCCCTGGCGATGGCGACCCGCTGACACTGGCCACCGGAGAGCTCACGTGGGCGGCGGCTCCCGAACCGACGGGGGTCGAGTCCGACCAGGTCCAGGAGCTCGTCGACGCGCCGACGGCGCTCGGCGCGACGGCCGACCCCGTAGGCCACCAACGGCTCCTCGACGATCTCGGAGACCCGCCACTTCGGGTCCAGCGATCCGAAGGGGTCCTGGAACACCATCTGCAGGTGCCGACGGGCCTCGAGGAGCTTACGACCCCGCAGCTTGACCAGGTCGACCCCACGGAAGAGCACCTCGCCTGACTTGGGCCTTGGAGCCTGGAGGAGCGTGCGGGCCAGCGTCGATTTGCCCGACCCGGTCTCCCCCACCAGCCCTAGGGTCTCCCCAGCCCTGACCTCCAGGGAGACGTCCGAGACGGCATGCACCACGCCACCTCGGCCCCCGCCGAAGTTGCGCAGCTCGAACTCCTGCACGACGTGACGCGCCTCAAGCAGGGCCTCCCCGCCAGACGGCATCTCAACCCGGGATCCGTTCGTGGTTGGCGGCGCCGTCATCGCTCCCCTCCGTCGTCGCGATGGGGATGCCAGCAGGCCCACCAGTGGCCGGGCTCGTGCTCCTCAAGCGGCGGAGCCTGACGACAGGCGTCATCAGCCCGAGGGCAGCGGGGGGCGAAGGGGCACCCGATGGGCAGCCGTGAGAGGTCCGGCGGTTGTCCCTCGACGATCGGCAACAGGCTGTGGGCGGGACGCTCCAGACGCGGGACCGCATCCAGCAGGGCTCGGGTGTAAGGCATGCGGACATGCGCGAAGAGCTCACGCGTCGGCGCCCGCTCCACGACCTGGCCAGCGTACATCACGATCACCTCGTCGGCGTAGGAGGCCGCCAGCCCAAGGTCGTGGCTGATCAAGATAAGGCCCATGGCGAGCTGCCCCTGAAGCTCGAGCAGGAGCTCCATGATCTGCGCCTGCGTGGTCACATCGAGCGCCGTGGTCGGCTCGTCGGCGATCAGCAGCTTCGGGTAGCAGGCCAGCGCGATTGCGATCATGACCCGCTGCCGCATCCCTCCGGAGAGCTGGTGCGGGTACTGGAGATACCGTCGCTCCGGGGAGGGAAGGCGAACCATCCGGAGCAGCTCGATGGCGCGCTCCCGGGCCTCCCGGCGACCGAGAGGGAGATGGGCTCGGATGGCCTCGGCCACCTGGACGCCAACCCGCATGGTCGGGTTCAGCGAACGAGAGGGATCCTGGAAGATCATGGCGACGTCGCTGCCGCGCCGCCGGCGCAGCTCCTCCTCAGGCAGCCCGACCAGCTCCTGCCCCTCGAAGCGGATCGAGCCGGCGACGGTGGCCGTCTCCGGCAGCAACCCCATCACCGCCCGCGCGCTCACCGTTTTGCCCGAGCCGGACTCGCCGATGATGGCCAGCGTGGTCCCGGCCGAGATGCGGTAGCTGAGCCCGTTCACGGCCAGCACCTGGCCGCCCTCGCGGTGGAAGCGGACGTGGAGGTCCTGCACCTCCAGCAGCGGCACGCCCTCCGGCGACGCCCCTCGACGATCCAGCTTGGACGTGGACGACGGCGACCCACCCAGGGTGGCGAGGGTCGGCTGCTCGGCGCTCACGAGACCGCCCACCGTATCCGCAAGGCGTCACCGAGGAGGTTGAGGGCGAGGACGGTGACGAAGACGAAGATGCTCGGGATCAACACCAGCTGCGGCTGCGCCGTGAGCGTCTGCTGCCCGAGCGCGATCATGTTCCCCCAACTCGGGTTAGGGGGCCGGACGCCGAGGCCGAGGAAGCTGAGGGCACCCTCCAGGATGATCGCCACCCCCACCCCCAGCAGCCCGAAGGTGACCAGCTGAGGCAGGATGTTGGGGGCGATGTGGCGGAACAGCATCCTCCAGCTCCTGGTCCCGGCCAGCTGTGCCGCCAGCATGAAGGTCTGCTCACGCAGCCGGAGGGTGGCAGCGCGAGCGATGCGGGCGAAGGCAGGGACGGTGAAGAAGGAGAGTGCCCAGATCACGTTGAGCTCGCCCGGCCCCAGCCCCTCGGCGATGGCCAACGCCAGCACCAACGAGGGGAAGGCGATCAGCACGTCCAAGATGCGCATGATGATCGCGTCCATCACCCCACCCCGGTAGGCGGCGACGGTCCCGAGCAGCCCTCCCACGACGAGGCCGATCAGGTTGGTCCCGATGCCGACCTCGAAGGACACCCGCCCCCCGTAGAGGATCTGCGAGAGGATGTCGTTGCCGACCGGGTTGGTCCCCAGGATGTGGCCAGGCGAGAAGGGCGGCAAGTTGGCGGAGAGGATGTTGCCCCCCACCGGCTTGGGGATGGGGAGGATCAAGGGGCCGAGGAAGCAGCCCCCGGCGATGAGGATGAGCACGGCGGCGGGGATGACGATGTCCAAGGACAGCCGACGTGCCCAGCCGATCCCTACCCCTTCGATCGCACCGCCCTCGGCGACCGAGGGCACCAGGATCTCACGCAGCGGAGCGGCCATAGCGGATCCTCGGGTCCAGCACGGCGTACAGCAGGTCGGTGAGGAGGTTCACCAGCACCACGATCAGGGCGAAGACCAGCACCGTCCCCTCGATGACCGGGATGTCACGGTTGTCGATCGCCTCGAGCAGCTCCTGGCCCATCCCCGGCAGGGAGAAGATCTGCTCGACCAAGACGGTGGCCCCGATCAGGGTGCCCAGGTTGAGGCCGACCACGGTCAGGAAGCCGAAGAGCGAGTTGCGCAGCGCGTGGCCGACCAGCACCCGCCAGGGCGGTAGGCCCTTGGCCCTAGCCGTGACCACGTAGTCCTCGCTCTGCATCTGCTCCAGGAGGTCGGCCCGGAGCAGACGCATGTAGAAGCACAACAGGGGCAGGCCGAGCGCGACCGCAGGCAGGGTGAGAGAGCGGATGTTGCCGACGATGCTCTCGGTGGGCGAGACGTAGCCGATGGCGGGCAGCACCCCCAGCTTCACCGCGAAGACGTAGATCAGGACGAGGGCGAGCACGTAGGGGGCCACCGAGAGGCCAGCCACGCTGAGGACCGTACACAGCCGGTCGAAGATCCCCCCGGGGCGCCAGGCCGTCAACACCGCCAGCGGGACCGCGAACACCACCGAGATGAGGAGACCATAGAGGACCAGCTCGAAGGTCACCGGCAAGCGTTGGCCGAGGACCGTGGTGACCTCCTGCTTGCTGGCCAAGGACGTCCCCAGGTTGCCGGTCACCACCCCTCTCAGCCACTCCGCGTAGCGGACCCAGGGCGGCTGGTCGAGGTGGAGCTTGATCTCCAGCTCGTGCACCTGTTGGGGGGTGGCGTTGGCGCCGAGCAGCTCCTGGGCGGCGTCGCCAGGGAGCAGGTTCATGACCACGAAGGTGAGCAGGGTGACCCCGAACAGCACCGGGATCGCGACCAGCAGCCGCCTGCCCACCATCTGGAGGCTGGGGGAGCTCATGAAGGCGGTCGCCAGACTCCGCCAACGGGACGGGACCGCCTCTGGGCGTCCGACGGCGAGCGTTGGGGTGCTCATCTCCTCTCCCTAGGGACGTGCGGGCGGATGGCACCGCGCTGCCCCGGTCGGGGCAGCGCAGGCCGTCCTTCCACCAACATCATGGCACGCACCGGCCGGGCGAGATCAGGAGGACGGGTTGTATGAGACGTCCTCCCAGGGAATGTCCGGCTGCACCACGACCGCAGGCAGGGGGCTGGTCAGGCCTGGGCCGGACACCCCCTTGGCCGCGACGTTCGCCCCGGCGAAGGCGAAGAAGAAGGGCCCGTAGAACTTCTGGGCGATGTACTCGGCCGCCTCCCGGTAGTACTTGGCCCGAACGCTCATGTCCAGGGTCCCGGCGGCCTGGTTCAGCAGGTCGTCCAG
>Ga0070737_10005147_pt1 | contig 12634 bp, 9 predicted proteins | sample Coa_R1_10_FD_66438 | JGI IMG/M metagenome (GOLD analysis project Ga0070737, IMG submission 66438) | Surface soil microbial communities from Centralia Pennsylvania, which are recovering from an underground coalmine fire - Coalmine... | ecosystem: Environmental > Terrestrial > Soil > Unclassified ... | reverse complement strand
TGTCAATCACGCGGTGTCATCCCGAGCGGAGTGAGCTCGCACCGCGACCGAACGCAGTCGAGGGACCCCTATTACGTCATGACCGAGCATAGGCTCCCTCGACTCCGGCAATCAAAGGAAGGATGTCAATCACGCGGTGTCATCCCGAGCGGAGTGAGGTCGCACCGCGACCGAACGCAGTCGAGGGACCCCTATAACTCGGGATGACACATTTCGATATGTGAACGGAGCATTCTTGCCACGCACACCACCGCAATCCGAGCGATCGCCCACCGAAGCGCGCGACCGGCAACGCACTGGCCGCATCCTGGCGGCGGATGATCAGCCGTACATCCTGGAAGCCCTTGAGCTGCTGCTGCGTCCGGCGGGCTTCGAGGTGGACACCGCCAAGTCTCCCGCAGCGGTGCGCCAGGCCCTGGCCAGCGAGTTCTACGACGCTGTGCTCATCGACCTGAATTACACTCGCGACACGACTTCCGGCCAGGAGGGCCTCGATCTGCTCTCGGAAATCGTCGCCCAGGACAGCAACCTCCCGGTCATCGTCATGACCGCCTGGGGCAATGTCGAGTTGGCCGTTGAGGCGATGCGCCGCGGCGCCCGCGACTTCATACAGAAGCCGTGGGAAAACGAACGCCTGCTGGCCATCCTGCGCACCCAGGTCGAGTTGCACCGCGCTCTGCAACGCACGCAGCAACTGGAAGCTGAGGCCCGCTTGCTGCGCGCCGAAGGCCGGCCGGAGTTCATCGCCGAGGCGCCGGCGATGCAACCCGTGCTGCAAACCATCGCCCGCATCGGTCCCTCCGACGCCAACGTCCTGATTACCGGCGAGCACGGCACCGGCAAGGAGGTCGTGGCGCAAACTCTGCACGCCCTCTCGCCGCGCGCTTCAATGCCGCTCGTCGCCGTCAATACCGGAGCGCTGCCCGAAGGCACCTTCGAAAGCGAGCTCTTCGGTCACGTCAAAGGCGCCTTCACCGACGCCCGCATGGACCGCATCGGCCGTTTCGAGCTGGCCGACAACGGCACCATCTTTCTCGACGAAATCGGCAACGTGCCCCCTCGCCAACAAGCCAAGCTTTTACGCGTGCTGGAGACCGGCGAGATCGAACGCGTCGGCTCCTCCCGCACCAAGCGCATCAATGTGCGCGTCATCTCGGCAACCAACACGAACTTGCAGGAGGCCATCGCCGCCGGAAACTTCCGCGAAGACCTGCTCTTCCGCCTCAACACGGTCGAGATTCCCATCCCGCCGCTGCGCGAACGGCGCGAAGACATACCGCTGCTTGCCGCCCACTTCCTCAAGCGCTATGCTGCGCGTTATCGCGTCGCAGTCAGCGGCTTTGCCGCACCTGCGCTGCAAGCCATGTTGCAGTACCCCTGGCCAGGCAATGTGCGCGAGCTGGAGCACACCCTGGAACGCGCGGTATTGATGTGCCAAAGCGGCGAGATCCAGGTCGCCGACCTCGGGCTGAATCTGCAGCAGCGCTCCGCTGGGCCGAACTTGGAGGAGCTCAGCATTGAGGAGGTCGAGGGCATTCTGGTCCGCAAGGCCCTGCAGCGCTTCCACGGTAACGTCAGTCAGGCGGCGGAGGCCCTCGGGTTGAGCCGCGGTGCACTCTATCGCCGCATGGAACGCTATGGGCTCTAGAGCAATTAGCAATTAGCAACTAGCGATTAGCGATTGGCGATTGGCAAAGGCAGCGCCTCAAACCTCACGGATAGAGAGTCCGACGGTATCACTACAAGCGTTCAGCAGATACCTAAGCGATGGGATGACAAACTCAGTTTTCCGCTCTCCGAAGCTGGCGAACGCTACCTGCGGAAAGACCTTAGCGTCTTTCAGAAGCTTATAGTGGGCCGTGCGCTAATTGCTAATTGCTAATCGCTAATTGCTAATTGCTAATCGCTAGTTGCTCAGCCGTGACCACCGACTCCACCAGGAACGACGCTTCCCAGCCTCTGGCCCCGCCCGCCACACCGCCGGCCATCGAAGAGGGCCTCGCCACCCGGCTGCCTGGCAAAAAGCGCTTCCGGCTCCTTTACGAAAAGCGTATTGCCTTGTTTGCCTTGCTGGCAGCCGTGCCGGGGCTGGGGTTTGGCACCGTTCTCATCTGGATGCACGCCTGGAGCTTGAACATACGAATCTCCCTCACCGTCCTGGAGCTCCTCCTTTGGCTGGTGCTGACATTCGCCCTGCTGGACCAGATTGTCCGCCCGCTGCAAACCCTGACCAACGTAGTCGGCGCGCTGCGCGAGGAAGACTATTCCTTCCGCGCCCGGGGCGCGGCCCTCAATGACGCTCTCGGCGAGCTCGCGCTGGAAATCAACTCGCTGGCTGACATCCTGACCGAGCAACGGCTGCAGTCGATTGAAGCGACTGCGCTGTTGCGCCGCGTGGTCGAGGAAATCGACGCGCCGCTGTTCACCTTCGATCCTGACCACGTCCTAAGGCTGGTGAATGCCGCCGGCGAGCGGCTCTTGCAACAGCCGGCCGCTCGCCTGCTGGGAAAGACTGCGAGCGAGCTAGGGCTGAATGCCTGCTTCGAGGCGGCCAACGAAACGCTGGTGGCGCTGCCCTATTCGGCGCCCAATGCCCGCTGGATGCTGCGCAAAAGTTCCTTCCGGCAAAACGGCGTGCCCCACACGCTGATCGTGCTGTCGGACGTGGGCCGCGCCTTGCGCGAGGAGGAACGCAGCGCCTGGCAGAAACTAATTCGCGTACTCGGCCACGAGCTCAACAACTCGCTCGCACCCATCATTTCCATTGCCGGCAGCTTGTCCTCGCGCTTGCCGCTGGAGGAGTTGCCGGAGGCGCAGAACGCGGACTTCCTGCGCGGCCTGAACATCATCGAATCGCGCACCGCCGCCCTGCATCGCTTCCTGCAGTCCTATCGCCGCTTGGCGCAGATGCCCTCGCCGTCGCTGAAGCCAACCGCGCTGCGCCCGCTCATCGAGCGTGTGGCCGCACTGGAGACGCGCCTGAACGTGGACATTCTGCCCGGCCCTGACCTGACGTTGATGATCGATCCCGACCTCATCGAGCAGATGCTGATTAACCTGGTCCGCAACGCCGTCGATGCCGCACTCGAACAGGCGCAGTCGCCGCAAGCCGGAGAGCCCGCCCCGCCCAATGTCACGATAGGCTTGGAGGAGCTCGATCGTCACGTGGCGCTCATCATCGAAGACAATGGACTCGGGTTGCTCAATCCCAGCAACGCCTTCGTGCCTTTCTACACCACCAAGCCGGGCGGCTCGGGAATTGGGCTGGTGCTGTCGCAGCAGATCGCCGAAGCGCACGGCGGCTCCATCGAGCTCGCCAATCGCCCCGATGCGCGCGGCTGCCGGGTGAAAGTCACGCTGCCCTACCGGCGGACTTCCACCGCCACGCTGTGATACACTACCTCCCAACTACTTATGACTCGCATCGATGCCAATCAACATGTCCCCCCACAGGTTGGTCCGTGCCGGTCTTCCTGCTTCTGTCTCTGTTGTTGTTGTTGTCGCTAGCTGGTTCCTCGCCTACCCCAGCAGAATCCAATCAATATTGCCGGCCAGCGTGCCGCCATTTTTGGAGACACACCTATGAAAATAGCCAATGACGTTACCGAGCTGATTGGGCGCACCCCGCTGGTCCGCCTGAACAAAGTTACTGACGGCGCGCGCGCCGCCATCGCCGCCAAGCTTGAAAGCTTCAACCCCTGCAACAGCGTGAAGGACCGCATCGGGGTCAGCATGATCAACGAAGCCGAGCGGGCCGGAAAAATTCAGCCTGGCAAAACCGTGCTCATCGAGCCCACCAGCGGCAACACCGGCATCGGCCTGGCCTTTGTGGCGGCCGTGAAAGGCTACCGGCTCATTCTCACCATGCCGGAAACCATGAGCCTGGAGCGGCGCGTGCTGCTCCGCGCCTACGGGGCGGAGATCGTGCTCACCCCCGGCGCAAAGGGCATGCCGGGCGCCATCGCCAAGGCCAATGAGATTCTGGCGCAAACGCCGAATGGCTTCATGCCGCAGCAGTTCGACAACCCGGCGAACCCCAAGATCCACCGCGAGACCACCGGCCCCGAAATCTGGAACGACACCGACGGCAAGGTCGACATTCTCATCTCCGGCATCGGCACCGGCGGCACGCTGACCGGCGTCGCCGAATACATCAAGCCCAAAAAGCCGTCCTTCAAGGCCATTGCCGTTGAGCCGGTGGAAAGCCCGGTGCTCTCCGGCGGCCAGCCCGGCCCGCACAAGATCCAGGGACTCGGCGCCGGCTTCATTCCCGGCATTCTCCGCACCGATCTCATCGACGAGACCATCCAAGTATCCAGTGACGAGGCCATCGCCATGGCCCGCCGCCTGGCCGGCGAGGAAGGATTGCTGATGGGCATCTCCTCGGGCGCGGCGGTGGCGGCGGCGGTGCGCGTCGCACAACGCCCGGAAAATGCCGGCAAGCTGATCGTCGTGGTCCTGCCTGATTTCGGTGAGCGCTATTTGAGCAGCGTCCTCTTCGAACAACTGCGCGACGAGGCGCTGGCCTTGAAGGCGGCTGAGGTGGCGGCGTGAGTTTCTTTTCTTCCATGCGCGAGGACATCGCCGCGGTGCTCGACCGCGATCCCGCGGCGAAGTCCCCCCTGGAGGTGGTGCTGCTCTACTCCGGCCTGCACGCTTTGTGGGCCTATCGCTTTTACCACTGGCTGTGGATTCACAACCGGCGCTTTCTGGCGCGAGCGCTGTCCCAGGTCACGCGATTCATCACCGGCATCGAAATCCATCCCGGCGCGGAAATTGGCCGCCGTTTCTTCATCGATCACGGCATGGGCGTGGTCATCGGCGAGACCACCATCATCGGCGACGATGTGACCCTGTTTCAGGGCGTCACCCTCGGCGGCACCGGCAAAGAGACCGGCAAGCGCCATCCCACGCTGCGCAACAACGTGGTGGTGGGCGCCGGCGCGCGCGTGCTGGGCAACATCGTCATCGGCGAAAACAGCCGCGTCGGCGCCGGTTCTGTTGTGCTCCGCGATGTGCCTGACAACTCTACCGTCGTCGGCGTCCCCGGTCACATCGTTTTGCGCAAGGGCAAGCGCGTGGTCATCATCGACCCCAAGCAGATCAACGACCCGTTGTCGGAAGCGCTGGCCGCGGTGGCCAATGAAGTCAAGAAGCTGAAGGAAGAAGTTCGCCAGCTCCAAGGACGCGGACTGGTTTCAGCCAATGGCGAAGACCGGCTGCAAGAGGTGATCGAAATCGATTACCAGATCTGACTGCACACGGGGAGCGCCGCCCGGCTGCAATCGTTCAGCCCGCCGGGATGGAATGCCGTCACGTTTGGGTTTTAGCCGCAGCAGGCCCGCTTACCTGGACATCGATTTGCGAGAGCGGCATCGCGGCTGAGCACGATACAAGCCATGCACTTTCGCCCGGCTTCGTACCGATGCTTTCAGTTGCTCCATCTCCGCAAACTGACGCGCTGCCATCTCCTGCACCAGGTCCAGCACCGTCTTCTGCCTGATTTCGCCAATCTGTACGAGCTGCATGGCTAGGAGCGTAATTTCTTCCCAAATCGGGAACATCCCCTGACAGTCGCAGCCCTCTACAACCTCTGGGTTATACCGCCCTGCGCCGGCAGGTCCCTTCAGCAACCGGCAGGGGCCGTTCCCACTCAAGTGCCGCTCTATTCCATTCAGCCCATAAACCCATGTGTTTATTGCGGTTTGCTCTGCATAGACCCTCCCGCTGCGATAGCATCGTTATCAATGCGAGAACACTACCGCCGCTGGATGCATGAGTGGGAGTCGCGCCTGACCTCGCGCGACAACAATCGCGTGGTGCGCTCCTTCGAGTGGGGCCTGGAGTGGACAACGCGCTGGCCCGGCATCGGGCGCTTCACTCTTCCGCCAAACCCCTCCGACCGTGACGCCATGCTCAGCTACCTCACCGAAATCAACAATTTTTTGGTGGAGCACAGCGACGACTTCTTTGCCTACACGACGCCGGCCGATTTTCGCCTCGAGCATCGCAAGGTGGAACTCTTCCACACCGGCAGCGAGCCGCCCAAGAAACAGCCCAAAGATGAGTGGGCCAAATTTCTGCGCTTCACTTCGCCGGTGGAATCGCCTTATCCCGAAAACAACTGCGTCAATGCCCGCTGGTTTCCGGCGCGCGGCCGTCGCGCCGTAGTGCTGCTGCCGCAGTGGAACGCCGATGCCGTCAGCCAGAACGCGCTCTGCCGCGTCTTCAACCTGCTCGGCATCGCCGCCCTGCGCCTCAGCATGCCCTATCACGACATTCGCCGCCCCGCCGGCCTCACCCGCGCCGACTACGCCGTCTCCGCCAATGTGGGACGTACCATCGATGCCGCCCGGCAAGGCATTGCCGACATTCGTTCCTGCTTCGATTGGCTGGAACAGCGCGGCTATTCGCGCCTGGGCATCGTCGGCACCAGCCTGGGCTCCTGCTACGCCTTTCTGGCCAGCGCCCACGATCCCCGCATCCGCGTAAACGTCTTCAACCACGCCTCCACCGCCTTCGGCGACGTGGTGTGGACGGGCCAATCGACGCGCCACATCCGGCAAGGCGTAGAAGCTGTGCTGAGTCAGGAAGAATTGCGGCAAGTCTGGATGTGCATCAGCCCCATCGCCTATTTCGACAAGTTCCAGCGCTGGCCGAAGAAGTCGCTGATGATCTATGGCCGCTACGATCTGACATTTCTGCCGGAGTTTTCGGCGCAAGCTGCAGCCGAGTTCCTGCGCCGCGGCCTCGACACCACCATCAAGGCGCTACCCTGTGGCCATTACTCGCTGGGCGAAACGCCCTACAAGTACATGGACGCCTGGCACATCTCACGCTTCCTGGCCAAGGCCTTTGCCGCCTAGCGGCCGCTCTTGCCTCTGGCCACCGCGCGCTTGATGGTCTCATCCAGCGCGGCCTTGGCTTTGGCGTACTCCTCGGGCGTGATCTTTCCTGCCTGGCGATCGATTTCCAACTGGAACAGCTCTTCCTTCATCGCCTCCAGCAGCAGGGCGCTGCGCTCCTTCACGCCCGCGGATGTAACCGCCGGTTTTGCCGGCAACGCCGCCTCGTCGTGATCGTCGATCGCCTCAGCCTCGATTTTCCCGCCTCCGCCGCCGGCCATCGCCGGACGAATCTGATTGGATCGTGACACGACATATGCGCCGCCCATCACCAGCACCAGCGCGAAGGCCCCGAGAATGTAGACCCGATAATCGTGCAGCGGATCGGGGGCGTCAATCGGCGCGCCCAAACCTCCGCCGGGACGATCGTCGTTGGCGGCAGCCTGCGATCCAGGGCCCCCGGCAAGTCCCGCTTCTGGACTTGCCGGGGTGGAAGATCCACCCATCGCGCCGCCGGACTCACCGCCGCCCTGCTGGTCCTCGGCGGGAAATGTCCCCGTGCCGGCGATACGAAAGCTGAGGTCCTCGCCCGGCTTCACGTTGGTGGCCACCAGTACCGTCGTCTGCGGAGAAATCATCCGCGGATCGGACATCGACTGGAACTGCTGCGGGTCCTTCGCCGCGAAGCTCATGCTCTTGGGCAACATCACCACAAAATGCTGCACCTCACCCATCAGCTTGGGCGAGAAGCTGGCTTCTCCGCTGTACGGCATGTGGTAGGCGACCTGAAACTGGGTCTCGCCCGGTCGCAATGGGTAGCTGAACCAGTAATGGTTCTTCTGCGCGCCTGCCGTCGTTTCGGCGGCGATGGGTTGTCCGTCGGGCGCCTTGGCCTCGGCCGAGTCAATCTGCGCGCCCGCTGGCAGAACGAACTCGAAGGTGCCCTTGTCGTTGGCCACCGTGCGCGGCGGCTGCGATTGGTTGCTTATGGCAAACAGCGCGATGGCCTCGAGTTGTTTGCCGTCGCTTTGGAAGCGGTCCACCTCGACCGTCTGGCTCAGCCCGTCAACTTTCGCGGCCGCGTCATACACGGTGAGGTCGGCCCTCGTGCTGCCCGGCATCAGCGGCCCGCTCGGCGGAAAGTAGCTGACCCCCTGATGCGTGACCCGCACCATGTGCGGCGTCTGCGTGTCCGCCGGAGCGGGGAAAGAAAAATGCCCTTGCGCGTCGGTCTTGGTGCTGCCGATCTCTTGCATCCCCTGCGCCAGCGACAGCAGCGAAACTTCGTCGCCCGCCGAAGGCTTGCCGGTCGTGCCGTTGATCACCGTGCCGGTGATGTTCTGGGCGAAGGCAGCACTGGCAAAGAGCAATGCCGACAAGATCACCGCAATGCAACCACTCAAGCCCCTCACGCCCGCCCTCCGTTCGTCCGCGCGCCTCGCATGCCTTGCCGCACGCCGGCGCTCGCCTTCTCGATCTGTTCCAACTCGGCCAGGATCGCCGCCGCCTCGTCCTCCAGCAAAGCCCGCTGCACGGCATAATCCTGCTCGCTGAGCTTGCCCGCTTTGTACTCGAAATTCAGGTCGCGCAGGTTCTCGTAGGTCGCCTCCTTGCGCTCCTGCAGGTAGACCGCGCGCGTCTTCTCCTCGCCGGCTTCCATGTCCTCCGGCTGATAGAAAATGTAGACGAACAGCGCGGCCGCAAACAGCATGCACCCGAAGAGCACGAACACAGCGCTTTGGTCGAGAACGCCGAAAGCGATTAGTGCCAACATCAAAATTCAATCTCCTTTATCCGGCGAATCTGTCGCGCTCGGAAAAGTAGCCTGAAATACTTCGAATCCAGCCGCGCAGCGGCTAGATGGTTTTAGGCGTGGGCGCAAGCCCACGCTTGAAGTGCGATAAAGCTACCGAGCCGCGGAGCGGCGACACGCATCAGTCGGCATCAGAAAATACAGCGGAATCAAAATTCCGTCTCCTGACGCGCCTTGCTGCGCAGCTTGTCGAGTTGCGCCGCCTCCAGCTTCGGCCGCGGCACAGGCTGGGCCACCGCCCGCGACTTCCACATTCGCACCAGCCACACCGCCAGCCCCAAGGCAACCGCAAATACCGCAAACGGCATGATCCAGGCCACGCGATTGAAGCCTCGCGTGGTGGGCGCGGCCAGCACCGTCTGGCCGTACTTCTGCACGAAGCTCTGCAGGATGAGCGAATCACTATCGCCGCGCGCGATGGCCGCCGATAGCTCGTCCCTCATGCGCGAGGAATAGGTGCAGCCCACGTGATTGCATTCCAGCAGAATCTGGTTGCAGCCGCACATGCACATGAGCTGGTGCCCCAGGCGGTTGAAGCGCGCGTCCGTGTCGGCGCCGGCAAACACCATGACCAGCAGCGCCACCAGCGCGAGCTGAGCAAGGCGAAGTTTCGACAAACCCAGTTTCGAGTTTCCAGTTTCGAGCTTCAAGTTCTGTGCAATCCCCTTCCGAGCAATCCCATTCTGAGCAACCCCATTCTCGATGTGTCATCCTGAGCGAGCCCGCTTCAGCGGGCGAGTCGAAGGACCCCTATTCTGCCGCAGTTGAATGACCAGCAGCGCCACCAGCGCGAGCTGAGCAAGGCGAAGTTTCGACAAACGCAGCTTCGAGTTTCCAGTTTCGAGCTTCAAGTTCTGTGCAATCCCATTCCGTGCAATCCCATTCTCTGCAATCCCATTCCCGATGTGTCATCCTGAGCGAGCCCGCTTCAGCGGGCGAGTCGAAGGACCCCTATTTTGTCAGCGTGGCCCCACCTCACTGGCCATTAACCACTGACCACCGCTCCGCTCCTTACCGCTTCCGCTGACGCCCGTTCTTTCTCCCGCACCGCAAGCCTCTTCGGCTTCAGGCTCGGAATCAGCGCGATGATCGTCCCGATCAGGATCACATGCACCCCGATCCAGATCCACATCACCAGCGGATTCACGTGCGCCTTGATGATCGGCCGGCCGGTGTCCTGATTGCGCCCGGTATAGACCAGGTACAAATCTTCGTTCAGCCGCGAGCGGTTGGCCACAATCGTCGAGGTCTGCTGGCTGGCGGTATAGAAGCGCCGCTCGGGATACATGGTCGCGATCTGCTTGCCGCCCTTGTACACGTCGATGACCGCCCACTCGCTGTCGTAGTTCGGCTTGCTGTCTTGCGTGTACGACTCGCAGACCAGCGTGTAAGGCCCGATCTGCATCTTGTCGCCGAAGCCCATCTCCTGCTCTTTGTCCAGATTGAACGGCAGGCCGGCAAAGCCGATGATGACCAGCACCACGCCGATGTGCACCAGATATCCGCCGTAGCGGCGCGTGTTGCGGCGCGTAATCGTCACCATGCCCTGCAGGATGTTGACTCCCGTCTGCCGCGCGATCACCCGCCCGCCGCGCCAGAACTCGCCAACCACGGTGGCGATGACGAACGCCGACAGCGAAATCGCCATCAGCGAGTAGAAGTAGCTGGCATCCTTCCACGGCCTCATGCCGCCGGCGATCAGCGCAATCGCGGTCAGCACCATCAGCACCGCCGGCCACAGGAAATTCCGCTTCAGGCTATCCAGCGAAGTCTGCCGCCACGCCAGCAGCGGGCCGACGCCGGTCAGCAGGACCAGGAAGATCGCAATCGGCACATTGACGCGATTGAAAAACGGCGGCCCGACGGTGACCTTCGATCCCGTCACCCACTCCGACAGCACCGGGAACAGCGTGCCCCACAGCACCGCGAAGCAGGACACCAGCAGGACGAGATTGTTGAACAGGAAGCTCGACTCGCGCGAAACCAGCGACTCCAGCCGGTGCTCGCTGCGCAGCGTCTCCCGGTTGCGCACGAAGAAATACACGCAGGTGGCGAAGGCAAGCGCCAGGAACCAGACGAACCACGTCCCGATGCTCGACTGTGCGAAGGCATGCACCGAGCTGACGACGCCCGAGCGCGTCAGGAACGTCCCGAAGATCGCCAGCAGGAACGTGGTGAAGATCAGCCACATGTTCCACATCTTCATCATGCCGCGCTTCTCCTGCATCATCACCGAATGCAGGAAGGCGGTCATGGTCAGCCACGGCAGCAGCGACGCGTTCTCCACCGGGTCCCATCCCCAGTAGCCGCCCCAACCCAGCACCTCGTAGGCCCAGTGCGCGCCCAGAAAGATCCCCATGGTGAGGAACAGCCACGCCACCATCGTCCAGCGGCGGGTGATGTGGATCCACTTCTCGCCGGGATACTTCATGATCAGCGCGCCCAGCGCGAAGGCGAACGGCACCGTCACCCCGACGTAGCCCAGGTACAGCATCGGCGGATGGATCACCATCTCCGGATACTGCAGCAGTGGATTCAGCCCGAAGCCATCGGCGGGAATCGTTCCTGTCACGATCCCGAACGGGTTCGCCGCAAAGTTCACCAGCAGGAAGAAGAACACCTGCACGCCGGCGATGATTACCGAAGCATGATTGAACAGCTTGGGATCGACCTTGTAGCGCAGCCGCAGCACCAGCGCGTAGGTGGAAAGCAGCCACGCCCAGAACAGCAGGGAGCCTTCCTGCCCGGACCACAGCGCCGCGAACTTGTACTGGATGGGCAGGTCGCGGTTGCTGTGGTGCAGGATGTAGGCAATCGAGAAGTCGTTCCCCAGCGCGGCCATCACCAGCGCCACGCCGGCGACGGTGACCGCAGCCCACGCGGCGATGCCGGCACGGCGCGCGGTCTCACCCAGGCGGTCGTCCTTGCGGGCCAACCCCAGCGCGCCGGCAATAAACGAGTAGGCCGCCAGCGCCAGGGCCAGCAGCAGCGCAAAACTTCCGATTAGTGCCATGAGGATTTCGTACCCGTCACGAAGTTACGAAGTCAAAGCCGGATCCTCCGGCATTTACCGGGGTTCCGACAAGCACCGCTCTAGCCCGCCCTGCCCGAGCACAGCCGGCCGCTGGGCGCTTCTTGCTAGAACGGCGCCATCCACTTTTGTTCATTCTACTCGCACTCGCTGGACCAAATGTGATTTGCGAAGCGAAGGAATACAACTTGGCGGAAGAAGCATCGATCTGCACTCGTCGTTTCCGCCAGGCTGCTAAATTTCAAGAGGCCTTTTCGTGAGCGATGTGTATCGTTTCAACTCTGACAGCCGGGACCTGCGCTCGCCCCAGGCTCGCCGCATCTTTTGACCAACGTGGCCGGTCTGGCAGTCGCACCCAGATCGTAACGAGTCTGTGACAGCACTCCGGGCGAGAATTGGTTTGTGGTCGAAAGCACGGAACTTTGCGATAGAAATAGCCGCGCAGCGGCGGCATTACAGTTAGCCCAGGGCGTAAGCCCTGGGTCAAGCGAGAAAAAATTGCGAGCCGCGGAAGCGGCGGCCCATCAGGATGCCAGCAAAGCCAGACCGCTCGAAAAGCAACGAGAGCCAGGAAATGAGCGCTCGCCTCTTTCCTGACTCTCTAATTTCATATTAGCAGATTGAGTAGTCCCTTGTTCGGTTTTTGCCAACTTTATATTCCTAGGCCCGGCAACCGGTTAGCAAGATTTTTCCACCATTGTGGGGCTTGACAAGCAATTCCCAAATCGAGAACTTGCACCATTAGCGGTGCAAAGCCTCGGTGCTATCGGTGATTTCCCACGCCCCCATGGCGCGCCTTCAACACACAATCTCCCAAGCCCCAGATCCCCGATCCCCAGCCCTATTCCCCGGCTTTTCCTGACGCGCAGGGCGTAATGGCCGGCTCCTGGACCTCGCCGTTCTGCGGCAGAGGCCAGATGGCGGTGTAGCAACCGGCGTCGCGAT